>Ga0316626_10001036_pt1 | contig 11993 bp, 12 predicted proteins | sample OWC_Aug_T1_C1_D5_FD_207656 | JGI IMG/M metagenome (GOLD analysis project Ga0316626, IMG submission 207656) | Wetland soil microbial communities from Old Woman Creek delta, Ohio, United States - OWC_Aug_T1_C1_D5_A | ecosystem: Environmental > Terrestrial > Soil > Wetlands | place: USA: Ohio...
CAGTTCAGCATCTCCCTGAATGACAGAAAGCGCAAAAGGCATGCAGGCCTTTTGTCTGCATGCGCCGCAGTTTTTTTTCGGAAGGTTTTTGTACAGTTCTATTGCATTCATGCTGCTGATGATTATACCATGCGTGCTGATGCCGGACTGTGCATAAGTGATGTATTGCTGGTAGAATGATTATGGGTGGAGGAGAGACAGGATGATGGGAAGGGCAGCCGTATATATCGTTGCCGTATTTCTGGGATGTGCGCTCGCAGTGTCCGCCCAGGATAAAACATCAGGGTCCGGTAAGGAGCCTGCAGCTTCTGATGCCCGGCGCGAAACGGCGGGGAAAGCCGGAACAACCGATCAGCAGCCGAATCAGAAAAAAGAAATGTATCTGAAAAAGGCAGAGGACAAGCTGCGCAGCATGGATCAAAAGATCCGGGACCTTGCTTCAGAGGCTGAAAAGGAAGGGGAAAAAGCAAGGAAGAAGGCAGTCGAAAAGGGCCGCGTGATGGAAGAAAAACTGAAGGAAAAGAGTGAGGTCGCACGGAAAAAGCTTGATGATCTGAAGGCGTCCGGCAGCCAGAAATGGGAGAGCTTCAAAAAGGAACTCGATGCAATGATCCGGGACCTGGAGCGAGAGTACCATCGTGCTGTCTCCGGAATGAAATCAGATGGAAAGAAAAATCACTAAAGGAGGATGTCATGAAAGTACCGCAGTATATTACCGCCAGTGAAGTGAAACGGGTCTGCAAGGAGCTGAAACTGAGAGATTGGTCAATAATGAAGGATGCAAAGGTGACCGCTAAGGAAGCCGGGGTTATTCTCAAAATGGTGAATACGGAAAAAATGCCGATTCCTCTTGAAGTCCTCCGACGCGGTCTTGAAGTCGAACTGGAGCACGGCAACCGGTTTAAGGACGCCAACGTGACGAACAACCACCCCGTGCTGACCGCGATGATCGTGCTTGCTCACCTGAAAGAGATGATGGACTATTATGAGCGGCTCGAAGTTGCAGAACTCGAAGGGGACCTCTTCAAGGCGGTGAAGGCTGGCAATCTGGAGAAGGTGAAAAAATATTATAAAAAGCTTACTGCGGCAAAGATCGAACTGAACAAACTTGAGGCGAAGACGCTCAAGTAACCTGACGGACAGGGCTGACCGGAAGGCTCCGGTCAGCCCTTTGAACGATTGCAGGGCGCTTACTGCTACTTTCAAGTACGATGAGATCGGCAGAAGAATTGAAAAAACAATAAACGGAAAAAGTACAAAATATCTGTATGATGGCTTGGATATCACACAGGAGATTCAGGTAGTGTCAAGAATCTTTCGCACTTTCATCAGATGGCCTGAATCTGGTTTTCCCTCCGGCCGCGATCTCCTTGGTCTCTTCTCAAACAGATAAAAGTCTTCACATATTCTTGCTTTGCTCAGCCGGTCACAGCATAATGACAGAGATAATATATAAAGTCATGTATATAAATAGTGACCGCCCCCGAAAAAACATATTTACAATAGAGTTTTTTTAATATATATTTTTTTAAGTACGATATGGGAGTTACACTCAATACTTAAAGTAATTTCCGTCGTATGCTCGATAAAGCTAAACGCTCCGTGAGGGGCGGACGGAAAGCAACGGGTCTTGTCAGCAAGCTGAAGACAGCCGGGCTGCCGAAAGATTTATGAAATCTTAAGGCGTCCGGTCTTTTTATGTCTTAAGGGATGAAAAAAGGCCGCGCCTGACTGGAGGGATGAGGAGATGAAAAAGCCGGTTGTTGTTTTCGTGCTGGCAGCATACTTTTCTGTGTTTGCGGTAAGCGCGCACGCGGTGAGTTTTGTAGAGCACGGTCAGTCCGTGAAGTTCGTTGACAGCGACGTCATCGTTCATACGCACCAGGGCAGGCCAATCCTGCCTGACCTCGAAAAGGCCCGCTCATACGGCGAAGCAGGCACTCGCGTCATGGCGGCAAAGGACATAACGTTCACGTTTAATTCGCCGGACTATCCATGGACAGATGAAGAGCTGGCAGCGCTTCAGCAGTGTGTCGTGGAATGTTATCCGGTGATGAAGCAGGTGTACGGTCCACCCACCTTCTCGATCACCGTAAATGTCAAAAAAGATCCCACTCTTGCGACGTTAGCCGGGATATATAATGCAAGCACCAACGAAATCACGCTGAGGAATGCCGATATTGATGTTTTCATCCATGAGGGACTTCATGCCTTTCGCGACGACCTGGTAATCCATGTAGACTCATATGAGGAAGGGATGGCCAGGGCCGCGGAAGTCGCGGTGCTGGCCTACCTTCCTCACTATGCCTACTGGGATAAGCATCATTCCTATTCGATAGACGTGTATTACGAACTGAACAATCAACCGGGAATCGGGCCTGCTTACGGCAGCTTCAGATACGGCAGATTAAACCCGCTGCTGCGCTATCAGCAGGCTGGCTATGCCTGGGGAAAGATGCTGATCGAGGACAGGCAGTTTCCGATCAGATTCAACGATTACTATTATCGTGCCGCATTAGTTGACCCGACGGTTTCCGGCAATGTCGATTTTCTCAAGGCCATTGCCGGCAGACTCAAACCTAAGGTTGAGAAGAAACTGTTCGACCAGTGGTATGTTGAGCAGCATATTTTCGATACCGCACCGGATGAGGGGTATCAGCTGCTGTTCAAGGCTGATACCGGCATCATCATGCTCTATCTCCGGGATGAGGGAGGATACGAAAATCTCATCGAGAATTCGCCTGTCAAGTGGGAAGCTCTCTCCTGCAACGGAGATGTGCTGTCGTACGGTTCCGGCCTGACATCCTCCTTCGGCTGGGTCGAAATTCCGCTCTGGGCGATTCCTGTGTATTCAGGAAGGGTTCAGCTGAATATTTCTGCCGGACTGCCTGATGGACAGGAGATTAAGGAGACGTTCTTTACCTACAGGGGCCAGGAAGAGGGAATTTTCGGGATCGCACAGAGCTGCTCCGGAAATCTGAAGATCAGACACGCCAGAGGAATAAAAGATGCATCTGTCCTGAACGGGGCTTTTTCGGTCCCTGAACTGGAAAATCTGGCAGGGACCGTTACCATCTGGCAGGGTGACAGCATGAATAAGAAGACCATCACGAAGGACGCGAGTCCGTATTTTGTCGTTGTGCCCTGACGGTGCGGAGGCTGGGGACACGCCGCAGCCTCCTTTTTTCCCCGCCAAAACCTGCCGCTCTTTCACGCTGAGCAGAAATTGATTGCTCTGCAGGCCGGTTTAAAAGAATGGTGAAAACGGCTGGATACCTCAGAAACAGACTGTATCGACAGGATATCCATTGGCAGACTTGGTCCGTGGCTCAGGCCAAATCGGTCATGACCACGGTAAGCCAACCGCAGGGGGTCCTTTTACAGGCTGCAGACATGCTGTTTATTCGGCATCCAGCACATTCAGCCTTTACGTTGCAGAGTAACGATTGTACTGAAAGGATACTGTTTCCGGAAGGATCCGCTACAGAGCTTTGTCAGCGCAGGCGAGGAATCCCTTCACATGGCGCAATGGCGTGTCAGGAGGCAGATCGCAGGAGGGCATGAGAATATACTTATAATACGGATCTGAAATTTCGGCAATACAGTCGGAGACCGCTTTACAGATCTGTTCCGGTTTGCCGCCGAATATGGTGTTGACCACGTCCACATTTCCCGCAGTGACGAGCCGCTGGTGATAGCGCTGGTACACGTCACCGATGGGCACGCCAACGTCTACTGATATGCAGTCAGCCCCGGTTTCCGGGTAAAGATCGAGCTGGGAACTGATGTTTCCGCACTGATGGAGGAAGCATCCAATCCCGTGTTTCCTGATCCGGTCAAAGAGCTTCCGTTCATACGGAAGGACCACATCACGGTAAAGATCTCCAGGGATCAGGGTTACGGCACCATCCGGTACGGAGATGCCGTCGATAAGCCTCCGTTCGATGAGCCGATCATAGAAGGCCGAAGAGAGCCTGAGTCCCAGGTCGCACACCTCCCGAATGAACGCTGTGTCTGATGCGATTTTCTCCTGGAGGAGGTTCCAGTCACAAAGGATCATGGCCCAGGTGAAGGGTCCCCAGGAAGTTGCGCAGAGATAGCGGTCCGGAAGACGCTCTCTCAGCCCTGCAATCATCTCCACGAGGGCCAGTGAGTGCGGGGAGTCGGCGATGGATATGTCTTTCAGGTATCGCGCGTCTTCAGTTTTCTGTATGAGGGCGAACGTGAGGAGCGGCGCCTGCTCTCCGCGAAAAGCGAGTTTGCCGCCGATGGCCTCTGCAGGAAAGGTGTTTAACCCGGACCCGGCAAAGACAATGTCCGTGTCCAGTTCCCCGAAGAAACCGGCCAGAGTTTCAGCAAAGTGTTCCGGATTTTCGGCGAGATCTGCTATACGTAAGCCGGTTTGCCGGAACGACCAGAGCCCTGCACCGAACAGAGCGCGCGGCAGGCGCGTGCTGAGAGCTCCCCTCAGAACACCTTTGATAGATTCCCGTCTGTTCATCAACGATCCTGATAAGGTTCGATTAACATAATGTCAGATCAGGCAAGGAGCGATATCCCGAACTTTTTTAACGTGTCTGCGAGGCTTGACAGAGGAAGGCCGATGACGTTGAAGTAATCGCCCTGGATCTCTTTCACCATGAGCGAGCCGAGTCCCTGTATCGCGTATGCGCCTGCCTTGTCGAGAGGCTCTTTTGTCTTCACATATGCCCTGATCCCTGCCGGAGATACTTTTTTGAACCAGACCGTTGTCTCAACCGCACGGGAGATGTACTTGCCTGTTGCAGCATTGAGAACGGTGTACCCGGTAATGACGGCATGAGACTTTCCATTAAGCATGGCAAGCATTCTGACCGCCTCTTTGTCCGTGTGGGGTTTCCCGAGCAGCTTGTCCCTGAAAACAATAAACGTATCAGCCGCTATGATGAGCGCATCATAATATTTCTGTGCCACTGAGCGGGCTTTTTCCCGAGAAAGGTGCTTTGCAAGGTCGTGAGGTTTGAGCTTGAGGCCAAGATCCTCTTCATAATCTCCTGCATCGATCCTGAACTTCAGGCCGGTCAGTGCCAGAAGCTCTCTTCTTCTCGGCGATGCTGAAGCAAGGATGATCGGCTTTGACTTAGACATACTGCCCTGCCGCATGACCTGAAGCCCATGCCCAGTGGAGATTATACCCGCCGAGATGTCCGGTAACGTCAAGCACTTCGCCGGTAAAGAAAAGGCCGGGTATTTTCTTCGATTCCATGGTTTTTGATGATACCTCATGCGTATCGATTCCGCCAACCGTAACCTCTGCGGACACATACCCTTCTGTACCGGCAGGCTCTATCTGCCAGGCGCGGAGCTTTCGCGCAGCCTCCAGAAGTTCTTTTTCCGTGAACTGACAGAGCGGTTTGGTCTGAAGATATTTTCCGCACCAGGCATGAATAAAGCGAGAAGGCAGGAACCGGGAAAGAAGAGTATGCATCTCTTTCCTGCTCCGCCTGTTTGATTGAAGAAGATCGAGAGTATCAGTCCCCGGCAGTAAATCCACGCAAAGTATGTCCCCCTTGTCCCAATAGGAGGATATCTGCAGTACGGCGGGTCCGCTCAAGCCACGGTGCGTGAAAAGGACGCTGCCGCTAAACGAAATTGAACCGCGGGAAACCGCTGCGTTAAACGATATGCCGCTCAGGTCTTTAAAAAATCCCCTCTCTTTCGATGAAATGATAAGGGGAACCAGTCCGGGCCTTGGAGGAATCCTGTTGATGCCGAACTGCTCAGCGATCCTGAACCCCAAGTCGGATGCCCCTATCTTCGGCCATGAGAGGCCGCCGGTTGCAATGACCAGTGAGCGTGCGCGATATACGCCATTCTGTGTCGTGATGACGAAGTCCCCGTCTTTCCGTATCTCGACGACCGGGCAGTTCAATGAGATTTCAACTCCCGTATTCCTGCACTCTGCTTCCAGCAGCTTAACGACCGATGATGCGGATGTATCGCAAAAGAGCTGGCCGGATTCCTTTTCATGAAGGGATATCTTGTGCTTCTTAAGGAGGGAGATAACGTCATTCGGGGTGAACCGAGAGAGAGCAGATTTGCAGAAGTGAGGGTTCCGGGAAATATAGTTGTCCTCCGACATATAAAGGTTGGTGACATTGCACTTTCCGCCTCCGGAGATGCGTATCTTGCTGCCTGTCTTCGGTGCATGGTCAACGACAAGTACGGACCGGCCCCGTTTGCCGGCTTCGCCCGCACAGATAAGTCCTGACGCCCCCGCACCAATGATGATAACGTCTTTGCGCATCTATTTTATCTGGAGATATTCACGGGCAAGGGTCGGATAGAGTCGCGGGTTAAAGAGGATATTGGTCATTAAGTAGCATTCATGGGTGCAGTAACACTGGCCGTCCCTGATCGCATTGACAACTGCCTTTGCCCTGTCTGAAGCGAGAAGTTTTGGCATGCTATAGCCATATGCCCTTATGTTACCGAAACTCCTTTTGAGGGTTTCGCAGGGATAGACCTCACCATTTTCGGTCAGGACGAGGTTCAGAGACCCTGCGTAGCAGGGGATAAGCCGCTTCTGCCTGCCGACGGTTTCGAAGATGAGCTCACGCTGAATGACGTCCTGCGCAGCCTTGATGCGCGCCCCCCTGAACCGGTATGTCTTTGACGACTCTCTTTTCTTCAAGTTCTGTTCGAGCCGCTCAATGGCGTGCCGGTACTTCAGCATGTCGACGTTCATGAACGCCTTGTCCGCAAGATTGCCCCTGACAAGCGAAATGGTATGGGTCTTGATGCTTTCCATGCTGCTGACGAAATCGATGATCTTGTCCATCTCGTCCTGGTTGTCGGAGCAGAAGACCGTATTCACACCGAGCTCGAAGTTGGCATACCTGCCGAGCAGTCCCTTGAGCTGGAGGTAGGTCTCAATGGTTTTTGCAAAGCTTCCGGGAGTATTGCGAAGCCTGTCGTGGGTCTCATTCAGGCTGTCCAGAGAAAGCTTCACCGCTATCGTGCTTTTCGGACAGTCTTTGAGTATCTGCTCTGTCATGTTCCTGATTCTTTCCGGAAGGAGGCCGTTTGTCGGGAAAAGCATAATAGCCGGCTTGTTATTCTCATAGAAGACACGGCTGATCTCAGGAAGGTCTTCCCGGAGGTAGATTTCGCCGCCTGAGAAGGCAAGCCAGAGCAGATTGCCGAGTGTTGAGGACATCTTTCTAATCTCATCGACGGAAAGCTCCGCGTTCGCCTCTGCCGCATTATCTTCATCCGTGAGGTAAAAGCAGAAGGGACACTGCGCATTGCATCTCCTGGTGATGAAGAAGGTGAGGTGTATTGGGTGTTTCTTGGTGAAGATGGAACCGATATGGCGGAACGGCGAGTACATCATAGCGCCGCCCGGCGTGACTGGACATAGAGCAGGGTGCCTGACACCCCCCCTGCAATGACCGCCCAGGGATAGATAAGACAGTAGTATAAGGTTGCACGGATGCCGAACGACCGACCTTTCACCCTGAAAAAAGCCTGAATGAGCTTCCTGTTGAGCACAAGGTTGGTCATTCCGATAATCGCGGCGGATAACAGAAAAAAACTCTCTCGGAACGTCATGAAACAGAGCAGAAAGAACAAGAACAAACATGCAGACGCAGCGTTGATCTTGAGTTCGTGTGATGCCGTCCCGGAATCCCGGGTGATATCGCTGTTTTGCAGCGAATAGCCTGTCCAGTATTTTGACTTCTTCATAGCGTTCTGTAACGATCCCCTCAGATCGAAGTTGAAAATATGTCTGACGAGGATGCTGCTGTCCATCAGCAGACGTACGCCGTTTCGTTTCAGCCGATGACTGAATGCAACGTCCTCCAGAATGGGCATAAAAGCTTCCGGAAAACCGCCGTTTTTGACAAAAACTTCCTTGCCGATGACCATGGCATGGCTCGCGATATAGTCAGGCTCCCGGTTCTTGAGCTCAGAATAGTTGATAAATACAGACTGGAAGGTGCTGTAAAAGCCGTCGTCATAGGCGACCGGTGCATAACTGCCTCCGATGACGCAATCAGGACTCTTGAGAAAAGCCTCTGCCGCGCGTGCAAGGGTGTCTTCCTGAACGACGCAATCAGCGTCGATGAAAAGAAGGGCAGCGCCGCTGCTGTCTCTTGCACCGGCGTTCCTTGCCTGCGAGGCGCCGGTATGGCGGTCAAGCCGGATAAGCCTGCACGGAAAAGATCTGATGATATCAACAGAAGAGTCAGAGGAACAGTCATCGACAACGACCACTTCAAACGCCGGATAGCGAGAGGAAAAAAGTGATTGCAGGCAGGTGCCGATCGTGGCGCTGCCGTTATGGTTGGGGATGACAACTGATATCCTGACACTCATCTGAATATTATGGGATATGGAAGTTTCTTATTCCAATTAAATTATTATCATAATCAGCAAGCCTTGACGGAAGTATCCATATAAATTAAAATAACCGCCTATGAAAAGCTTTATCGCTGCCAATTGGAAAATGAACAAGACCATATCCGAAACGAGGGAATTCCTGCGTGAGTTCATCCCCTTGGTGAAAAACGTTTCTGATGTCGATATCGTCATAGCTCCTCCCTTTACCGCGCTGTCGGCCGCGGCTGAGGCCATGAAAGGCACGAATGTCCAGCTTGCGGCACAGGACATCTTCTGGGAGGAAAAGGGTGCATTCACCGGAGAGGTTGCGCCTGCCATGCTTCTTGATGCGGGTTGTACGCATGTCATCATCGGCCATTCGGAGAGAAGGCAGTACTTTCATGAAGATGACGCGGCGGTCAATAAAAAAGTAAAGGCTGCGCACAAAGCCGGCCTTGGCGTGATATTCTGCTTCGGTGAGTCCCTGGGCGAACGCGAAGCCGGTAAAACATTTGATGTGATCCGGCGCGAGATCGATAAGGGACTGGAAGGAATCGGCGCGGAAAATCTGGTAGTTGCCTATGAGCCTATATGGGCAATCGGCACGGGCAAGACTGCGTCTCCGGAACAAGCCCAGGAAGTACATGCATTCGTCAGGGATATCCTGAGAAGACTCTATGGCAGCACTGCGGATGGCCTCCGTATCCTCTACGGAGGGAGCGTTACCCCGGAGAATATCAGTGCCCTGATGGCATGCCCGGACGTAAACGGCGGCCTTGTGGGCGGCGCAAGCCTCAAGACCGACAGTTTCGCGAAGTTAGTCTGTTATAAATAAAAAGGAGAAGTAATGGCAACACTGATACTGATCATTCATCTTATCGTCTCGTTATTCCTGATCGTCATCGTGCTTATTCAGGGAGGAAAGGGCGCCGAAATGGGGGCAGCATTCGGCGGTTCGAGCCAGACCCTCTTCGGTGCGCGCGGCGCGGCAACCTTTTTCAGCAAGCTCACGACGGTTGCTGCTGTTGTGTTCATGATATCATCATTCCTGCTTGCGATCGTTACTACGCGGGAGACCTCGGTGCTGAGCAAGGTGCCGGCGGCTACTCAGCAGCAGAAGAGCCCGGTCCCTGAGGGCACAACAGGACCTATACAGGGCGCACAGCCCATTCAGCCTGCCCAGTCAGGACAGCCCGCCCAGCAGACAGCCCCTGCAACCCCGGCAAAATAGTCGGAAACGAGATCGAAACATTACGGGCGGAGCGCCCTGACATTCAGGATGCTCCGCTTTTTTTATCAGTCTCTTCCGTTTCATCCTCTTCAAGCATCCGGTATTTCGGCCCTTCAGGGTCATCATATTGGCCGCTCTTGACTGCCCACAGAAAGAAGAGCCATGCCCCGATACCGAGAACGATCGAAAGAAATATCAGGAATCCGAGTGTCCACATCAGCGTTTCGATCCTTTTCTGATCCGCAGAGAGTTCAATACCACGAAAAGAGAACTCGCAGCCATTGCGCCTGCCGCGATTATCGGATGGAGCACCCCTGAGACGGCAAGGGGTATTGCTACAACATTATAAAAGAATGCCCAGAAGATATTCTGCCTGATTACGCCATATGCCTGAGCGGACAGGCTGAGGAAAAACGGTATTACGGCAAGATCATTCCTCACGAGCACGGCATCGGCACTTTCCATGGCAATGTCTGTCCCTCTGCCCATGGCTACGCCCGTTGCTGATTCAGTAAGGGCAGCGGCATCATTAATGCCATCGCCCACCATCATTATTCTTTTCCCCTCTGCCTGAAGTTCCCGGATGAATACCCGTTTCTTCTCCGGTGACATCTCGGGTACGGCATGATTGATCCCTGCTGCAGAGGCTATCGCAGCTGTTGTTGTCCTGTTATCTCCGCTTACGACAGTCACCTCTTTCCCGAGGCAACGTATCTGCCGGACCGCATCAGCGGCCTCCGGACGCAAACAGTCAGAGACAACGAAAAGCGCCTGCAGCTTCCGATCCCACCCCATGGAGATCACCGTATCGCCTTTCTTTTCATGCGGAAGGCTGAAGTCCTCAAGAGAACCATGATTACCGCCTGTGGATATGGCCTGTTCCTCCATGAAAGCCCTGTTGCCGATGTAGATAGTTCTGTTATCAATGATACCCTCAATACCCCTGCCCGGTATGGCCCTGAAATCTCTGACCGGAAGCAGGCTGCCCCGTGAGGCAGTAGTGATGGCATGACCCAGGCTGTGCTCTGAAAGGTTTTCAAGAGATGCCGCAATCCTGAGAAGCTCCTCGCTGTCGGCACCCGTAGCTATGGGTATGACTTCTTTGAGGGACGTCTTGCCTTCGGTAATCGTGCCGGTCTTATCGAAGATCACCTGGTCGAGTCTGCTCGAATTCTCTATGATCTCCCCCGACTTGATCAGGATGCCCTGTGATGATGCCATGGAGGTGAAGACCAGCACAGCGAGCGGCGTGGCAAGGCCGAGGCTGCAGGGACATGCTATGACAAGCACCGAGATCCCTGCCATGAGGGCCGCATTCGCCGGGGCACCGTTCATCATATATCCTGCTGCTGTCATGCATGAGATGAGAAGGATCGCCGGGACAAACCAGCCGACAATCCTGTCCGCGAGAATCTGGATGCGGGGCTTCCTTGCCTGCGCATCCTCAACTGCACTGATGATGCCGGCCAGGACAGTATCCTTGCCTGTCCTCATAACTTCGAACATGAGCGTACCAAAAAGGTTCACACTCCCGCCGATCACTACTTTGCCCGGTGTTTTCAGGACGGGTTTCGACTCCCCGGTAAGGATGGCCTCATCGGCCTCTGACTGACCGCAAACAACCAAGCCGTCAGAGGGGATCCTTTCCCCGGGCAGGACCTTTACCAGATCGCCTTTTTTCAGTGCTCCAAGCGGCACCATCATGGTCTCCTCTGAAAAGAGGTCGCCTGCCGCAGTGCCCTGAAGTATCCTTGCCTCTCTGGGGCTCAGCTCAATCAGTTTCTCGATCGTCTCTGAGGCCCTGCCTTTTGCTGTAGCCTCGATGTACCGCCCGAGGAGAATAAGGGTAATGATCATGGCAGCGGTATCGAAATAGACCGTACCGCCGATGAACATCTGGTACACGCTGTAGACAAAGGCAGAGCCTGCGCCGATGGTGATCAGGGAATCCATGGTGAAATGGAGATGCCGGAGCCCCCTGACGGTGTTTCGGATAAACGGCATGCCCGAGTAGAGGATGACCGGAATGGTGAGGGCCATGGCAATCACCTCAAGGATAGTCTTTGTCTCCCGATCGATGCCTTGGAAATGCCCTGCGTAGAGCGCAATGCTGTAGATCATGAGCTGCGAGGAAAGAAAGGCGGCGGTGCCGAACCGTACCAGGAGGTCCCGTGCCTCTGCCTTCTGCAGCCTGAAATGCTCCGACTCCCTGTAGGGCCGTGGGGTGTACCCTATGGCTTGTATCCTCTTCAGGATCTTTTCCAGGCCGATGACCTCAGGATTCCACTGGATCCGTGCCTTGTGTGTCGCAAAGTTTATGCGGGCATATGCAACGCCTTCAGTCCTTGAAAGGAACTTCTCGTTCAACCATACGCAGGAAGCGCACCGGATGCCGTCG
>Ga0316626_10001037_pt1 | contig 11987 bp, 6 predicted proteins | sample OWC_Aug_T1_C1_D5_FD_207656 | JGI IMG/M metagenome (GOLD analysis project Ga0316626, IMG submission 207656) | Wetland soil microbial communities from Old Woman Creek delta, Ohio, United States - OWC_Aug_T1_C1_D5_A | ecosystem: Environmental > Terrestrial > Soil > Wetlands | place: USA: Ohio...
TGAAAACTGTGCCCAACGGATATAAAGCCTTGGGGGTATGGTGCTTCCCGAAAAACCTGCCACATCGGATCCGATGATGTTGTATCCGGCCTCTGCACTTTCCAGTATATTATTTATTGCCATCTCTATTCCTTCAACACCATTCATGGCAATATCCTGTTCATCAGCCTGTGACACGTCTCTTCCGGCTGATTCCCAGGTATGTTTCTGGTCTCCTACCCACGTTACCGGAGCTGCGTCGACAGGAGCGAATCCCTCGGGATGGTACCATCTGTCAATCGCCCTCACCAGGGTCACAAATTCAGGATTCTGAGCCAGACCATGCAGATATTCACTCCGGTAATAAAGATCCATATATTTCCGGGTTGTGGTGAGGCCCTCATGTGTCGTTTTATAGAACAGGGGTAAGGGTCCCAGCATTGTGCGGAACAGTGTTCCTGTTCCATCGAGTTTCCATCCGTCAAGCCCGTAATTATAAACCTGCTGCTGCATTCTCCTCCACCATTTCATTGCATCAGGATTTGTATAGTCAATAAAACCTCCCTTCCCTTTCCACCAGTTAATCTGACCGCCTTTGCCTGCCAGGAATCCTTCTTCACTCGCAAAGCTGAACCATGGTTGTGAATCCCTTATCCTGGTGTCGTCAGAGATGCTGTTTACCATTGAGGTCATCCACAGCACAACCCTGTAACCATTTTCCTGCAGCTTCTGGAACCATTTTTCAGGATCCGGGTAAAGGATAGTGTCGACTTCAAAATCGTTGTAACGCATGCTCCACGGACTGTCGAGCATGACTGTGCGTACAGGAATATCGTTGCGGGTATAACCTTCGAGCAGGGTATCAACATAGCCTGCAGTATTGTGATCATCTTCCCAGAGCCAGCATTCCAGCGCCCAGGCCGGAGTGAGAGGCGGATTGCCGTGATGCTCCGCATCAAACGGTATGCCCCGGAAAGGAAATAAAAAACCGAAATAAAAAATCAGTATCAGAATGCCAGTGATAGTGAATATTAGCTTTATGAACTTTCTGATGCTTGAGGGTAGTTTCATATGAATGTAGCCGGTTGCAAATACTGGTTGTTTGTGAACGAGGTAGTGATAAATATCTGAAAAACTAAATCAACTTAACTAATCAAACTATGTTAAGTATAAAATTAAAGTAAATAAAGTAAAATGTAACTTTACCCTCATGTTAACGAATATAAATCCGGAGTGCTTACTGTCAGTATCAAGCAGGAACGGGAAACGGTAACCTGATTTAACAAGTCATGAAACGTTTTGGAATTATCCTTGGCATTATCGTTCTCTGCTTGTTACTAATTCTCATCTGGAGTACTTCACCGGTCAGGAGGACTTCCTATTTTGATGAAGAGTATTATAAAAACATTGTCCTTCAGATCGACAGTCTGAAACCTGGTGTAGTCATAATAAATGATTCCCTGAAAGCCGGTTTCTCCAGGGTCAGTATTACACCTGAACTGAATAGCACGGAAGATAATTTCCGCGTGGGGAAATTTACTGAGGCACCGCTTGCCGGTTATGGCGACCGTAAAGGTAATCCTGCAACCGGAATTCACGACAGCATATTTGTCAGGGCGGTTGCACTTAATTTAAAGAGCCAGACCATCATATTCTTAAGTGCCGATCTGCTTATCATGCCGCCGAATATTACGGATTCTGTAACAAAGCTGCTTTCTGAAAAGGGCATCCGGCGTGATCAGCTTATCTTTTCGGCTACTCACACTCATTCAAGCCTCGGCGGATGGGGTCCGGGATTTGTCGGAAAACAGTTTGCCGGAGAGGAGAACAATGACCTTATAAAATGGCTTGCACTTCAGATTTCGCAGGCAGTGACTTCTGCGATCAGCGATCTGAGACCTGCCCGGATCGGAACAGGCTGTTTCAATGCCGGGAGTTTCACGCGCAACAGGGTAACAGGCGAGTCGGGGACCAAAAACAACGACTTCTGCTTTATCGTCATCGAACAACCGGGGTGCAGAAAGGCAGTAATAGGGTCATTTTCTGCCCATGCAACAACATTAGGTGCGGGAAATATGGAAATCAGCGCTGACTATCCGGGCTACTGGGCGCGCAGGATTGAAGCCGGATCTGGAGATATTGCCCTTTTCCTGGCCGGTTCTGTGGGAAGCCAGAGTCCGGTAGGTAAGGGAGACGGATTCGACAGATCAAAGTATATCGGTGAAGCGCTTGCTGACAGCACTAACCTTTACCTGGGAAAGACAGAATTAAAGGATAAGGTAACCTTTTCCTTTCTGCCCCTGAAAATGCAATTGCCCGAATACCATATCCGCCTGACCCCAAAAATCAACCTCTCTTCCTTCCTGAGCGGTAAACTGATGCCGCCGCCGGAAGATGTCTATCTTCAGGCAGTCAGAATAGATAACATGGTATGGATTACCACTCCCTCTGATTTCAGCGGTGAGTATGCGCTGCAAATAAAAAATGCACTCTCTGCAAAAGGATTTAATGCCAATGTATCCAGCTTTAACGGAAGCTATGTCGGGTACATAGTCCCCGGCAGGTATTTTTACCTGGATGAATATGAATCCAGACTGATGGGCTGGTTCGGACCCAACATGGGGGAATATACAATGGATCTTATCCGCCGGATTTCGGAAATTGTGACCGGTACTGACAATCTGTAAAAGCGTTTCTGCTTGGTAAAAAGAATTCTTAAATATCTGCTGATTGTTATATTAGTTTTTTTACTGGTAGCCATAATAATATTATTCATGCCGGCATTATGGCACCGCTTTGTCACATATCCGCGTCTCGAGAAGCAGATAAAAGAGTTAAAAAAACTGCGGAAAGAAACTTCTATAATTACACCACTCACCACATACAGGGGAGTAATGCATACGCACAGCTACTGGTCGCACGACAGTGAAGGAACTTTAAATGACATTATCCCGGCAGCAAAGAATGCCGGTATTGAGTTTGTGTTCCTTACCGATCATCCCCGGGGTGACATTGACACTATTCCAAGAGGGTACAATGGATACTATGAAGGGATTCTGATCGAACCCGGAAGCGAAAAGCAGGGATTTGACACCTGGCCTCTTGATTCAGTAATAATAGACTGGAATATTAATAAAGATTCCATTGCGAAAGAAATTGTCAGCCGCGGCGGGATAGTATTTTATGCACATACCGAAGAACCGCATAACTGGGGCAATCCATGGTATCAGGGGATGGAGATCTATAACTTTCATGCCGATACAAAAGATGAATCGCTGATCCCCCAGATCATCAATCTTCTGGTTAACGGCAGGAAATTCCGCCATTGGGCTTACCGTCAGATGTTTGATGAACAGACTCGCATCCTGGCTCTCTGGGACTCATTGAACACCGAAAGAAAAATTATTGGATTTTCTGCTGTCGATGCTCACGAAAATCAGAATATCAGGGCAAGATATATTGCGGACGGAAGGATTGAATGGGTCGGGCCTAATGCCGATGTCATCGACACGACCGGGCTGAAATTCTGGAACCGCTGGCTCGTTGGCGAACCCGATTCAAACGGCTGGATCTTTAAACTGATGATTGATACCTATATGACAGGATTTAATTATGTAGCCAATTATGTCCTTGCTGATACATTATCCATACAATCGATAGCTGATCATGTAAAAAAAGGTCATCTTTTCACTGCTTTCAAAAGCCTTGGTGATGCAGCGGGATTCATGTATTATGGTGCCAACAGCGATGGTGCTGTGTCAGGTATAATGGGCGATTCCATCAATGTTGAGAACATAAATGCCCTAAATGCAATATCCCCTTTGCCCGGTCAGTTCAGGTTGATACATGACGGGAATCCGATTGACACTTCTGCAGGTGACAGCTATCAGTATTCATACAGCGATATTCAGGGAACAGGAGCCTACAGGATCGAGGTGCACATTAAGCTCAATGGGAGATATGTTCCATGGATCTATTCCAACCCGGTCTATTTATTTTGACCAAAGAATTGTTTCATGCAGTTCCTGCCTTATTTTTTTTGGAGTATCCGAAAAATAAACCTAACTTGTAAGGTTACCCTTTACTGCTTTTAACCTTTTGCATTAGAACCTATGTTGTCTAAGCTTCATAGTGGTCTTCTGAATCCTTCGAAAAATCTATTCAAATATCATAATATTAACCTAATCATATATTTTATGAAAAAGCTGATCCACATCGTTTGCCTTGCAATTGCTGTCGGATTGACCTTTCTTACATCATGTAAAAAAGATGAACCGGAGGGTCCGCCCAAGGCAGGCATCTTTTACAGTATTGTTGAGAGGCAGGTGGCATTTACCGCCCTCACAAAGCGTGTAGTCTCATGGGACTGGGACTTCGGTGACGGTCAATCGGGCACGGAGCAGAATCCTGTCCATATCTATCAGAGCGGAGGGTATTACACCGTCAAGCTTACAGGGACTTCTGAATCGGGTGATATTGCGGAAGCGGAAGCTGAAATAGCGGTTGACGTGACTCCCTATGTGTTGCTTACAGGAGGACCAACAGCCACAAACGGGAAAACCTGGAAGCTGACAGCCAATCATACTGCCAACGATAAACTTGTAAACGCTGATGCCACATTTACTCTGGCGGATCCCGATCTGCCATCGCTCCCTGTTGGTGCGTTTGCTTTGTACCTGGGTATGGGTGAGGTGTACGATGATGAATTCACTTTCTACTTTGATGGCAGGTATGGACACGATGTAAAAGCAGACAATGCTGCATTCGGCGGGATCCTTCATCAGTATGTGACCACCGGAGGTGCCGGTATCGTTAATGCCGGGGGTGCAAGCTTCGGCCTTTGTACAGGGAAATATACTCCGCAGGCAGGAGCAACTTTTACATATGTGGAAAAGGAGAATTTTGGCGTACCATCAGTTTACGGGCCACCGAATTTTGTCGTAACCTATAAGGATGTCAGCACCCTGAGCTTTTCCGGAACCGAATTTGTCGGATTTATGGATGTTCAGAGAAAAGTGATCATGCAGGCAATATCAGACAAATCAATGAGGCTTGTAATGTTCATGGCTGCAGGCCAGTCGTACTACCCTCTGGCTACACACGCTCTCATCCTGACATTCGAAGTAGTTAAATAATACTGACAAAAGAAATCAATTATGAAATCACATATAATTAATAAGATAACCTGGAAGATATTGCCTTTAATTCTTTTGGCAGCATTGCTCACCATTGCGATGCAGGCTGCTCCGGAAGACGGCCGGAATAACGGTTCTCCGGTAAATACAGATGAGGAGCAGGCAGTAGTAATTACAGGCCGTGTAATTTCAGGTACGGATAATTCTCCTCTTCCCGGTGTAAGTGTTGTTGTCAGGGGAACTCAGAGAGGAACAGTTACAAATGCTTCCGGGGAATACAGCGTCGAAGTACCCGTAAACGATGCAGTACTGGTGTTCTCATTCATAGGTTTTCGACCGGAGGAGATAACAGTCGGAAATCAGAGAATAATCAATGTCACCTTAACCGAATCTATCGAAGCCCTTGATGAGGTAGTGGTAACTGCATTGGGTATAACAAGAAAGGAGAAGTCACTCGGATACTCCGTAGGTACTGTCAGCGGGGAAAGCCTGGCAAGGGTTGTCCAGGAAAATGCGATTAATTCCCTTGCAGGCAAGGTAACCGGAGTACAGATCAGTTCAACAGGAGGAACCGGTTCATCTGTCAGTATGATCATCAGGGGCGCTACTTCCCTCAGCAATGATAACCAACCTTTGTTTGTTGTCGACGGCGTACCGATTGTAAATACCCTGAATAACATTGCCGGATTCGGAAATGAGAACCGTGTAGATTACGGAAATGCCATCTCTGATCTTAATTCCGACGATATCGAAAGTGTATCCATCCTTAAAGGGCCGAGTGCAGCAGCACTCTATGGTTCGAGGGCAGGTAACGGCGTAGTGCTGATAACAACAAAATCGGGACAAAGGAACCGGGGGATGAGCGTGAATATAAGCACCAACAATGTATTTGACATGCCATATAAATATTTTCCGGTTCAGAAGAAATTTGCGACAGGCTATTTTTCATTTACTCCCGAAGATCTGCCTCCCGGATACGTGTTCAAGGTCAATCCGGCAGAAGCTGCCGGTGCAGGTATAGAGCTCGACAAAGAATACTTCGCAGTACAGTGGAACAGCCCGCTTGACGCAAATGGCTTCCAGATCCCGACTGAACTGGTCAGCCACCCGAATAATGTAGCTAACTTTGTCCGGACGGGAATCACCTCTACAAATGAGGTCTCTATATCCAACAACACCGACCTGATAAACTACAGAATAGGGGTGTCAAATATGTCCAACAGGGGGATCGTACCCAATTCCGATCTCTTCAGGAACAATCTTACGGCTGCAACCTCCCTGAGGTTAACCGATAATTTCACTTTCAGCTCAAATATTAATATTAACAGGTCGTGGTCAGACAACCGTCCTGCGAGCAACAGGGGTGCAAATCCGCTTGAATGGGCTTACAAAGTCCCTCAGAATACTGATATACGTGATCTGAAGGATTACTGGGAAGAAGGGCAGGAAGGCATCCAGCAAAGAACACCCTATAACGGACTTTACAATAATCCATACTTCCTGGCAAACGAAATCAACAACAGCTTTACCCGCGACAGGATCTTCGGAAACCTTAAGGCCGAGTGGAAGATAACAAAGGATTTCAGCATAATGGGAAGGTACTCACTTGACCAGTTCTCGGAGAAACGCGAGTCAAAACTATCCCCCAGTTATACAGGCGAACCGAATAACGGGGCTTACGGTGTTCAGGATATAACAAGCTACGAGAGGAATGTGGATGTCCTGGCAACATACTCAAAGATAACGGACAATTTCAGCCTGGCTGTGTCTGCCGGAGGAAATGCCTTATACAAGAAAGGCACATCGGTTTCCAGCTCATCATTGTCTGGTGCAGGTCTCATAGTACCGAATGTATTTACACTCAGCAATATAAAGTCAGGATCACTTAGCTACGGCAGCTGGTGGTCACAGAAGGCTATCTACAGCGTTTATGGTCTTGTGAATTTCGGCTACAGGGATATGATATTCCTTGATATCACAGGCCGCAACGACTGGTCGAGCACCCTGCCCAAGGAGAACTGGTCATACTTCTACCCTTCGGCATCACTAAGCCTTCTGCTGAATGAAATGATCAACATGGGCGATGCTGTCGATATGCTGAAGATCAGGGGTGGGTGGGCAAAAGCAGGTAATGATACTGATCCATATCAGCTTTTCAATGTTTACGGAAATGCCGGCCAGTGGGGTGATGCCACACGCCTTGCTAAATCGGGGCAGATTCTTACGCCAAACCTGAAGCCTGAAGAAGCTGTATCGAAGGAAGCAGGGATTGACCTGAACCTCTTCAAGAACAGAATCAGATTTGAAGGAACCTATTACGTGGTTGAAAACCGCAACCAGATCATAAGAAATATTCCTGTTGCAAGTTCTACCGGTTCAGATGCAGTAAATATCAATGCAGGTCTTATAAGAAGCAAAGGCTGGGAATTAATGCTCGGCGGAACTATAATCAGGGGAGCTTCATGGAACTGGGATGTAAGTGCCAACTTTACCCGCAACAGGACAAATGTTGTTGAAATCGCAGAAGGTGTTGAAGTCATCAAGTTCTGGGAAGATGCAAAAGGCGGTGCCTGGTCGTACGTGGGAGATGAGGTAGGTACTATCTACGATGCAGAGGTCCGGACAGTGACAGATGTAAATTCTCCATATTTCGGGTATCCAATAATCAGTGAGGCTGAGATGGAGTGGGATGATATAGAAATGAGAAATACAAAGAACAAAATAGGCAATTATAATCCAAGGTTTATCATGGGCTTTCAGAGCTCGGTATCGTGGAAGAACCTTTCCCTTAATATGACCCTCGACTGGAGAAACGGAGGTCAGTTTATATCGCAGACTCAGCGGTATATGGCTGAAGACGGAAGCTCTCAGCTCTGGCTCGATAACCTCATCAATCCCGGTGGAAGAAAAGGGAAAGAGCTGCGCGACTGGCTTGTGGCAAATGAAGATAAACTTATCAGAAACGGATTTCATGTGGTAGGCGGACCCACTGCAGAATATGGCGGATTCGAAGAAAACTACAGCGGTGTATATGTAACTGACGGTGTTTTTGTTCCCGGTGTGATTGCGGTAGATGATGGCGAGGGAGGAGTGACATACATTGAGAATCTTGGTGAAGCCGGAACTATTATCACTCCATATGTTGTCAGTTATCCATGGGGATTTGCCAAACCATCGATGTTTGATTCCGACTTCCTCAAGCTGAGGGAGATCTCGCTGAGCTACAACCTTCCCGGCAATCTGATAAACCGGATAGGTTTTGTCAGGAACATTGCCGTTTCACTTTACAGCCGCAATATTATTCTCTGGACAAAAGCAAAAGCCGGAATCGACCCTGAAAGAGCATTCCAGGCAGAAAGCTCGACAGGCGGAACCAGAGGTAGTCAGTTCAAACAGGGAATTGAAAGGTTCAACCTTGAACCATGGGTAATACCGGTAGGCATAAAACTGGATATAACTTTTTAGGAACTTTAAAATCTGAAATTATGTATACGATAAAAAATAAAATATCAGCTGCTTTGGTCCTGTTCCTGTTCTTCGTTGCCTCCTGTCAGGACCTTGAAGAGCTTAATATTAATCCTAATGGCGTGGATCCTGCAAAAGCAAGTCCCGCCCTCCTGCTGAGCACTGTTTTAACTTATACAGGTCAGAATGTGGTTGGCCTGGGATTCGGTGATCTTGCAGGTGTAATGCAGCATACGCAGAAGGATGGCTGGGGCGGATCGCATGACAATTATGAATGGTCCGACCAGAACTGGGGAGGTTTTTACAGTATCCTGAGGAACACTGAGGAGATGCTGAAGAAATCAGAAGGACCCGGACAGGAGTTTTACCAGGGAGTGGCATTGATCATGAAAGCTTATAACTACGGCATGATAACTGATCTGTGGGGAGATGCACCATTCTCCGAGGCTCTGCAGGGAGAGGCAGGTAACCTGAAACCCGCTTATGACCCGCAAAGGGATATCTATATCGGTATTCTCGGATACCTCCAGACAGCCAATACTCTCCTTTCAAAAAGTCAGAGTGAATATTCAGGTATCAATTCAGTACAGGACGTTGTTTACAGCGGATCCGTCACAAAATGGAGAAAATTTGCCAATTCGCTCGCGCTGAGATACTACATGAGGATATCATTAAAGGAATCTGCAATCGCAAAGGAAGGTATTGAGTTAATTGCCGGCAATCCCGGAGAGTATCCGTTAATTCTGGACGCATCAGACGATGCGAATATAAGCTATATTGGAAACAGCCCCTCGGACTCATGGCCATGTAACACAACCTTCGACCAGAGCGAAACAAACTGGCGGAGGCTGAAAATGTGTTCAACCCTTATAGAAAAACTGCAGGCTCTTGATGATCCCCGCCTGCCTCTGTGGGCAAGCAGGATTGAGATCCCGATTAAGGTGGATCCTTCACAGCCTGACGGTTATGATGAAATAGTGGGAGGTACGCGAATCATTGCACAGGATGTTGCCGATACATATGTGGAAAATTTCGGGGTTCCCATCGATGAAGATACGGAATATGTCGGCCTGCCGCCTGCATGGTCTATAGTGCCTCAGGCATACAATCTGTGTCCAAACCTTGAGCAGGCACCGCTTAACCCTCATGCTTCACACCTGAGCGTGATATATAAATCTGCTGCAGGTCCGCATCTGAAATCAAGACTCATTACGGCTGCCGAAGTAAACTTTATCCTTGCAGAAGCAGCCCTGAAAGGCTGGACAACAGGCGCCACCGCCCAGGTACACTATGAGGCTTCAATAAAAGCTTCGCTCGATGCCTGGGAGCTGAGCGATGCCTACGACACATACATTGCCGGTGCTGGCGTGGCTTACAACGGCACACTTGAACAGATTATCGAGCAGAAATGGATCGCCGGCTGGACTGCAGCTGCCGAATCGTGGTTTGATTACAGAAGGACAGGTTTTCCTGCATTGCTGCCAGGTACAATCGTCGTAAGGAATGCAATCCCTGTCAGGTTCCTGTATGGCACAAATGAATTGCTGTATAATCCCGACAGAGTGAATGATGCTATCCAGAAACTGGAGGAAACAGCATTCTCATCGACCGACGGAAAGAACAGTCCCTGGTCAAAAATGTGGCTGTTGCAGGGAACGGGCAAACCCTGGTAGAGGGCTGTGACAGCAGTTAGTTGAGATACTGCCTGAAAAACTCGGTCATTTTCAGCTGGCAATAATCATTTACACGCCGGACAACATCCATAGTGTGAGGCCAGCCAGGCAGACGGTGATACACACAAGGTATTCCGGTGCTGTCAAGTTTTACTTTGAACCTGTCTGATTGTTCCGCGGGTACAAGCCTGTCGGCTGTTCCCTGGAGTATCATTGTAGGCGGATCATCCTTGTCAAGATAATGAACAGGTGAAGCTTCTTTAAAGATTTCGGGTGCCTCTTCAAAGGTGTGTGCCAGAAAAGAGGTAACAGTGGGATGGTTTCTTGCATAATCATCCGTAAAATCAACCGGACCGTAAATATCGACAACAGCTTTTACATTGTGATGCGTTACTTTACTGTAGCCAGACATGCTGTCGGGCCTCCATCCGTAAGCTGCAAGAAGCGCAAGGTGTGCACCGGCTGAACCTCCGACAAGAGCGATCCTGGATGTATCGTACCCGTATGCCTCATAATTTCTGTAAAACCAGTCAACCGCGTCAGTTACATCCTCAATACAGGCAGGATAAGGTCCGTCCCTGAGCAGCCTGTAAGAAATTGTGGCTGTGATGTATCCTTTTTCCGCAAAATCGACGAGATAAACCTGGTAGTCTGATCGTTTACCGCCTCTCCAGGAACCCCCGTGGATAAAGACAAGCAGCGGCAACTGATCTGTTCTGTTTTTTGGACGGTAAATGTCCAGCTGCAATGATTTACCGCCGATATTCTTATACTCAATATCATTTATCACCTCAATATTTTCAGGGATTTCAGGTTCAAGATCGACCAGCTTCTCCAGTCCAACCCATGAAGCAAGGTATGCAACTGGTACAGAATAATATCCCACAGGCGGCTTCCCGGGATTCAGTGCCGACCATGTCCCTGGCAATACAAGCCACAGGATCAGCAGCAGAAGGATTATCAATAGTCCGGTCAGAAGTCCTTTCAGTATCTTAATGATCATAAGTCTCTGTTTAGCTTTTCCAGCATCTCCTTCAGATTGCCATGCAGGATTGCTGCAGTTTCGGGACCCATGGAATTCTCCTCTCCGTATGGAGAATCGTTTCTTCCATAAGTATAAGGCGCTTCCTCATCCCACTGGCTCCCGGGCAGAATATACCCTATTTCATCATTGGCCAGGCCGAAGATGAATTTGTATTTCCCGGTCATCATATCCCTTACCGGTGGAACCTCAACCGGACTGATGCCGAAATCGCTGCCTTCCGGTTTTTCAATTCCCCCATTGACGATTTCGGGATAAACTTCTCCCGGGAAAGTAGCAATGGAAACCGGACCCATCCTGATCACAGTAAGTTCGGTACGCATTTTCATCCAGCCATTCGTGCCGCGATTGAACAGGCCGAGCAGTGCGGCCAGCTTAAACATTTTATTGTCGACAGGTACCGAAAGTGTTCTGACAACCATAGATATCCCTGCGGAGTCCAGCTTTTCTGCAGGATGTTCCATGGCTGCCAGCGCCAGCAACGCCAGCTGTTTCCCCTGAGCTTCGGCCTTCTCAAAAGTCGGCTCGCTGAATCCGGCACCCGTGAACGGATCCTTCACTGCCAGACTGGGATGTGTGGTCATCAGCCCTCCTATAGCGCCATTTATATATATGGCGATTCCTCCGATACCCGGTTTGACAAGAGAGTCACCGTAAAACACCCCGTTTTCAACTCCTTCACGCACATAATGT
>Ga0316626_10001039_pt1 | contig 11970 bp, 23 predicted proteins | sample OWC_Aug_T1_C1_D5_FD_207656 | JGI IMG/M metagenome (GOLD analysis project Ga0316626, IMG submission 207656) | Wetland soil microbial communities from Old Woman Creek delta, Ohio, United States - OWC_Aug_T1_C1_D5_A | ecosystem: Environmental > Terrestrial > Soil > Wetlands | place: USA: Ohio...
GTCAACAGTTCTGGCCCGCGCTTGAACGGCGGATCAGGGAATCAGTTTCACGCCGTAGAGAATCCCGAGCGTGAGACTGGGCTTAAATGTCACGGCAATTGCATCACCTGCGCGCTGTGTTCGCGTAGGCACGGGATGCGCGTTACCGTGCAGTTGAGTTAGCCACAGGCGACAACACAGTTCACAGGCTGGCTTCGGTCAGCCTGTGACAGTTAACGGGCAGGATGCCCGCACAGGCTCATACGCAGCCTGTGCGGGCATCCGCATGTCCGAGGCTGTCCCTATCCCTCGCGAGCCTGCCCGAGGCTGTACGGCGTCCCCTGTGGCGCGAGCCTCGCGCGGCAGGATGACAAACGGCGTCGCCGATGCCGCCAAATCGATCGGAAACGGCATTCTAAGGCGTCGTCATTCGTGGCGAGGGTATCCATACCTTGGGATACCTTCGCGAGCGTATAGCGTCGTTTCTGTGTCATATTCGGCGCGTAGGCTCGCGAGCCTTGCCGACAGCCTACCCGCCGCACAGGCTCGCGAGCATTCATCCAGTCGGATGAATCCGCCCACGTTTGCACTGTCTCGGCAGTGCGTGGGATTCGGCAACGGTAGGACAATCCGCCTGCGCGCTGATAACTGTCATGCAAAGCATGAGGGTTCTTTCGCGAAGTCTGCCGAATCCTACAAATCGGTATCGGACGGATACCGCCCGAAATGGACGTCCACTATGGGATTCGCGAGCCTGTGCAGAACGGATTCGGGCATCCGATGGAGATAGGAGAACGAGAGCGGTGAGGGATGAGATCGCCTCGCGCATCCGAGTAGGCCGCCTAATTTCCCTGATTAATGCGCGCGTGCGCGTAGAAGGAAGGTTGAGATGAAGCCAGAACTGTCGATACTGAGACAGGGCAACCAAACGAAAGGGGACGATATGGAAGGTCACGAGACAGAGGCGCAGGCAGCGCCGCAGGACGACGGCTTGGGCAGCGTGTACGAGACGCCCGATCCCGACGATCCGATCAGCAGGGCCATCGAGTACTGCCGCGATCACGAGGACGACGAGGCGGCGGTCGCCGTCGAGAGCGCCATCGTCGCCAACATCGACGTCATAGCGATCAGGCGCGGCGAGGTCTGCGTGAACTGCGACGGCATCGAGGGGCTGGGCTACCTCGACTGCCCGATCTACGAACCCATGCCCGCGAGCTTCGGCGGGACGCCCGAGGACTGCTTCTGTCCGTTCTTCGCCAGAGGCCAGCGCACTGCCGACACAGACTTCCTGAACGAGAGCCAGGATTCGCCAGAGGCTCCTGCCGAAGCGATTTCGGAGCCGATTTCCGAGGCCGTTTCCGAGGCGATTTCCGAGCCGAGTTCTGGCCCTGAGATCGCGGCTGAGATCCCTCGTCCCTGCGCCCGCTGCGGCTCTGCCGCTCATGCGTTCTACGCCATCCCGGCGATCTCCGAGACGCATCTCTGCGCCGATTGCGTCCTCGACCTCATGAGTACCGATCCGACTGCCGAGGAGGTCATGCAGTACGTCACGCGGGAAGGCGACGATCACCCGTACGCGGCGCGCTTCATCTACGAGGCCCGCAAGAACAGCGGCCACTACAGCTACTGAAAGGGGACGCTATGACAGATCAAGAGAAGACGCGCACGATCTACATCCGCGAGGCATACGAGGCGTACATCGAGGCCGAGGTCATGGTGACCGAGGAGGAGTACGCCGCGCTCAAGGCCGCCAGTGCGCGCGGCGACCGCGCCTTCATCGAGGCATGGAATGACCGCGTCCAGCGCGACGAGGAAGACCTCGACTGGGAGATGGCAGGAAGCGACTTCGACTCGTCGGAACTGTCCTCGATCCTCGATGAGGAGCGCGACGATCTCTGGTACGCGCAGTACATCCCGCCGCTGGCCGAGACGCCGGCAACGCCGGCCGCCGGCCACAAGGACGCGACCGTCGTCATCGTCGCCGAGGACGTAGAGCTTGTCCTCACTGCGCTGGAGGACGCGGCCGACGCGGCCGAGTCGAGGCATGCCGACGCCGCCAGCAGGCTGCGCGAGTACGGCATCGTGATTGCGGAGGCAGGCATGGCGGCGAACGATGACGGCGGCGTCACGGTCTGCTTCAGCTGCGGCAAGTCCGACGAGGTCGAGGAGGACGAACGCGGCCTGCACTACTGCCGCCGCTGCGACCTCTGGCTCGACCATCTGACCGAGGACTGCGACGAGTGCAAAGGGGAACTCCAGGTATGAACGTCCCGCAGCAGAACGACACATTCGTGACCGAGACGTACGTCTCCGCGATCACCCACAGGAACCTCACCGAGTGGGCATACCGGGACGCCAACGGCGACCTCTACGCGGGCATTGCCGAGGACGAGCAGGAGGCCGTGCAGGCCGCCTCGACTGTCGGCTATGCGCCGCCCGAGAAGCCTGCCTGACGAGATGCGCTGGCTACGCATCGAAACCCCAACGCGAGCCGCTCAGGCTCGCGCTGGTCGCAGGAAGCCGAGACAGGAGGTGATCTGAGGCCCTAGGAGCCGTTCTAAGCGATCTTTAGCGAGGTAGGCGGCTCCTACCCTTACCGCTCCCGAGCCTGCGGGAGAGAAGCTCTGAGACGATACGCGCTCTGCGCGCCATCCAACACGATGCGAAGGAGATCGCATGACGCCGATCACGAACGGCGTCGGCTCGATGCGACCTGATCTGGCGCACGCTGCCGATCAGGTGATCGAGACGATGCTCACCGTGGCCGCGCGCGAGGTGACGGCTACCCACTGTCCGCTCGCCGCTGCCATGAGGAACTGCTGGGGCCGCCTCGCCGTCGATTATCCCGAGGTCTGGGCACTGGCGATCCTCCGTCTGGAGGAGACGCACAACGACGAGATGCTCGCCTACGCGACACTGGAGGACGCGCTATGAGCCGCTGGGTCAGCACTGGAGTGATCGCTCACCTGTGGCAGATCACGCCGCACAGGGCAGCAGCATGGGCCGAGAGCGGCCTGATCCGCGCGCGGCGCACGCGCGGCGGCCACTGGCGCATCGACTCGCAGCAGGAGCGGCCCCTGACGATGACCGAGGTCGCCGCCGTCTGCGGCGTCTCCCGGCGCACGGCACTGCGCTGGGCAGAGCAGGGCAAGATTCCCGCCGTGCGAAACGGCAATGGAACGTGGCATTTGCTTGACGGTTCCGTCCTGTGGAGTATGATGAAGTGCGCGGACGATTGACCGCGACGAAAGGGGACAACGTATGACGGCACCTCGCGCATCCGAGCATCCGGCCAATTTCCCTGAAATTCTCGCGCGCGTGCGCGCGGGCAAGAAACGCAAGCACCGGCCGAAGCCGCTTGCACACGACGGCCAGGGCCATGCCCGTGCCTTCCTGGCGCGGCTCGAGGGCGAGCGCGTCAGCAGCCACACGCTGCGCGCCTACGGCTCCGACATCAGCCTGCTCCTCGGCTGGCTCGAGCAGCAGGATCTCGGCGCCGCCGATCTCGACAGCGATCTCTGCCGGCAGTACATCGCCGAACTGGCGATGGGCGGCGCGGCGCCAGCGACGATCGCCCGCCGCGTCACCAGCCTGCGCTCCTTCGTCGTCTTCATGAGCGAGCGCAGCAACGTGAGCCCCGACGCGGCCAACCGCATCAAGGTCGGGCGCCGGCCGCGCAACCTGCCCGAAGTCCTGAGCGAACCGGAAGCGGAGCGCATGATCGAGGCGGCGATCGCCGCGGCGGCCGACGCCGTCGCCAGGGGTGACTCCTGCCGGCCCGATTGCCGGGGCGATTCCCCAGCGATTTCCGAGGCGAATCTTGAGGGCGAAACCGGCCTCGAGATCCGGCGCAAGATTCGCGACGCCGCCCTGCTTGCGCTGCTCTACGACTGCGGGCTCCGCAGTGCCGAAGCCTGCACTCTGAGAGTGCAGGATGTGCGTCGCGACGACGGGCTGCTCATCGTCCACGGCAAGGGCAGCAAGACCAGGATGGTGCCCTTCTCGGAGCGCACCCTGGCCGCCATCGATGCGTGGCTCGCCCTCCGTTCCGCGGCGAAATGCGAGGCGCTTCTGACCTCGCTGCACGGCCGCGCCTTGGGCACCAGCGACGTGCGCCGTATCGTCGCCCATGCCGGCCAGCGCGTCGGCCTGTCCGTCCACCCGCATATGCTGCGGCACTCCTGCGCCACTCATCTCATGGAGAACGGCGCCGACATCCGCATCATCCAAGAGTTCCTCGGTCACGCCACGCTGGCGACGACGGCGATCTACACGCACGTCAGCGAGGCCCATCTGAGGGCGACGTACCTGAGCGCGCACCCGCGCGCCCGAGTGAAAGGGGACGCATGACAACGTACGAGGTGGAGCACAACCGCTTCGCCAGCCCAGGCCAGCCGCCGGTGCCGTTCGTTTTCCCCGGCCGTGACAACGGGCCGAGCGAGAGGCTGGTGATCACCTTCGACAACGGGCTCACCCTGAGCATGATCTGGGGGCGGTTCGCCTATTGCGGCCCAGACACCGTCGAACTCGCCGTGCTCGATGAGGACGGGTTCATCACCGAGGACGTGGCGAAGAAGATCTTCAACGAGGACATCGGGGACGCCGTCGATAGACACTGCGATGCAGAGCGTGTCCATGCCTACTTCGTAGGCGTACAGAACATGAGGGAGGCCACATGAAGCATCTCAGATTGTCCATCATCGCGCTGATGGCCATCGGCCTCGCCGCCTGCGGTGGTAACACCCAGCCGACATCGACCGTCACGGTCACGGCCACGCCCACGCCCACCATGATGGCGCCGTATTTCACCGACCTCGAACTCGAGGGACTCGACCTCTTCGCCGAACTCGTCCCCAAGCTCGAGCACATTCTCGAGACAGAGAACGATGCCGTCGATTACGGTGCCTCGACCGGCAGCCTCGCCGGCATCCGGCGGCGCGTCAACCACTACGTTGACGACTACTCGGCACTGCAACGCATCTACAACAAGTCGAACGGCGGCGATCGCTACGGAGGCGAACTCGCACACCTCGAGACTCTGTTCGAGAAGGCGGCCGAACACATCCGTCGCGCTGGCGTCATCCTGGGCCGCATCGTCTACGACGAGGGAGGCTCACCAACCGTAGCAGGAGAACAGTTGTACTACGCCGATCAGGACATGAAGAAACTCATAGCCGAACTCATGGATTTGCAGTCAAAGATGGAAATCTGAAAGGGGCCACATGAACGCTGAAGACAACAAGACGCCGTACATCATCGAACTCACAGACGAGGAGGCCGAGGAGGCCATCGCAGAACTCGAAGACCAAGGCTTCACCGTACTCAAGCCGACGCGCTCCCAGGAGCAGCCGCAAGACCTGACCGATGTCTACGAACTGCTCGAGGACATGACGCCGCGCGAGGTGCGCCTCGCCCGCCAACTCCTGGGCCAGATGCACCAGCTTTGGGAGGGCATCGTCAACCATGAGGAGCGCCTGCTCCGCATCGAGGATCAGATGCTCGTCCTGGCCGCGAAGAGCGAGCGCATAAGGATCATCGAGGGCGCGCTCGAGGAGACGATCAACCGCGTCGAAGAACTCAGGGGCAAGGCGCCGAAGAAGCACGTCGTCCAGCCGGCGCTCAGGATGCGCGGCGTCTACTGCCGCAACTGCGCCAAGCCGCTGGAGGGCCGGCAGAAGGTGTTCTGCACGAGGAAGTGCGCCGCCGTCTGGCACGGCCAGCACCAGGGCGAGATCGCCACGCCGCGCTTGGAGATCAACGAGAAGCCCGAGGCCGTGGTCGAGGCCGGCGTCGGCGTCGTCAAGGGCAGCGTCTCGGACAACGGGAAAGCCCTTGTCAAGGAAGCGGCCGTCGCCTAGACTCAGAGAGTCCTTTGGTTGGTGGTCGTAGAGAGGCCGGGGTTTGTCCGCCCCGGCCTCTCGCTCGTTCAGTCCTGGTCGTGGTCGAAGAAGTTCGCGTCGGGCAGCGGGCCGCCCTCGTAGAGTTCCATCCGCTCGGCCTCGACCTGGGCGCGCTCGCGGGCCTCTTCCTTGAGCCATTCGGCTCTCTGCTGGGCGACGGCATCCTTGCCGGCTTCGGTAGGCTTGCTCATAGCTACTCCTCCGGTGGGTACTCCACGAACGCCGGCGTGTGCTCGCCCACCCAGCCGCCGATGATGTTGAAGTCGAAGTGCTCGATCGCCATCGTCTCGGGATCGTCGTCGGGCTCGCAGTCCTTGGCGATGTCGGCGGCGAGGATCTCGAGCAGCTTGGCGCGATCGTAGAGCACGAACGTATCGTTGAAGCGGCGGCAGATGCCGACGATCGCCTCGTCGTACTCGTCCATGACGAGCAGAGGCATCTCGTTCTCGTCGGCCCACTGATTGACCCATTCGCGTGGTTTCACGCCGTCCTCCTGCACAGGTTGACGAGGTCGATGAACTCCTCGGGCTTGCGGATGATCCAGGTGTGGACGCCCTGTTCCATGCGGCGGTGCTGGGCGCCGGCCTGAGCGGCAGAGAGGCGACCCTTCTCAGTCTTGAACTCGATCGGCAGGCACTTCCGGGCGCAGTAGAGGAAGCCGTCAGGCAGGCCCACCGTGCTGCCCGAGCCGCGTGCCTTCAGTTGGCCGGCAAGCTCCAGGTAGGCGTTCATGGCGGCGGCGATCTTCTTGCACTCGGCGACCAGTTCCTTCTCGGAGTGGCCCAGCGTCGGCGCCCCGGCGGCGTCACCCCACCAACTCATGGCCCCTGCGGCTCCGCAGCACCTGGAGGTTGTCGGGGAAGTGACAGGTCATCTTGTCGGCGGCGATCCAGAGCACGCGCACGAAGCCGTCGCCGACCTCCATCACCCTGCCGATGCGCTGCTCGCGGCGGTCGCTAATCTCGCGCACCACCTGATACTCGCGCAGCACGTCGTAGTGGCCGCGGGTGAAGATGACGATGTCATCGGGTTCCATGCTCACTCCTCGCTGTAGTCCTTGGGCTGGACGTTCCGCATCGTGCGCGCCCAGCAGCGGGCGCATTCCTCGTCGCGAGAGGCGGTCGCCATGAGGATGGCGATCAGGAAGCCGAACAGGCCGCCGAGGACGAAGGCGACGATGGCGAGCATGAAGTCCATGCTCCCCACCATACGCTTCGCGGTAGGCCGTGCTGGCGTCATCGGAAGGGCCACGCCTTGGGCTGCGGCGACGAGGTCGGCGCATCGCGGCGCTCGTACTCGTCGGCGAGCTTCTCCATCATCACCTTGGGGTAGGCGCTGCCGAGCGAGAGGTTGCGCTCGAGCATCCATTGCAGACGCTCGGCGCGCTCATGCTCCTGGTAGGCGAGGTTGCGCCAGTGGTCGCAGAGTTCCTGCACCGACCAGTCGCTGTCGTCCTTCAGCGGGCCGGCGCCCAGCGTCGTCCCCGGCCAGTTGATCTCGTCTTTCATCAGTCCTCCCGCAGGACGGCGTAGGTCAGCAGGCAGCCGACGATGAAGCCGGCGAGGATGTAGAGGAAGGGCGTCACTTGTGCTCGGCCTCGTAGCGGGCGGCGAGGCCGGCCTTGTGTTCGCGCTCGAACCCGCCGTGTCTCTCCTCTGGCGGGAGTCCGAACTCGCCCTCGACGACCATCATGTGGTCGTGCAGCGCCTCGTCCAGCATCCACTCCAGTCGCGCCACCTCGGCCTCGGCCTTCTGCTGCACGAAGTCGAATGCCTCCTCGGGCGATTCCTCCAACTCGTCGGGGACGCCATGCCTGTCGGCAGCGATAGTCCAGTCGGAGAGCTTGTCGCAGAGGTCGTCGCGTTCCTCGATGAGCGGCTTCAACCGCGCCAGCTCGGCCTCGGCGCTCTCGGTGCGCTGTTTCCAGTAGCCCCTAGCCTCGTCGGCAATCACTGCCATCCGTGTCAGCGCCTCGATGGCGGCGTCGGCCAGCACGATCACCGTGGCCAGCTCAGACGAGACGACTGTCGAGCCGTACCACTCGCGCCGCTTCTGCCACTCCTCCACCGCCGGGAACTCGCCCAGCGTGCGGAGGTCGTCAAGGGTTCCCATCACCACCATCTCCCAATGCCGTAGGCTCTCACGGTGCAGACTAGGCAGAAGACCACCATGATTCCGAAAAAGACAAGGCTCATGGCTGCCTCCTCTCGAAGTAGCCGCAGCCCTTGAACGTCGGCCCACGCCCTAACTTGTGGTCCATGCACTCGCTCAACGCTATTGCCGCCGCGTAGTCGTCGGGGTCCATCCCCATCGGGAACACGTTCTCGACCATGACGGGACAGTAGGCGTCATGTCTGCACCCCTCGCAACTCACGGTCGGGGCGGCTCGGAGTTCCGCCTCGATATCCATGATGTCGAACATCGTGATTGTGCCGCCGCCGGGGTAGGCGGCGTTCCTGAACTCCTCCCGCAGCGCGTCGGCGTCGATGAGCCTCATCGTCCCTTCACCGTGACGTGGATGGTCATGCCCTTGGCGAGCACCATGTCCCTTTCGACTGGGATGTCGATGACGATCGTATCGCCCTTGTCGAAGCGCACCTCGCGCACCGTGACCTCGATGTTGAGGGCTTCCGGCGGCGGGTTGAACTTCGTTCTCGGGATGCCGAACCAACTCATGGTTCTACCTCCACCTTTACGGCTCCGTCCTCAAGCGCCTTCCCGATCGTCAGCAGGGCGGCGAGGAGGTCGAGGTTGTCCTCGACATAGGAGTCCCACTCGTATCGGTAGACCGTCACCTTCATGGCTTCGTCCCCGCGACCGCCGTCTCGATGAGCGTCACCCTGCGCGGCCCCGTATCGGAGACGCGGTGCGCGTCGGGGAACAGCGGGCGCATGCGCTCGAGCAGCATATCCATCACGAAGATCTGGCGATGGATGTGGCCGGCGTTGTGGAAGTAGGGCAGCGGCAGGACGACGCCGCCGAAGGCCGTGGCGTTGACGTAGTCGAGATCGACGGGGTACTGCTTGGGGTGGCCCCAGACGTGACCCAGCTTCCAGGCGTACCAGACGCCGATGATATCGGGCACGATGACGACGATGACGCCGCCGGGACGCAGCACGCGGTGCCACTCCTCGAGCGCCGGCACGCGCCAGTCCACATGCTCGAGGATGTGGCTGGCGAAGATCTCGTCCACGCTGTTGTCCTCGAAAGGAAGGTCGATGACGTCGGCGACGACGTCGGGCTGCTCGTCGGGCGAGGAGTCCACGTTGACCCAGCCCTCGTAGTGCTCGGGGCCGCAGCCCAAGTTCAGACGCACCGCTTGGCCTCCTTCAGGAGTGCAGCTAGAGCTTTCCTCAACGTAACGGTTTCCTCTGTGAGCGTGATGTTTCCGCTATGTCCAGATGGCGCCCCGTGCTTGCGGAACGTGGACATTATCAGAAGGGCGAGTTCGGCCTCGCGCCTCTTCAGAATCAGGTGTGGAAGCAGCAGCAGAAGTACTCTCTCCGCGCGTCGGTTCCACATGACCAACTGGTAGCACGGCTTGTTCGCGTAATCACGTTCAGTACGCTTCTTCTGCGTGATCTTGCCCTCCGCGAAGAACTCACTGATTGCCGCGAGAAGCTCTAGGTTGGTGTTCGTGAAGATGACACGAACATCATGATGAGAAGCGTAGACGCAGCCCTCTCCATCGAAAAATCCAGCTATGTACTCCAGGTTGAGCTTCACGGGTTGCTTCTTCATGGATCAGAACTCCCGGTACTGACAGAGGATGAGAGGACACTCGAGAAACTTGCGCGCCCGATTGCGTTTCGTATCCCACTTCTCGACAGGAACCCAGCGGTCTGCCGTCGCGCTCGTGACGACGACGGCCCCGGTGAGGTCTGCGTTGCAGACGTAGTAGGAGTGCGGCTTGACCTCAAGGGCTTCCCAGTGATGCTGCGTGTCCACGATGATCGTCGGGTAGGGGAAATCGGAGAGTCTGCGAAACGTCAGGTCTGGGCGATGCTTTACCTCCACGAGGTAGTCCCGCCCGCGCCACGTCACGGTCATGTCACCGTGGTCTGAGCAGTCGCTGATATCTTCGTCGTCCCCGCGTATCGTAATCGGCGGGAGCGTGATAGTAGCGCCGCGCAGACGGAGGTGGCGAGCGACTGACCACACCGCCTTGTCTGACTTGAGCAGATCCTCCACGAAGGTGGGATCGCGAGTATCGAGGGAGTGGCTCACAGGTCGAGCCCTTCCTGCTCATCCGCGTTGCCGGCCATCAGGTGCTTGACCATGTCGAGCGCCTGCTCGCGGTTGAGGTCGGCCGCCTTGGCGACGCCGTACTGCTCCTTGAGCATCCGCGTCACCAGTTGGTTCGACCAGCCGCCCTTCTTGGCCGCGGCGACCAGCGCCTCAAGCTGCTTCTTGGTCGCCGGCGGGATGACCTTCTCCTCGACCGGCTCGGGCTCCTCGACGGCGTCGAGAATGTCCTTGGCCTTGGCGATCACGTCGATGACCTCGCCGTTCTCATCGACCTCGATCGTCTCGGCCGCATCCTCGGCAGCGCGCCACTCCTCTTCGTGCAGGAAGGTCGGCTCCTCGACTGCCTCGGCCTCTTCTGCCTCTTCCTCTACGGGCTCTTCTGCGGCCTTCGGGGGGGCTTCTGGGGTGGATGCCTTGCTGAGTACCTTACGGGCCTTCTCGGCGTTGCTGGAGGGCACCTCGACGGTCTGCTGCGGGGTGCCCTCGACGTACATGCGCTCGGCCTCGTCCTCGTCGTAGATGCCGTGGAATCCGAAGGCCGTGCGGTAGCCCTGGATGAGCGCCTTGTGGCGCAGCATGCGCTTGGTGTGGCTCTGCCACGGGCCGGTCTTGCGGTAGCACTCATCGAGGTACTCGCGCACGACGACGGGGTGGTCGCGATCCTTGCGGTAGACGACGCACTCCACCCAGACGGGCGACCGCTTGCCGCCATCGGGGACGATGTCGGTGTCGGCGTAGCGGAACTCGACGCCGTTGAACTGCGGGTGCTGCTGGGCGATGCGGTTCCAGCCATCGACACCGACCACCGGGACGACGCCGCCGCCCTTGTCGGGGAAGGCGTAGATCTCCTTGGTGATGGGCGAGAGGCCGTACTGGTCGGCCACCATCAGCAGGGCGATCACCTGCTCCTGGCTCTTGGCCTCCTTGAAGACGGTCTTGCTGACCACCTCGAGGAACTTCTGCGGATCGAGGGAGAACTTCTCCCCGAACTTCACCAGCAGGCTGTTGCTGGCGCGCTGGCGCGCGACCTCCTGTCCCTTCTTGACTGCCATCACACGTCCCCTTTCCTCTGCGTCACTGTCAGGCGTCGATCCTGCGGCACTAGGATGGTGTACTTCTCTGCCAACTCTGGCTGTTCTTCGCGGAAGCGGTCGATCTCGAACGTCTCTCGAGGCTTCGGTTTCTTGGCGGTCACCTTGTAGTTGCCGATGACGGCACTCTCGGCGCTCGAGACGATGGCGAGCAGTTGGTTCCTCGTCTCGTCTCGCTCAGTCTTGAGGGCTCGGATGGCCCTGCCCTGCGCTCCGAACTTGGCGCAGAGGCGCTCGGCCTCGGCGTCCTCGATGATGACGCTGAATCCCGGCTCGGAGCGGGCGTACTGGCGCTTGATGGCCTCGCTGGTCGCGGTGTGGCCGTCGATGGGCGGCGGCACCCGCGGCTTGAGGTGCTCGACGTAGAACTCGCGCTCGGCGTCGGTGATCATGGCGATGATCTCGTCGTCGCGCTCGACGCGCATCCAGACCAACTTCTTGCCGACCAGGGCGACGGCGTAGGCGGCCACCCAGCCGGTGCAGGCAAGCTGGTGCATCATCTGGAACCAGTACATCAGCGGCGGCTCGCCTTCCCAGTCGTCGCCGGCGAACGACGAGGCATGCTTGGCCTCGACCAGCGCCGGCCCCGCGCTGTCGACGGTGATGCCGTCGAGCAGGCAGCCCATCGGAAAGCCGTACTCGTGCGTCTCGAACCAGAAGTCGGGATCGAAGGCGCGCTTCGGGCGCCGCACGCGGAGCTTCGTCTCGCGGGTGAAGGCGCGGATGATGACGCCTTCCATCTGGCTGCCCAG
>Ga0316626_10001040_pt1 | contig 11961 bp, 4 predicted proteins | sample OWC_Aug_T1_C1_D5_FD_207656 | JGI IMG/M metagenome (GOLD analysis project Ga0316626, IMG submission 207656) | Wetland soil microbial communities from Old Woman Creek delta, Ohio, United States - OWC_Aug_T1_C1_D5_A | ecosystem: Environmental > Terrestrial > Soil > Wetlands | place: USA: Ohio...
AAGTACGGGGCGCAGCTCACCGTCCGGGAAGGCCAGTCCGCTGTGTTCGTGAATGAAGGCAGGATCGCGGATATCTTCCAGCCTGGGATGTACTCGCTGGAAACCAAAAACCTTCCGATCCTCTCCACACTCCAGGGCTGGAAATACGGCTTCAACAGCCCGTTCCTTGCAGAAGTGTATTTCTGCTCGACGCGGCAGTTCACGGACCTGAAGTGGGGGACTATGAATCCGATCATGCTGCGCGACCCGGAGTTCGGCCCGACACGGCTGCGCGCATTCGGCACATACGTGATCCGGGTGAAAGATCCCGGAGTGTTGATCCGCGAGATCGTCGGCACCGACGGCCATTTCACCGTCGACGAAGTGGTGAACCAGCTGCGCGACCTGATCGTTTCGCGCCTGCCCGACATACTCGGGCAGAACAAGATTCCGGTGCTCGACCTGGCGGCGAACTACAGCGAGCTCGGCAAGTTCCTCACGCAGCGCATCGACCCCGAGTTCGAAAGCTACGGCCTCGAACTGACCAAGCTGCTGGTGGAGAACATATCCCTTCCCCCGGCTGTCGAGGAAGCGCTCGACAAGCGCACCAGCATGGGAATCGTGGGCAACCTGGCCGCATACACGCAGTTTAACATCGCCAATTCCATTCCCGATGCGGCCAAGAATCCCGGCGGCCTGGCAGCGGCGGGGGCGGGCTTGGGCATGGGGGTCGCGATGGCGGGCCCGATTGCCCAGGCGATGACATCCCAGCCTCCCCCGGTACCCGGAGCCGCCCCCCCACTTCCGGCAGCGATTACCTACTTCGTGGCCGCCGGCGGCCGGCAGACTGGCCCCTTCGACCTTCAGGCGCTTGCGGCGCAGGCCTCAGCCGGGACCCTTACCCGGGAGACTCTGGTCTGGGCCCAGGGCATGGCACAATGGGCCCCGGCCGGACAGATCCCGTCCCTGGCGCAGGTTTTCTCGGCCGTGCCGCCTCCCCTTCCTCCAAACGCGTGACCGGGTCATGCACTGTGCGCATTTCCGCCTCCTGCCCCAGACGGGGCAGGCCGGCGGCATCCCGGGAGGTGACTTCTGACCGCTGAAGATAGGAAGGAGATTGCAGGTCAGGCCCCGGTTCAGGAGAAGAAGCAGTTTCCCTGCAAGCAGTGCGGTGCCAAACTCGACTTTGCTCCGGGATCCGCGGTTCTCCAATGCCCTTATTGCGGCTCCCGGACGGCGATTCCCCAGTCCGAGGAAGGGATCCGGGAACTGGATTTCCGGGCATTCCTGGAACAAGTTTCCAGGCAACAGGAACTGCCGCAAGAGCAGAACGTAAAGTGCGGAGCGTGCGGTGCGGAAACGACTCTGCCGCCGGAGACATCGGCAGGCCTGTGCCCGTTCTGCGGTGCCAACCTGGTGACCGCCTCCGCCACGTCCCGGTGGATCCCACCCAAGGCTCTTCTCCCCTTCCGGGTCACCCTGAAAGAAGGCACTGAGGCCTTCCGCCGCTGGATTCGCGGGCTGTGGTTCGCTCCCGACGACCTGAAGGAGTATGCACAGGCGGAGGGCAGGCTTGCCGGGGTATATGTCCCGTACTGGACTTACGATTCCGACACCACCAGCTTCTACAGAGGATCGCGCGGCGACGATTATTACACGTCCGAAAACTACACCGCACGGGTGAACGGCAGATCCGTCACGCGGACGCGCCAGGTCCGCAGGACGCGATGGCGCCCTGCCAGCGGCACGGTCTGGAACCACTTCGACGACGTGCTGGTGTTGGCCGGCAATTCCCTCCCCCGTGCCTATGCCGAACGCCTGGAACCCTGGGATCTGGGCAACCTGGTTGCTTACAGAAACGAGTATCTGAGCGGGTTCCGGGCCGAGAGGTATCAGGTGAATCTGGCCGCGGGGTATGAAATGGCACGCCAGATCATGGACACGAGGATTCGCGACAGCATCCGCCGCGACATCGGCGGCGACCACCAGCGCATCGACGCCGTCAAGAGCAGCTATGAAAACATCACCTTCAAGCACATCCTCTTGCCGGTCTGGCTGAGCGCATTCCGCTACCGGGACAAAGTCTACCGGATTCTGATCAATGCGCGGACCGGCGAACTCCAGGGGGAGCGCCCTTACAGTGCCTGGAAGATCGCCGGGGCCGTGCTCGCAGCACTGGTAATCATCGCGATCATCGCCATCTTCGCCTCGCTCGATCAATAGACAACACCGGCCTTGAGATTCGTGGGCGCGGGCTTCAGCCAAGTGAGCGCGGGCTTCAGCCCGCGCGCTTTAGATCGAGTAATCTCAAATCCCATCATTTTACGCATCCCCGGAACATCCCACGTCCGCGGCAAAAAACCATTATGCGGCGGCTCGGGATTCGTACTATAAATGTGCGCGCACCGCGCCCGGCAAACTGGCACATGCGCTTCGGGAGTTTCTTTCGCCTATGATTTCAAACACTTCGGAACACCAAGCGAACTCATCGTCCAGGTATCTTCCCGTGCTGCTGCTCCTCTTTTTCGGCAGCGGCTGCGCCGCGCTGATTTACGAAATCGTCTGGTTCCAGTTGCTGCAGCTGGTGATCGGCTCCTCGGCGGTCTCGATGGGAGTGTTGCTCGGGACGTTCATGGGGGGCATGTGTGCGGGCAGCCTCGCGTTGCCGCGTCTTGTTTCCGCCAGCCGGCATCCTTTCCGGGTTTATGCGCTGCTGGAGCTCGGCATCGGTGTCCTGGGCATCCTGGTGCTGGCGGGAATGCCCCTGTTGAGCGGCGTATACCTGTTCGGTGCGCGTTATGGTTTTCTGGAGATCCTGTTCCGCGGCTTGATCTGTGCGATCTGCCTGCTGCCGCCGACCCTGCTGATGGGGGCAACACTCCCGGCAATCGCCAGGTGGGTGGAAGCCTCGCCGGCCGGAGTCTCGTGGCTGGGCTTCTTTTATGGAGGGAATACCGCCGGCGCCGTTTTCGGCTGCCTCCTGGCAGGTTTCTACCTGCTAAGGGTTCACAACACGATCATCGCCACAATGGTCGCCGTGGCCATCAATCTGGCCGTGGCTGCGATCGCGTTGCTCCTGTCGAACCGGGCGGCACACACGGCGCCCGCAGCGCAGCGGGGCAAGAAGCCTGTGACGGGCATCCCGGGCCCCTGGCCGGTCTACCTGACCATCGGCTTGTCGGGCCTGACCGCCCTGGCAGCCGAAGTAGTATGGACGCGCCTTCTGACTCTGATCCTCGGCGCCACAGTCTACACGTTTTCCATCATCCTGGCAGTCTTCCTGCTCGGGCTGGGGATCGGGAGCAGCATCGGCGCATATCTGGCGCGCAAGCTCGCGCAGCCGCGCCTGGCCCTGGGCTGGTGCCAAATGCTTCTGGCTCTGTCCATCGCGTGGACGGTGCTGATGATCGCGCGGTCGTTTCCCTATTGGCCGGTGAACCCTTCCCTCTCCGACAATCCATGGATCAACATGCAGATGGACGTCGCGCGCTGTCTGTGGGCGATCCTGCCAGCGGCCTGTTTCTGGGGCGCCAGCTTCCCGCTTGCGCTGGCCTCGACTGCATCCCGCGGGCAGGACTCGGGGCGTCTGGTCGGCGCCGTGTATGCCGCCAACACGATTGGGGCGATCGTGGGGGCGCTCGGTTTCAGCCTATTCGTGATCCCCGCCATGGGCACGCAGCAGGCGCAGCGGCTCCTCATTGCCCTTGCGGCCACCGCCGGACTCCTGATGCTCGCCTGGCCGGCTGCAGCGCAGGAATCTTCCAGGGCGGATGCCAGGGAGCCGGCGCCCCAGACAGCGAGCACGCTCTGGGTGGTGCTGTTCACGGCGGTAGCCGCCGTTCTCATCCTGACCGTTGCCGCCGTCCCTCCCGGAGTAGTGGCGTACGGGAGGTTTTTCCCGACGTACACGAGCATGCCGGAATTCCTCTACCTGGGGGAAGGCATGAACGCGTCGGTTGCGGTATCCCAATTGGCAAACGGGGTACGCAACTTCCACGTGAGCGGAAAAGTGGAGGCGTCCACCGAGCCACAGGACATGCGGCTGCAACTGATGCTCGGCAACCTGCCTGCGCTGCTTCATCCCAGACCCCGGTCCGTGCTGGTCGTGGGTTTCGGCGCCGGAGTGACCGCCGGTTCGTTCGTGCCGCATCCGGCAGTGGAACGAATCGTCATCTGCGAGATCGAGCCGTTGATCCCGAAGGTGGTGTCGCGCTTTTTCCTGGAGCAGAATCAGGGCGTGTTGAACGACCCCAGGGTCGAACTTGTCTACGACGATGCCCGTCATTACATCCTGACAAGCAGCGAGAAGTTCGACATCATCACCTCCGATCCCATTCATCCATGGGTCAAAGGGGCGGCAACCCTCTACACCAGGGAATATTTCGACCTTGTCAGGCGGCACCTGAATCCGGGCGGGCTCGTGACACAGTGGGTGCCATTGTATGAGAGCAATTCAGAAGTGGTCAAAAGCGAGATCGCGACGTTTTTCGATGTTTTCGCCGCGGGAACGGTCTGGGGAAATCTGAATAACGGCGCCGGCTACGACACGGTGCTTCTGGGGAGGGCCGAGACCGGCAAGATCGACCTCGACGCGATCCTGCAGCGGCTGAACAGTCTGGATTACGCTGCCGTGCGCGCCTCACTGAATACGGTGGGATTCCAGACTTTTCTGGACCTGCTGGCCACGTATGCGGGGGATGCCGTCGATCTGCGGACCTGGCTGCAGAACGCCCAGATCAATCGAGACCGGAACCTGCGCCTGCAATACCTCGCCGGTTTGGGGCTCAACCTCTATGAAGGCGGACGGATCTACAATGAGATCCTGCAGTACCGGAGATTCCCCGATGGGCTTTTCGAAGCATCGGAAGAGTGGATGCAGGCCTTGCGCGAGGCGATCCGATCCCGCTGAGGCCGACGGGGACGGATCGGGGGCCATGCCTTCAGAAAGCGAGCCGAAAAATCGAACGGGAGCGGGCCGATGACCCGCCCCCTGTCCCGCCCTTATTACCCGTTTGCCTTCTGATGGCACTCTACGCATTTGAGCGGCGCTTTCTTTCCTGCCGCCGCTTCCTTGGCGTGGCAGCCGATGCAAGTCCCCGCCTTGGCCATCGCATCGTGAAACGCCAGCCTGGAGGTGGTCTTCATGGGCGCCGCCACCGCCTTGGTGTGGCAATCCTGGCACTTCTGATGCGGCGTCTTGAGCGGCTTCGCCGCCTGCGACGCATGATGACAGGTGTCGCACTTGTCGCCTGTCTTCGTTGCGTGCGCGGTGTGATTGAACTTCACTCCGCCCATCGGATTGCCCTTTAGAATGACAACTTCGGGAGCTTTTTCCTGGGCCTGTACCGCTACCATGAAACCGAATCCCAGCACTGCCACAATTGAAAATACTGTTACTGCTCGCTTCATAATGCACCCTCCCTGAGGTAATAGATGCCAAGAGCGGCAAATAGTAACAGAAAGGAAGAAAATCTCCTAGACCCAACCTGGGGCATGTTCGATTCAACGGGCGTATTGCGCCACGGGTCGCACTCCATACGGGTGCCGCAGAAAAGCCCGGCGTGTGGTTTCCGATACTTCTTGCGCGTACGGGCCAGATGCGCTATCATTTCGCGCCTTCGTGGTACCAGTACAGTAACCCTTCGCGGGGTCGTAGTTCAGTTGGTTAGAACGCCGGCCTGTCACGCCGGAGGTCGCGAGTTCGAGTCTCGTCGGCCCCGCCATCCAATCAAAATCCCTTGCTTCCGCGCGTGCCGTTGGGATAGAAATCGTGATATGTTGAAACGTTTGCGATAAGGGCGTGGAGGTGTGCCGCCGCGGGACCGGGTTTGCAGCGAAACGCCACCCGCCTGACGGCACATTCCCGCGAACGGGTTGCGGCACGTGGAAAAAATCGGCAAGTACAAGATCGTCGAAATGATCGGCAAAGGCGGCATGGGCGTGGTCTACAAGGCGCTCGATCCGCGCATCGGCCGTGTGGTCGCGATCAAGACGCTCTTTGCGCATCGCGATGCGGAACCGGAGGTCCGTCATCGTTTCCTGCAGGAGGCACGGTCCGCCGGAGCCCTCTCGCACAAGAATATCATCACCATATTCGAGATGGACGAGGACGCCGGCCAGAGCTTCATCGCCATGGAGTATCTGGAAGGCGAGGACCTAAAGTCCATCATTGCGCGCCGCGCACCCATCTCGCTCGAACAGAAGCTGCATATTCTCCTCGAGGTCTGTGAAGGGGTGGCCCACGCCCACTCCATGGGCGTGATTCACAGGGACATCAAGCCCGGCAACATCTTTTTGACTCGCAACGGCCAGATCAAGATACTCGATTTCGGCCTGGCGCGGGTGAGTTCCTCGGAACTGACTCAGACGCAGACCTCCATGGGCACGCCCTCTTACATGTCGCCCGAACAGGTGCGCGGCGAGAAGCTGGATCACCGCACCGACATTTTCTCCGTCGGCGTCGTGGCCTACGAACTGCTGACCTACACCAAGCCGTTCCAGGCCGAAACGGATTTCGGCCTCGCCTTCAAGATCACATACGCAGAGCCGGAGCCGGTCGAAAGAGTCAATCCGCTCATCCCCATCGAGATCTCGAGCATGATCACCGGCCTGCTGGAGAAAGACAAGGAAAAGCGCTATCAGCACGCCGAGGACCTGGTGCGCGAGCTGGAATCCGTCCAGGGGCTGCTCGAGGAACGCAAGCGCGCGCTGCGGGTCGAGGTTCGGGCCGCCGTGGCGAAGCTGGAATCGCTGGTCAGCGCGAACCGCAGCTTGAGCGGGGACGTCGCCGAGAAGCTCGAAGACATGAAGCAGGCGGCGCCGGAATTTTTCGAAGCGACCATCCTGACGCAGTCAGGGCGTTCCTCCGGGAGGCAACGCTCCGTTCAGCTCGAATATCTCGATCTGATAGAGTTCCGCGACCGCACGCTGCGGGAGTTCGACCGCGTGTCGGGTCTGCTCGAAAGGAGGCAGAAGCGGGGCCCGATGGTCCAGGAAGCCGAGAGCCTGCGTGAAGCCGGCGATTTCGAAGGCGCGTTGCAGATAATCGACTCGATATTGCGCGATGATCCGTCCTTTGGCCCCGCAACGGCGCTCCGCAAGGAAATCTCCACGCGTCTCGAAGCGCAGCAGCGCGAGCTGGAGAGGGTGCGCCTGATCGCCGACCTCCTGGAAAAGGGCCGGGAGCTGTTCGGAACCGGGGATCTTGCGGGCTGCCAGGATGCTCTGGAGCGGGTGTTCACGCTGCAGCCCGATCATCCGGAAGCGCTGGCCCTGAATGCCTCCCTGCAGGAGAGGCTCGCGGAGCGGCGGGAGATCGAAGAGCGCCGCCGGCGCGCCGAGGATGCCCTGGGGAGGGCCAGAGAGGCGCTGCTCGGCGGTCAATTCCAGGAGTCTCGCAGCGAGCTCGAACGCGCGCTGACCGAATGGCCGGACCTGCCGGGATCGGGCGAGCTGAAGGCAAGGATCGAGCAGGCCGAATGGGAGGCGGAGGCGCGGGCGGCGCGGGAAGCGCTCGTGCGCGGCCTCTGGGCGGAGGCGAGCGCCCTGGATCATTCGGGCCAGGAAGACGAAGCTCTTTCCCGCCTGGGGCAACTGCTGGAGCTCGAACCCGACCACACAGGCGGCCTCGAACTCCGCGCCGAGATCGGATCCCGGCGCACGCGCCGCCAGCAGATTCACGTCCTGCTGCAGGAGTCTGCCGGCTACATCGCGCAGGACCGGCTTGTCGCGGCCCGGGCCGTCCTCGAAAAGGCCCTTCAACTTGAACCCTCCCACGCCGATGCGATTGCGCTTCTGGAGCAGGTCAAGAGCACGCTTGCAGAGCAGGAACTGGCCGAGAGAAAACGCCGGCTGGCTCAAGGCGCACTGGAGCGTGCGCGCAAGGCGCTGGCGGCTGGCCAAATTGCATCGGCCCGCGAGGAGCTCTCCGCCGCTCTCGAGACGTTTCCCGGCATGGAAGGCGCCGATTCCCTGACTGTCGAGATCGACCACGCAGAAGAGCAGGAACGGCTGAGACTGGAAAAGGAGAGGGAGATCAACGGCCTGCTGGAGCAGTCCCGCGCCTGCCGGGAAGCGGGAGCACACGGTGAAGCGCTGGACGCGCTTGCCAGGCTGCTCGAGCTTCAGCCCGGGCACAGGGAGGCGGTCCGGCTCAAGCGGGAGATCGAATCCAGTTTGCGCACAGCGGAATTGGCGGAGCAGAGGCGCCGCGAAAGGAACACCTCCCTGCTGCACCGCGCCCGGGACGCAGCCGCACGCGGCGAATATGAAAACGCGCTCGCGCAGGCCCGCGCCCTTGACGCCGATGCCCAGGCGCAGCCGGAAGTTTCGGACCTGATCGCCGTTTGGCAGGCCGAACTCGTCGCGCGCCGGGAGATGGAGGAGAAACAGCGGCAGAAAATCGACCGCCTGCTCGATGCGGCGAGACGCCTGATGGAGGCCGGGGCATTCCCGGAGGCGCGCAAGCCGCTGCAGGAGGTCCTGGACCTGCAGCTCGACCACCCGGAGGCGCTCAGGCTCCTGCATGAGGTTCAGCTCGGCGCGGAAGCGGAACGGCTCCGCCAGGCGAAGGCTGAAGAAGGCCGGAAACAGAAACAGCAGGGACTGCGCCTCCTGTCCGAAAAGAAGCACCGGGCCAGCCTCACTGCGCTCCTGCGGGCGTCAGAGCTGCTCGGGGAGGACCCGGACCTGAGGGTGGCGATCGAGGAGGCGGAAGCCGAAGTCCGCGCGGAGGATGCGCGCCTGAAGATCGAGGCCGGCCTGATCGAGGCGCGCCGCCTGTTCACTGCCGAATTCTATGACGCGGCGCTTTCCGCAACCCATGACGTGCTCAAGCTCGAGCCGCAGCACCCCGAAGCGCGCGAGTTGCTAAGCAAGATCGAGAAGGCACTGGAAAAGGAGCGCATCCGGACCAGGATCGCAGAATTGCTGGCGCAGGCACGGCAGGCCCTGGCAGCACGCGATCTGGACGCAGCCTCGCGGCTGTCGAGCGAAATCCTCGTGCTCGACGGCCAGAATCCCGATGCCAGGGAACTGCTCAAGAGAGTGGAGGAAACCCAATTCGAGAAGAGCCGGCGGCTCGAAATCGCGGCACTCCTCGCCCAGAGTTCCCAGGCCCTGGCCTCGGGCGACTTCAAGCAGGCTGCCGTGCGCGCCCGCGAAGTCCTGCTGCTGGACGAACAGAATGCCGACGCCAGGGAACTGCTGCAGCGCATCGACCAGGCACAGGAAGCCGGGCACAGGCACGAGCAGATCGCGGCGCTCCTGCTTCAGTCCCGGCAGGAACACGGGCGCGGCGACCTCGAGAGCGCACTGACTCACGCCGGCGAGATCTTGAGGCTGGACCCGTCGCATAAGGAAGCCAGGGTCCTGCAACGGGACCTGGAGAAGGAAATCCGCACCCGCCAGAAGGAGCAGGAACGGGACCGCAAGCGCCAGGCGCTCGAAGAGCAGCGAGCCCGCAAAGCTGCAGCGGATGCGACGGTGATCCTGCCGAAACGAACGGGGCCGGCGGCGTGGATCCGCTCCCCCCTGGTCATTGCAGCCGCCGCCGTCATCCTGGCAGCCGCAACCTACCTGGCGGTCTTGCGCCCTACCGGCGGTGCGGAACTGGTGGTCCTGTCCGAGCCGGACGGAGTGGAGGTCCTGCTCAACGGGCGCCCCGTCGGCATAACCAGTTCCGGGAACCTGGCGTTGCGCAACCTGCCGACCGGCCCGGGAACCCTCACGGCAACCAAGGAAGGGTTCTCGACTTTCTCCCGGGGCCTGGACCTCACGAAAGGGAAGAACCCGGATCTGACCGTGAAGCTGGTGCCGGCGGATGCGGAACTGCGCATCAGAACCGACCAGCCCGATGTGAGCGTCCAGCTCGACGGCATCGAGATCGGCCGCACATCCGACGCGGGCGCCTTGCAGGTATTCAAGGTAAAAGGCGGGCAGCACACGGTGAGCCTGATCAAAGAGGGATTCGCGGTCCAGAGCAAAGACCTCGGTTTCACGCCCGGCCAGACGGTCCTGGTCGATGAGAACCTCCAGCCGCTTTCCGTCAAGGTCGACTCCTCCGTGCTCCGTATTCTGACAAATCCCGCAGATGCGGACGTCTACCTCGACGGGAAGAGGGTCGGGATCACGGCGGGGGGATCCCTGATACTGCAGGATCTGAAACCCGGATCCGTCTCGCTGCTTCTGAAAAAGAACGGGTACGCGGATGCGCAGAAAGATCTCACTCTGGTAGCCGGCCGCGCACTGGACCACGTTGTGAACCTCTCGGCAAGACCCGCTTCGCTGGTGCTGGCAACCAATACCCCCGGCGCCGAGGTGTGGGTCGACAACACTGCCAGGGGCAAAACTGATTCCGCCGGCAATCTGACTTTGAATGACCTGCCGCCCGAGAGCCGGATCATCAAGGTCGCCAAGGACGGGTTCCAGGAGAAAACGGACATCCTGAATCTGCGGCCCGGTGAAACCAGAAGACTGCAGCTCAGCCTGATGCCTGTGGTAGCCAGGCCGGCCCTGTTGAGCGTCTCCACCCTGCCGGACAAGGCAGACGTGTACGTGGATGACGAATTCAAGGGGACTACCCCTCTCAACGGCCTCAGGATAGACCCCGGCACACGCAAGATCCGCGTGAGGAAGGAAGGGTATCGCGACGCCGAACGCTCCGTGGAGCTCCGGGCAGGCGAGCCGAGAGCCGAGTCTATTCCGCTCGAGATGCTCAAGGGCATCCTGCAGTTCAACATCCAGCCCGAGGGCGCAAGCGCCAGGATCGGCACGCAGACCTTCGACCCGGCCAGGCAGCGCCAGATAGAACTCGAGCCAGGCACCTACACCGTCGAATTGAGCGCAACCGGCTACAAACCGGGCCAGAAGACCGTCACGATCCAGGGCGGGCAGACGACTCAATTGCAGGCCGTGCTGGATGTGGTCGCGACGGCCGCAACGACCGGTTACGCTGAAGCATTCCTGAGCCTCGACAGCTGGGACCATCCTTCAGGCTGGCAGGCCGACGGCCTGCTCCACGCCGCCGGCCGTGGCACAGCCGTGCTCAAGGACCGGGTCTATGAGAACTTCTCGCAGAGGTTTCAGCTGCGGCTCAACAAGGGCGTCACGGCATCCTGGATCATCCGGTGGCAGGACGAAAAGAATTACTGCCTCATCCAGATCCACAGTGACCGTCACCCGGAAAAAACCCACAGGAACACCATCTATTTCTCGACCTATCGCGACGGAAAGCAGATCGCGGTTTTGCCTGTCCCCCTCCCTTTCCCGTTCGGCAGAAACAGGTCCGAATGGGTTGACATTCAGATGGACGTAACCGGAAACCTGATCGTCGCACGAGTCAACGTCACCACTGGCACCACCGTGAGCCGCACGGAGATGGGCCGCTACACCATCCCGGCGGGGAGCCCTGCCAGGGGCAGGTTAGGATTCGCGGTTTATGAAGACGAAGAGTACGATGTCAGCAGCCTCGTGATCGATCCGGTCCCCCGCAACCCCGATCGCCCCGTGCCGGGAAACTCCCCGCGGCCGGCCGCCCATCAACGCGGATCGCGTTGATCCTGAATTTCAAGGAAGGTAGGGATTATTGATGCGCGCGGGCTGGAGCATCTGCTCGCTGAAAAAAGCCTGAGCTGGAGCACGCACACCGGCCGCGCGAGACCGGACTTCACTGAGCATCTCAGCCAGCACGGCCGATCTTGCCCGATACATGTCCCACCGCCACATAACCCGGCCCGCGAATGATCAAAAGCGGAGTAATCTCTTGACAATGGAACCGGGGGGTTGGTGAGGATCGGAGGATCGGGGTCGGACCGACGGAAGTCCGGTTGATCCGGTGAGATAGGCGTTTTGGAGGGCCTGCGGTTGGGCTTGTGCTCGATTTTCGGCCCACTTTTTTCGTTCTAAGGCGTTTCGCCGTCCACGGGATCGGGGACTGACGGCGGCAAACGAGGGCATCACAAGAGATCTGCTAAATCATGCACA
>Ga0316626_10001041_pt1 | contig 11960 bp, 6 predicted proteins | sample OWC_Aug_T1_C1_D5_FD_207656 | JGI IMG/M metagenome (GOLD analysis project Ga0316626, IMG submission 207656) | Wetland soil microbial communities from Old Woman Creek delta, Ohio, United States - OWC_Aug_T1_C1_D5_A | ecosystem: Environmental > Terrestrial > Soil > Wetlands | place: USA: Ohio...
TATAGTCAACATCATTTTTCCACCGAGAACACAGAGTTCACAGAGAAGGGCCATTATAAGCGGTATTTAGGTTTTCTCGGCGTCCTCGGTGAACTCTGTGGCGCAAAGAATTTTCTGCTCTTGTCAGTGATCGGGGATCCGCGTCCCTTTGCTTTTTCCCGATCGTCAGAACACCATGCGCAATCGCATGCCTGCCTGGTAGTAACTGTATGCGCCGCTCGCCGACGCGGCGTAATTCCCGCCCTCGATGCTCGCTTCGACGCGGGCGCTCCCGGTGATGCCGTAGCCGACCGACGCCTGCCCGCCGTAAACGGTCTCATGCTTGTTCTGCTGGTTCCGCACGTAGGACTGGTAGCCGACCAGCGGCTCCAGTGAACCGGAGAACCGCCCCTCCTCGTACGAGCATGCCAGCACAATCATATGGGAGACGAAGCGCTCCGGGTCGAAATAGCCTCCACCGCTCTGGCGGTCGAAATCCATTGCGAGCAGCCGGTAGCCTGCCGTCAGCCCTGGATTGCCGGAGCGCAGGCGGTAGCGGACGCCCGCCTGGACCTCCCGGGAGCTGTTGTCGTCCGAAAAGTCCCTGTACGAGATGCCGCCCGTGAGCGTGATGCGGTCCCTGAGGCCCTGGGCGACCGAGGCGCCTGCCTGCGAGATCAGGATGTGGTTCGCGATGATCTGCGCCGTGTCGGTCAGCGCCTGTCGTGACAGCCAGAGGCCGATGCTGCCCTGGGGGATCGTGATATCGCCGCTCACCCCGCCGGTGAGAAATACCGCTGAACCGGACGACTGTTCCCGCACAGAGCCGAGGGCCAGGCCCACGTTCAGCCGCTGCGTGAGAACGCTCGTGGATCGGACGGTGACATCGTCCGCGCTGCTGCGGCGGACGATGTCGCGCGCTTCCGTATGGCGGTAGGTGAGGACCGTCTTCCAGGACCCGAACCACGATCCGCCCTCAATGCCGTACCGGGCCACGTCGTTCTGGTCCGAGTCATGGTAGGAGGACGCAAAGAGCGCCCCGTCGGGCCTCGACTCCCGGTCCATCCGTTCCTGGAGTGCCGCGCGCTCGCGCGTCTGGTAGGGATATTGGGGCTGGAGCAGGGACAGGGTCCTTCGCGATTCTGATCTTCTTCCCAGCTGCCAGAGCGCTTCGGCGGCGCCCTGCCGGGCGTCGATGTCCTCGCCGCGCTGCAGCAGGGAATCGTAGATCGGGAGCGCCTCTTCGGGGTGTCCCGCCCAGCGGAGCGTGTTCGCCTTCACGAGGAGCGCGTCGTGGTCGTCCGGCGATCGCGCCAGGACCGTGTCGGCCTCCGCGAGGGACTCGGAAAGCTTTCCCGCCCAGGACAGGAACCGGGCGAGATGGGTCCTGGCAGCGGTGTTCTCCGGGTAGTCCGTCAGCACCGCCCGGATCTCGGCGATGGCCTCATCGGTGCTGCCTCCCCACGCAATGGCCACAGCCATCCTGACGCGTTCCGCTTCGGGAAAATCTCGGGAGCGCTGCAAGGCCTGGATATAGGCTTCTGCCGCCTTGTCGTAGTGCTCCTGGCCGGCGAAGCGGTCTCCCTCCTCTTTATAGCGCGAAGCCTCGTCCGTTGGTTCCGCTCCCGCGGCCAATGCGGCGATGCTCAACAGCAGAACGACTGCCAGGATGCCAGCGGCGGAACAGGCGGTGAAGGATTTCATGACACCCCTCCGAAATGCCGGCGGAAAGAGCGGAGGTCTGCCTGGCCGCCGATGTTCAGGCGCGGGACCTCATCGAGGCGCGACCCGACGGTGAAGAGGCCCTCGTTCGACGTCAGCAGGCAGCGGAACCCCTCGCGCTGTGCCTCGTCCATCCCGCTGCGGTCGTAGATGCCGTAGGGCCAGGCAAGGATGTCCGCGGTCCTGCCCGTCTCGCGTTCCATGGTCTCCTGGAAGCGCCGGAGGTCCTGCCGGAGCCGTTCCGCGGGCACAGCGGGAACGCCTCCGGGATGGTGAAGGTCAAAGGTGTGGCAGCCCAGGTCAACGAGGCCCGTGCCGAGCAGGAACCGGTACTCGTCCCAGCTCAAGAGCGGACGGTTCCTGCCGGGTTCGGTCTCGATGAACTTGCCGGTCCAGGCGGCGACGATGTTGATCGTCGCAGGGAACCGGTAATAGGAGAGAACGGGAAAGGCGTGATCGAGGAACGACGCGTAGCCGTCGTCGAAGGTGATGACCACGGTCCTTCCCGCGCCAGCACCGGCCAGCCGCCCGATCTCGCGGACCGGAACGACCCGGTACCCCTCGCTGAAGAGCCATTCCATCTGGCTCGCGAATAAGGACGGCGGCAGCGTGTACGGTCCCTGTCCGTGGTCGCTGATGTCGTGATACAGCAGCACCGGGACCTCCCCGACGCCGGCATCGGCGATCCGGAGGAGGGGCAGGGAGAGGGCTGCCATGCCCGTTGTCTTCAGGAACGCCCGTCGGGTCAGGGCCATCTCAATACTCCTCCGGGATCTCGGCCAGCGCTTTCCGATAGTGATGGTAGCTTTCCTTGAGACCGAGATGATAGATCGGCGTTGTCCATCCCTCCCAGGTATACGAGGCGGGTCGTCCCTCGATCGGAAGGACATCGGCGGCGTTGTGCTCCTTGCCTGTCCTGACCGCCGTGAGGCCTCCCGGTGCCGGCTTGTACGAGAGGGCGAGCAGGCCGATCCCGGCCGTGGTACGGCTGCGCTCGTTCCCCTCGACCCAGACGACCTGTTTCGAGCCCGGGTCCGAGAAATTGATCAGGCCCCAGGGGATGCGCAGTTCGATGGTCGTGCCCTGCACGAAGAAGTCGGCCCGGGAGTCGTGGTCGCGGTGCTCCCGGTCGAGGCTTCCGAACCGCAGGGTGCTCATCGAAGCGTGCCGGGCGGGAAAGAAGCGCGTGCCGTCCTTGCTGAGCCGACGCATGTTCGTTTTGCTCTGCATGATGACCCACTGTCCCTGGTCGGACCGTCCCGGACGGATGACGTCCCGCTCCCCGTTCAGGCCTTTGTCGTAGTCGTGGCAGGCGAGGATCCTGCTTTGCTCCTTCCCGGCAAGGTGGACCAGGAACGTGAGGCCCGCAGCGGAACGAAAACCGGTCCCGAAGGGGACCAGGAACTCGCCGTTCTCCCTGCCGGCGGTGCAGAGGCCGATGCAGTAGTGGGCGGCATCGAAATCGACGGCAGCGGAGGTCTCGAGCAGCACATACAGGAACCCCTCATCGTGGCGGACCTTCAGCGCGCGGAGCTCGCGGCAGCCGTCGCCGGCGTCCCCGAACCGGTGGAGCAGGCGGTCCGGCCCCTTGGCGGCGAGCAGGGCCGCGTCCTGCCATTCCTGGACGCGCCCCGAGAGGCTCACGGTTTTGCCGGGGTATCCGGGGTAGGCGGCCAGCAGTCCGTAGTTCTGCTCGGGATTCTGGAAGTTGAACCAGCAGGCGGTCCGCTCCGGGGGCACGGCGAATGTCGGGAAGAGCCAGTTCTTCTTGAACCACTCGTCGAACCAGCTGAAGAGCATGCCGCCGGCGAGCCCTGCCTTATGGATCGCCTTCATCTGCAGTCCGTTGATCTCGCCCTGCCGCGCCTCGGAGTGGCCCCCCTGGTGCCAGCCCAGGCGGTGCCAGTGGGCGCTTTCGCGGCTCGACGGCACGCCGAACTCGGCGATGAGGACCGCCTGGCCGCGGTGGTGGTCCTTGAGCTGCCGGAGATAGGCACGGTAGGGGTCGTCCGAGGAATGGTGATCATCGTTCATGAAATCGGGATAGTAGGGATAGACGTGATAGGTCGAGAAGAAGCCGGCCCCCCGGAGGCTGCCGATCTTCGCGGTGTCGAAGACAACGCTGTCCTCGTTCTCATTGCAGATGACGGGCGGCGGCGCCTGCCCCTGCCACCGGGCCTCCTGTTCATGGTCCGATTCCGAGGGATGGACGAGCGGGTCGAGGGTGGGCCAGTTCACGATCGAAACGGGCCGCGTCACGCCGTAGAGTTCGTTCTCGAAGGCCTGGATGCCGTCCGCCATTGAGGCGGCCCACCGCTCGAAGGGGCTGCCGCCGCTGATCTGGAGAAAAGCGCCTTTCTGGTCCTTCTTCCCGCTGCGTGCGCGCTGATCGAACAACTTCACCGCGCAGCCTTCCCATTCCCGTCCGAAGACGTACGCGCAGACGTAGGGCGAGACGTCCCAACGGTACGCGCCATGGGGCGAACCGGGCTGTTCGGGGAGCGTGGCGTGCCCGTACAGGGCGTTGATGCAAACGCGGATGTCCTGCCGCAGCTCCCGGATGTACGAGGGGTCCTCGAAGTCGCCGTTCTGCGGAAGCTCGGCCCAGATCCCCTGGACCAGGTAGAGCTTCCGCTTCGACCGGTCGTTGAACCGGGCCAGGGCCTCGTAGAACCCCGGCGGATGGAGCGTGTAGATCCGCAGGGCGTTCACGCCCAGCTCCGCCATCTGCTCGAACCAGCGGCGGTAGGTGTCCTGCTTCACGGCGAACTCCCCGGGATAGTGCCCCGGAAGGCCCACGCCGAGGTTCACCCCCTTGAGGAACAGGGGCTGCCACGACGTCCGGAGGACCTCAAAGCGGCCCTCCCTGATCCGGAAGGACGCCTGCCGCCGACGCTGCGGCGCGGCAACCGCGGGCAGCGCGTCGATCTGCGCGATGAGCTTCGCGGCCTCGCGGCTTCGGGGCGTGGCGGCCAGCACCTTGTTGCAGGCCCAGCGGGCCGCGGGGCCGTCCCCGAGGGCGAGGAACGCCCTCCCGAGGCCGAGGTAGGCCGCCGGGCCCTGTTTCGCTTCCAGAGCGCGCTGGAAGATGTTCACCGCTTCCTGGGGCTCGCCCCGCTTCAGGGCGAGCGTTCCGAGGTCAAGATAGTCCATGCGTCATTTCCGCCCCGGGTCCGGGGAGCCGCCCTTCTGCACGTATTCCCACTCCCGTTTTCCCTTCCCGTAGAAGATCATTGCCTGCACGCGCCAGAAGGAGTTCAGCTGCCGATAGCCGAAGTTCTCGATGGCCGCGTAGAGAAAGAGCCGCCCGAGGTGGCCCCATTTCGGATAGCGCCGGTAGGTCACCTCCTCCAGAAAGATGCTGAGCACCGACAGCATCACGCCGTAGAAGATCGCGAGCGTCAGGAACAGCAGCAGGAACTCGAAGCTCAGCATGCCGAGCAGGTAGGAGGCGAACACGATGCCGTACCCCGCGACCTCGACGGCCGGACCGAGCATCTCGACAAAGAAGTAGAACGGCATGGATACGAGCCCGAGCAGGCCGAAGCGCGGATTGCCCAGCATCACCCGGTGGCGCAGAAGGCTCTGGATGAGCCCCATGTGCCACCGCCGGCGCTGCCGGCCGAGCATCGTGAGGCTTTCGGGCACCTCGGTCCAGCAGATGGGATCGGAGATGAAGCGGATGGTGAAGGGCTTTCTGAGCAGGCGGTAATGCCGCTGCATCCGGACGATGATCTCCATGTCCTCGGTCACGGTCCCAAGGCTGAAGCCGCCCACCTCGATCACCGCGGCCTTGTTGAAGAGCGAGAACGTACCGGAAAGGATCAGCAGGGAGTTCAGCGAGTCCCAGCCCACACGGCCGAAGAAGAAGGCCCGGAGATACTCCACGATCTGGAGCATGGCGAGGGGATTCTTCGGCAGGTCCAGCTCCGCGATGGAGGAGCCTTCGAGCTTCACGCCATTCATCACGCGCACGACGCCGCCGGCGGCCATGACGGGCTTGTTGCTCTCGAGAACGGCCGTGGCGAGCCGGATCAGGGCGTCGCGCTCGAGGATGGTGTCGGCATCGATCGAGCAGAAGTAGGGGCTCCGGGACAGGTTGATGCCGCAGTTGAGCGCGTCCGACTTGCCGCCCCATTCCTTGTCGGCGACGACGAGGTTCGGGATGTCGGGGTTGTGGTAGAGCCCCCGCACCGCCCGGGTCTTGAGCCGCTCGCGGTAGACGGCGTCGATCTTCCGGAGGCCATAGGCGTTCCGGAGCGTTTCGAGCGTCGCGTCGCCGGAACCGTCGTTCACCACGATGATCTCGTACTGCGGATAGTCCATGGCCAGGGCGGACTCGATGGTCCGGCGGATGGAGTTCTGCTCGTTGTGCGCGGCGATGACGACGGTGATGGGGGGCGTCTCGGGCGAGACCGAGAAATCCCGCGCAGCCGAGTATTTTGCCCGCCGCATCTGGCGGACAACGACCACGAGGGCAATGACGAGGAGGGAGGTGTAGACGAAGTTTACCGCCAGGTAGTAGACGCCGACGAAGACGTTGAAGCCGAGGACGAGGAAGACGGCGAGGCGCGTCACGATGCCGCCTCCCGGGCCAGGACCCTGCGGACCTCGTTGCGGGCCCAGCCACCGGCGCCGGTGCGCAGGAACTCCTCGAGCGGCGTCGAGAACCGGAGCCGGTGCATGGCCGTCAGGACCGTCAGGGCCTTCCCGGCCAGCACCGCATCGCCGTCGTCGAGGTAGGCGAAGAGCCGGTCGGTGAAATGCGTACGCACCATCTCCTCGCAGATGCTCTCCTTGGCGTACCGGTCGTCGTGCCCGAGCGCGTCGAGGAGCACGTCGAGCGCTGCCGGGCCGAGGGCCGTGAGCGCTGCCGCAGAGGCGTTCCGGACCTGCCAGTTCTCATCGAACAGCAGTTCCCCGATGCGGCGCGCTGCGGGTGCGTGGCCGATGTTCTGCAGGGCCCGGACGGCATGGAACCGCACGAACCACAGGGGGTCCTGGAGCAGGGGGACGAGCGCCTCCGCGTCGACGGAGAGGCCGCGGGCGGGAGCACCGGCGACGCCGAGAAGCCGGAGCGCCTTGGCGCGGACCTCCGCATCGCTGCTCGCGAGGTGCCTCGTAGCGAAGGCCACGACGGACCCGTTCTGGGGAAGCGAGGCGAGCGCGCCGAGGAGGAAGGCAGTGACCAGCGGAGAACCAGCGTCCCGCTTGCCGTACCGGATGAACAGGTCCGGCGAGGCGGCGGTGAACTGCTCGAGCACCACCTGGACGGTCTTGCGCGACACGATGAGCGAATCGACGAGGCGCGCAAGGTTCTCCAGGACCGCCTCCAGTGCTTCGTCGGTGTTCAGCCGGGCCAGGGACCGCATCGCCACGGAGACGACCTCGTCGTTGTCGAGCCGCAGCAGCGCGGCAAGCCGGGGAACGGACGGGATGCTCTGCATCCTGCCGAGCTTGTCCGCCGCCGCGGCCCGGACGATCGCGCTGCGCCGGCCGAGGCGCTCCTCGTAATGGTCCACGTATCCCAGGGAACGGAAGAGGCCGGCGATGGCGGGGCGGTGCCGGGCCTCGCTCATCTGCTCGAACAGCACCTGCTCGACCGCCTGCCAGGCGAGCGATCCCGGATTCGTCCGGTAGGCGTCTGCCTGCTCCCAGAGGTCTCCTGCGGCCAGGTCCTGCGCGATCCGCAGGCGGTAGCCGTCCCGCAGGCTGTCGAGCTTCTCGTGGCGGCGCGCGTTGAGGATCCGTCGGAGAATGGTGACCGCGATGAACAGCAGGATGAGGAGGGATGTGGCGCTGATGAACACCAGCAGAAGCTGCTTGGTGGAAAGAAGCATGCCTGGACCATTCCTCCCTGAACGTAGTTTCGCATTATACCACAGGGGTTCCCAGCTCAATCACTGAATATGCGCGGCAACGCCCAGCTCCCGCCGGTCTCAAAGTCCGCAGCAGACCGCTTCCCCTATGCACAGGCCAGCTCTGCCCCTGCTTCAAAGTGCTTCGTCATGCCGCTATCGCGCCATGCATGATGCGCTGGTCATGTGGTTGCGGGGAAACGCTCACGTCCGGATGTGTCCGGAAACAGCCGCAGGCGATGAACAATATCGGCATGCGAGAGGCCGGACGCCTCTTGTTCCCCGATCCTGTTGCAGGATCCCGTCAGGTATCCCTTTATCGCTCAGATCCGCTCGCACGTTTAATGACGGGAGCTGACGAGATCAAAGCGTACAAGAATGCCGTGGGCATGCTCTTTTCGCTCTTTTCTGCTTATTTGTGCATCAGAGAATGCATGCCACTTGACGAATGAGAATATCGGAATCATACTTAGATCAGAGAATCTTCCCGCCTTTATCAATATTTTGAAACAGTAGTTCTTTTCTGCTTTTCTCGCGGGGACGATCTTTTGTGCTCCCCGGACAAATTAACCTCTGAGACCAGTCCGTCCGCGAGGAGGTGATGGAACGCGGCGAACCTTCCCTGCGAAACCGGCCGGGGCGATGCCAAGCTGCTTCGGCGCGCCCGGCTTTTTCGCTCAACGGCTTGCGCACAACAGCGCACAGCAAGAAGGAGACAGCGATGAAACGTCGAATCGGGCGGATGATGGCAGTGCTCGCGCTGGCGGCGCTCCTGGCCGCTTCCTGCACGAGCGACGGAGGGGGCGGAGGAGGAGGTATAACTACGGCCACGGTCATGGGCCGGGTGCTGGACAGCAACGGGGATCCTGTTGCCGACGCCGTGGTGATGAGCCAGAACACGTTGGTGTCCACGCAGACGGACTCTCAAGGTAATTTCGTGCTGACCGTCGATGTGGGCGCTCACCGGTTGACCGTGACCATGGACAGGACGCTCATCCTGGAGCAGTGCCTCGCCGTGGCCGAGCAGGTAACCTATGAGCTCGGCGATATCGATCCCGGTACTCCGACGAACTGCGATGTGGTCTGCACCAATGGCACAGGCGGCGATGACCGCGACTGCGACAACGTGCCGAACGATGTGGAATCGGCCGGATGGGACGTGAACTTCTCGCTCGGTGACGGGAAGGAGGAAACGCGTCATGTGTCCAGCGATCCGGGCCGGAAGGACACGGACGGTGACGGGCTGCATGACGGCGAGGAATACGCGGCAAGGACCGACCCGGGCCGGAAGGACACGGACGGCGACCTGCTGAGCGACTATGCAGAGGTGACCGTGTACAAGAGCAATCCGCTGGCGGTCGACAGTGACGGGGATTCGCGCGGCCCGAACGGCGGGGAGCCATCGGACCCGAACCTCTGGGACGGCTACGAGCTTGCCTATGCCGGAACGTCCCCGACCATGGCGGACACGGACGGCGACGGGCTGACCGACTACGAGGAGGTCCACTCAGGGGGAACGAACCCGCTGGTCGCCGACCTTCCGACGCTGGCCCTGGACCTCTACGGCGACCCGCACGTCGAGGTGAGCGTGAGCACGGTGCTGGGCTGCGACAAGAACTCCATCGACCTGGCCCGCGAAGAGCAGGAACGCATCAAGACGGACAACGTGAGCACCAAGATGTCGATCGAGAACACGATCAAGCTCCATACGGAGACCGAGGCGGGAACGGGTACCTGGCCGCCGTCGTTCAATGCCAAACTGACGACCGACACGGAGTTCAAGCACGGCTATGTCCACGAGACCTCCAATAACTTCAAGCAGACCTCGGTGCAGGAGGCGCAGACGAGATCGGAATGCTGGGAACGGAACAACGTCGACTTCGCCAACGGGAAGATCAGCGTGGCGATGAAACTGAGCAACCGGTCCGGCCTGAGCTTCAAGGTGAAGGATATTCGGATCATCGCCTACCAGATCACGACGGGCAGCAATTTCCGGCTCATCGGGACGCTGGAGCCCGACGTCTGGCCTGCGGGGGGATACATCCTCGGGCCGTCCGGCGACCTGACCATGACGGTCAAGAAGACGGACATCGGCGCCGATGTGATGAAGGCGCTCGTGCGGAACCCGTCCGCCCTGATGTTCGAGGTGGGCGGATATTCGCTCTTCCAGCTTGACGAGTGGGGCGTGAACGAGACGGTGAACTATGCCAAACTCGGCGAGTCCGTGATACAGCGCACGGGTCTGATCGTGATCGACTACGGCGACGGGAACGTGGAGCGGTACATGGCGGCCACGAACGTCTACCGGAATCCCGACGGGTCGGGCAGGGGCGCTACCCTGAAGGAGGCCCTGTCGAAGATCATCGGGCTCACCCATGAGACCGAGGCGCAGAAGGACGAGAACGGCACGGTGATCGGCAGGAAGGTCCTGAAAAAGGTCAGGACCATGGAGACCTATCAGAACGATCCGGCACGGGAAGGACGCGGGTTCTGGGTCATCAGCGGCACGGGCGAGGCCTTTGACAAGGGCATCGACGTTGACTTCGACAACATCGTGCTGACGAACGGCCAGCGGATCAACCTGACCTACCTGAAGGACACGGACCTGGACGGGATCTTCGACAACGAGGAGTACCTGCTGGGAACGGACAAGGCCGATCAGGACACTGACGCGGACGGCCTGACCGATTATCATGAAGCAAAGACAGGGTGGGACGTGGTCGTCAAGGGGACGTCACACCATGTCTATCCTGATCCGCGTTTCGCCGATGTCGACGGAGATTATCTGGCGGATTCCGCCGAGATGGTCACCGGCACCGATTGCTATAACAAGGACACTGACGGCGACGGCGTCGCCGACACGAATGACCAGTATCCGCTCTCGCCCCCGTGCCTGCACGGCAGCACGCTCGGTCTGGCGGGCTGGTGGAACGGGACCCTGGCCACGGCCTCGACCGTCACGGTCCGGGATATGTGGACCACTGTCGGGACCGGCGATCCGCTCGGATATGCCAGCAGCGGTACCCTCGCCAGCGCCGGGATGCGGCAGCTGATCGACTGGTGGCCGGCCTATATCATCCCGTCGGGAACGAACCCGGTGATCGGTCTGAACCCCGGACCGACGCAGAAGGACCAGTCCCTCGACATTGCGGACAACGCCTCGCTTGACGCGCGCCGCAGCATCAGTCCGCAGTATCAGTTCACGTTGTCTGCCTGGGTCTACTGGAACGGCACGGCAACCGGCGCACCGTGGGCGACGGTGCTCTCGAAGGGCGCACCCGCTGCGGCCACGTACGGCCTGTTCGTCAAGGACAACGGCGCGGTTGCGCTCAGCCTGTACCGGAGCTATCACGAGAAGTGCTGGTACTGCTGGTTCGGGACGAATTCGACCTGCGATGACGGATCCTGTGCGGACGATACGCATACCGACCGGCCGTGGATGGAAACGCCGACGTACCGGCTGCCCCAGCAGACGTGGGTGCATCTGACCGGCACCTTCGGCGAGGAGTATATGCGCATCTATGCCGACGGGGTCAAGGTGGCTGAATACTACCTGTCCAACCGGTGGTGGTCCGGATTGTACCGCTACCAGAACACCACGAACTACCTGATCATCAACAACGATCCGCTCCGGATCGGGCTTGATGCCGCACCGGCGTCCGCCCAGTGGCCGTTCCGCGGCATGGTGGACGAAGTGCAGGTCTTCGGGCGCATGATGACGACGAACGAGGTTCCGCTGTTCAACGATATCGGCGTCTGTGCACCATGACCCTCAGTAGCAGCTAATCCATCCTCCCGGGGATGCCGCCTCCGGCATCCCCGGGATATCTTCTCGGGAAAAGAAGCCCTGCCTCGACATCACGCAAAGGACGCTGCGAAAGAAAGCGTGGTCCGGCGCGTCTTTTATATTGACACTCCCTGTTCCTACCGTGTACAAAAGGGCCTACCATTTCTGCGGAGGTTATCACCATTATGGCGGCTGAAGCGAACAAGATCATCTATTCCATGGTCGGCGTGGGGAAGTTCCACGACAAGAAGCCGGTCCTGAAGGACATCTATCTGTCCTACTACTACGGCGCCAAGATCGGCGTGCTGGGCCTGAACGGCTCGGGCAAGAGCTCGCTGCTCCGCATCATGGCGGGCGTGGACAAGGAAATCGTGGGCGAGGCGGTCCTGTCCCCGGGCTACGCCGTGGGTTTCCTTGAGCAGGAGCCGAAGCTCGATCCCGAAAAGACCGTGCGTCAGTGCGTGGAAGAGGGCGTGCAGCAGACCGTCGACCTTTTGCATGAGTACAACAAGATCAACGAAAGCTTCGCCAATCCCCTGTCCGACGACGAGATGAACAAGCTCATCGCGCGGCAGGGCGCGGTGCAGGAGAAACTGGACCATCTGAACGCCTGG
>Ga0316626_10001043_pt1 | contig 11949 bp, 7 predicted proteins | sample OWC_Aug_T1_C1_D5_FD_207656 | JGI IMG/M metagenome (GOLD analysis project Ga0316626, IMG submission 207656) | Wetland soil microbial communities from Old Woman Creek delta, Ohio, United States - OWC_Aug_T1_C1_D5_A | ecosystem: Environmental > Terrestrial > Soil > Wetlands | place: USA: Ohio...
ATGTGTCGTACGAAAAAGGGCGAATCATCCTGCCCGGATTCAACTTTCACAATCGGGGGCAGGCGCACGCCACGTTTAAGCTGCTGTTCAACGCGCTGTTGTATTGACCCCGGTCCTCAGCGCGCGATCAGGCTCAGCTCGGCCGCACTCAAGCCGGGAGCCGTGGCTTTTACCGATATCTTCCCCGCGGCCGCCGTCGCCTGCAAAATGGCGAGGCCGCGTCCCTGGTAGGCCTTGTGCACGGCGTCCTTGCAGTCTTCCGTACTGTTGAGATCGCCGTTGCCCAGGCCCAGGATGATCGCCGGCCCTTGAACTTCGAATGTCACCGGCAAATCGGCGTTTGCAACCCGTACGCCCTGCGCGTCCACGATCCTGAATTCGATGTGGCTGATGTCCTTCCCGTTCGCCTGCAGTTCGGTCACGTCGGGGTGCAGTTCGATCCGGCGCGCTTCAGCGGCGGTTTTTAGGACAAACTCTGCCGCAGGCTTGCCGTTTCGGTACCCCACCGCCTTCAGCGTTCCGGGTTCAAAGGGGATCTCCCAGGTCAGGACACCCTCGGTGGCGTCCGTGAGGCGACGGGTGCCGACGGCCCTTTCGTTGAGCATCAACTGCACTTCCTGGCAGTTCGTATAGCAGGAGACGGCAATGGCCGCATTCGCCGTCCAGTTCCAGTGTTCCTCCGCTCTTGGGCCGCGAGGCCTGGCGCCTCCGCCGCCGGGCGCCGCGCAGAGGTAGGCCATCGGTGTTTCACTCCACAGGCTTTGCCGGAACCAGGCGCCGGGCTTCTTATATCCGCACAGATCCAGGAGGCCCGCGCCGTTGGCACGGTTCGGGAAAGCACGCGCTTCACCGAGATAGTCGATCCCGGTCCAGAGGAACTGCCCGGCCACATAGTCGTTGTCGCGCACAACCGCCCAGTTTCCGAACTGGTGGCCGTTTTCGCTGCCGAAGATGAACCGGCGCGGATAGCGCTCGTGATCCTGGGAGTAGCGGGATTCCTGATAGTTGTATCCGACGGCGTCGAGCATTTCCGCCAGTCCGACCGCATCCGACATCGCCAGGCTCGCCAAGCCAGCGGTCACAGGACGGGTGCCGTCCATTTTTTTTACGGCGTCGATCAGCGGTCCTGCGTATTTGACCAAGTTCTGCGCGGGCGGATTCTCCGGCCGGTAGCCCTTTTCGAGCACCGGGTGGGAGAACGGGTCGTTGGGGTAATCGATCTCGTTGCCGATGCTCCATAGGATCACGCTGGGGTGATTCCGGTCGCGGCGCACCATGTCGCGGATATCGGTGACGGCCCAGTCGGCGAAGATTTCTCCATATCCAAACCGGCTGGGGATCCCCGCATTCCAGCCGCTGACCCACTTGTTTTTGGGAGGAGTGAATTCGTCGAAGGCTTCGTCTTTCACGAGCAGGCCGATGCTGTCGCACAGATCCAGCAGCTCTGGGGCCGGCGGGTTGTGGCTGGTGCGGATGGCGTTGACTCCTAGGTCCTTCAGCGCGCGCAGGCGCCGTTCCCAGACCTTGTCCGGCACGGCGGCGCCCAGGCTTCCGGCGTCGTGATGAACGCAGACGCCCTTGAGTTTGAGCGGGATGCCATTGAGGAAAAAGCCCTTGTCTGGATCGAACCGGATTGTCCGGATTCCGAAGCGAGTGGATGTCTCGTCTACCGGCAGGGGACCGGCGTTGAGCCGGCTTCGGACCGTGTACAGCGCGGGCGATTCGATCGACCACAGCAGCGGATCAACGATTCGGATTTCCTGGACCAGAGTCTTCGGCACATCCGCTTCCGCGGACCCCGGCGTGGTCAGGGTCCCCGCGATGCGCCCATCGGCTGCGACAATATCCGATTGAAGAGCAAACTCACGGCTTCGCCCCGAACCGTTTTCGATTGTGGTTTCCACCCGGACCACCGCGGAGTTCCGTTCGATCTCGGGGGTGGTGACATAGGTGCCCCAGAGGGGAATGCAAAGCGGATCAGTGATGCGCAGGCGCACGTGGCGGTAAATGCCTGATCCGGTGTACCAGCGGGAGTCGGCGAACCGGGTGTGATCGACGCGGACGGCCACGACGTTGTCCTCGGAACCGAATCGCACGTGCGGTGTCAGCTTGCACTCGAAACTCGAATATCCGAAGGGCCGTCCCCCGACGAAATGCCCATTGACCCAGACCTCGGCATAGGCGTAGACGCCGTCGAACTCGATGGCGACGGACTTGCCTTTGCGCGCGGGGTCCAGGCGGAAATGTTTGCGATACCAGCCGAGGCCGCCCGGGGCGTAGCCGTTGCCGCTGCCGTATTCGGCGCTGAAGGGCCCTTCGATGCTCCAGTCGTGCGGTACATTCAGCCGCCGCCAATGCGAGTCGTCGAAGGACGGCATGGCGGCGGAGGCGAAATCTCCGCGGCTGAAGAGCCAATCGGCATCGAAATCCAGGTGCGTCCGCGCCGGAGGTGCTGCAGAACCCGGCGCAGGGCTGCCGGAGCGCAGATCAAAGGATGCGCACTGGCATGCAAGCAACAGCACCGAGACGGCCCGGACGCAATTCCTCAGGTTGAGCTTCATTCTCGCCTCCTCTTCTTACTCATGACCGCGAGCGCGCGCCGGCGCGCTTCGGCGTGGTTGACGACCGGATCCGGATAATCGCGCCCAAGCCGGATGCCGGAATCTGCCAGGATGCCGGATGGCGCATCCCATGGCCGGTGAATCCATCTCGCCGGCAGGCGCGCCAATTCGGGAACCCAGCGGCGGATGTAATCCCCGCCGGGATCATGCTTCTCCCCCTGCCCGACCGGATTGAAGATGCGGAAATAAGGGGCTGCGTCGGTTCCCACTCCGGCCGACCATTGCCATCCCCCGTTGTTGGCCGCGGGGTCCCCGTCCACAAGCTGCTGCATGAACCATCGCTCTCCCTCCCTCCAGTCGATCAGCAGGTCCTTGACCAGAAACGAGGCGACGATCATCCGTGCCCGGTTGTGCATCCAGCCGGTGTGCAAGAGTTGACGCATGCCCGCATCCACGACCGGATATCCCGTCAGGCCCTGCTGCCACGCTTTCAGACTCGCAGCGTCTCTGCGCCATCGAATGCCTCGAAATGCCGGGCGAAAGGCAGTCTGCAGCACATGCGGGAAGTGAAAGAGAACCGCCATGTAGAACTCACGCCAGATCAACTCGTTGATCCATGTCTCTGCACCCTTCCCCGCGCTTGTGCCTGGGGCGGCGGACTCCATTGTCGTGCTCGCGAGCGCCAGCGCCTCCCGGACGGAAACCATCCCGAACCTGAAATAGGGGGAAAGCATCGAAGTCCCTGACTCGTCCATTCGGTCGCGCCCGGCCGCATACGCGAAGATAGGGCCCGCCATGAATTTTTTCAATCGCCGGCGCGCTTCGCTTTCGCCGGGAGCAAAGTCGCAGGGTTCTTCGGCCTCAGGAATGCCTTCGGAAGGAAGGCGCTCGGGCATTTCGAGCCTTCTCGGGGCCGGCAGGGCCTCCCGAAGTACGGGCCATGCGAGCGATTTCCATGTTCTGCTGAAGGGGGTGAAGATGGTGTAAGGCTTGCCGTCGGACTTGCACACGCTTGCGGGGTGATGGACCGTCACTCCCGGGCAGAGTCGTAAAGGCAGGTGTGCTCCCACCCCGGCATCGCGGCGGCGCGCATAAGGGCTGTAATCCTCCTCAGCGCAAATCACTGCCGCACCGCTTTCCTGGACAACCGCGGCGAGGACGCTTTCAGGGGAACCCCGGCGGACGATCAACCTGCCGCCACTGGCGCGCAAATCGCCGTCCAGGGCGCGCAGGCCGCCGAACAGGAATGCTTTTCTTCGCAGCGCCCTCCGGTGTGACGCCGATTCCAATATGGCCGGATCCAGGATGAAGAGAGGGATCACTCCTGCTCCCCGTGTCAGGGCCTCCTGCAATGCCCGGTTGTCATGAAGGCGCAGGTCCCTCCGCACCCACCATATCGCGCAACCTTCTGCCCGACTCCCTGAACTTGATTTCTTCACAAAGCCATCCTCTATTCCGTACGGTGAGCGGGTGCCGATCAGTAAGCGCGGGCCCATCCGTAAACGCGGGCTTTGCCCCGCGCGCTTTAAGCCCGGCATCTCATGAGTCAAAAGTGGACAGGCCAAAGCCCGTCCTCACCCCCCAAATCCCTCTTGCGCCATCTCTTTATTGCGGTACGCGGGTTGTGTGGACGACCGGCACGTGCTTGCGAATAAACCCGCGGCGGATTCTGCGAATCCATCGCAGTCCTCCGATATGCCCTCGATCAAGCAACAATCGCTTACGGTTCGCGTCCTGCTGGTGGACGACCACGAATGCGTGCGTCGGGCATTGGCGGAATTCCTGCTGCTTTTCTCCCCTCGAATCGATCTGGTAGGCGAAGCCGGCGACGGTGAAACGGCGCTGGCGATGACACGCACTACCCAGCCGGACGTGGCAATCATGGATATCGGCATGCCCGGCATGAAGGGAATCGAGGTCACGAGGCACATCACGCGCGAGCATCCGAGGGTGAAAGTGATGGGTCTCTCCAACTTCTCGGAAGGCGAGAAAGTCGGAGCCATGATTTCAGCCGGGGCTGTGCGATACCTGCACAAAACCGTACCGCCGGAGATCCTGATCGAGGCGATTCTCGCCTGCGCATCGCGGGATTGAAACTCCCGCCCTCCGGAGGCGCGCGTTCCCGAATGGGGCAACCCGCGGTGTCCTCAGTCGTGTTTCAGGAACGTGCCTTTTCGATATTCCTCGAACGCGACTTCCAGTTCCTCCTGCGTGTTCATAACGATCGGGCCGTACCATGCCACCGGCTCGCCGAGGGGCTTGCCCGCGACCAGGAGGAAACGAACCGCGCTCTCCTTTGTAGTGACCAGGATATGATCGCCCTCGCGCTCATACAATACGACGTTTTCCGGGCCGATCTGGCATTCCCGCTTGAAATCAAAATACCCGGCTCCGACGACATCATGTTTGTAGGCGTTTCGCTCTTCGTCGAAATACGCCTTGCCCTCGGTGACATAGGTGAAGACGGTATATCCTGCCTTCACGGGGTGCCGGAAGCTCGAGTTGGCGGGAATGGATATATCCACATACTCGGGATCCGTGACGATGTCCTGCACGGGACCTTGCACGTCGTTGATTTTACCGCAGATGATTCGGGCTCTGGCCCCTTCGGGGAGGGGGATTTCGGGAATCTGGCGCCCCTCCACTTCCCGGTACCGCGGCTCCATCATCTTCTGGGAAGCGGGCAGGTTTGCCCAGAGCTGGAAACCCCACAGCCGGTTCTGTTCATCCCCCCGGGGCATCTCCTGATGGATGATGCCGCTGCCCGCCGTCATCCACTGCACGTCCCCCGAGCGGATCACGCCGCTGTTACCCATGCTGTCGCCGTGATCCACCTCCCCGTTCAGGACATAAGTGATGGTCTCAATCCCCCGGTGCGGATGCCATGGGAATCCCGGCAGGTATTCCGCGGGATTGCCGGAGTGGAAATCGTCGAAAAGCAGGAACGGGTCCAGCTGCGGAACCTCGTGGAAACCAAACCCCCTCTTGAGGTGGACTCCGGCTCCCTCTCGTGTTGCCCTGCTTCTCAGGATCTTCCCGATGCGCCTGTTGACGGTCATTTGCCCCTCCGTGTCGGAAGTGGATTCCTAAGCACCTCATTGCATTCTCGGATGATTGCCGGGCGAATGCAACCGGCTTGTAGCAGCAACAGGGGTGCGGAGGTGCTATAATTCGCCCTCGCCATGACCCGACATTCTCTCCTTCCCGGATCGCGAAAGCCTGCGAAGCCGTTCTGGCGCCGCTGGAAGTGGATCGGATTGGCTCTTTTCGCGGCGGCGGTCCTGTTGCATTCCCGGCTGCCGGGGATCGTAATCGCCATCTGCTACCTGTGGGGCATTGCGGCGATCGCGAACCTCCTCTTTTTTGCGGGGAGGTACCTTCGGGACAGGCTTTTCTGGCGCGTCCGGAACCGGCTGCTTGCGTCCTTTGTTTTCGTAGGCCTGATTCCTATTGTCGTACTTTTCTGGCTTGTGTTCCTGTCGTCATACATTCTGCTCGGCCAGCTGGCAGCGACCTATTTTTTCACCTCCCTCCGGGAGCTGCAGGGGGAGGTTTCCAAGATCAATGGCGAGATTGCAGGCTTCCTTCCTTCCGGCCCGCCTCCTGTTTCGTTCGCATCGGACGCCGCGCGAATTCTCAGCGCGCACGCGGATCTATTCCCACGCGCCGCGGCCAGGCTGTTGAAATCAGGCGCCGGCCCGCTGTTTGAGATCGTGGAAGTGTCTGATCCGACAGGCGTCGTGAAAAAGGAAGGCCCGGTTCCTGCGGGCCTCTGGCTTGGCGGCAATCATGATTTCGACGGCGTTCTGGTGGACGAACAGAAGGTCCTGATCACCAGCCTGAAGCCGGTCCGGCAGGAGCCGGGATATTACCTCGAGGTAACCGTCCCGTTGGATGTTGTGCTCGAGCAGAGGCTCGCGCGCGAGAAATCCCTCTATCTGGCGATCCTGGGAAGGGGCAACACGACGGTCCGGATTACGGGGACCGCTGTTAAGGTAGATATTCAGGATGACGATCCGGCCAGGCAGGCGGAGGCGAATACAGAGGCTGAACGGCTGGTCCGGGAAATGGTAGCGTCAAGCAGCAAAGATACGCGATGGATGATTGCCTTCGGCACAGTGCTGGATGGTCTGAAATACGGCACGGGTGAGAAGGGTTATGCCGCTCTGGTCCTGCTGCGTGTTCCGCTCGCTGTCCTCTACCATAACTTTCTCTCGCCAAGTGACTTCCAGGGTCAGTTCATCCTCAAGGCGGTGTATGTGCTTGCCGGTGTGTTCGTGTTCGTCGAGATTATCTCGCTCATCATCGGCATTACGATCAGCAGGCGCGTAACCCGTTCCGTGCACGACATGGTACAGGGCACATTAGCGCTTCAGAGCGGTGACCTACAGTATCGGATCCCGGTGCGGCGCAAGGATCAGCTCGGCCATCTGGCCCAGAGTTTCAATCAAATGAGCGAAGCGATCACCCGGCTGTTGGAGGAGGTGAGCGAGAAGAAGCGGCTGGAGCAGGAACTGGAGATCGCCCGGGACGTCCAGGCCACTCTTTTCCCGAAGCAGCTGCCGCACCCGCGCGGCATGGCCGTTTTCGGCGGCTGCGAACCGGCACGCACGGTGAGCGGGGACTATTATGATTTCATCGTGGAAGATGAAGCGCGGCTGCATATCGTAATCGGCGACATCAGCGGCAAGGGGATTTCGGCCGCGCTGCTCATGGCGAACCTGCAGGCGGCGATGCGCAGCCAGCTCCTCGCGGTGAAATCCGCGCTACCCTCCGAAATCGAAAAGAGCCTCGCCGCGGTCATGACACACCTGAACCAGCAGATCTATCTCAACAGCCCGCCTGAGAAGTATGCGACCCTGTTTGCCGGTCGCTACGACGCGGAAAACCGGCGCTTTAGCTATAGTAACGCCGGGCATCCGGCCTCGATCCTGATCAACGGATCCGAAGTAAGCCGCCTCGAGGCGACTGGCACGGTCCTGGGCCTGTTGCCCGATCAGACCTACGAAGCGCGGACGGTCGAGCTTAGTTCCGGCGCGCTGCTGGCGGTCTATACGGACGGCGTGACCGAAGCGGTCAACAGCGCAGATGAAGAGTTCGGCGAGACCCGGCTGATCGAAACCCTGCAAGAATACAAATCCCACGAACCGGAGGCCATTTACCGGCAGGTCGTAACCCGCGTACGTCAGTGGCAGGGAAGCCTGAAGCAGCACGACGACATCACTCTGATCATCGCCAAGGCGGTCTGAGGGCAGGGGAGGGCAGTGCCGGCATTGCGGCATTGGGTCGAACCGAAGCAACCCGAATCGGCTCATGGTGATGCCGTAATATTAAGCCCAAAAACCGGGCTCAGGCTCGATTTTCGCCACTCGTTTTTGCATTTAAGAGCTACTCATCTTCAGCGGCGGCGCTATGAAGCCGCTTATTCGCGATAAAGCGGGGCTAAAATCAAGCGTGAGGGGTCTGTGGGGACGAGCTTTGCCCTCATGTGCTTGAGGAACCCGGCTTTCGGTTGGTCCGACCCCGACGGCTAGATGGATGGGCCCGTGGAGCTGAGTTTTGCCCTGATGCGCTTGCGAGGCCCGGCTATCGGCCGGTCCGGCCCCGACATGCACTCTATTTGCCGCTGCGGCCGCGGCCGGCGCTCGACGGCGGCACCAGGTTCTGCAGGCGCATGTAGGTCACGATGTTGCCGTAGTGCTCGTTGTTGTGGCTCGTGTTGTACATCAGAGCCGCGATCTTGCTCCGGTTGCCGGCTCGCTCCATCATGTTCGCCGGAGTCACGGCATCGAACGCCTTGGCGCACACCGCAGCCGAATCCGCCAGTGCCTTTTCCAGATCCGCCTTGCCCATCTTGTTGGCTGCCGATTCGTTGCTGTTGGGAGTATCGAGTCGGGGGGGCGCCTGCTGTCCCAGCACGGTCGAGCACATGCTGTTGTTGTCGTCCACGACGTGCGCGACCAGCCGGGCCCACGAACGGACCTCCGGAGTCGGCTGCCACGTGTACTTGTCCTCCGGAAACTGCGTCGCGGACGCTGCGATGAATCCCTGGATGCGCGTGTACATGTTCCTGACTTCCTCGACGAGCGTCGCGGGCTGCGCGGGTTGCTGCATCGCATAGGCGGTTCCGGCCAGGCCCGGGGCCGCCGGCTGCGGCGCAAGAAATGCGGTTGCAAGGACGACAAAACACCCAACTGCGATCCCAAGCTTCCTCATGGAATAACTCCTTTCGTCTCTGACACTCCGATATGGATACCCATGTATCCCTTTTGGCAAAAGGGTATCACGAGATCCACAACTTGCAACCTATTCTCGCTCCCCGGCGTTGTTCTCCGGCAACGCGGGGGGATGTCCGAGCCTGAGTTCGATGATGCGGCGCGCGCATCGATATGAACCCACTCGTGTGACTACATCAGCGCCAGAGCTTTGTTGTTTGCCCGGGATCTGGGAACGCCGTCGTCTCCTTCCTACAGTTCCACGGCCGGTTTGTTCCGGTAGGCGGAGCCCATGGCGCAGAGGCGTTCAAGGGTTGCAGAAAAGAGCTCAAACAGCTGTTTCAGGCGCTGGACATCCTTGATGACCCCCCGCGTCTGGAATCGCAGTTCGTCCACCCCATCGGGGAAGCGGGCCCCGAACCAGCCCTCGTCGTCCACCACCTCGAACCGGACCTCCGGCTGCTCCTGCAGGAGAGTCCGCAGCCGGTCGTCGGCGAACAGCCAGCGCAGGAGAGTCTCGTTGTTTCCCTTGATGACGAAGACGCGGTCGAAATCGGGGACCCCGACCTCGACGTCCTGCATGCCCATGTGCTTGCCCAGCCCTGAGAACAGGCCTGCCCGATATACGAGGAACCGGAAGCCGTCGGAGTTGACGTAGGGCGCCCGCAGCCGGGTGTATTTGACGTGGGCGTTGCCGGCATGCACGGTGTAAATATCCAGGGTCACGGACCACTCCCCGACGCTCGCCTGGACTTTATCGCCGCGCCAGAACCCGCCTTCGATGAAATGCGCTCCGATCTCGCTTGACAGCTGCCGCCAGATCTCTTCCTTGCTGGGGCCGAACAGTTGCCGCAATCCCATACAGCCTCGCATTATGTATACGCTGCGTGTCGAACGTGGATACGTAAACAGGCCTGAAAAGCCTGGAGTCACGAATGACACGAAATTATTTCGTAGTGCGCCCCACCCCCAGTACTCTTATCGGGCCCGGTGTTTGTTCCGCACCAAAAGGCGCCGCGCGCTGCAATAAGTCGTGCCCGGAAGCCTTCGGGCACGCCGCTGATCCCCTGACTCCCGAATTCTGACTTCTGACTCCTCCACGACTGGCGATTACCCGCCTGTTGCCGTGGCCGGCCGTTTGTCGCAGAAGAACGCGAACAGGGCCGGCAACACGACCAGCGTCAGGATGGTCGAGGTGATCAGACCGCCGATGACCACGGTCGCGAGCGGGCGTTGCACCTCGGCGCCTGCAGCCGTGGCGACCGCCATGGGGATGAATCCCAGGCTGGCCACCAGCGCGGTCATCAGAACGGGCCGCAGCCGCACCGCCGCGCCGCTGGAGATCGCGTCTTCCATCGGCATGCCTTCCTGCAGCAGGCGGTTGATCTGGGACACCAGGACGACTCCGTTGAGCACCGCGACGCCGAACAGGGCGATGAATCCGACCGAAGCGGACAGGTTCAGGTTGAGGCCGCGCAGCCACAGGGCTGCGATGCCGCCGACGCTGGCGAACGGCACGTTCAGCAGGATCAGCAGCGACTGCTTGACCGAGCCGAACGCGGAGAAGAGCAGGGCGAATATGATCAGGATGGCAGCCGGGACGACGACCGCCAGCCGCGACATCGCGCGCTGCTGGTTCTCGAACTGGCCGCCCCACGCGAAATAGTAACCCGGGGGGAGTGTCACTCCCGCCTCGATGCGGCCGCGTGCCTCGGCTACGAAGCCCCCCAAGTCGCGGCCGCGCACGTTGCACTGGACGACGAGCCTTCTCTGACTGTCTTCGCGGTTGATGATCTCGGGCGCCTGCACCTGTGCGACGCGGGCTACCTGGCTGAGCGCGACCAGTTCGCCGGCCGGGGCTTTCAGCTGCAGTGATTCCAAAGCCTGCCGGTCCTTGCGGAAGGAATCGGGCAGGCGGAGCACCACCTCGAATCGCTTTTGACCTTCGATCATCTCGGTGACGGGGCGGCCGCCCACTGCGGTCTCCACCAGGTCCTTGACATCGGAAACATTCAGGCCGAAGCGGGCCAGTGGGGTACGGTCGATGACGATCTGCCATTCGGCGGCGCCGGCGAAGATCTCCTTCTGGACGTCGGCAGCACCGCGCACCTGCGCGAGGATGTCCAGGACGGCATTGGCTTTCTCATCGAGCACATGCTCGTCTTCGCCGAAGATTTTCACCGCGACGTCCGCCTTCACCCCGGAGACGACTTCATCCAGACGCATGGCCATCGGCTGTGTGAAGTTGTAGACCACACCCGGGTATTTCTCGAGCTCCTGCGACAGCGCTTCGATGAGGGCTTCCTTCGAATGCGCGGTCGTCCACTGCTCTTTCGGCTTGAGCATGACGTACACGTCGCCCTGGTAGATCCCCATTGCTTCGGTCGCCAGGTCGGGGCGCCCCAGCTTGGTGACCACGCTCTCGACTTCCGGGAAGCGCATGACGATCTTTTCGATTTCGGTGCTCATGGCCACCGATTCGGACAGGGAAATGCTCGGGATCTTCCGCGTCTCGATCAGGATGGAACCCTCGTCCAGGCGCGGCATGAACTCGGTGCCGATCCACGCCAGCGATCCCAGGGCGATCCCTACGACCGCGGCCGCCGTGACAATGACCAGGCCCCGGCGGTGAAGCACGGCACGGACGAACCTGCGGTACCTCTCGCGCAGCGGGCCGAACCAGCGCTCCTTGTGTTCCCGCGGAGGCTTGCGGAAAACCAGGGCGGCGGCGGCGGGGACCACCGTAAGCGCGATGATCAGGGAGCCGAGAATGGCGGAACAGACAGTCACCGCCATGGGCCGGAACATGCGGCCCTCCAGGCCCTGGAGGCTGAAGATCGGCAGATAGACTGAGATGATGATGGCGATCCCGAACAGGATGGGCCTGGCAACCTCGTGGGCAGCGGACCGTATTCTCTCCAGCGGCTTGAATTCCTTCCCGGGGTGCCCGTGCATCGTGCGGACGAAGTTCTCCATCATGACGACGGCACCGTCGACGATCAGGCCGAAATCGATGGCTCCGAGGCTCATGAGGTTGGCCGAGATTCCGAAGGTCTGCATGCCGATGAAGCTCACCAGCATGGAGAGCGGTATGACCGCAGCGACGATCAAAGCGCCGGGGATGTTCCCCAGAAAAAGAAGCAGGACGACCATGACCAGGATGCCGCCCTCGA
>Ga0316626_10001044_pt1 | contig 11933 bp, 9 predicted proteins | sample OWC_Aug_T1_C1_D5_FD_207656 | JGI IMG/M metagenome (GOLD analysis project Ga0316626, IMG submission 207656) | Wetland soil microbial communities from Old Woman Creek delta, Ohio, United States - OWC_Aug_T1_C1_D5_A | ecosystem: Environmental > Terrestrial > Soil > Wetlands | place: USA: Ohio...
GCCTTATCGAACAAAGTAACCGTTGAGGTGTCGATGAGGTTGACAACGTCAATACCCAGAATTATTTTTTTATTAGCAAATCTGAAAAAGAAAAAGAGGTGAAGAGATATGGCATGGGAACTCATGACCCCCCACCCTTTTGAAGATAAAGAAAATGTGAGGAGTGAAATGGCCAGGCTCATGGACACCTTCCTGTTCGGGGTGCCTCAAAGAGGAGATTTTTGGGAGGAAGCAGAATGGCTTCCTGCCGTGGATGTGGCAGAAACGAAGAATGAAGTCGTGGTGAACGTTGAAATCCCGGGCATGGCTCCCAAAGAGTTCGATATCTCTCTGAAAGGGGGGACTCTTACGATCAAGGGAGAGAAGAAACAAGAAAGAGTAGAGGGAGAAGAAAATTATCATCTCTTCGAGCGAAGGCATGGAACTTTTACGCGTTCGATTCTCCTTCCCCAGGAGGTCGAGAGCGAAAAAATCAGCGCCGCGTATAAGAATGGCGTCTTGACAGTCACGGTTCCGAAGTCCGAGGGAAGCAAGAGGAAAGAGATTAAGATTAAAGTTGAATAGCTGGATCCTTCATGTTTATCATGACGATCAGGGCGTCCACAAAGGAGGGTTCTTTAATTTCCCTCGCTTTTTCAGTTAGACCGGCAAGATAATGCCATGCCTTCCCTTGAAAAGGTATTGTGTCGCGTGTTACATCATGAATGATGAAACTACGTGTGGGTGCCAACTGGGATATTGCCTTCTTGGATGCTGTGAAAGGGACATCGGTAGATGCTCTTTTCGGCAAACTCCCTTTTGATATTGTCGGCGGGGCGAGACCCGGTTTTGTTCTTCCGCAAATCAAACGAAAGGATGTGGAAGCCTACGTCAAGGCCTGCCACGATCGAGGGTTGGAGTTCAGCTATCTCCTCAATGCCCCCTGTCTCGGAAACCTCCAGTATTCTAAGAAAGGCTATGGACAGCTGATCGAGCTTCTTGAATGGATTGACCGATCCGGGGCCGATGCTGTGACCGTGGGGATTCCCTATCTGGTCGACCTTGTGAGAAAACGTTTTCCCCGCCTCAAAATAAAGGTCTCCACGATCGCGCGAGTCAACACGGTAAGGAAGGCCCTCCAGTACGAGGACATGGGGGTAGAAGAAATCATCATTGACGAACACATCAACCGGGAGTTCAAAACCCTCGAAGCGATCCGGAAAGCGGTGAAGTGTCATCTGGAATTGATCGTCAATAATATCTGCCTCTGGCAATGTCCCTACAACTTCGAGCACGTCAATCACGATGGCCATGCCTCAAGGGAGGGAGAGGAGGAGCAATACTGTTATCTTCAGTATCCGGGATACCTTTGCCTCTACAGAAAGTTGACCGATCCTGTGGAGCTGTTGAAATCCCCGTGGATCAGGCCGGAGGATATCCGTCACTATGAAGCCATCGGTTACGAGCGTTTCAAAATCACGGAGCGTTTCAAGCGGACGCCTCTTCTCCTCGAAAATGTCAGGGTCTATGAAAACCGCCGGTACGATGGAAACCTCCTGGACCTCTTCACCCTTCCCAGAAAGGGGGCTTTTACCCCGATCCATCTGGAATATTTTATCCAGCCCGAGCATGTCAATATTATGAAGGTCTCCGAACTGGAAAAGGTCTTTGATTTAGAGGTCAGGGACTTGGTCCAGCTGGATAATCAAAAATTGGAGGGGTTCATCGAGCATTTTAAGACCGGGGATTGTAATCAGGCCTCTTGTTCACAGTGCAACTATTGTGAAACCTTCTTTGAAAAGGTGGCCGTCGTCAAAAAGAAGGAAGTGGAGCAGGCAGCCCAAAAGGTCAGAGACTTTTCTGAAAAACTTGTGTCCGGAGAAATTTTTGAAATCCCCCGTTCCCATTTCATCTTTCGCATTCCTCCTTTCAAATCCCTGCTGAAACACCATGTCAAATCACGTCTCAGAAGAGAGTAGCGCTTTTCTTCGCCAGGAGGTTTTGTATTCGATTCTTATTGATCGATCCACCCCATAAAATCTGGACCATTCTTCGGGCCTGGACGCCTTCCCCCGGGTGCCTTCAGTTATTAGGCTACCTGGAAAGGGAGCAATTCGACATCGACTATATGGATTGCACCCTGAACGAAGACCCCTGGAGGGACCTCGAAGAGAAGATCCGGAGAGAGAAGCCGGATGTGGTGGGCATCTCTGTGATCTGCACCGCCTTTGTCTACGACGGGATGAATGCGGCCAGTTTGGTCAAAGCGGCCAACCCTCAAACAATCATCATCATGGGAGGAGAACACCCCTCCTTCATGGCCGAAGAGACGCTCCGGGATTGTCCTGCCATTGACTATATCTGTGTCGGAGAGGGAGAGGTCACGCTGGCTGAATTTCTCCGTGCCGTTGAGAAGAAGGAAGATCTCTCCAAAGTTCCGGGGCTCGCCTATCTCGATGAAAAAGGCGGATTCGTCTATACGGGTAATCGCCCCTTCATCGAAAACCTCGATACACTTCCGCTGCCTGCTTACCACCTCGCCAAGATGGATCACCCGTTTGTCGAGCTTCCTTCGGAAGGAAAGGCGGGACTCGTGGTCAATTTCTCGAGGGGGTGCCTCTGGGATTGCACGTTTTGCTCGGAATCGGCTTTTTATAAAAAGACCTGGAGGAGAAGGAGCCCGAAACTGATTGCGGACGAGCTTGAGCTCCTGAAAGAAAAATATAACAGGTCCATCTTTTATGTCGGCGACAATACCTTCAATGTCACACGGGAGCAGGGAATGGGCTTTATCGAGGAGATGCTCAAGCGGAAGACGAATCAGCATTTCTGGCTACAGTCGAGAGCAGACCTCGTCATCCGGGACGAAGACCTTCTGGATAGTTTTCGTGAGGCAGGAGTTTATCAGTTCATGATGGGACTCGAATACCATTCCGATTCTGTGCTCAAGGATGTCAAAAAGCACCAAACCACCGACCAGGCCGTCAAGGCTATGGAGCTTTTGAAGAAGCATAAACTGATGGTCATGGCCACCCTATTGATCGGCCACTGGGATGAAACCGAAAAGGACCGGAACGAGTTTTTCAAATTTTTCGGAAAGTATGTGGATCATTTTGGTCTGAACCTCATCACCCCGATTCCAGGGACTCCACTCTTTTACGAAATGAAGAAGTTGGGAAGGATCAAGGATTGGGATTATCGAAATTATGACTATCTTCATGCGGTCATGTCGGCTAAAGAGGTGGATGACCTGGAACAGTTAAACCTCATCTATCGGGACATCATGAGGCGCTACTATTGGCGGCCCGGAGAAATGCTCAAGATATTTTCGCCTAACCCCATCTTGAGACACCATCACCGGTACTACATCACCAAAGTCGCGTTTAACATTATGATGCACGAGATCTTCGGAACCCCTATCTGGGTGCAGCCGAACTACGAGGAGTATAAAGATTATTTGGTGGGGAGAGGAGAAGGACTTCCCAAAGAGTTGATGGCATTGGCCAAATAGTCGAACCACTCCTTCTGGAGCGCGATCCGTCTTCTGGGAATCAGGGTAATGGGTGCAAACCTCAAGGTGAAAGATTGCTCCGTTTGATCGCGGAAGGTGAGGTTGAAAAGGACAGTATCGACTCCGTAATAATTATCCCGGCTGAGAGAAACCTTCTCCATTCTGGAGAGTGGAATTTTCAGATGGATCCTTTGACCGCCTTTCCCTTCTGGAATTTCAAAGTAAAACTGGTTTGCTTCAACCCACATCCGGCCCTTCCGTCTTGACCCTTTCGTCGGAAGCCCTCCATAATAGTAGGCACGACAGCGTTTGGGTGTCATCATGACGAAAATATAGCACGAAGAACTTTCATCAGCAATAGGAGGAGAATGATCGGGAGAACTTTTGAAGGCAGAAAGAAACAAACCAGATGCTGAAACAAGTTCAGCATGACGTGATCGTTTGGTTTTTGCCTTCTTGTCATCCCGAACTTGTTTCGGGATCTCTATTTTGGGGTTAAGAATTACTAATCAGGCCATAATTGAGAAGATATCTTCTGATAATCTCCCCTAACCCCTCTTTACAAAAGAGGGGAAATTCCTCCCTTTTCTAAAGGGAGGTAAGGAGGGATTAGTTTGGGTGTCCATACAATTATGGACTCCTTAGTAAGTGGTAAAGTCCGCCATTTGGACGGGGTTCTTTTTCCCCAGAATGCGATCCTTTGGACATCCGATTGGATAGAAAAGAGGGTGAAAAATGAAAAAAGAGGTTCGGTCTGATCTTTCCTGGAAATTGATAAAAAGGAGGAAGGAATTAGATCTCATCAATCGAAAATTGTTGACTCTTCTCAATCAACGGCTCCGCATCAGCTTAGAGATAGGAAAGGTTAAAAAAGAGATGGGGAAAAAGATTTATGATGCGGAGAGAGAAAAGGAGATCTTAGATAGGCTAAAACGAAAAAATAGGGGTCCTTTAGAGGAAAGGGATTTAAGAAAAATATTTATGACCATTATGAAGGTGTGCAGGCGGTCCCAAATTCAAACCTATCGACCCTCAAAACCAAAGGACTTGCGATAGTAGTTTAGCACGAGCTTCTGGATTTTTTTTGCGAATTGTTCGGAAGGCGCGGATATTAACAAGATATCCGCTATCTTTTTTCCTCTCTGTCGGAAGGCAGTTGAGGTGGCTAGCATCATTAGGATGTGATAATATCAGCGGAAAAAGAAGGTTATTAAAAAGCCCTGTTCGGTGGTGGCAGCACCAAGCATTTGAGAAGGATTGCCTGAGATGGGAAGAACCAAACTGGCACTAACAGTTCTTGCTATTTTGTGTCCTGCAGTTGCCACGTGGGCATTGGTTGATTCGGGTGTTTCACGGGCATTTGGGGCCGATGAGAACCCTTCGACAAAATCCTTGGGATATGCTGGCTCTGTGAGCTGCCGGGAGTGCCATGAGAAATTTTACCAGCTTTGGTCCACTTCCTTCCACGGACTGGCCATGCAGCCTTACACGCCTCAATTTGCCAAAGCCAAGCTCACCTCTCAGAAGAGAGATATCGCCATTGGCAAAAGCAGTTACGAGGTGGACATCAGTGGCGACAAGGGCTGGGTCACAGAGAAAGGGAAGTGGCCCTGGAACCGGAAGAAATACCCGATCGAGCATGTTCTTGGAGGAAAGAATGTCTATTACTTTCTGACGCCGACGGAACGTGGCCGCCTTCAGGTCTTACCTCTGGCTTATGATGTTCTAAAAAAGGAATGGTTCGATACAGCAGCAAGCGGTGTCCGCCACTTTCCCGGGCGATCAGAAACAGACGAGCCTGTCTCCTGGAGAGACCAGCAATACACCTTCAACACGGCCTGCTACAGTTGTCATGTGAGCCAGCTCTCGACAAACTATGATCTGAAAACCGACACGTATCATACGGTCTGGGCCGAGCCCGGGATCAACTGTGAGACCTGCCACGGTCCAAGCAAGGAGCATAACCGCGTGTGTAGGGAAGCTCCTAAAGGAACCGTGCCCAAGGATCTCAAGATCATCCGGACCAAGCCTTTTACGGTTGAGCAGCACAACTCCAACTGCGGGACATGCCACGCCAAGATGGATCCCTTGACGGGCGGCTTCACGCCCGGGGATCGGTTCTTCGACCATTACAATCTGGCGACGCTGGAAGACCCTGATTTCTATCCCGATGGCCGGGACCTGGGGGAGAACTACACTTACACGCTCTGGCGGATGAGCCCATGCGTCAAATCTGGAAAGCTCAGTTGTATGCATTGCCACACTTCGAGTGGTCGTTACCGGTTTAAGCAGGAGGAAAAGGCGAACGAGGCGTGCATACCCTGTCACAAACAGCGGGTTGAGAACGCGATAGCCCATACGCACCATAAAGCGGGCAGTCCAGGGAACAAATGCATTTCGTGCCATATGCCCATGACCGATTTTGCACGGATGCGTCGAAGCGACCACTCCATGCTTCCTCCAACCCCTGCGGCAACGATCGCGTACAGGTCTCCCAATGCCTGCAACCTCTGTCACAAAGATAAAGACGCGGCCTGGGCCGACAAGTGGGTCCGGCAGTGGCGAAAGCGTGATTACCAGGCACCGATCCTCCATCGGGCTGGCCTGATCGAAGCCGCCCGCAAAAGGGACTGGAAGCGGCTGCCGGAGATGCTGGCTTATATGGAAAGCAAAGACCGGGATGAGATCTATACGACCTCTCTTGTCCGGTTATTGCGCTCCTGTGAAGACCCAAAAAAGTGGCCTGTGATTATCAAGGCCATGAAAGATCCTTCGCCCCTCGTGCGAGGAGCAGCTGCTGAATCGCTTGCCGATGCGCCCTCGCCACAAACCACAAGAGCCCTGCTTGAGGCGACTGGAGACGGCTACCGGCTGGTTCGCATCCGGGCGGCCATGGCGCTTGCCGGCTATCCGGCCTATCTCTTGAAGGATGAGGATCGTTCGAAGTTTGCCAGGGCCACGGAGGAATATTTTGTTTCGATCCTTTCGCGGCCGGACCAGTGGTCGTCGCATTACAATCTGGGAAACTACTTCCTCCAGAGAGACGATCTTCCTTTGGCTCTGGGTGCCTATGAGACGGCAGAGAAACTCGAACCGCGGGCGATCCTCCCCTATGTCAATGCCTCCATCGTTTACGCCCGTATGGGAGACAAAGGGAAGACTGAGGAATCGTTGAACAAGGCGCTAAAGATCAACCCGAAGAGCGCCGCGGCCAACTTTAACATGGGCCTGCTCAAAGCTGAGCAGAACGATCTTCCGAAAGCTGAGCAGTACCTTCGAGCGGCTTTGAAAGAAGATCCGACCCTGGCCGTAGCTGCCTATAACCTTTGCGTCATCACCTCAAAAGACCGAATCAACGAGGCGGTGACCTGGTGCCGGAAGGCGGCAGAGCTCAGGCCGCAGGAACCCAAATATGCTTATACGCTTGCTTTCTATCTGAACCAGAAGGGAGACAGGGAGGAGGCGGTCAAGACGTTAAAGGCAATGATAGAGATGTATCCGGGGTACAAAGATGCCGAGATGCTTCTCAAGGAGATATCGAAAAAGGAGAAGAGGCCATAACCGATGTGATGCTCGGAGGAAAAAATGCCACGGATTTCCGCGGAGATCAACATTTTAACAAGGAGGAGAACATGAAAACGAAAATGCTGCATGTATTAGCCGTAATTGTTGTCGGTCTGGTGTTCATCGTCAGCCCGGCATTAGCGGCAGAGCAGAAGAAGCCGAACATCCTCGTCATCTGGGGTGACGACATCGGCATATGGAACGTGGGCGCCTACACGCACGGCATGATGGGCAAGACCCCGAACATCGACAGTCTAGCCAAACAAGGCGCGATCTTCACCGACCATTATGGTCAGGCCAGCTGCACCGCCGGACGCGCGGCGTTCATCACGGGGCAGATGCCGCTCCGGACCGGCGAGACCACCATAGGCATTCCCGGCTCGAAGCTCGGAATTCAAAAGGAAGATCCGACGCTGGCCGAAGTGCTCAAGTCACAAGGGTACGCGACCGCGCAGTTCGGCAAGAACCACCTGGGTGACCGCAATGAGTTCTTACCGACCGTCCACGGCTTCGACGAGTGGTTTGGCAATCTCTATCACCTCAATGCCCAAGAGGAGCCGGAGCAACTCGATTACCCTGGCCAGAAGAATCCGGAGTATCTGAAGAAGTTTGGTCCGCGGGACGTTCTCCACACCTGGGCGACGACCGTGGATGACGCGACCGAGGACCCGGTTTTTGGCCGAGTTGGCAAGCAGAAGATCGAAAAAAAGGGCCAGTTGACGCGCAAGCGCATGGAGACCTTCGACGGAGAAGTGCTCGACGTAACGCTGAAATACCTAGACAAGGTCGGCAAGGGTGAAAAGCCTTTCTTCGTCTGGTTCAACACCACCGCCACCCATATATGGTCGCACTCGCCGAAGAAGTATATCCAGATGGCCGTGGACGAGGGCCGCGCCGAATCCGACGTTGTTCGCGCCAAGATGATCGAGCATGACGAGCAGGTCGGATCGCTCCTGAAGAAGCTCGAGGAACTCGGCGTTGCCGACAACACCATCGTTATTTATTCCACCGACAATGGCGTGGAACTGATGATGTGGCCCGATGGTGGAATGGGACCCTTTCGCGGCGAGAAGGGGACCTCGTGGGAAGGCGGTTTCCGCGTGCCCTGCCTCATCAAATGGCCCGGCCAGATCAAGCCGGGAAAAGAGCTCAACGGCATCCAGAGCCACGAGGACTTGTTCGTAACCCTTGCTACCGCAGCGGGGATGCCGAACCTGAAGGAAGAGCTGCTCAAAGGCAAGAAAATGGGCGACATGACCTACAAGGTACATCTCGACGGCTACAACCAGCTCGACTACTGGACGGGCAAGAGCGCCAAATCCGCCCGCCGAGAGTTTTTCTACTATGATGAGACGGACCTGATGGCCATCCGGGTGGATGCCTGGAAGATGCACATCGGCGTGAAGCCGGAGGGGCTCTGGTGGAACGAGAAGTACTATCCTAACGTTCCGTATCTCTTCAACCTGCTGATGGACCCGATGGAGAAGATGGACCCCGAATCGAAAGAGTGGGGCTACATCGGCCGCAAATTCTTCGCCCAGAAGATGTGGGCGCCCACCGCGGCCGCTCCCTTCATCGCGGAACACTTGAAGAGCCTGTCGGAGTATCCGCCGCGCCAGAAAGCAGACACGCTCAGCATCAAGAAAGCGCTCGAAGAGACCATGAAGAAGTTCGAAAATCCGAAGCGTGGCAACAACTGACTCTCAGGACCATTTGACGTTTGACTCCGCTGGCCGCCGCCTCCACGGGGCGGCCGGCAGATTCTCTCTCAAAGGAATATCATATAAAGCTGCACCGCGCTTTTACCCATATCATCATCGCAGTGTTTGCGCTCGCAGTCGGCGTAACGGCCGTCCATGCCCAGGACCCGCTCCCCTCATGGAACGACGGCGCGGCCAAGAAGAACATCGTAGAGTTCGTTGGCAAGGTGACCACGGAAGGTTCGCCGGACTTCGTCCCCGTTGCCGAACGGATCGCCGCCTTCGACAATGACGGCACGCTCTGGCCGAGCAGCCGATGTATTTCCAGCTAATCTTCGCGCTCGACCGGGTGAAGGCGCTCGCACCCCAGCATCCTGAGTGGAAGGACAAGGAGCCTTTTGCTTCACTGCTCAAGGGCGACGTGAAAAGCGCGCTCGCCCAAAAATCTCCCCGACCCCTCATAATCCTTTCCTATTTCTGTCATCGAAGTGCCTATTCTCAACGTCCAGACCCTCCTAACACACTATATCCCGTCAACCCTGTACTGGAATCGTGATTTTTTCCACTGGTCCAGCACCTTGCAATACCGCCTGAGCCGCCCGCTTTCCGCTTTCCATGGCCGTGGGAACGCCACCCATGAAGATCGTTGAGAATGCCTGATAGCCTGCCATATAGAGTCCCTGAATCGGCGTCCTCACCAGCTGCCGGGGACGGTAATCCGGACAATCTTCATAATTCCATGACCAACCTGCCACGGCTCCCCCGCTCCTGCCACCCTGCTCCTCAAACGTGAGAGGCGTAGCGACATCCATAGCCAAAATCGCTTTCTCCAACCCCGGAACGACATTCTCAGCTTCTCGGATCAAAGCTTTCCCCAATCGGGTTTTGACATCCCGGTATACGGGAAGCCTGTCTTTCCATGCGGGTCTGTATGTTATAAAATCGGAATGTTCGGCTTCGGTTCGAATCACGATCACTCCTGCTCTCTCTGATGCGAGGGTCCTGTCATTTTTGCTCCAGAGGCTAATTTCCAGCTCCTGACCTGCAAGGGCTTCCGGATGAATCGCCTCTGATCTCCCATCGAGCGCCTCGTGTGAATTCTCCCGGCCTCGTTTGTAGATCAGTCTATCGGCTTCATTAAAAGAAGAAAGATCAATTTTGCCCGTATCCACACCCAGACATACTTGCAGGACGGACTTCGTTTGCTTGGCATGGAGCACAGCGCGATGCCACTCCTCAGGAACCGATCTAGAGTCCATCAGTTTGATAAAGGTAGTTTTATAGTCGGCGTTAGAAATAATGGCAGTAGACTCGATGGTTGTCCCATCCTTGAGGGCCACCCCCAGAACCTTTCCCTTCTCCACTCGAATTTGTGACACCTCTGTTCCTAATTTTATTTCTCCGACGCCCTGATGATTTCCTCGATGTCCAACCACTGCCCGAGCCAACCTTTCGCAGAATTCACACATCCCTCCCTCGGGATACCAAATCTTCTCATTGGACATCAGATTCCACATGGCAGCCATCAGGGGGAGGTTGCTGTAGGGCTCCTGGGTGCCTATGCTTCCCAGGACCCGCCGGAGTCTCCCATCCTTTACCATGCCCGAGAGATATTCCAGAGCTGACTTCTTAGAAGTTTCCTCAAGAAGGGAGCGGTTGGGGTGGTTATCCGGAAGTTGCATCGCAGATACGATCTCTTCCATATCTTTGAAAAACTGTTTGACAGACTTACCCTCTTTGGGAAAAAGCTTTTTCAGTTCTTCAATCATCCTTGGAAATGTGAGCGAGACGGGGATGTCCAAGTCAAATGCTTTGATTCGATATGAAACCGGCAAAAGCTTTAGATCATCTCCATCCAGTCGTTGGAAAGTGTCTCTGATCAGCCGAGGCGTGCTGAATCCGAGAGGCCCCATCGGAAAAGTAAATCCTTGCCGATGGTACGCATAGGCCGTGCCGCCGGGATGGGGATTTCTCTCCAGAATCAAAACACGCAATCCTGATCTCACCAGCATGGATGCCGCTGTGAGTCCCCCCACTCCTGCCCCTACGATAATGACATCCCACCGATCAGACATGATGGAAAACATAGCACAGGTTAAGGTATTGAACAAGAACAGCGAGGGCCTCAGGGGCAAGGTTTTCGGTTATGCTTGGGGAGGTTCGAGAGGGACAGGGGATCTATCTTTTGTTTCGTGTTTCTCGTCTGGCCAGGCCATACATGAAGAGGGGGAGCTCAAAAAATGCTTTGGTCAGGTCGCGGCTGCCAACGAGTCCAATTCGCCGCGCTTTTCTGATGATATGGAAGACCTGCCGAAGATTGTAAAACTCAGACCGAATCCGGTTGCGGATTTGCTTCAACTCTTTTCGCCCGTATTGGTCCGAGTAGACGGAACCGCCGATACGATTGTAGTAGTAGCCCGGCGTTTCTTCAACCACGTTCTTTAGAGGTGAAAACTTCTCGACCCGGAGTTTCTGGAAACTGATGGAGTCCAGTTTGATCTCCTTGGCGAATTTCGGGATATAGAGCATCTCTTCCATCGTCTCGCCGACGTTGCCGTAGATGAAGTACCCATGCAGATAGAAGTCGTACTGTGTCAGGATCGAAAAAGCCTCCCGGACCTGCTGCTGGGTAATGCCTTTCTGAAGCTGGTCCAAGATCCTGTCGTGAGGCGACTCGACTCCAATCAGAAAGACCTTGAACCCCGCTTTTTGGGCCTTGTCGAGGACACGGCGATGTTTCGCGACGTCAATCCGGGCCTGAACGACAAAGGTCTTCATGATCTGGTTCTCGATAATCAGATCGCAAAGCTGCTCGCTTCTCTTCGGGTTCGTGAAGAAGTTGTCATCGCTGAAGAGCACGACATCCGCCGTCACCGTCTTCAATTCTTCAACGACAGATTCGACGGTTCTCTCCGTGTAATTCCTCTTCTGGCCGAGGGGGTTGAGACTGAATGTGCAGAATTTGCAATTGAACGGACATCCCCTCGTGGTCAGTACCGTGTCGAAGGTGTGACCGCTGATTTGAAGCCCGTACTTAACCATATGATAATCCTGCTTTCGCAAGGACCGGTCAGGAAACGGAATCTTCGTGATGTCGGGCAGGGGGTGGATCTCGTTGTGGACGATTCCTCCATTCTCCCGATAGGAAAGCCCACGGATATCCTTGGACGGGACCCCCT
>Ga0316626_10001045_pt1 | contig 11930 bp, 6 predicted proteins | sample OWC_Aug_T1_C1_D5_FD_207656 | JGI IMG/M metagenome (GOLD analysis project Ga0316626, IMG submission 207656) | Wetland soil microbial communities from Old Woman Creek delta, Ohio, United States - OWC_Aug_T1_C1_D5_A | ecosystem: Environmental > Terrestrial > Soil > Wetlands | place: USA: Ohio...
GATCACGTTGTCCCACATGCCGAGAGCACCAGTGAACAGGGGGTTCCCAGCACCGCGCTCGCGAGCCTCACGCTGAGCCTGCTTCCAAGAGTCAGACTGCTTGAGGTCGCGTGCGGTGTAGGGGTGAAGAACGAGACCGAAGACCTCTTCCCCGTCATCCAGGCGAAGCGGCTCCAGGTCGTTGTTCTGGAGTGCGTACGCCTTCAGGTCGGAGATGTCGTCGAGGTCCAGCTTGTCGCTGGTCTCGTCCAGATCGGTCGTCGCGGACTGCCGGTTCGCGTACTTCATCATCGAGGTCGGCAGGTTCGCTGCGGTCACGCCAGGGGCGTAGCCGTTGACCGTCTCACCGGTCAGGGTCGCGAACACACGGTCGTCGAGCTTCTTCGCCAGCCACTTACGCAGCTGCATCAGAGCAGTGGACCGCATGGCGTGGGTGATCATCAGATCCGATTCCCATGACCAGCGGACAGCGTGCTTCAGGGACTCGAGGCCCATCGAGATCTGGCGGAACTTGACCTCTTCCTCGTTCCCCTCGAGGAGCTCGGTGTCGCCACCGGTCTGACCCGCCCCCGTGAGGGACATGACGATGTCGAACCGGATCGTGTCCGAGGGCTTCTTCTCGAAGTCGTCCTTGCGGATGATCGGCATGGACGAACCCTCGGGACCCTCGAACCGGTTCCAGAAGGTCTGCTTCTCAGCCTGAGCGTAGAGGTCCAGGGACCACAGTTCTTGGATCTGGGCATCTACGTCGGCCTTACGGGTGACTGCCATCTTTCACTTCCTTGGAGTCATCAGGCGACGACTCCCTTGACGGTTTCGCCCCTCTTCAGGGCCTCCCACTCGTCAGGGTGTTCATCGCGGAACTGGAGCAGCTTGTCTGTCGGCCAGTCCTTCACTGACTCAGCAGACAGCGTTGTGCTCGAGGGGCTGCCGCCCGTGGGAGCGGATCGAGCCGCCTTGGCGACTCTCTCGGCAGCTGGCTCTTCATCGGTCTCCTGAACGAACGACTCGGAGACCGGCAGTTCGTTCTCAGAGATGACCTTCGCGACCCAGTCAGTGAGCTCGCCTTCCATCTTGAGCTCCCTGATCAGCTTCTTCTCTGCGGGTCGCAGGGCATCGAAGTCCACCCCGGCGTCCTTGAGTGCCTGCTCCTTCTTCGGGAGGTCGATCAGCGTGGTCACCTGCGACTTCAGCAGATCCCTCTCTGTCACAACCTCGTCGTAGGCGGCTGCCTTCTTGCGGAGGCTGGTGGCAGAGAACTCCTCGAAGTCGTCTGCGAGGTCTTCCATACCCTCTTCGCGCAGACGCTGGATCAGGTCTTCGTACTTCGCCATGGTGTGTCGCTCCTTCCGGTACGCTCCCTCAGAGGAGGAACAGAGGGAGGAATGGGAAAGGGACCGTAGTGACCGGCCCCAACGGGTTCTTCCGCCCGCTCAAGCCTTGCTACTACGGTCCCCTCAGATACTCGACTGGGCGTCGGGACGAGGACCCAGTCGGTCACTACATAGTTACACCAGCGTGTTTCCCTTCCAGTCGATGAGGTCCTCGAGGACGATGAGCCCGTACTTCACCGCCACCTCTTCAACCCCAGGTGAGTACTTGATCGCTACAGGCTTCGCGTACTGAGCCCTGTACCCCATGGAGTGGGAGACCACCTTGCCGGTGAGCTCCACCACCCCCCACACTGGTGCCATCCCCTGTGGGGAGCAGGGGGTCGAGGGGACGTTCTTCCAGGCGTAGATCCCGCAGTTGCAGCCGCTTCCGGGTGCAACGTGGGGATTCACTGGGAAGAAGTTGCGCCAGCACAGCGCAGCCTTCGGTACATCGGTGGGCCACGGTCTCCACCCTGTGAAGGAGTACAGACCGTTGCCCCTGAGCCTCCACGCTCGGTACCCGTAGAGTGGCCCCTCGACCTTACGCGGGGACCCCAACTGGTTCCTTCACGGGCTCTGCTGGGACCGCCTGGGGACGCTTGGCGGGAACGATCTCGATGACTTCCTCTTCTTCACCGATCTGCATCAGTACCCCCAACGTGCTGTCAGGCCAGTTGCCGATGTGCCGCTGCCGGTCGGCCCTCCACCTGCGCGGAACCTTGCGATCTCACGGGCCTGCATGGCCGCGAGCTTGGTGAGTGCCTCTGGATCCCTCAGCTGGATGGCCCTGAACAGCTGCCCGAAGGTGGCTGCCCCGAGGCCACCACCGTCTGGGAACTCAGAAGCCTTGTCGTTCAGGAACCTCTCGATCTGAGCCCACCTCTCGTACTTGGGGAGCTCAGAGACGATCCCCTGGTAGCCCTGGAACGCCTGCTCGGGACTGACCCCGAACTGGGTGAGTAGCTCTGCCTCCTCTTCCGGCCTGATCTCGAGCCCGAGGCTGGTGGGCTGCCCACGGTACAGAGCGTGCGCGTAGGCCCTGTCGAGCTCAGGTGTCTCGACGTCAGGGGAGAAGAACATGTACAGGCGCTCGTCTGAGAGCGGCATGCCGAGCTCTTGGACGAAGACCTGCTGGACAGCATCCCCGTACATCTCGACGTTGGCCCACACCTTCAGACGCCTCTCCCACTCGACGAGCGAGGCGTTCTTGGCGATGAGGCCGCTGATCTCAGCGTTCGAGATGGTGAGCCCCATGTACTCGGCTGCGAGCCTCTTGGCTTCGTCCCTGTACGCCCTGATCTCAGACTCAGGCATCCATGTGAAGCCGTTCTCGCGCCTGAGCTCGTTCTCCGGGTAGGCCGCCTTGTACTCGGGGGTCTGCCTGAGCTCGAGGATGATCTGGTCGTAGCCCTTCTTCTGGGCGATGGCGGTCTTGATGAAGTCGATGAGCGTGAGCGGGAGCTCGTTGTCCAGAAGGAACTGCTGGAGTGCAGCCAGCAGGTTCTCCTGAGCAGAGGTGTCTTCCTCTGCCCCGGGCGGCGGCGGCGGCGGTGGCGGTTCGTCCTCATCGTCGTCCTCGTCATCGTCGTCCTCGTCGGGGACGTCCTCTGAGCCCGACTCCCACGCAGCGAAGGACGCCAGCCCCTGCACAGCAGCGACGAACGCCTGGTACTGGGCATGACCGGCACCAGTAGCTGAAGCAGCGTACGTCTCTGCCATCCTGCGGATCTTCTCCAGGGCACCGCCCTTGCCGATGATCTGGGCTCTCTCCTGCAGCCATGCCCAGAACTCGGGGAACTGAGCCGCGAGCTTGTCGAGGAAGTCCTGTGCCTTGGCTGCCATCACTGCACCCCGTTGAAGACGTAGTTGAGTTGACTGAGGAGCCCAAAGCCCTCCTCCTTAGCGACAGGACCCTCCCAGAAGTCGTTGGTCTGCCTGACCTGCTCGATGAAGTCCTGGTAGTTCAGTGCCTCTCCGGTGGGCTTGCCGTTGGGGTCGATGGCACCGATCTTCGCGAGCAGCGGGTAGTCCCACCCGACCTCGATACCGAGCTCCTGTTCGATGATCGACTTGTAGGAGGAAGCTCGATCCTGCCACGCCTCACCCGGAGCCAGCCACGGGTACAGCGCCTTGGACTGGCCCTCGAGCCACTGCAGCCAGTCTGCCTCGCTCTTGTTGCCGCTGACGAGCCCCTTCGCCCACTTCTCCAGGGTGCCCTGGTCTGGGACAGCGTTGGGACCCAGCCACATCCTGGCGTCCTCCATCAGCTGCTGGAGCATGTCCTCTGGGCGGTTCATGAAGTTGCGCTGCTCTTCGGCTTGCTGCTCCTGGTCGATCCAAGCCTGCGAGCCCTCGACCTTCTCGGCCATGTCCCTGATGTCCTGAAGGATCATCTGGTAGCCATCCTCAGGACTCCCGAACTTGCCGGAAGCGATCTGCTCTGCCCACTTCTTGAGCTTCTGATCGTCGATCCCGATGTCCTGCCAACTGAAGGTCGGACCCCACATGTCTTGGATGTCCTGCCTCAGCTGGGTCTCGATGAGGTCCAGCTTGGCCTTCCTGTCAGCGCGGGACAGGTCCATCTCCCACTCTCGCTGATAGGCGGTCCTGCTCTGGTACCACTTCGTGTGCTTCATGGCCTCCGTGAGCCGACCGGGGTCCCACCCCTCTGCCCACGCCATGAGCCAGAGCTCCATGATCTCCTTGTTGTTCAGCCAGGACATGTTCTTGCCGTACGTCTCGTACGTCTCTCTCAGGTACGTCATGAAGGGGTGCTCGCCCTGCTTGCCCTTCTTCACGATCTGGCTGATGTCACCGAAGAACTGGAAGCTGTGGAACTGAGCCTTGGTGGCCCTCTGGACCTTGTCCTTGTTGATCCCGAGTGCCTTGAAGTCCTCCTCGGAGACCCTCCAAGACAGGTAGACGTACTTGCCGTTGGCGAGCTTGACCTTGTAGACGGCGTACACCTTGCCGCCGAACTGGTACAGCTTGTACCCGGCGGGGAGCCCCGTGTGGCTTGACGTGTCTGGCATCATGTCTCCTTGATCACGGCCAACCGTGGTAGGTGCCGTTGCGTACCTGTTCTGCGTACTGCTTGATGGCCGCTGGGGTCAGCGACTTGCCGAAGTACTTGACCGCAAGCTGAGCCTGCTCGTAAGCGGAGGCTCCGTAGGTCCACGAGGACTGATTCACGTCCCCCCACACCCAGTTGCGATCGAGCAGCGCAAACTGGAAGAGCCCAGCGTTGCGACCGTGTCCCGGGTAGTACTTGGAGACGTTGTTCACGTCCCACCCAGACTCAGCCGCGACCCACTGCTGGAAGTCCTTCGTGTACACCATCCTGGCGAGGTCCGGGCGACCTGCGTCCATGAACCCCTGCCACAGCTGCCTCTTGATGCTGCCGTACTGGCCGTTGTCTCCCTTGGTGACGTACGCGGGGACCGACCCGTACCTGTCCTTGGCTGCCTCGTCAGACATCAGCGCGAACATGCCACTCACGAACAGGTTGGAGCTTGGGGTGCTGGGCTCTGGGGTCATAGCCAGCATGACGTCCCTGGGCTGCTCGGAGTCCTCCTTGCCTCTCTCCCTAGTGCGGGGGGGCGTGTAGTCCTCCGTGTAGCGGGTGCCGGTGTAGGAGCCCGTGTACTCCCAGTGAGGAGGGTCGTTGGAGAGCGGACGGTGCCACCCGTACTTGGCTGCGTTCTTGAGGAGCCACTCATTGGCGGTCATGTCCACTGCGATCCCCCACCCGTGGTTGGAGGTGCCGGGGACCGCGTGAGGCAGGTTGTTCGTCGGGTAGTAGTAGGCGGACCACTGCTGCTGGTAGGTCCTGTAGGCTCCACCACCGGCACCGACCGACAGGGTGACGCCGTCCGCCTTCGCTGCGTCGTACATGTCCATGAACGCAGCAGCTGCATCTGGTCTCAGGTACCCGCCGCCTGGGATCTGCTCCATGGCAGACAACGGGATCCTGCCGTTCTCGTAGGTCTTCATCCACCTTGACGCGGGGATCTGGGGAGCCGCAGGTGCCTGGACGGTGGGTGCTTCCTTCTGGTCGAGGATGCTCGAGTCAAGCGACTCCCCCAGCAGCCCCAGGTCACCGAACGACATGGCATCGGTGTCGTCGTCGCCCTCGAAGGGCTCCATCGAATCTGAGATGGACTGAGACAGGGCACTGACGAGTGAGTCGAGGTAGCTCATGCCATGAGCCCCCTCATCGCATAGACGGCCCTCGCCATCGCATCCTGAAGAGAGGTGTTCTCCTCGACGGACTCGTTGACGAAGGTGCCCTGAGGTCCGTAGGCGATGCCCTCGAACATCTCGGCCTCAGCCTCACCGACTGCAGCGTCGGGGGTGAGACCCTTCTTGCCTCGCTGCATGCTGTTGCCTTGCTGGATGACGAACCTCGTCCACTCCGCGAGCTCTGCCTCTGAGGGGAGCTCACCGAAGACCCTCACGAACTGGTCCCTCACGTCGTTCCTGATCGACGCAGAGAACTCACCGAGGTTCATGAAGTTGGGGTTGCCGCCCTCGGTCTCGCCTGCGGGGGCCTTCAGGCTGATGGGGCTCCCGCCGTTCAGGTACCTCTGGATGTGGTAGTTGTACAGGGCGTTCTTGAACTCGACGTCCCACCCCTGACCCTTCGCAGAAGGCAGGTAGCCCATCGAGTGGAGGGTCTTCCGCCACTTGGAGATGTCTTCCTGGTCCCAGGAGGACTGCACCTTCTGGAACCACTTCGTGGAGCCTGGGGCGGACTTGGTGGGGTCGAAGATCACGGTCCCGTCGGTCGGGTTGACGATGACCCCGTTGAACTTCCACCAGCCTGTGTCTGGCTGCTCCGTGTAGGCGCTCGGGTACGGGACACCACCCTCCGGTGGGTGACCACCCCTCCATGCTGGGGCGGGTGGCTCCCAGCCAGCGAACCCTGCCTCGAACAGCGCCTGCTCGTAGGGGAGTGCCCCCTGGTAGTAGTTGGTCGCGGTGTCCCTCGCCATGGACTCCAGCAGCATGTCTGGAACCTCTGAGAGGGTGCCGAGCGCGGCGATCATGTCCTGGGCAGCGGGGGAGTTTGCCGGAACCCCGTAGGTTTCGAGCAGCTTCAAGAACCTCTGGATCAGGTCTGGTTCCTTGGCGTTGGACATCGCCTGAGAGACAGACTTCTCCGCTTGCGACTGCCCCTCGGTCCCAGCCTCTGAAGTGCCGCCGCCACTATCCCAGTAGGGGGTCGGCATCGGGCCTGGTGTGGCCTCAGGGTGGTCTTCGTCATAAGGGACTGTCATGCGATTCTCCTGATAGGTCCGTACTCGCGAAGCAGGAACCTGTCGTAGAGCTCCGCGAACCGTTGATCACTTGCGTACTTCATGGCCTTCTCTCGGATCGTGGATCCGAGGATCATGTCGACGACGTCTGGGTCCATGACCCCCATCGCAGCCATGGCCTCCCAGGTGTTGACCTGCTCGATGAGGTCCAGCAGCGCCTCTTCGCCAGCACTCTTCACGGACTTGTTGGCGAGGTCTGACAACGCCTTCTTGTCGATCGCTGCAGTGTTCTGGAACGAGGTCGACATGTTGAACCCTGCAGGGAACTGGTTCTGGAGGTCCAGCACGTCCTGCTCGTACTGCATCTTGACCATCGAGCCGGTCTGGGACTGGAAGAACCCATCCACAGACGAGTACCCGCTGGCGAGAGCGAGCGGCAGGTACTGCTCCTTCGCTGCCCTCGCAGCCTCTGTGTACTCTTGGAACTGGGACCACGGAGTGGTGTGGCTTGGGTCGATACCCGCACGCCACTGCTCACCGAACGACTCGGCGTAAGTGTCCACCTCCCTGACGAACGGGATGTACCTGCGGATGAGGTCGTCGAACCCGTCGACCCCGCCCGCACGGGAGATGGACTCTCCTGTCACCGCGATCGGGACGAACGCGTTGATGGACAGGTCTCCGAGCCCACCTGCAGCCTTCGCGAGAGGAGTGGCTGCACCTGACGGAATGAAGAACGACGCCAGGATCTGCGCTGCCTGACCGGTCTTCGTCCTGTTGTCAGAGAGCCCCTCGAGGAAGAACCGCCCGGGGCTGATGCCGAACGCCAGGTTGTTGACCATCCACAGCTGCTGGAGCAGTGGTGCGTGGTTCTCCACCAGATCGTGGAAGCCCTCGTCCAGCTGTGATTCGTGGTACCGGCGCATGCCCTCTGTGATCAGCAGGTTGCGACCGGGCTTCTGGAGGATGAAGTCGCCCATCGTGGTGATGAGCTTCTTGCTGAACGAGAACGGGAAGAAGACGAAGTTGAGGGTCTTCTCTGCGTTGGTCCTACCGAGCCCGTACCGACCGATGTTGGCGATGGCCTCCTTGATCTCTGGGATCCCCAGCCCACGCTGGTACAGCTGCATGGCCTGAGCGGCCTCGAAGTACCTGGGGGAGAACCCCAGCAGCCCAGCCTGGAACAGACGACGGTCTGTGTCGTCAATGATCTTCAGCTGACCGCCGCCACCCATGAGCTCGTCCCACAGCCTGATGGAGTCTTCCCACGCGTCCCTGCCGTGAACCACGTCTGCCCTGAAGGGGGTCTTCCACCCGTCGGTCTGAGACATGATGAAGTGGCGTGGACGCCAGGTGGGCCTGAGCCCGTACTTCATGAATGCGATGGTCGCCTGCTCCGAGTACCGTCCTGCGTCGAACGTGAACGAGAACGTGTACCTGAGCGCGGTGTTCACCCTGGTCAGGTAGTCGGGCAGGTGCCCGTACGTGCGTGACAGCCCGTGCTTCAGCACGAGCCCTCCAGCCCCACCCCACAGTGCTCCGGTGAGGACGTCACCAGGATCGTCCCCGTAGATGGCACCCTGGGCGGCACCGAGCGTGGAGCCGACAGCCACCTGCTTGGATGCGACCTTCGAGGGGGTGCGCCTGATCCCGACGTCTTGCAGCGCAGACATGAAGGTCTTGTCGTAGAAGGCCCTCAGGTCGTTGGGGATGTACCCGCCGTCAGTGGCCCACGGGCGGATCTGGTGGTACAGGTTGCCGAGCACCCTTCTCACCTGCGAGCGGAGCTTGGCGTCCTTGCCAGAGAACGTGCCCATGACAGAGTCGGTCAGGTAGTTGGCGAAGAGCTCCTCCTGTTCGTGGGTCCATCCAGCAGCGACGTTCTGCTTCTCGATCTCAGAGGAGTGGATCAGCATGCTGCGATCGTTGATGGAGCCCCTGAAGTCGAACGCACTCTCCTGGTTGCGGAGAGCCATCTTCGTCTGTGCCTCGTAGATGTCCTCGATGACCTCCGAGGGGTCGATGTAGATCTTGTGGGTCTTCTCTGTGTCGTACCAGCCGCCGACCTTGACCCTCTCGTTGCCGAAGAGCTTGCGGGACTGCTCCATCACTTCATCGACAGCAGCGCGGATCTCTGCGGGGGTCGCGGTCTCTGGCAGCACCCTCCCTGTCTCAGGAGAGAAGCCGACCCCGTACCCTGCTGGTCCCTCGAGGAACTCCCCGGTGTGGGGGTCGAACGTGAACCCGTTGAAGTGCTCCTCGCTGTTGAGTCGGGCGTGCATCTCGTCGATGTGGACGTCGGTGACGGGACGCACCGGCACCGGGGTGAAGTGCTCCATCGTGTCGGTGATGGGTCTGACCCCGATCGCTGCCTCGATCTCGAGACGGGTCTTCGGGGGCAGCATCTGCCTCAGCAGGTGACCGGACTCATGGATCATGGTTCCGAAGTCGCCGTACTGGAAGGCCCTGATGATGCCCCTGAAGTCTGGGCCGAACTCGGTCATGCCACGAACCTGGCCCTCGACGATCTGCGCGTAGTGGGCGGGGTTCAGCCCGTACTTCTGGACGAGCTCTTCAGGACCTGCCGGGACAAAGCCTTCATGCACCTGCGCCTCATCGAATGCGACCCAGGTGTCATGCCCCTCACCGTGATGCGCGGTGTGGTAGGTGGTCCTTTGATGCCAGCCATCGTAACCCTCTGCCTTGAGGATCTGACGAACCTGATCGGCGCTGAAGTCGTCCCGACCAAGGAGCCCCATCGTCTCCGCAAGGTCGTCACCACTGACTCGACCGGTCGGCCCAAGCCGCTGGGCCAGTTCGCTCAGTGCATCAGCCGCATCGTCGTATCCAAGTTGCTGTGCTGTCCCCGAGACACGTTCGACGAATGCCGAGTCATAGACATCCCCGCCCTCGAACGGCTTCCTGATGTCGAGGAAGGCTGCACGGACCTGGGGTGCCCCCCCGGTGTCCCGAGACATCGCCCAATCACCCTCAACCGCCCAGTCAGAAGCGACGTGGGGGGAATCGGTGAAGTAGAAGCCCGCCACTCGAGTGGCATCGTCCTCAAACCCCGAAACGAACTTGTCGCCCTCGAAGTGCGAGGTGCCGTGGTAGACACGCAGCGGCTGACCGTCCGTCCCGAGAACCTTCGTCGCTCCGACCTCGTCCATGAGCTTCCGTAGCCCTGCGGCTTGTTCGGCAGAGCGTCCGAATGCCTTTCCCCCACCTTCACCGACACCCTGATGGACCTGTGAGGGATCGAAAGCGACCCACACCCTCCCGTCTCGTTCACCGATGTGGAAGATGCCGTCGTAGCCCGCAGTCCGAAGGACGTCGTTCACTTCATCCCCGGCGATCTCGTGGAGATACGAGTAGAGGTCCCTGTTCGTAAGACCCGTGAGACCCTCCCCGCCGGGGTGACCCCGCAGTATGTCGCGGACTACCTCACCCATCTCGCTGGAGTCCTCGGCTATCCGCGAGGAGGTCAGGTCATCCATTCGCTTCAGAACACTCCGTACCGTGTCCTGAGTCAGAGGCTTCGTCGTATCAAACGGGTTCTTGATGTCAAGGTAGGAGAAGTGGACGTTGGACGGGGCGTCTAGCACCTCGAACACATGGAAACCGTAGGGTCCCGGGTCTTTCCCAGCATGGACAAAGTTGCCCTCTGGGTAGCGAGACCGCATCCACTCCAGAGCCTTCTGCGCGTCCTCAGTCGGAGCTTTCACTCGAACGGGCTCGAGGCGCGTGTACTTGTTCGCTACCGCCGGGTCCTCTGCGAAGTAGATGCCGGGGCCGTACAGCCCGTCCTGAGCTCGCTCCAGATCAAAGTCAGCGAACTCGTTGGTGGTGCCGTGGTAGACGCGGCGGGGCCGACCGTCTGGCCCGACGACCTTGGTTTCGGAAACCCCGAGGTAGTACCCATAGCTCTCAGAACCCGTCGGATCCTTGCGAACCCCATCAGCGAGGTCCTTGAACTTCTGGGCGAGCTCTGTGTTGCCCTCCCTCAGTGCCTTCTTCGCCATGGAGTCGAAGTGGTCAGCGAAGCCGAACCACAGCTGGGCCTGAGCGACCGCAGGGGTGACCCCGCTCCTCTTCGCCACCTGCCTGACGATGTCCTGCATGAACTGGGATTCCTTGGGAGTGAACCCAGGCCCAAAGCCCATCAGGAACGCCATGCGTCGATCGATGACGACGGCGTCCGGGTCCCCCATGAGTGCGCGGTAGAACGGGCCGTACTTGGGGCTGTCTGGGACCCACCCGTCCAGCACCTTGTTCACGGTGCCGATGTCTCTGACTAGCCCCTTCAGCGGGACGGTCGGGTTCTCCAGGTACGCCTGCAGGACGTTCATGGCCTTGGTGAGGTTGGCCTTGGGGAGCTCCCCGCCAGAGGTGACCGCGAGGATCCTCATGAACAGGTCGTCTGCAGCGACGACAGCACGGTTCCGAAGGGTGACCTTCTGCCCACCGAAGATGGCCCTGATGGCAGTGCCGCCGCTCTGGTACCAGGAGTCCCCCTTGAACGCGTGGGTGTCTGCCAGCTTGACCAGCGTCCTGACCTGAGGGGTCTTCCAGACACGCTGCAGGTAGCCGCCGACACCACCCGTATCCGCGTACGACCGAGCGAACTCGACGCTCTTGCCGCTGTAGAAGGAGTCAGGGGTTGGGAAGGCATCAGGGTCGAGTGCGTGAAGGCTGCGGTAGTGGGTGTCGAACAGGAGCTCGACGACCTGACGCTCTCCCTCCTTGAGCCCGATCTTCGCTGCGACCCCACCCATCTCCTGCATGAACCGTGAGCGTTCCTTGGACCTCGCGAGGTCTGCACCCGGGCGGTACTTCTTCGTGCCCTTGAGGATGGACTGGGGAGTGATGGTGAAGTGGTCCTTGGCAGAGTGCCAGGTCCTGATGAGCTCTGAGAACCCTGGGGCACCGTTGATCCTCATGCTGCGCCCCATGGCCCTCGCAGACTCGATGGGGTGCAGGAACCTGAACTCCCCTCCGTACGCAGCGCCCCTCCTGAGTGCCGAGTAGATGAGGTTGGCTGCGTCGATGTCGATGCCACGGATCTTGCCCTCGAAGGCTTCGAGGATGTCCTCTGGGGTCAGCTGCCTGGAGTCGACGAAGTACAGGTGGACCTTGCCGGTCTGCTCGAAGACGAGCGGGCCGTGGATGACACCAGCCTTGTTGTGCTCCCTCATGTAGTCGGACAGGAACCGAAGCATCTCGTTGCCGTTGGCGAACGGCGCGTCGAGCTCCTTCCTGGCCTTCAGCACCTGCAGCGCCTCGTTGAGCTCTCCGACCT
>Ga0316626_10001046_pt1 | contig 11928 bp, 10 predicted proteins | sample OWC_Aug_T1_C1_D5_FD_207656 | JGI IMG/M metagenome (GOLD analysis project Ga0316626, IMG submission 207656) | Wetland soil microbial communities from Old Woman Creek delta, Ohio, United States - OWC_Aug_T1_C1_D5_A | ecosystem: Environmental > Terrestrial > Soil > Wetlands | place: USA: Ohio...
GAGCCGTGGGGGCCCATTACGGGACCGGCGCCCTCGGCGGCGTGGTGAACGTCATCACCCGGCCGGCGGTGGCCGGCAACTGGTCGGCCCAGGCCACCGGCGGCTCCTTCCTCACCTTCGGCGGCGCCGCCGACGGTGCCATCGGCGGGGCGGGCTGGGCGGGGATGGCCGCGGCCTCCTTCGACTCCACCTCGGGCCGGTTCGAGTACCTCTTCGACGACCGCCCGGCCGTGCCCGGCAACGCGCTCCAGCTTCGGCTGCGCGAGAACAACGCCGCCCGGCTGGGGGGCGTGCTGCTCAAGGCCTGGCGGACCCTCGGCCAGGGCCGCCTCGACCTCATGGGCCAGGCCTCCTTCGGCTGGCGCCAGCTGCCCGGCTGGCCCTACGCCTTGACCCCCAACGACCTGCAGCAGGAGGGCCGCGGGACGCTGTCCGGCCGCTACGCCTTGCCCCTCGCCTCCTCGCTCACCCTGTCGACGGAGATCGCCGGGCGCCTGGAGGGCCTGGACGTGCGCCTGGCCCCGCCGTCCGGGTCCACCCAGCAGACCGACCTGGCCGGCGGCGCCCGGGTCCAGCTCGCCTGGGCCCACCCGCTTGGCACGCTCACCACCGGCGCCTCGCTCGGCGGCGAGCGGCTCTGGGCCGAGGGCACCGCCGGCGCCGCACAGCACTCCCGGGCCGACTTCGCCGTCTGGGCCGCCGACGACCTGGCGCTCCTGTCCGGGGCGCTGCGGATCGGTCCGGCGCTGCGCTTCGATGCGGTGGGTGCCTACTCCGGGCTCTCGGGAAAGCTCGGCGCCTCCTGGCGCTTCGCCGGGCCCTTCTCGGCCCGGGCCAGCGCCGGCCGCAGCTTCCGGGCCCCCAGCTTCGGCGAGCTCTACCTGCAGCAGGGGCTCCTCGAGCCCAACCCGCTGCTCCGGCCGGAGGAGGCCTGGAGCGCCGACGCCGCCCTGGTGGCCGAGGGCGCGCTCGGCTACGCCAGCCTGGGCGGCTTCGCCTCGCTCTACCGCAACCTCATCGTCTACGAGCCGGCCAGCTTCGACCGGCTCAAGCCCTTCAACGACGGCAAGGCGTTCATGGGCGGTCTGGAGGTCGAGTTGGCGAGCGCGCCCTGGCGGGAGGCTCTGGGGCTCTCCGCGGCCCTCTCCTACACCTTCCTCGCCAGCGAGAACCTGAAGGGCGAGGAGGCCGTGCTGGGAAAGCAGGTGCCGCACCAGCCACGGCACCGCCTCTACGCCCGGCTCGGCGTCGACGTGCAGCGCGCCGGCGCCCACCTGGAGGCCCAGGTGGTCGGGCTCCAGTACCAGGACGCCCGCAACCTCCTGCCCATCCCGGCGGCCTTCGCCATGAACATGGGAGCGTTCCTGCGCGTGCTCGACGAGCCCGACGTGCGGGTCTTCCTCGAGGTGAAGAACCTGCTCGACGACCGGACCCTGCAGAACGGGTTCGGATACCCCCTCCCCGGCCGCACCCTGCTCTTCACGGTGCGGTTCGGCTCGACCTAAGGAAGGCCGACGCCCATGAAGAGATTGGCCCTGACGACGATGGCGGCTGCGGCGCTCGGGCTGGCCGGATGCACCCAGGAGCTCGTCTGCCCCAGCGACCAGCTGGCCTGCGGTGGCGCGTGCGTCGCCGCGGCCACCGACCCCAGGAACTGCGGCGCCTGCGGCGCTCGCTGCGGGCCGCTCGGGGTCTGCGCCTCCGGGTCCTGCCAGTGCGGCCCCGAGACCACCCTCTGCGGCGGGAGCTGCGTGGACCTCGCGAGCGACCCCCTGAACTGCGGCGCCTGCGGGGCGGCCTGCCCCGCGGCGCTCCTCTGCACCAGCACCGGCGGCGTCGCCACCTGCGCCGCGGCCTGCGCCGCCGGCCAGTCGAGCTGCGACCGCGCCTGCGTGGACCTGCTCTCGAGCCGGTACCATTGCGGCGCCTGCGGGCGGGCCTGCGGCGCCGGGGAGCACTGCGCCCAGGGGCTGTGCCTCGCCGACCTGTACGCCGCCTGCTACAACACCGACGAGGTGCGGGAGGCGGCGGGCGATCTCGCACCGGCGGGCATACCGGTCGCCACCGAGGCCGGGCCCCTGGCGCTGGCGTGGCTCGGCTCCTCCCTCTTCGTCGCCAACTCCCTCAACAACACGGTGGACGAGCTGCGGTTCGACCCGCCGGCGGTGCGCAAGCAGCAGGTGATCACCATCCCCACCCAGGGCACCTATGGCCCGGACCTGGAGTACGTCGCCGCCAACGCCGCCGACGGCCTGCTCTACGTCTCCAACGCGGCGGCGGGCCTCCTCGACGTGATCGATCCCGTCGCGGGGCTGGTGATCGACGAGGTGCCGCTCGGGGCGGGCACCTTCCCGGCGGGGATCGCCATCGTGGGGACCAGCGCCTACGTGGCCCTCAACGGGACCAACGAGGTGGCGGCGGTGGACATCTCGAGGGCGGGGACTTGCCCGCCGGACCCGAACGCCCCCCCCTGTTCCGCGGGCGCCTGCAACGCTGGAAGGGTGTGCGTGAGCGGTTCGTGCCAGCCCGCCTTCTGCGTGGCCAAGCGCATCGCCCTGCCCGCCGCCGATCTGGCCGGCCCCAACGGCTCGCCCATGCCCTCGCGCCTCGCGGCCGCGGGCACCCTCCTCTACGTGACCCTGTGGAACCTCAAGCCGTCCGACTACACGCCGGCCGGCAGCGGCCGCCTGGCGGTGATCGACACCGCGACCAACCTCCTGGTCACCACGCCCGGGAGCTACCCGGTGGACCTCGGGCCCGGCTGCGCGAACCCGGGCGACATCGCCGCGGTGGGCCAGACGCTCTACGTCTCCTGCGGCTTCTTCCCCTACAACGATCCCTCCAGCCTGCAGGGGGCGGCCATCGTCAAGGTCGACCTCTCGACCGGAGCGCCGCTGGTCGGCCCGGAGCTGCCGCTCTCCGGTCACGCGCCCGGCCCGCTGGCCTTCTGCGGCGGCGCCGGATATGCCGGTGATCGGAACGCGGGCTCGCTCTTCCGGTTCGACCCCGCCTTCGACCCGACCAATCCCCCGAGCATGCTCCTCACCGGCGCCGCCACCCTCTGCCCGCCGAGAGCGGCGGGCGGCTCGGCCTACGTGGCCGACCTGACATGCTCTCCCTAGCCCGAGTCGCCCTCTGCCTGGCGGCCCTTTCCGGGACCGCGCTCGCCGCCGGCTCCGGCGGGGCCGCCGGCCCGACCTGGCTCGGGCCCCGGCCGCCGGAGCGGCCGCGGCGGGTGGTCTCGCTCGCCCCGAGCCTCACCGACACGGTGGTGGCGCTGGGCGAGGCCTCTCGCCTGGTGGGCGTGACCCGCTACGACGACGCCCCCGAGGTGAAGGGGCTGCCGCGGGTGGGAGGGTTCCTCGATCCCAGCCCCGAGGCGGTGCTGGCGCTGCGGCCCGACCTGGTGCTCTGGCTCACCGACGGAGGCGCCCACGCGGCGGTGCGCCGGATGGCCGAGCTCGGGGCCCCGGTGCTGGCCATCCCGGTCGTGACCGTGGCCGACGTCCTGGCCTCGGCGCGCCGGGTGGGCTCGGCGCTCGGGGCCGCCGAGGCCGGGGAGCGGCTGGCCGGCTCCCTCGCCGAGTCGGTGGCCCGGATCGAGCGCCGGGCCGCGGGCCTGCCGCGCCCGCGGGTCCTGCTGGTGATCGGGCGGGATCCGCTGGTGGTGGCCGGCCCGGGGAGCTACCCGGACGCGCTCCTGCGCATCTCCGGGGGCGAGAACGTGGCCACCGGGGACCGTCCCTGGCCGGTCTACCCGCTGGAGCGGGCGGTGGGATCGAACCCGGACCTGGTGATCGACGCGGCGGTGAACGAGCCGCCCGAGGGGATCTCGCGCCTCTCGGCCATCCCGGCGGTGCGCGCCGGCCGGGTGGTCCGGCTCGGGAGCGACGATGCGCTCCGGCCCGGCCCGCGCCTCGTCCGGGCCCTCGCCGACCTGTGGCGAGCCCTGCACCCGGGCGTGGAGGGGCCGTGAGGCGCGGTGCGGCGGGGCGGCTGGCGCTGGCCCTCCTGGCCGGCGTCGCGGCGGTGGCGGGCGCCGTGGCGCTCTCCTGCGCACTCGGCCCGCAGCCGCTCTCGCTCGGAGCGGCGCTGCGCGGATCGGAGCCCGACGCCTCGATCCTCCTCGGCCTGCGGCTGCCGCGGGCGTTGCTGGGCGCGGTGGTGGGAGCCGGGCTGGCCGCGGCCGGGACGGCCCTGCAGGCGCTCCTGCGCAACCCGCTCGCCGAGCCCTTCGTGCTGGGCGTCTCCGGTGGCGCCGCCCTGGGCGGCACCGCGGTGCTCCTCGCCGCCACCGCGCTGGGACACCTCGCCGGCCCGGCCGGCGCGTTGCTCTCCTCCGCCCCGCCGGTGGCGCTCGGGGCCGTGGCCGGCGCGGTGGGGGCGACCGCCCTGGTCTTCGCCCTGGGACGCATCGGAGGACGGCTGGTGCCGGAGGCGGCACTGCTGGTGGGCATCGTCTTCAACGCCTTCGCCGCCGGCGTCATCACCGTCGTCAAGGTGCTGGTGCCGCCGGAGCAGGCGGCGCGCCTGCTCTACTGGCTCATGGGGGCGCTGGGCTACGAGACCGCCGGGACGCTCGCCGCCGGCGGCGCGCTGGTGGCCCTGGCGGTGGCGGCCCTGGTGGCGCTCTCCGGGCGGCTCAACCTGCTCTCGCTCGGCGACGAGGAGGCCGCCTCGCTGGGCGTCGACGTGGGCCGGTCGCGCGCCGCCGTCTTCCTGGCCGCCAGCGCCGCCACCGGCGCAGCGGTGGCGCTGGCCGGGATGGTGGGCTTCGTCGGTCTCATCGTGCCGCACCTGGTGCGCCGGGCCGTCGGCCCCGACCACCGCCTGCTCCTCCCGGCCTCGACGCTCTTCGGAGCCGCCTTCCTGGTCCTCGCCGACCTGGCGGCGCGCCTGGCCTTCCTGCCGCTCGGGACCGAGCCGCCGGTGGGCGCCCTCACCGCCCTGGCCGGCGGCCCGTTCTTCCTCTGGCTGCTGCGCCGCACCGAGCGGAGGGCCTAGAATCGCGCCGTGACGCCGGCCCGCACATGGCTCCTGGTGGTCGGGATCTCGGCTGCGGCCGCGGCGGGCGTGCTCGCCCTGGCGTCCGCCCTCGAGTCGCGCCGCCCCCCCTCCTTCCAGCCAGCGCCCATCTACAAGGTGGACTTCCACCAGCACGTCGGGCCGGCCACCGCGCGAAACGCCATGGCCCTGGCCACCTCGCAGGGGATCCGGGCCCTGGTGAACCTGGCGGGAGGCCCGGCCGGGGAGGGGCTCGAGGAGCAAGTTGCGGCGGCCTCTCCCTATCCGGAGAGGATGCTGGTCTTCGCCGGGCTCGACTGGGCTGGCTGCTGCGGCGAGGAGTGGGCCGGCCGCGAGCTGGCCCGCCTCGCCCGGGCCAGGGCCGCCGGCGCGCGCGGGCTGCAGGTGTACCTCTCGGCCGACGCCGCGGCCGCGCGGCTGGCGGCCGACTCTCCCCGGCTGGACCCGCTCTGGGACCTCTGCGCCGAGGCCGGCTTCCCGGTGGCGGTGCACCTGGCCCGCTCCCCGGCCGACGGGCGGGCGGCGCTGCGGCAGGAGCTGGCCCGGCTGGCGGAGCGCAGGCCCCGGAACGCGTTCGTGGCCCAGGACTTCGCCGGGGGCGCCTCCGACCCCGCCGAGGTGGGCCGGCTGCTCGACCGCCTCGGGAACCTGCACGTGGATCTGGCCGCCAGCCTCCCCGAGCTGGGACGGCACGCCGAGGCGGCCCGCGCCGCGGTGCTGGCCCACCCCGACCGCGTGCTCTTCGGAACCGATCTGCAGTGGCTCGAGGGGCCGGACGTCAAGGCGGTGATCCTGGGCGCGGGCGCACCCGCGACCGCTCCCGAGGAGGTCCGCCGCTTCTTCGAGAGCACCTTCCGCTTCCTGGAGACGCGCGACCGGGAGATCCCGAGCCCGGTGCCCGCCCTGGGCTCCTGGAGCCTCGAGGGCCTGGGCCTCCCGCCCGAGGTGCTGGTCCGGGTCTACCACCGCAACGCGGAGCGCCTGCTCGGCCTCCCCCCCGGGGGCGGGAGGTGACCGCGCCCCTGCCCAACCTGCCGCCGCCCGGCACCCCTCTGGTCGAGGTGCGGGAGGTTCGCTTCGGGTACGGGGGCAGCCCCGCGCTCGACGGGGTCTCCTTCACCGCGCGCGCCGGCGAGCTGGTGGGCCTGGTCGGGCCCAACGGCGCGGGAAAGAGCACCCTGGTTCGACTGGTGGCCGGGCTGCTCGCGCCGGAGCGCGGCTCGGTCCGCCTGGCCGGCCTCGAGCCCCACGCCGCCCCGCGCCGGGCGGTGGCGCGGGTCTGCGCCCTGGTCCCGCAGGAGCCGCAGGCGCCCTGGCCCTTCACCGTGCGCGAGGCGGTGATGATGGGTCGCGCGCCGCGGCAGGGGCTCCTCGCCATCCCGGACCGCTTCGATCACGGGGCGGTCGACGGCGCGCTCCAGGCCTGCGACCTGCTGCGCCTCTCCGGCCGCCGGCTCGACACCCTCTCCGGCGGCGAGCGCCGCCGCGTCTTCTTCGCACGGGCGCTGGCCCAGGAGCCGCGCGTGCTGCTGCTCGACGAGCCCACCGCCTTCCTCGACCTGGCGCACCAGGTCGCGGCCATGGACATGGCTCGGGTGGCGGCCCGGGCCGGCCTGTGCGTGGTGGCGGTTCTGCACGACCTCAACCTGGCCGCGGCCGCCTGCGACCGACTGGTGGTCCTGTCGCGGGGGCGGGTGGTGGCGGAGGGAGCTCCGGCCGAGGTGCTGACCGCGGAGCGGGTGCGGGAGGTGTGGGGAGTGCCGGTGTGGCGCGGGGAGAACGGCCTCACCGGCGCCCCGGTGGTGCTCCCGGCTCCGGAAAGGGCGCCGTGAGCGCCCCGGCGCGCCTGGCGCTGGCGGTGGCCGTGTCGCTGCTCTTGCACGCGGCGGCGGCGGCCCTGCTGCTCCACCGCGCCTCCCGGAGCGACACCGGGCTCGGCCCGCTGGCGCCGGCCGCGGCGACGCAGCGCCCGGGCCCATCGCCCTAGCCGTCCTACAGGCTCCCGAAGAAGAACTTCAGCGTCCCCGCGAAGGTGCGGGCGCTCGTGTAGCCGATCGCCTGTCGGTAGGTGAGGTCCAGCGCCACGCCCCAGGGGGTGACGATGCCGGTGCCGGCCGACCACCACTGGCCCTGGCGCCAGTCGTCGAAGAGGTAGCCGCCCCGCAGCGGGATCAGGTCGAAGAGGAGGACCTCGAACCCGGCCGCGAAGGAGTTCTTGACCACGTCGTCGCTGCCCCTGAGGCCCCGCCAGTCGGCGCTCAGGTGGAAGAGCCGGTCGGAACCGACCGCCACTCCCGCGCCGAACCCGCGCGGCACCAGATCGGCGTGGTAGATGTTGATGAAGTTGTAGGCGGTGGCGCCGATGGTGACGACCTGGCCGATCTCCAGGAAGGCGCTGGCGGTGGCGGTGACCGCGTTCACCGGCACGGGCCCGCTGAAGGTCAGGTACTCGATCGTGCCGCCGAGGTAGAAGCCCCCGAAGATCGGGACCGCCAGCGCCACGTCGTTGACCCACCCCTGGTAGCCGAGGGTCTGGGCGCGCGTGACGGAGGCGCCGCCGGCCACCGGCCCGGTGGTCGAGTCCACCACCGCCAGCCCGTAGAACTGCGCCTGCATGTCGCTGCCGAGCCGGTCGGTGTAGTACTGCAGCTCGGCGGTGAAGGCCTTGCGCGCCGCCAGCGCCGCCGGGTTGAAGACGATGGCGTCGGCCCCGGGCACCACCCCCAGGTAGGCCCCCAGCGCCGCCGAGCGCGCGTAGATCATCTCGGCCAGCGAGGGGCCCAGCGGTGGCTCCGCGGCCCGCGCCGCGCCCGCCGCGAGAGCGAGCGCCAGCGCCAGCGTCAATCCCCTGGGCACGGGGGCCACCTTACCGGCGCGGCGGAGGGCGGGCAACTCTTGAGCCACGCTCCGCGGTGGGGCTAGCATCCTCGGGAGCGGCCGGAGGTGGCTGGATGCGGAAGACGGAGACCGAGCGCTACCGCCGGGCGCTCATCGCCCAGCTGGCGTCCCTCCTCGGGCACGGGGAGGAGACGGTCCACGACATGATGGGCCGCCCCCAGGAGGACCTCCCGGACCCCAACGACCGGGCCTCGCTCGAGACGGACCGCTCCCACGAGCTGCGGCTGCGCGACCGAGACCGCAAGCTCATCGGCAAGATCCGGGAGGCGCTGCAGCGCCTCGACGACGGCTCCTTCGGCGTCTGCCAGTCGTGCGGCGGGCGCATCGGCAGCGCCCGGCTCCGGGCGCGTCCGGTGACGACCTTCTGCATCGACTGCAAGCGGGAGGCGGAGCAGCAGGAGCGCTGAGCGGCGCCGTCCCCCTTCACGCCGGGGGGCCCGCGGGCTAGAGTCCCCGCGACATGACGACCATCCGCAAGGCGGTCATCCCCGCGGCGGGCCTGGGCACCCGCTTCCTTCCCGCCACCAAGGCGGTGCCGAAGGAGCTGCTCCCGATCGTCGACATCCCCACCATCCAGTACATCGTGGCGGAGGCGGTGGCGGCCGGGGCGCGCGACGTGGTGCTCATCTGCGCCCGAGGCAAGGACTCCATCGTCGACCACTTCGACATCGCGCCCGAGCTGGAGGCTCACCTCGAGCGGACGGGGAAGCGTGAGCTGCGCGATCAGATGCGGGCCATCGCCCGGATGGCCAACGTGATCACCGTCCGCCAGCAGCAGCCGCTCGGCCTCGGGCACGCGGTGCTGTGCGCCCGCGACGTCGTCGGCGATGAGCCATTCGTGGTGATGCTGGGAGACGACGTCATCGACGGCGCCGTTCCGGCCGCCAAGCAGCTCGCCGACTGCTACGGGCGCCACGGCCTCGGCACCATCGCCCTCATGGAGGTCCCGCGGGAGGAGACCCACCTCTACGGCGTCGCCGCCGGGCGGCCTCTCGACGACCGGACGCTGCGCGTCGAGCGCCTGGTCGAGAAGCCCAAGGCCGATCCGCCCTCGAACCTCGCGGTCATCGGCCGGTACGTCCTGCCCCCGCGGATCTTCGAGATCCTGGAAGGGCTCCCCCCCGGGGTGGGCGGGGAGATCCAGCTCACCGACGCCCTGGCGGTGCTGGCGCGCGAGGAAGGCCTGCTCGGCTACCGCTTCGAGGGCGACCGCTACGACGCCGGGGACCGGTTCGGCTACCTGAAGGCCAACATCGCCTTCGCCCTGAAGCGGCCGGGCCTGCGCGAGCAGCTGCTCGCCTACCTGCGGGAGGTCGATCGGTGACCTCTCGCGCCGCCCGCGCCGCGGCGCTTCTGGCGCTGCTCGCCGCCGCTCCGGCGGCCGCCTACCTGCTGCCCGGCCCGGCGGTCCTGAGGCGGCTCGCCCAGCGCCGGGCCGACCTCGGGCTCTCCAGCCTGGAGGTCCGCGGCACCTTCGTGCTGACCGGCGAGGCGGCGAGGGCGGCGGCCGGCGTCACCGGGCTGCAGTTGCTCGGAAACGAGATCTCGGCCCCCGCCACCCTGTCGATCAAGATGCCCGGCCGCTGCCGGCTGGAGCTCTCCCCCCTCGACGCGCCGGAGTCGGAGCGGCCGGCGGTGGTCGTCAAGCAGGGGCGGATCTCCGGCGTCCGCGGCCTGGACCGCGTCGCCCCCGCGGCGGCGCTGGCGAGAGGGGTGTGCGCCCTCCTGGGCGAGCGGCCGGGCGGACCGGAGCCGGCCCGCCCCTACGTCGAGGAGCTGGCCCGGCTCGGGGTCGCCATCGAGGAGGTGGCCCTGGGCCGGCTGGGAGGCCGAACGGCCTACGTGATCGGCGCCCGTCCCTCCGAGCGAAGGCCGCAGGCCTGGGTGGACAAGCAGTCGTTCCAGCCGCTGCGGGTGATCTCCACGCTGGCGAGCGGCCTCCACGACGTTCGCCTCATCGACTTCGGCTCTCCCACCGGCGGCGACTGGTTCCCCCGCGCCGTGGAGGTCTACGAGGGGGCCGAGATGCGGGCCCGCCTCACCACCGAGAAGGCGGCGGCGAACCCCCGGATCTCCGACGCCCTGTTCTAGGGCGTCGGGCCGCCTCCGGCGCCGCCGGGGCGTGCCCCTCCTCGGGCGGCCCGCCCATGGGAGGCCCGAGGTAGACTCCCGGCCGTGCTGGTCGAGGTCGCCGTCGCCGCCGCCGTTCGCGGGACCTTCACCTACCGGGTTCCGCATCGCCTCCAGGCGGAGGCGATCCTGGGCCGGCGGGTGGCGGTCCCCTTCGGCAAGAGCCCCCGGGCCACCGGGTACGTGGTGGGCTTCCCCGCCGCCCCGCCCGCCGGGATCGAGCTGCGCGACGTCGCCGACGTGCTCGACGACTTCGCCCTCTTCACCGAGGAGCTGGTCGCGCTCATCCGGTGGGCCGAGGACTACTACCTGGTTCCTCCCGGCGAGCTTCTGCGCGCCGCCCTGCCCCCGGGCCTCAACACCCGCCGCGGCGCGGCCGCGCCGGTCCGGCGCGGCGTGGAGTTCGCGGCCGCGGCGCCGGGAGCGAGCGAGGCGCTGGGCCTGCTCGGGCGCGCCCGGGCCCAGCGGGCGGTGCTGGAGTACCTCCTGGCCCGCGGCCGGATCCCCGTCGAGGAGCTTCGCGCCGCGTTCCCCCGCGGCCGGGACGCCCTGGCGGCCCTGGCCCGGCGCGGCCTGGTGGCGCTGGAGATCCAGGCGCCGCTGCCCTCGGGAGCCTTGCTCCCGGCGAGCCAGGCCACCCCCACCCTCACCGCGGCCCAGGCGCTGGCCCTCGACGCCGTCGTCGGCTCCTTCGGCCGCTTCGAGACCTTCCTGCTCCACGGGGTGACCGGCTCGGGGAAGACCGAGGTCTACCTGCAGGCGATCTCCCGGGCGCGCGCGGCCGGCAAGGGGGCGCTGGTCCTGGTGCCGGAGATCGCCCTGACGCCCCAGCTGGCCGGCCGCTTCCGCGCCCGCTTCGGCGAGGAGGTGGCGCTCCTGCACAGCGGCCTTTCCGACGGCGAGCGCCACGCCGAGTGGTTGCGGCTGAGGCGCGGCGAGGCCGGGATCTGCGTGGGGGTGCGCAGCGCCGTGTTCGCGCCGGTCCAGGAACTGGGCATCCTGGTGGTCGACGAGGAGCACGACGGGAGCTTCAAGCAGGAGGACGGGCCCGCCTACCACGCCCGCGACCTGGCGGTGGTGAGGGCCAAGATGGCCGGGGCGGTGTGCGTGCTCGGATCGGCCACCCCCTCGCTCGAGTCACTGGAGAACGCTCGGCGCGGGCGCTACGTCGCGCTGGCGCTGCCCTCCCGCATCGACGACCGGCCGCTCCCCGAGGTTCGCCTGGTGGACCTGGCCCGCTTCGGGCGCTCCGGCCAGATGCAGGGATTGCTGTCGCCGCCGCTCTGCGAGGCGCTGGCCGAGACCCTGCAAGCCGGCCAGCAGTCGATCCTGTTCCTCAACCGGCGGGGCTTCCAGACCCTGGTCCTCTGCCGCGACTGCGGGGCCGAGGCCCGCTGCCAGAGCTGCAGCGTCGCCCTGACCCACCACTCCCGCCGCGGGATCCTCTTGTGCCACTACTGCGGCCGGTCCTACCCCAACGCCCCGGAGTGCCCCTCCTGCGGTGGCGAGCGCGCCGGGATCGGCGTCGGCACCGAGCAGGTGGAGGCGGCGGTGAGGGCGCTGCTCCCCGCCGCCCGGGTGGAGCGGCTGGACCGCGACGCGGTGTCCGGCGCGGACGACGCGGCCGCGGTGCTGGCCCGCTTCGCCCGGCGCGAGGTGGACGTGCTGGTCGGCACGCAGATGGTCACCAAGGGACACGACTTCCCCGGGGTGACGCTGGTGGGGGTGGTGCTGGCCGACACCGCGCTGGCCCTCCCCGACTTCCGCGCCGCCGAGCGGACCTTCCAGTTGCTCACCCAGGTGGCCGGCCGCGCTGGCCGCGGGGAGGAGGCCGGGCGAGTGCTGGTGCAGACCTACAACCCGCGCTCGCCGGCC
>Ga0316626_10001047_pt1 | contig 11927 bp, 13 predicted proteins | sample OWC_Aug_T1_C1_D5_FD_207656 | JGI IMG/M metagenome (GOLD analysis project Ga0316626, IMG submission 207656) | Wetland soil microbial communities from Old Woman Creek delta, Ohio, United States - OWC_Aug_T1_C1_D5_A | ecosystem: Environmental > Terrestrial > Soil > Wetlands | place: USA: Ohio...
CGCTCGTAGCGGGTCTGCGCCTCGGCTTCGCGCGCGGTCGCTTCCTTGAGCGCCGCCTGGGCCTGCGTCAGATTCGCCACCTGCTCCGTGCTGCGGATGCGCATGATCAGCGCGCCGGCCGGGACCTCGTCGTTGACGTCGTAGAAGATCGCCTCGACGCGGCCGGCGGTCTGTGCCGACACCGTGGACTGGTTCACCGCCTCGACGGTGCCGTCGAGCACCCGCTCGGTCGGTGCCTCCCGGGAAGTCACGGCCATGGTGGCGAGTTCGCCCGATGCCGGCGCGGGCGCGCGGTCCGTGCCCGCCAGGGCGGTGGCCGACAGCACGGCGACCGCAACGGCGCCCGCCGTCGCCAGTTTCAGCGCGAGGGTACGTCGCCTCATCAGCGTCTCCTGCTGGTCAGAACGCGGCGCCGGGCTGCACGCCGAGCTTGCGCAGGATCAGCGCGAGAGGACAGAAGCCGGTGAAGGCGGACTGGAACAGGTTGGCGCCCACGAACGCCGTGAACCAGTACCAGTAGGGACTCACGTACAGCCCGAGCAGCAGGCTCGCGAGGATCATCAATCCCGCGAACGCCAGCACCATGCGATCGATGCTCATGGTCGGTCTCCTCTTCAGCGACGGCCGTCGTCCACGACGCGGCCGGTCTGCACGTCGATGCGGATCACCGGCAGGCCCGCGGCCTTCCACGCCTGGAGGCCGCCCGCGAGGTGCGTGAGCTGGCCGTGGCCGGCGGCCTGCAGCTTGTGCGCCGCCATCATCGAGCGCTTGCCCGACCCGCACTGCAGCACCAGCTTGCGGCCCTCGGTGGGCAGCGCCTTCGGGTCGAACGTCGAGAGCGGATAGAGCAGCGCGCCGTGGATGCGCTCGAACGCGTACTCGTTGGCCTCGCGGACGTCCACGAGCAGGATCTCGCCGGCGGCGAGCCAGGCGTTGACCTGTTCGGGGGTGGCGTCGATGACGTGCTTGTCGTGATGCATGGCGCTCTGCTCGGGGGATAGGGGATGGGGGATCGGGGATAGTCAGAGGGGGCGGCCGATGACGTTGAGCGGCACCTTGAGGTAGCTCACGCCGTCGGATTCCGCGGGCGGCAGGTGGCCGGCGCGGATGTTCACCTGCACCGACGGGATGATCAGGTTCGGCACGTCGAGCGTCGCGTCGCGCGCGCGGCGCATCGCCACGTAGTCGTGCTCGGAGGTGTCCGCCTTGAGGTGGACGTTCGCGCGGCGCTGCTCGCCGATCGTCGTCTGGCACTGCGGCGGCCGGCCGCCCGGCGAGTAGTCGTGGCACACGAACACGCGCGTCGCCTCCGGCAGCGCGTACAGACGCTGCACCGAGCGGTACAGCTCGGCGGCGTCGCCGCCCGGGAAGTCGCAGCGCGCCGAGCCGCCGTCGGGCATGAACACCGTGTCGCCGACGAACAGGGCGTCGCCGAACAGGTACGACACGCTGTCGCTGGTGTGGCCCGGGGTTGCGATCACCCTGCCCTCGATCCCGCCGAGCGCGACCGTGTCACCGTCCGCGAACAGCCGGTCGAACTGCCGGCCATCGGGCGCGAACTCATCCCCCAGGCCGAAGATGCGCTTGAACGTCGCCTGGACCTGACGGATGCCGGTGCCGATCGCGATCTGTCCGCCGGCCCGCGACTGCAGGTAGGCGGCGCTGGACAGGTGGTCGGCGTGGGCATGCGTCTCGAGGATCCAGCGCAGGCGCAGCCCCTGCGCCTCGAGGTGGGCGAGCACCCCGTCTGCGGACGAGGTCCCGGTGCGTGCCGAGCGCCAGTCGTAGTCGAGCACCGGGTCGATCACGGCTGCCTCACGGGTGGCCGGGTCGCTCACCACGTAGGTCCAGGTGCTGGTCGGCGAGTGGAAGAACGGTGTGACGGTCGGCGGCATGGGGGAGCTCGGTGCCAGTTCGGGGGGAGACAATATTAGCTATTGCTAATTTAGTCAAGACTGAAGTACAATGGCGGCCACCGCGTGGAGAGCCTAAGCGCATGTCGCCTGCCGACCGTCGCCGTCCCGAGCCTCCGGAGCCGATGACTTTCGCCCCGGAATCGATGCACGCCCACGCGGCCGAGGCCGCGCAACTGCTCAAGGCGCTCGGCAACGAGCAGCGCCTGCACATCCTCTGCAACCTGCTCGACGGACCGCTCTCGGTCGGCGAGCTCAACCAACGGCTCGATCTCAGCCAGTCTGCGCTGTCGCAGCACCTCGCGCTATTGCGGGAAATGGAACTGGTGGAGACCCGTCGCGAGGCACAGACGATCTACTACTCGCTGCCGGACGGTCCCGTGGTACGCGTCATGGCGCTGCTGCAGGACATCTACTGCCCCCGCGATCCCGGCGCGCCGCTGAACGCGCGCTGCAACGATTGACCACGCGGGGTACCACGTGCTGCTCACCCTGCTCGGTGCCCTCGCGATCGGGGCCAGCCTCGGCCTGCTGGGCTCCGGTGGCTCGATCCTCACGGTGCCGGTGCTCCACTACCTCGCAGGCCAGCCGGAAAAGCTGGCCATCGGCGGCTCCCTGTTCGTGGTCGGCCTGATCGCCGCCTCGGCGTCGGTGCCCTACGCGCTCCACCGCCAGGTCGACTGGCGCAACGTGGCCTGGTTCGGCGGGCCCGGCATGCTCGGCGCGTGGCTGGGCGCGACGCTCGCACGCTGGGTGCCCGGCCCGGTGCAACTCGTGGCGTTCGCCGTGGTGATGCTGGTCGCTGCGTGGCGCCTGCTGCGCGGCGGGGTCACCGGGCACGGCGACGACCGGCCGCATCGCATGGCCGTCGTGGCGGGCGGTTTCGGCGTCGGCGCGCTGAGCGGATTGGTGGGCATCGGCGGCGGCTTCCTGATCGTGCCGGCGCTGGTGCTGCTCGCCGGCGTGCCCATGGCGAGCGCCGTCGGCACGAGCCTCGCGGTCATCGCACTCAACGCGTTCACCGGGTTCGCCAAGTACCTGGGCGTGCTCGAGCGCGAGTCACTGCAACTCGACTGGACGGTGTTGCTCGCCGTGGCCGGCGTGGGAATCGTCGGCAGCTTCGCCGGTCACCGCCTCGGCCGGCGCTTGCCCCAGGCCACGCTGCGCAAGGCGTTCGGCGTGTTCCTGATCGCCATGGGGCTGTTCATCGCCTTCGAAGCCGGCCCGCGACTGCTGCACTGAACAGGGCTACGGCCGGCGCATCACTCCGCGCCGCGGCACCGCTCCACCCAGCGTCTCGGCGCTCACCGGTGCTCCCGCCGCGGCGAGTGCAGCCCGATGCTCCGGGATCGGCGTGCGCAGCATCAACGCCTCGAACGGCTGCAGCTTCGCGAGGCACTCCTGCGCGAGCACGCGATCGACGAACGCGGCCGTGCGCGGCCAGCGCGTCGCGTCCACCTTGTAGCGGGCGAATGCGGCGTTGCGCAGGAACACCGCAATCGAGACGTCCGCCAGCCCGAGCGTGCCGAACAGGAAACCCTGTTCCGGCAACTGCGTCTCGAGGTAATCGAGCACCGGCGGAACGTCCTCCGCGACGATGCGCCGGATCGCCTCGAGGTCGCGCGGCTTGCCCCACACGGCAGGCTCGATCACCGCGTGGTTGTACAGCCCCCATATCAGCACGTCGCCCATGCGCGAGTCGGCGTACTCCTCGAGCCAGCGTGCGCGGGCACGGTCGGCGATGTCGGGCGGGTACAGGGCGGGCGACGGGTAGCGATCCTCGAGGTACTGGCAGATGACCGACGAGTCGGAGAGCGTCACGCGGTCGTCGATCAGCACCGGTACCCGGCGCAGCGGGCTCAGCTGCGTGAATCGATCGTCGCCGAGGAACGGCACGATCGGGTCGATCTCGTAGGCGAGCCCCTTCAGCTCGAGGCAGGCGAGCACCTTGCGGACGTATGGCGACAGGTAACTGCCGATGATGCGCATGCGGGCCGACCGTCGCGCGGGGATCGGCTAAGCCTGCTTCTCGAGCTCGGCGAGGCGCGCCTCGAGCGCCGCCAGCTTCTCGCGGGTGCGCTTCAGCACCGTCGCCTGCACGTCGAATTCCTCGCGCGTGACGAGGTCGAACTGCGCGAGCTGCGACTGCAGCACGCCCTTGAAATTCTGCTCGAGGTCGCGGCGCAGGGCCATGACGCTCTCGGGCACGGAACCGGCCAGGCGCCGGGCCAGGTCATCGATGAGGCGGGGGTCGAAGGCCATGGGGAAGGGGATGGGGGATAGGGGATGGGGGATAGTGTAAGAGGTGCGGAGGGAGGCTGCGCGGGCGCGGCCCTGTAGCGAGGGCGTCCTTGGCGCTCCGCGGTGAGGCACCCTGCCCCCTTGTGCGCTCCAACTTGGTGCACTGCAACGGTGCGGCCGTTGCGCGGCCATGGCGCCGCAGGCCTTCGGGGCGTGGCACGGTTCCTGCATTGAGGGTTCGCGACCGCCCGCCGAACCCGCAGGGAGACCCGCCGATGAAGCTGATCACCGCCATCATCAAGCCGTTCAAGGTGGATGACGTGCGGCAGGCGATCGCCGACCTCGGCGTGCAGGGCGTCACCATCACCGAGGTGCAGGGATTCGGCCGCCAGCGCGGCCACACCGAGATCTACCGCGGCGCCGAGTACCGCGTGGATTTCCTGCCCAAGACCAAGGTCGAGATCGCCGTCGACGACACGATCGTCGAGCAGGTGATCGAGGCGATCACCAACGTCGCCCGCACCGGCAAGATCGGCGACGGCAAGATCTTCGTCACCCAGCTGGGCCAGGCCGTGCGCATCCGCACCGGCGAGAGCGGCGCCGACGCCCTCTAGGCGCGCCGCCCACCCCTTTCCGTTTCTTCCGTGAGCACCAGGAGACCTACCGTGAATCGCTCGAGACTCCCCGGCATCCTGCGCTACGCGCCGGCTCTGCTACCACTGCTGGCCCCGGCGCTGGGCCTCGCCCAGGACGCCGCCCCGCCCGTGCCCGACAAGGGCGACACCGCCTGGATGATGACTGCGACGGTCCTCGTCATCCTGATGACGATTCCCGGTCTCGCGCTGTTCTACGGCGGCATGGCCCGCTCGAAGAACGTGCTCTCGCTGCTCATGCAGGTGTTCATGATCTTCTGCATGGTGGCGCTGCTCTGGGCGATCTACGGCTACAGCCTCGCCTTCACCAGCGGCAACGCCTTCATCGGCGGCTTCGACCGGTTGTTCATGCAGGGCCTGGCGACGGACTCGCTCGCTGCGACGTTCAGCAAGGGCGTCTACATTCCCGAGTACGTGTTCTTCATCTTCCAGCTCACCTTCGCGTGCATCACGCCCGCGCTGATCGTCGGCGCCTTCGCCGAGCGCATCAAGTTCGGCGCCGTGCTGCTGTTCACGGTGCTCTGGTTCACCTTCTCCTACCTGCCGATCGCGCACATGGTGTGGTTCTGGGCGGGCCCCGACGCCTACACGGATGCCGAGGCCGGCGCCGCCGCCACGGCGACCGCAGGCTTCCTGTTCCAGAAGGGCGCGCTCGACTTCGCGGGCGGCACGGTCGTGCACATCAACGCCGGCATCGCGGGGCTGGTGGGCGCACTGATGCTGGGCAAGCGCATCGGCTACGGCACCTCCGCGATGGCGCCGCATAACCTCGCGATGGTGATGATGGGCGCCTCGCTGCTATGGGTCGGCTGGTTCGGCTTCAACGTCGGCTCGGGCCTCGAGGCCAACGGTTTCACGGGCATGGTGTTCGCCAACACCATCCTCGCCACGGCCGCCGCCGCACTCGCGTGGTCGTTCGCCGAGTGGATCCACCGCGGCACGCCCACCATGCTGGGTGCGGCCTCGGGTGCCGTCGCGGGCCTGGTCGCCATCACCCCGGCCTGCGGCTGGGTCGGCCCGATGGGCGCGATCGCCATCGGCCTGATCGCCGGCCTCGTCTGCCTCTGGGCGGTCGCGGGCCTGAAGCACAAGCTCGGCTACGACGACTCGCTCGACGTGTTCGGCGTGCACTGCGTGGGCGGCATCGTCGGCGCCCTGCTCACGGCGGTGTTCTGCTCTCCCGCGCTCGGGGGCACCGGCGTGTACGACTACGTCGCCAACGCCGTCGCCGAGTACTCGATGGGTGCGCAGTTCAAGGCGCAACTGATCGGCGTGGTCGTGAGCCTGGTCTGGTCGGGCGTGGTGGCGGCCGTCGCCTTCAAGATCGTCGACCTGGTCGTGGGTCTCCGTGTGGCGGAGGACCAGGAGCGCGAGGGCCTCGACACCGTGTCGCACGGCGAGCGCGCCTACAACTGAGTCTGTGGAGGGCGGCCGGTTCCTGGTTCGGCCGCCTTCTCCCCCGCTTGCGGGCGCTTCGGCGCCCGCTTTTTTTTGGTGAAATGCGTTACGGACAGGTGCCGGTCTCAGTCCTGGCGACCGACGTCGTGCCGCTCGTGGTCAGCCGGACGGTGCGCTCCTGGTTGCCGACCGGGCTCGCCCGGCACACCTTGAACGTCGTCGGCGTGACGCCGACGACTTGCGCCGGAAAGGTGATGGCTCCGAATGTCCCCTGGATGATCCGGAATTCCGGCGGGAGCGCTTGGTGGTGCTCGAGCACCTCGGTCCCACGGAGCAGGATCCAGCCGGACTCCCAGCCGCCCGAACCGGCGCAGGTCGCCCCGTCTGTCGAACGGCACATCGTCACGGAGGCATTCCGCTTGATCGCCTCGCTGCGCGCCAGCTGGGCGCTGGCCACGAGGTCGTTGGCGAAGCCGGTCAGCTTGCCGCTCAACGCGGCGTTATTGAACGACGGCACGGCCAGCGTGACGAGGATCGCGAGGATGAAGATGGCCGTCATCATCTCGATGAGGGTGAAGCCGCCGGCCCGGGAGGCCGGCGGGTCGCCCCTGCGATCGATGCCCAGTGCGAATTTCATCCCGGATGCACCACCATTACTGCTGCTGCTGCAGGTACCAGTATGTCAGGCTCTTCGGCTGCGTCGATGACGACGGCGGTGTCGGCTCGCGACCCTTGAGCGGCGAATCCGGGTCCGCACCGATGATGAACGGAATTGGTCCTGGCATCCCGTCGAGCTTGACCAGGCCGGCCACCGGGGAGGGTGGCAAGCCCCCTCCCGAGATCACCTCGAAGCGGCTGTTCGTGAACGACCCGTTGCGACTGGTCGCGTTCAGGTAGCCGACGTTGTACACGCGTGCCGTGCCCAGGTCCGCTTCACACGCCCCGGCCACGGGGTTCGTCGGCTCGTGGGTGCTGAAGGTGACCGTGCCGAATACGGTGATGGCCGAGGTCACCACCTGCTCGCCCGGGACGAGCCCGAGGTACCAGCCCTTCGAGTCGGCCAAGTCGTCGGCTGCCGGGTCCGCGATGGTGGTGATCGGCGTCAACGAATCGAGGCAGATCACGTCGGAGCCGCAGGTCGAGTTCTCGTCCGACAGCCACGCGGCGCTGGTCGGGACGTCCTTCACCATGAAGAAGTAGTTCTCCACGCCGAGCGCGTCGTCGAAGACCCGCAGCGGCTTCTCGCGGTCGCCGGAGCCCACCAGCAGGTAGAATACGCCACTGCCCGGTGCCGGCGGCTCGACGACGTCCGGCGCGAACATGAACTTGCGGTTCGCCGTGCAAGACGCGGTGGTATCGCAGCCGAGGTCGGCAATCTTGGTCATCGTCCAGTTGCCCGGCGGAGTCGTTCCGATCGGCGCAGTCGCCGATGCTCCGGAGATGCGGTAGATGTTGCCGCCGAGGTCCACAACGTAGGCGAACCTGGCGAGACCACTCGTCGTGTCGGCCACGACGAACACGTCGGCCGATACGGGGCGCTCCGTGTCCCACTCCACGAGCTTGGTGCCAGCCTGGGCATCCAGCACGTAGACCTTGCGGCCCTTCGCCGAAATCGTGCACGTGTTCGGGTCGCCGTCCTCGCAGTTGTCGTATCCGCCACCCATGATCAGCATGGGCGAGAGACCCGAGCCGTAGCCCGACGCCTTGAGGACCTTCGGCGCCGACCACGTCTGCCCGATGTCCGAGAAGCCCGACGTGCACCCGGTGTCGTCGGTGAGGTTGGGGCAGCCGATCTTCCAGAGAATCCTCGGGCTCGAGGTGTCGGTGTTGATGGTCGACATGTCGAAGGCGTAGACGACCCGGCCACCGCGCCGCGCCGTGGCATAGACCCAGGTCACCGAACCGTGGCGATAGGCGGTGATGGAGCCATCCAGGCCGTAGGGTTTGGGCTGCGGCATCGGGTCCGTCGTCGTGTTACCCGTGTAGCTGATCTGGACGTCGTTGTCCCTCAGGCGCTTGATCTGCCCGAAGAACTCGGGCGGCACGAACGACCACAATTCCTGGCCGGCCGGCGTCGTGCCGATCGCCGTGCTGCGATTGCCGTTGACCGCGCGCAGCACGCCGTCGTTGCCGCCGTAGAAGACGACCACCTGCGGTGACGCGTCTGTGCCGAAGTTGACGGCGACCGGGCGGGAGTGAACGACATCGCCGTGCGCCGAGGGTCGTTTCTCGGTGAGGTTGGTGTTGGGGCGTTCATCGTCCACGTCCTCGCCCCGCTGGAACTTGATCAACGTGTTGCGCTCGGTAGCGTCCGCGGCCAGAAGCATCCCGGCGGTGATGCTCGCGTTGGTCGTGGCAAAATTCGGCAACGCGGTGGACTCCGTCGGGCAAACGAAGGAGTTGCAGGTCTTCATGTTGCGCGCCGTGGTGCTGCGCAGGAGCTGCGCCTCACCGCCCTTCTCCGTGATGTTGCCGTCGGGCGAATTCGAACGACCGTCCGCCGTGAGGCAGCTGGTCATCGGTCGAAACGCCCAATACGTATCCGCGGTCGTCCAGTAGCTCCGGGCGCACTCGGCGATGAAGCCGGTTGCCGAATTCGTCGCCTCGAAGCCGTCTGCGTCGACCGTGGTGAGCTGGCCGCCGACGACGCCGAGCCGGTATTGCTTCAGGTTGCCCACCCAGCGCGGCAGCGCGTCCTGGTCCGGCCGGAACATGCCGACGTACAGCTGGTTCAGGTACGTCCCCTGCGTGCTCACGCTGAGCGGCAGGCTGACCGATGCGAACACGCTGTTCTCGGCCTGGATCTCCGAGAAGATCGCGCCGAGCGCGTCGGAAATCTCCGTGCCGCTGCTGGTCGACGTCACAGCAAAATACTTACCGCTGCTGACGTTGGCCATGCTTTTCAATATCGCCGTCCAGCCCGGGCCCTGGCCGGTCGTCACCGGGTCGACATCGACGGTGTACGTCGTGATCTTGCGCGGGCTGACTTTCATGAATCGCGCCCACTCGTCAGACACGTTCGACTGCGACCCGGACGGCGACAAGGGAATCGGCGTCGTGAGACCGGTGATCTCCGAAGAAGAGAACCCGGCAGCGGCTGCCGCGCCCGTGAGGAGCGTCGTCGCCGCGTTCGTGTCGCTGATGTTGTCCTGCGACGGGCCGTTGCTGATGTAGATGATGTAGTTCGGCGCACAGCTCTCGGGCTGGATCGGGCTGTTGTAGGGCGTCCCCGAGCGCGGGTTGGCCGCGCCGCCGTTCGGCAGGGCATTGCCGGACAGCGCGTACACGGCCTGCGACTCCGCAGTGCCGCTCACGTTGCCGGTGTAGTCCGTCTTGACCTTGTTGTTGCCCGCATACGGCGCCGCACCGTCGTAGTAGAGGTACGCCTCGGCCATGATCTTGCCGGACTTGCCGCCGTTGCCCTTGTCCGGGTTCTCCTGGAAGCTCGCAAAGAGCTCCTCGTAGACGATCTTGTTCGAAGGCGTCATCGGCCGGATCGCAGCGCGCACGTAGCCGCCGTCCGGATTGTCGTTCCCTTCCCCGGTCTCGCTGGACATCATCACTCCGACCCGGAAGCGCGCCGAGCCGTCCATGTTGACCGGCAGGTTCTGGAGCGTGCGGACCAGGGCGAGCTGCTCGTTGATGAAGATCGCCTGGCCCTCGACGTTGCGGCTCCAGTTGGCCGTGTTGTCCAGGATGATCAGCACGTTCGGCGCATCGGCGCTCGTCGGCGTGGGCTGCACGAACAGGTCGATGTCCTCGGCCGCCGCCGGCTGGCACAGCACGAGGGCCGCCGCACCGATTAAGTGGCCGAGGCGATGCAAGGCTTTGGCGAATCGCATGACAAATGCTCCTGTACGTCGGCCGCTCACGGGCAGACGGTGTCCCTCTGGGCCTGCGTGAGCAGCACGCGCACACCCGCGCGCACCCGCACCGACGCCCCGGCCGCATTGCTGTCGGGGGCCACCGTGGCATCGATGTCCCAGACCGTGTTCCACGTCGAGGCCGCCGTCATCGCGCCGGGCAGCGACAGGCTGCTCGGGTCGGCGCTGGCCGCGACATCGGCAAAGATGCAGGTGGGCGTGGCGACATCGACCACGTAGTCCACCGTGCCGTCGTTGTCGAGATCGACGTTGACTTCCTCCGCTGCCGGGCCTGCGGTGAAGTTCGAGCCGATCACCTGCTGGATCGCGAAGTTCGCCGCCGCGACGGCCTCGTCGTGGAACTGCGTGTTGCTGACGCTGCGGAAGCCCGAAGAAGCGAGGTTCATGGCGGTGAGCACCAGCAGCGTGATCAGCGCGAGCATGATCAGGCTGACCACCAGGGCCGTGCCCCGCTGGCGACGATGGTATCGGACGCTCACGGGCGCTCCCTCCGGCCGGAAATGTTCGGCAGACGCACGGTCGTCGTGTAGACGTGCCGCTTGAAGGCGTCGTTGTACGGGCCGTACGTGCTGCCGGCCAGCGTGTACTGCTTGGTATCCGTGTAGCCCTGCGTGGGCTCGCGGCTGCGGGCGAGCACCCAGATGCGCACGGCGGTCGTGTTCATCAAGTCGCCCACGCCGCAGGGCGCCGCCGTGGTGCAGCGGATGAACGCCCCGTCCGGAATGCCGTCGCCGCGGTTGGTCGCCATTTCCTTCGTATCGTCGTCAACCCACTGCGTGGCAGTCGTGTAGTCGACCGCGGCACCGGTGCCGCTCAGGTCGTCGACGCCGAGTTCGACGCGGAAGGCGTCGATGCCCTCGACCAGCGGCACCGGCGCCAGGTGCTGCGGCGTGGCGCCCGAGATGTCCAGGGTCGAGCGCATCAGCGTGGGGACGCCGTCGCCGGCGGTGACCGCGAAATCCCGCACGTAGTAGAGATTCGAGACGAAACGCCGCTTCTCGGCCACCGGCGACGCGGCGCAGGCGATGCGGCGCAAGTTGAACGTCGCCACCCCGTCCTGCCCGAACACGTAGGTGTTGGTGTCGCTGTTGCAGAGGCTGGCTTGCAGGTACAGCTTGTTGGCGGTCACGGCCTCGCAACCCGTGGTGCCGGCGGCGCAGGTTTCCGCGTGCCGCACCACCAGCATGTCGGTGTTGGCCCGCATGCTGGACGCGACGCCGCTGCATACCGCGTTGCTGTCGTACGCCTGCAGGGGGATGCCCAGCAGGTTGGTGACGTACGCCGCATTCCAGTTCGTCGGATTGAAGGCGAGGCACGGATCGGGGATGGCCGTTGGCACGTCGATCGGCACGCCCACCGCCGTCGCGTCGTCGAACTGCGGGACGAAGGTTCCCCAGAAGCCCGCATGGATGACGTCGCCCTCGAGCAGCTGGATCGCGAAACGCCCGTTCTCGATCATGCTGTTCGCGGTCGCCATCTCGCGGTTGTTGCGCGTCGTGCCGAGGAACAGCGCCACGAGCGCCGCGATCAACACGAGGCCGATGGCGATCGACACCATCAGCTCGACCAGCCCGAAGCCGCCCGGCACCCGAACGACCAATGCGGCCGATCCCGTACGTCGATCTGAAAGTCGCACGTTCATGGTCCGGCCGCCGGCAGGTCGAGGTCAGCGATGCGCACGATGTTCGTCACCACGCGGCGGCACAGGTCTCCCACGCAGACCGAGCCCGCGCCACCGTCGTACGCGCCGGCGCCGCAGGTCACCGAGTCGGGGGGCGCGCCCAGTGGCGCCATGCCCTGCCACGCCACCGTCACGAGGAACTGGCCACCGCCCAGGT
>Ga0316626_10001048_pt1 | contig 11926 bp, 10 predicted proteins | sample OWC_Aug_T1_C1_D5_FD_207656 | JGI IMG/M metagenome (GOLD analysis project Ga0316626, IMG submission 207656) | Wetland soil microbial communities from Old Woman Creek delta, Ohio, United States - OWC_Aug_T1_C1_D5_A | ecosystem: Environmental > Terrestrial > Soil > Wetlands | place: USA: Ohio...
CGCAGGCTCGAGCCGTTGCCCGGCGTCGTCTCGACCAGCACGTGGCCGCCGTGCTCATGGACGATGCCGTGCACCATCGCGAGCCCCATGCCGGTGCCCTTGCCGTTCTCCTTGGTGGAGAAGAACGGCTCGAAGATGTGCTCGACGACCTCCGGGGCCATGCCGTGCCCGGTGTCCGTGACGCAGAGTTCCACGAAGTCGCCGTCCACAACGCTGCGGCAGCCGGCGCACACGAGCCCATCGGCTCGCCGCGACCGCACGGTGACGTGGATCTCACCTGCGTCGGCGACGGCATCGCGCGCATTGAGGCACAGGTTCAGCACGACCTGCTCGACCTGCAGTGGATCGGCGCGCACCGTGGGCACGGCACCCGCGAGGTCGGTGGTGAGCGTGAGCGCGTGCGGCAGCGTCGGACGCAGCGCGGCGACCGCTTCCTCGACCAGCGGCGAGAGCGCGAGCACGCGCGGGTTGCCCCGCTGGCCGCGGCTGAACATCAGCATCTGCTGGATGAGATCCCGGGCACGTTCGCACGAGCGCCGTGCCTGCGCGAGGTAACCCGTCAGTCGCCGGTCGGCGGCGGCCGCCTCGCGTTCGCTTGCGAGCGCGACGTAGCCCATGATCCCGGTGAGCAGGTTGTTGAAGTCGTGCGCGATGCCGCCGGTGAGCTGGCCGATCGCCTGCATCTTCTGCGCCTGCCTGAGCTGTGCCTCGAGGCGCGTGCGGCGCTCCTCGGCGACCTTGAGCTCGCTGATGTCCTGCAGGTAGCCGATGAAGATCGGGCCCTGCACTCCCTGGGCGACGCCGACGGCGAGCTCGACCGGGAACTCCGTGCCGTCCGCGCGCATCGCGCAGATCTCGATGCGCCGGCCGATGAAGCGGCCGGCTCCGCCCGCGAGGTAGCGCGCCATGCCGCGTTCGTGCGCCTCGCGGTAACGCGACGGGATCATCATCTCCGACAGGCGCCTGCCGATCGCGTCGCGCCTCGGGTAACCGAAGCAGGCTTCAGCCGCCGGGTTGAACTCGATGATGCGACCGTGGTGATCCATCACCACGATGCAGTCGAGCGCCGCGGTCACCGTGGCACGCAGCCGGTCCTCGCTCTCGCGCAGTTCCTGCTCGCGCAGCTTGCTCTCGGTGATCTCGCGGGTGAACGCAAGCACGCGCGGCTGCCCGCCGATGCGCGCCGCCTTGAGTCGCACTTCGTCCCAGTGCAGGCTGCCGTCGCGGCTGCGTCGCTGCCACTCGAACCGTGCGCCACCGTCGCACCGGGCGCGCGCGATCCAGCGCAGGCCCTCTTCCTCGGTGTACGGCGGCACGCCGGAGCTGATGTCGGCCAGGCGGACGCGCAGCAATTCGTCCCGGCTGTAGCCGTAGGCCGCGCACGCGCTCGCGTTCGCGTCCACGATCGCGCCCGTGTGCCAGTCGTGCACCAGAATCGCGTCCTCGCTGGCCTCGAAGATCTCGCGGTAGCTCGCCTGCGAGGTTCTGAGCGCGTCCTGCGCCGCCACCCGTTCGAGCTCCGCGTTGATCCGTACGGCGAAGATCCTGAGCACCGACTCGACGAACGCATGGTTGTCGAGCCGGTGCCGCGAGACGACCGAGATGAGCCCGACCTGCCTGCCGGCGGCGTCGGTGAGGGGATGGCCGGCATAGCTCTCGAAGCCGAGCCTGCGGAAGTCCAGGTCCCCGGGGAACAGCTCGGGCAGCCGGCCCGGATAGATGCGGAAGCCGTGGCCGACGACGGTTGCGCAAGGCGTGCCTTGCAGCTCGTAGCTGAAGTTCTCGCGGGTCCGGCCGTCGAGGTGGAACGCGCGCACGCGCATCTGGCAGGCCACGGCAGGGTCGAAGGTCGCGATGAACGCGCCGTCGACGCCGAGGATGGTGGCGACGTAACGGGCGAGTTCGCGGTAGAGCGACTCGCCCTCCGACTGTGAGACCGCGAGCGCCGCGCTGGTCAGCGCCTCTTCGAGCCGCTTGCGGTCCGTGATGTCGGTGGCGATGCCGCATACGGCATAGGCCAGGCCTGCAGAGTCGAACAGCGGGAACTTCGCGGCGAGGTAGGTGCGCATGCCCTCGCCGAAGTCGCCGGACTCCTCGAACTCGATGGCCCGCTGCTCCTGCAGGACGCGCAGGTCGTTGTAGCGGAAGCGCGTGGCGATCTCGGGCGGGAACACCTGCTCGTCGGGACGCCCGAGGATCTCCGGTGCCGGGCGCCGGGCAAGGCGCTCGAACTCGCGGTTGACGAACAGGTAGCGACCCTGGCTGTCCTTCGCGAACACCACGGCGCTCGAGTTGTCGAGCACCTGCTGCAGGCGCGTCTCGCTGTCCTGCAGCGCGCGTTCGGCGCGTCCGAGCGGGGTCAGTTCATCGTTCATGCGGCGCGGCCTCGCGGCGGTGCTGGGCCGAGTATAGGCACGGGAAAATGCCGGTCGCTCGCCTGTTACACGGTTGAAACAAACCGCTGCCGTGCGGGCCCGAGTGCGCTAACCGGCAGCCTGTACGAACATGTATCCGACTCCGCGCACGGTGCGGATCACGACCGGGCGCTCGGGATCGGCTTCGATCTTGCGACGTAGCCGCGCGATGCGGATGTCGATCGAGCGGTCGTACGGGTCCCACTCGCGGTTCTTCGTCAGCGTGAGGATGCGGTCGCGCGACAGCGCCTTGCCGGGATGCTCGGCGAACACCTTGAGCAGGTCGAACTCCATCGACGTGAGGGGGATTTCCCGGCCGTCGGCGTCGAACAGCCGGTGCGAGGCGAGGTCGAGCTGGCAGCGGCCGAGTCGCACTCGCTCTCCAGTCGTTGAGCCGACGGCCTCCGGGGCTGCTCCGGGCCGGGCCTGCGTGCGGCGTATCACGCTCTTGACGCGGGCGAGCAGTTCGCGGGGATCGAAGGGCTTGGTGACGTAGTCGTCTGCGCCGACCTCGAGGCCCACGATGCGATCCACGACCTCGCCGGCCCCGGTCACCATGATGATGCCGACGTCGTAACGCTCGCGCAGGTAGCGCGCCAGCGTCAGGCCATCCTCTCGCGGCAGTCGCAGGTCGAGCAGCACGACGTCCGGTGCGGCGTGCTCGATCGCCGCCCGCATCGCAGCCCCGTCCTCGGCCTGCACGGTGACGAACCCGTGCGAGCCCAGGTATTCCGCGAGCATCTCGCGGACCGACGCGTCGTCGTCGACGATCAGGACGCAGCCGGCGTGTGCCATCGCGGTACCCCCCCGTGAAGCCCGGCCCGCAGAAGTATAGCGCGGCGCGGCGGATACAGACCGATACAACAATCAACGGCGCGGACATCGGCCCGATACGCACGGCGCCTACGCTGCGTACCCATGGCGAGGCGCAGTGCCCGCCGGAAGATCCGCTAACACGAGGGGCAAAGGACAATGAACAACGCAGCGCTGATGATGGATGGCCGTCCCGCCGTCGCCGAGGCCGAAACCGCGCGCTATGCGCGCTGCATCAAGGCGTCGAAAAAGGTCCGCTGGGACATCGATGCGGACGTGATCCGCGGGCGTGACTTCGATTTCGCGCAGACCTTCCTGCCGGCCGGGCTGTCGAAAGTGGACGACCTGGCGTTCCTCACCGGCGACGAGCGTCGGCTGCTCACCCAGGTGCAGGGTCGCTCCTATGCGTATATTTTCGGGCTCGTCGAGCGCTTCATCGGCGCCAAGGTGCTCGAGCTCTCCGGCCAGCACTGGCTCGGCGACCAGGTGGCGCTCGAGGCGCTGGTGCGCTTCAGCGACGAGGAACTCAAGCACCAGGAGCTGTTCCGTCGCATCGAGGGCATGCTCGAGGCGCGCATGCCGCCCGGCTACCGCAAGGTCGCCGACCCGAACGAGGTGGCGCGCGCGGTGCTGGCCGCGAGCACATGGGCGGTGCTGGCGCTCACCTGCCACATCGAGCTGTTCACGCAGCTTCACTACCAGCAGAGCATCGAGCCGCAGGACGACCTGTCGCCGCTGTGGAAGGACGTCTTCAAGTATCACTGGATGGAAGAAGTGCAGCACGCCGTGCTCGACGAGATCGAGTGGAAGCGCGAGCACGCCCGCCTGACGATGCGCCAGAAGGAGCAGGCGGTGGATGACCTCATCGCGCTGGTCGGCGCGGTGGACGGCATCCTGCAGGCGCAGTCGGTGGCCGATGCCGACTACTTCCTCGCGATCGCCGGGCGGCGCTTCACGGGCGAGGAGGAGGCCGGCATCCGCGCGCTGCTGCTGCGTGCCTACCGCTGGCAGTACATCGTCTCTGGCGTGCAGCACCCGCACTTCGGGCAGCTGCTCACCGGCATGACGACCCAGGCGCAGATGGGCCGCATCCAGGCGGCGCTCGCGCCGATCTTCAACGGGTAACCATGGTGCATGCGGAGGAGACGACGATGAAACACAAGTTCATGAAGTTCGAGACGATGGTGTGCGCGGCGCTGGCCCTGGTGACATCCACCACGATCGCCATGCTGATGCATGCCGTGTTCAACATGAGAATCGTGGTGTGAGCGGTCAGTCCGCCACGGCGGGCGGATCCATGTCCTCGTCCCAGCCGGGTTCCGGGGGGGGCACGCGAGCAAGCCACTCGCCGATGAGGCGCACGTGCTCGCGTTCCTCCCCGGCCATCTCGAGCGCGGCGGCCTTCACGTCGGCCGGCACCCGCGCCGCGGCGAAGCGCTCGAAGAACTCCACGGCGCGCTGCTCGTTGTGCTCGGCGAGCTTGAGCGCATGGTAAGGCTGCATCAGGTAGTGCAGATCGCCGTAATCGGTGGTCTCCGGGCCCTCGGGCGACTCCCAGCGGAACACGGGCACGTCCGGGGGGCGGGTCCAGCCCATCTGTGCCGCGATCTGGTCACGGTGCTTGCCCTCGATGCGGGCCAGCTTGGCGAACAGCTCTGACACCTCGCGGTTGTGGTGCGTGGACATCTGCTCCGCAAGTTCGGCGTACCGATCCGAGGCCTCCACCTCCATGGCGTAGGCGAAGGCCATGAATTCCCCGACCGTGCGCGGCAGTCTCTGCTTCCTCACAGTGCAAACCCCGCCTCGAGATCCGATGGCGCGCGCGCTGCGCGCGGTCCCCGCGGCGCGTACGGCGGACGATCGCCGGCATACAGCACGCCGAGGTCGAAGCCGGTGTCGCGCAACAGGCGGCGCGCCGCCCTGGGCAGGTCCGCCGTCGGCCTGAGCGCGTCGGGCTTCACCAGCTTTTTCCACTCTTTCTGCTCGGGCCGGAACGTGACGCACGGCGACAGCACCTCGATGAACGAGAAGCCCGGGTGGCGCACGGCCCGCTCGATCAGGTCGGCGAGGCCGTTGGGGTCGCCGGTGAATCCGCGCGCAATGAAATTGGCGCCCGAGGTGAGCGCGACCACCAGCGGCTGAAATTCGCGCAGGCCGGTGCCGTCCGGCGAGAGCTTGGAGTCCCAGTCGGGCTCGGTGGTCGGCGACGCCTGGCCCTTGGTCATGCCGTACACGCGGTTGTCCATGACGATGTAGGTCATGTCCACGTTGCGCCGGCAGGCGTGCAGGAAGTGGTTGCCGCCGATCGAGTAGCCGTCGCCGTCGCCGCCGGTGACGATCACCGTCAGGTCGGGCCGCGCGATCTTGAGTCCGGCGCCCGCAGGCAGCGCGCGGCCGTGCACGCCGTGGAACCCGTAGCTCGCCATGTACGCCGGGATGCGCGACGAGCAGCCGATGCCGGACACCACGGCCACGTCCTGCGGCTCGAGCGCCATCTTCGCCATGGCCTTGGCCAGCGCGTTGACGACGCCGAAGTCGCCGCAGCCCGGGCACCACACCGGCTTGACGTCGGACTTGTAGTCGTTCGGCCCGCGCATGACGGAGGCGGGCGGGACCGCGGTGCAGGGGGCCTCGTTCATGCGCGGCTCCATTCGATCAGGTGTCGGTGGATTTCGCCCGGCGAGTACTGCAGCGCGCCCGGGCGGTGCAGGCTGGTGAGGCGACCCGGCAGGTCGCACTCCGCACGCAGGTACTTGTAGAGCTGCGCCGACTGGTTCTGCTCGATCACCAGCACGCGGCTGACGCCGGCCAGTGCATCGACGAGGCGATCCGCGGGCAGGGGCGCCAGCAGTCGCAACGAAATCAGCCTTGCCGTCATGCCATCGGCAGCCGCACGCGCCAGACCCTCGCGAACCGGGCCGGTGCACGAGCCGAACGTGACGATCGCGCGATCCGCGCCCCGGTCGCCCTCGACGTCCGCCCAGTGCTCACCGTAATCCCGGCCCGTGAGCTTGCGGAGACGCTTGTCGAGCTGCGCGAAGTGGTCTGCGGCCTGCGATGACGGCGTGCCGCGCTCGGCGTGCTCGAGACCGTCCGCGGTATAGGCGAGGCCCGCCGTGCCCGGGATCGCCATCGGCGACACGCCGCCTTCCGCCAGTGCGTAGCGCTTGTATCCAGGCGTGCCGGCCGCGGCGACCACGCGGTCGTCGCCCGGCGCGATGTCCGCCGGACGATCAATGACCGCGCGCGCTTGCCCGAGGAACTGGTCCGACAGCACGATGGCCGGCACCTGCAGCGCCTCGGCCAGCTGCACCGCCCACTGTGTGGTGCCGAGGCAGTCGGCCACCGAGTTGGCGGCCAGCACGAGGTGTGGTGCGTCGCCGTGCAGGCCGTACACGGCGATGTTGAGGTCGCCTTGCTCCGACTTGGTTGGGATGCCGGTCGAGGGGCCGACGCGCATCACGTCCACCACCACCAGCGGTATCTCGGCAGCAACCGCCAATCCGAGGGCCTCGACCATCAGCGAGAGTCCGGGGCCCGACGTGGCGGTGAGCGAGGGCACGCCGCCGTACGAGCCGCCGATCGCCATGTTGATCGAGGCGAGCTCGTCCTCCGCCTGCACCAGTGTGCCGCCCACCTCGGCCAATGCCGGGCTCATCCATTCGAGCAGCTCGGTCGCGGGCGTGATCGGGTATGCCGCCACGAAGCGCACGCCACCCTTGATCGCGCCATACCCGGCGGCCTCGTTGCCGGTCAGCAGCCAGCGCGGCCGGCGCGTGGCGGGCGGTGCGTCCAGTGCGAAACGAACCCCGATGCCGGCCGCGGCCGTGCGCCCGGCCGCGGCAGCGGCAAGGCTGGGCGCCACTGCCGCAGGTCGCTTGCCCAGGGTCTTCTCGACCGCGCGGGTGACCGCGTCGTCCGGCAGCCCGAGCAGTTCCGCCAGCGCGCCGAGCAGCACCATGTTCGGCCGGCCGTCGGGTACCGATTTCGCGAGCTTCTTGAGCGGCAGCGTGGCGCGCGCCGCGCCGCTGCTGAGGAACACGTCGGGCGGCTCGCCCTGGTCCGGGTCGCCGACGATCAGGCTCGCGACCCCGAGCGGGATTTCCGCCCTGAAGCGCTGCACGTTCTCCCAGTCCACGGCCGCGAGCACGTGGAACTGGTCTTCCATGCACTCGACGGGTTCGCAGGCGACGCGCAGCATGGCCGCAGCCTCGCCGCCGCGGATCTGCGGGCCCGAGGAACGAGTCATCAGCGCGTAGTAACCGGCGTGGGCGGCTGCTTCGAGCAGCATGTTGCCGGCGGTCATCACGCCGGCGCCGCCGCTGCCGGCCAGCACGACGGACACGCTGCGCGTCGTCTGTCCCGCGCCCGGGTGGTCAGGGTGTTGCATCGCGGTATTGTAGAGAATGCCCCGTCGGCGCGCGGCGCCGCCGGCGCAGGTAGTGGGATCTACGGCTTGACCTCGGGCGCGGTCGTTGCAAGCTGCGTCAAACCCTCGGTGCGGTCCGGTAGTCCGGCAGGGGAGAGACGCAGATGAGCGAAGGCAACGCCGCCGTGCCCATGCCCCCGGAAGTGGTGGCGATCCGGGACTGCGGTTACGTGAAGTGGGTGAGCGCCGACGTGGCCGCCGCCATCCGCGACAAGTTCGCCGCCCGTCGCATTCCGGTCAAGGGCATCCGCCACGTCCGCATCTGGGGCCTGCAGGTGGACGACGAGCGCGAGTTGCCGGGGCACGAGCGCACCATGATCCCGGACGAGGACCTCTGGCAGATCGAACTCGAGGCGCTCGACGGCTCACACTTCGAGGTGAACTCCCAGCTGCTCCTGGCCGCGCCCGAGTGACGGTCGGGCAGTCCTGCGGCCCGCGGGCGTCGCGATGAACGTTGCCGAATCGCTGCTCACGGCGCTCAAGGACCACGGCGCGCATCAGGTCTTCGGCATCCCGGGCGACTTCGTGCTGGCCTTCTTCAAGGTCATCGAGGACTCTGCAATCCTGCCGCTGCACACGCTGAGCCACGAGCCATCCGTCGGCTTCGCCGCGGACGCGGCGGCGCGGGTTGCCGGCGGACTCGGCGTGGCAGTGGTCACTTACGGCGCCGGCGCCCTGAACATGGTGAACCCGGTGGCGGCGGCATACGCGGAAAAGTCGCCGCTGGTGGTCATCTCGGGTGCGCCCGGGCAACGCGAGGGCCGCGGCGGCCTGCTGCTGCATCACCAGGTCAAGCGGCTCGACTCGCAGTACGCGATCTATCGCGAAATCACCTGTGACCAGGCGTCGCTGTACGACGCCGGGGACGCGCCGTCCGAGATCGCCCGCGTATTGCGCAGTTGCCTGACGCAGTCGCGTCCGGTGTACCTCGAGCTGCCGCGTGACATGGTGCTGGAGGAGTGTGCCGCGGTACAGCCTCTGCCGGCCGTCGAGTTCGACGCCGACGCGGTGACAGCCTGTGCGGACGAGGTCATGGAGCGGCTCGGCCGTGCACGGCGGCCGGTCTTGATGGTGGGTGTCGAGGTGCGGCGCTTCGGCCTCGAAGCGCGGGTTGCCGAACTCGCCCGGCGCCTGCACGTGCCGGTCGTCACGTCGTTCATGGGACGCGGCCTGCTCGCCGGGAGCGACGTCCCGGTGATCGGCACGTACCTCGGGTTGACCGCGCATCCGGAAGTCGGGCGGCCGGTCGAGGACTCCGATTGCCTGCTGCTGTTCGGCGTGATCGTTTCCGACACGAACTTCGGCGTGTCGGAGGGCCGCATCGACGTGCGCAACTGCGTGCTCGCGGCCGACCGCGCGGTCACGATGGGGTTCCACCGCTACGGGAACGTGCCGCTTGCGGCGCTGGTGGACGAACTCGTGCGACGCGTGGCCGATCGGCCGTTGCGTTCTGCGGGACGGGCGCAGCAGTATCCGCGCGGGCTGGTCGCGGACGAAGCACCGATCGCACCTCTGGATATCGCGCGCGCCGTCAACGACCTGTTCGCACGCAGCGGGCGGATGCCCGTGGCGAGCGATACGGGGGATTGCCTGTTCACGGCGCTCGAAATCGAGAACACCGAGCTCGTGGCCCCGGGCTATTACGCCACCATGGGGTTCGGCGTCCCGGCCGGGCTCGGCGTGCAGGCCGCGACCGGGCAGCGACCGGTGATCCTGGTCGGCGACGGGGCCTTCCAGATGACGGGCTGGGAACTCGGCAATTGCCGCCGCTACGGCTGGGACCCGATCGTAATCCTGATGAACAACCGCGGCTGGGAGATGTTGCGCGTGTTCCAGCCCGAGTCGCGCTTCAACGACCTCGACGACTGGTGCTTTGCCGCGGCAGCGGCGCCACTCGGCGGCACAGGCGTGCGCGTGACGACATGCCGCGAACTTGCGGCGGCGCTCGACCGCGCGGCGGACAGCCGCGGCAGGTTCCAGCTGATCGAGGCGATGATTCCGGCCGGCAGCGTGTCTCCCACGCTCGAGGGATTCGTGCGGGCGCTGCAGCGGCGCAGCGCTTCGCACGCGCAGCACCAGACTTCGGCATGATCGCAACATGAGCACCGCCGCCCCCAAGCCGTCGCTGCTGCGCCGCACCGCACTGGGCCTGCTCCGGCTGGTCGGCTGGCGCAGCGTCATGGTGTGGCCGCCGGAGCCCAGGGGCGTGATCATCGTGTACCCGCACACGTCCAACTGGGATTTCATCCTCGGCATGCTGTTCAAGATCGGCTATGGACTGCCGGCGAACTGGATCGGCAAGACCGAGATGTTCCCGTGGCCGTTCACCGGGCTGCTCAAGTGGCTCGGCGGCATCCCGGTCGATCGCAAGGCGGCCACGGGCTTCCTCGATGCGCTGCTTGGCGAGTTCCGCCGCCGCGACTGGATCTGGGTCGCGATCGCGCCGGAGGGCACCCGCTCGCACTCAGATCACATCAAGTCTGGCTTCTACCAGCTCGCGGTGGCCGCGGACGTCCCGGTCGCACTGGGCTACATCGACTACGGCAGCCGCTCGGTTGGCATCGACACCTACCTGCGCATGAGCGGCGATCGCGAGGCCGACCTCGCGCAGATCCGCGATTTCTACGCCAGCAAGCGTGGCCGTCGCCCGGAGCTGGCAGGCGACCTCCGCTTCCGCCGCTGAAGCGTGCCGCCGCCGCCGGCCACCGGCGCCTGGGCGCGACCGGATTGCGCGTATTACGAATGGCGACGCCGGGCCGCACACCTATGATTTTCGGGCGACAGCGGGGAGAGGGGATCGTGGTGAACGAACAACCAGGAGCGTCCGACGCGGCTGCGACGGCCGGCGGCGAGCGCTTCGCATTCGTCCTGCACCCGCTGACGGTTGAATACCTCACTCGGCATCCGCGCTACGCGTGGACCCGACACCTGCCGCGCAAGTGGGTGGAGGTGAGCGCGGCCTACATGCCGGCGCAGTACGTCGGGACGGCCCGGGGCGGCCGCTCGCCCGCGACGGGCAAGCCGGTCGACGGGCTGATCTACGCGCTCGGCGCGACGCCGCGCCAGATGCTCACGCGCCCGCCTGAGTTCACCTACACCCGACTGAATGCGGCCGTGCAGGACGCCGCGGACCGTGGCGCGAAGATCGTCGGCCTGGGCGCGTTCACCAAGGTAGTGGGCGATGCGGGCATCACAGTGGCGAAGCGCGCGCCGATCCCCGTCACGACCGGCAACAGCCTGACGATCGCGGCAACGCTCGAGACCGCGAAACTGACCGCGATCCGGATGGGCTGGCCCAGCCTGGCGCGTGGCCGGGCGATGGTGGTGGGCGCGACGGGGGCAATCGGCTCGGTCTGCTCGCGCCTGCTGGCGGCCGCCGTGAAGGACGTCGTGCTGGTGTCGATCGAGCCGCCACGGCTCGAGGCGCTGAAGCGCACGATCCTCGAGGAGACGCCGGACTGCAAGGTCGAGATCGACGTGAGCACCGCGCCGTCGGTCGGCGAGTGCGACCTGATCGTGACGGCCACCTCGGCCTTCGGGCTGCGCGTGCTCGACGTGAGCCAGTGCAAGCCGGGCGCGGTGATCCTCGACGTCGCGCTGCCGCCCGACATCTCGGCCGAGGAGGCGGCGGTGCGCCCCGACGTGCTGGTGGTCGAGAGCGGCGAGGTGCTGATCCCGGGACCGGTGAATTTCAGCCTCGACATCGGCCTGCCGCCGCACGTCGCGTACGCCTGCCTGGCGGAAGCAGCGCTGCTCGCGATGGAGGAGCGCTTCGAGTGCTTCACGCTCGGGCGCGACGTGGCGCCAGCGCGGGTCAAGGAAATCTACCGGCTGTACCGCCGGCACGGCTTCCAGATCGCGCCGCTGCGCACGTTCGGCCAGTTGCTCACCGACGAGCTGGTGGAGGAGAAGCGCGTTCGCGCCGAGGAACTGTTGCGCGACCCGCGGCTGCTCGCGCGGGTGAAGGCCGAGGCGGCGGCGAAAATGGCGAAGATCCCGCCGCGCGCCAAGGGCGTCGCCGGCGTCACGACGCTCAAGGCGTAGCGGTCGGCGGGCCGGACGGCTGGACGGGTGCCGGTGCCTTGCGTGCGCCGAAACGGTACTGCACCTCGAGCAGCAGCGAATCGATGCTCGCATCGTCGCGGGCGTTGAGCACGTCCTCGTCGATCGTCGTCGACTGCACCTCGAAGCGCGCGTGCACGGCCTCGCCGAACGTGACCCCGACTCCCACGCCGCCGAGGAAGCCGGTGCCGCTGTCGCTGACGCTCCG
>Ga0316626_10001049_pt1 | contig 11922 bp, 9 predicted proteins | sample OWC_Aug_T1_C1_D5_FD_207656 | JGI IMG/M metagenome (GOLD analysis project Ga0316626, IMG submission 207656) | Wetland soil microbial communities from Old Woman Creek delta, Ohio, United States - OWC_Aug_T1_C1_D5_A | ecosystem: Environmental > Terrestrial > Soil > Wetlands | place: USA: Ohio...
CCCAGGTTGTCCGCTGCCTGGCTGTGCACCTTTTCGAATTCCCCGGGCTTACCTTGCCACAGACTGACTGTCTGCCCCAGCTCTTCCAGGATGACCACGTAAAAATGGGCCTGATGGCCTAGCCCCAACACCAGCAGCCTGCCCTCTGCACCCCACGGGGCGGGCACATCCAACCAGGTGGATCCCAGGTCCTCAGTAAGGCGGATTCCCTCTCCTAGAAAATCGACTGCAAGCTGTTTGCCGTCGGGCGAAAATGCCGCCAGCCCGGCAGGTTTCTCGACGACCGTCCGCCAGCTGTCGCCGCTGTCCGAGCTGAGCAGCAGACATTGTGAGGAGGTGGCTGCCAGGGTGCGGTCCTGCTCAAACTCCGCAGAGGCCGCCAGGGCGCGGATATCGGGGCTGGGCAGGGCGTCGTTCAGGGATTGCCAACTTCCGCCTCCATCCTCGCTGCGCCACAGACCTTCCTGGGGATCAAATAGAAAGGCGGTGCCATCGCGCTCGAATGCGGGAGAGAGCAGCAGTCCAGATAGTGAGCGGGTGGAAAGACCCGCCAGCGGCTGCCAGGCGGCCCGATTCGCCGTCATCCAGGCGCCCTGGTCGACCGTACCCGCCAGCAGGAGCTCACCTTGAACCGCCAGGCTGATCGCCCCGGGAAGCTCCACCAGGCGCAGCCAGGTCTCGCCCCGATCGGCAGATTGCAGGATGCCGGTTTCCGTTGCAGCCAGCAAGGCTAATCCATCTTGAGAAAAGAGCAGGGCGCTGGCGCTTTCTGCGGGAAAATCCAGCCTGTGCCAGCTTTTGCCTTGATCGCACGAACGATACAGCCCGCCCTGCTCGCTACCCGCGAACAGGGTCTGGTCATGGGCAAAATCGGGCGAGATGGCCAGGCTGAGCACCGGAACGGCACCCTCCGGGAAATCCAGTTGCTTCCAGGCGCGAGCGTGGTTATAGCTGAAGTACAAAGCGGTTTCCGTGCCAGCGTAAGCCAGTCCGTCACGACTGAAATCGGGTGAGATCGCCAGAGAATAGACTGCCAGGTCGAGCAATCCAAAGCTTCGATTCGACCAGCTCTCTCCGTGGGAATCCGAATAGAGGATGCCATCCTCCAGCGTGCCAGCTAGCAGGACGCCATCTTTGAGGCTGTCAGGAGAAAAGCACAAGGTCAGGATGGTGGCGGTAGACAGGGGTATGCGGGCTGCCCGCCAGGTTGCACCGCGGTCGGTGGTGTAGAAGATCCCCGCGGCAGTCCCGGCGATCAAAGTATGGTCTTGGGCGTAGCCAGGCGATACCGCCAGGCAGAGGATGCCCAAGGGCGCTGCGGGCAACCGCTCCCAACCATGAACTGCCCGACCGTCAAATCCAGTTGAGCGGTACAGTCCGACCTGGGTGCCGGCATAGAGAGTAAGTTCGGTTTCCCCGGTTATGGCCAGGGCGCTCACTGAGCCGGCCGGAGGAGCGCCGATCTTCGTCCATTGTGTGACCGCGTGGGTGCGCTTGGTAGACATCGGCCTATGGCTCCAGGGATTCTACGGGTTTAGCATGGTGAACAATTACATCGGTGGTCAGGGCCAGCGCTGCGCTACTGACAGCGACCTCCAGGACCTTTTCCACCACGCGCAGGGCGTCAAATATTTTGGCTTGATTCATATCCACGATATTCCCCGTCGTCGCATCCAGCCCCCATCCTGTGGGATAGGTTTTTACTTTTTCAGCGATCAGGTCGGGCTGATAGCCGGCGTTTTTTGCAATGGCGCGCAGCGGCTCTTCCAGGGCGCGGCCCAGGATTTTCAGAGCAATGGCTTCATCTTCGTGATTGGCCGGTAAGCAGGTCAAGGCCGATTGGGCATTCAACAAGGCAATCCCACCGCCAGGCACCACGCCACCCAGCACCGCCTGCCTCACGCCGGCCACGGTCCGGTTAGCCAGAATCTTGCGCGCTTCTCGTTCGGTGTCGGTGGCTCCCGAGACGCGCAGGATGGCTGTTCCCCCCATCATGCGCCCCAACCGTCTTTGGGTAAATTCTTTCTCGCTCTCCAATTCGACCTTTTGAAGCATGCCGCGCAAGTGAGTGATATGTCCTCGGATCATGCGTGGGTCACCCCTCCCACCAAATAAGCCGAATTGGCTTTCGGTGGCCCAGACCCGGCGCGCAGTTCCCAGCTCCGAGACAGAGAAATTGTCGAATGCTTTAAACGCCGCAGAATAGAATACCTTGCCTCCGGTCAATACGGCGATGTCTTCCATGGCGGCGACCTGAACCATCTCCTGGGTGCGCGGCGTACGTACAACCATCGTCTCAATCGTCTTGGCGCGGTTGTTGCTGACCAGCAATCCGATGACACTTTCCGATAGCTTCTTAGCCAGGATCACCAGGCGCTGCACCCCGGCTTTGACGCACTTCTCCAGGACGGGCACCAGGAGGGCGGGGTCGTTCAGTTCCAGATCGCTGATCAGAATGGCCGCATCTTCGAATATGGTCCGTTGTCCAATCGGATCCGTGACGAAATGGCGCGAAAACCAACCGCTCAGCTCCCAATAGGTACCCTCGATATATTCCCGGTCCAACCCCCACTTGTTCCAGGACTCCACGATGATCAGTCCCTCTGCGCCAACGATATCGAAGATTTCGCCCAACATTTCTGCCAGCTCATCATCCCCCTGGCACATGCCACGGGCAATTTCCGTAATCGCCTGTCTGCCGATCACAGGCCGGGCTTGCTGGTGGATGGCGTTCAGAGCGGCCTTTTGACCCTTCTCCAGGCCAGAACGCAGCAACATGGCGTTGGCACCGAATTGGGTAATATGACGGATGCCTTCGTTCACGATCACTTGATACATCACCGCCGTTGTCGCTGCGCCGTCGCCGACTTCGACGTGCATCTGCCATAAGGCCTGGCGCAGGAGCATGGCGCCGATATCCCAGCCGCGCGGCCTGATCTGGATGATCCGGCGGGCGATCGTGGCGCCGTCATCGAGAAGCTCGGGGCGATCGGTGCGATTCAGCGCTTCGAGAGCAACCAGCCGCGGTATAGGTCCCAAGGTAGGCCGAATGGCGTTAGCGATCAGGTTGACCCCATTTTTTATATAACGAAAGGTTTTAGGTTGCAAGACTAAGGCGGGTTTGCGCGGAGGAGGCGGGCTGCCGATATTTTCAGTGGTAGGTACTCCGGGTATATGTTTGGTCGGTGAGAACATAAACCTCTTATCCAACATCAAGTTCTGCGGATCTCGAGTGGACCCTCAGATAGCCATTAGACCCTATCGTATCATAGAAATTCCGCTTGTGAGGAAGTCTTTATGATTTTTAACACAATTCGACACTCGACGGATATTGACAGGCAGGCCGTCTTAATATAAGATAATGGTATCATCGGATGGAGTCTGGGCGATATGCATTGTCCAGGCAAGAGCTAATGATAACGTCAGGGGGCGGTCAACATGTTCTTAAGACTTTTTTAGGATAGAGAGGAAGGTGAAGTTGCCCGAAGAACAAAACTACAGAACTAGACACCCGTCTACCCAAATATATTTCTCTCTACTATTCACATCGAGTTATTGCACCGAGGAGAAAAAGATTTATGGAAAAGAAATCCTTAACCAGACGTGATTTTGTAAAAATCGCTGGTGTCGCTGCAGGCGCCTCCTTACTGGCAGCCTGCCAGGCGACGGCTACTCCGGAGACCATCACCGTAGAAAAGACCGTGGTAGTAACCCAGGAAGTGGAAGTCCCTGTCGAAGTTGAGACAACAGTCGAAGTCGAAAAAGTTGTTACTGCCACTCCGCTCCCCACCGAGCCGCCAGAACCCGTTGTTATGGATGTGTGGTGGAATACAAACATCCCTGACCTGGCGGCATTGGCCGGTTGGGCACCAGATGCAGAAAACGAATATTTCAAAACAATGTGGTACTGGGGCGGCCTGGGTTATACCAAGTTTCAGCCCTTCGTGGAAGCCCATCCCGGCGTGACGCTGAATATCACCAGCCACAGCTGGGACTGGGATCTGCGCCAGAACCAGCTCATGGCTCTTGCCGCAGGGCTCATCCCTGACACCACTTATGGCGAAGCCTACGTCAACGAGTTCGTCCAACTGGGTGTCTACAGCCCGCTTTCGCAGGATGTTGCCAATCTATTCGCCGAAGGCAGCTACGCAGGCTCTCTTGTGGACGGAAAGGTTTACGGCCTGCCGAAATCCTCCGGCGCGGATGTCCTGTTCATCAATCTGACCAAATATGACGAGGCCGGCCTCGACCGGACCAAGCTACCGACCACCTGGGAAGAGCTGGTCACCGCCTGCCAGGCGATCCAGAAGATCAACACGAACGATAAATGGGGCAATACCTGCTACTACACTTATGGCCCCGGCGGCGACAGCTACGGCCAGGCCATGCGCATCCTGCACTGGTTCAACCAGGCCGGCGCTCCCATCGGTGATAATGTTGGTGTGCCCAATATCAATGATCCTAAGGCGGTAGATGTCTGGCTGTTCCACAACCAGTTGATGTGGACCTCGACCGAGCAGCTGATCCTGCAATCCGAGAGCGAAGGCGGCTCGGGCAAGCTCTTCAACGACGGCGTCATCGCCATCAAGCCGGGCTGGAACAACGATGCTACCTCTGTGGGTGAAGGGAACATCGATGCAACCGCCATCCCATTCCCCATTCCTCCGGGCGGTAAGCCAGCCACGATTGTGATCGGCAATGATATGGAATCCGCGTTTATAGACGGTAAATATCCAGACCTGGCGATCTCCCTGGTGGAGGAATCCACAACCAACGAGGAAGCCCAGGCCTTCCTGGCTGACAATGCCGGCATCTGGATTCCAGCACTCAAGTCGCAGCTCGAACAGTACGAGACCTATGACAGGCTGGGCGGTTACAAGACCGATATCGCCAAGAATATGGTGCGCGTCACGATGCAGCAACTGTTGGAAGGCGGCTCTGGCCCGCTGCCCGGCTGGCCGAAGAACGGCTCGCGCATCTGGTCTGCCTGGAACACGACCTACGGAAATATCTGGCAGAAGAACCTGGGAGCCGAAGAAATTAAAGCAGAGCTGGACGCGCTGCAAACCACGGTCGAAGGACTGGTTGCCAAGTCCGGGTAGTTCACATCTGGCGCGCTTGAACCGGACCAGGCTACAGATGTTTCTTCCTGATCTCACGGCAAGCAGCCAGGAGGAGAAAAGAGCTGGGTGACCACCCTTTTCCCCCATAAGGCACAATCAAAAGCTGGGCAGTCAGCGGAGGGCCGCAATGCCCAGCTTTTCTCTAAGAATGGGTTTAAGCAGATTAATTAGTTATATTCGTGCGTGAAAGCGCTGCTTGAATATTGGCAACAACCTGAGATTGCACACACTTACTATCTAGAATGGATAATCCAGTGAATTATGGGCCAGTCCTCAGGAATCGTTGAACAAATTTTGAACACTCCGATTGTAGGTGCATTGATCGTCTTTTTCGCGATCATGATCGGGCTTCCGTTGTTGTTCCTTTTATTAGTCAGAAAAACCTCCTGGTTCAGACGCCATCATGAAGCCATCACCGCCTGGTCATACCTTACACCCATGGTGGTTTATTATGCAATCATGACGTTTGTCCCGCTGCTCTTCCTGATCTATATCAGCTTCACCCGCTGGAACCTGATCTCACCGCCCGAGTTTATCGGCCTGGAAAACATCAAAAAGGTATTTTCCGGCTTCGATAACTATTTCTACCCGAAGGCCATCATCCGGACATTTTTCTACGCGATCGGGATCTTGAGCCTCAATATCGTCGGCGGTTTCTTAGTTGCCCTGGTTCTGAACCAGAACCTCAAGGGCAAGGGTGTCTTCCGCACGACGTGGTTCCTGCCGGCGGTCTTCTCGGGAGCGGTCATGGCATTATTGATAGCCAGATACCTGGCAGCATCCAACCAGGGCATCGTGAACATGCTCATCGGGAAGCTTGGTTTCGAGCCAGTCAATTGGATCAACCATCCATTCTGGTCGCCCGTGATCGCCGTGGTATATCCGGTGTGGATGGGGATCGGCTTCACAGTGATCCTCTTCCTGGCCGGCCTGCAGGGCGTGGATGAAAACCTGTACGATGCCGCCAGAGTCGACGGCGCCAACAATCTCCAGCTTTTGCGGTATATCACCATCCCCCAGATGGTGCCGGTGCTGCTGTTTATCACCGTAACAGGGTTGGTCGGCTCGATGCAGATGTGGGAAGTACCGAGGTTGATCACTTCCGGGAATCCGAATTTCGCTACTTATACCCTGGGGTACAGCATCATGCAGGATTCCTTCGGGGCGCTAGATATGGGCATGGGCACGGCTGAGTCGCTGGTCTTATTCGTCATGTTGCTGGTTTTCATCGGTTGGCAGCTCAACCAGTACCGCAAGCAGTACAAAATCTGAGGCTAGGAGGATCCGTGAGAAGACAACAAAGATTTCTTAAGATTGCCAGTTATATTTTCCTCGGCATTACCGGCTTTATCATGATTTACCCGGTGTTGTTCATGGCGCTGGGCACATTTACCACAAATGACCAGTTCCTGGAATCCAGCATCCTGCCTATCCCAAACACAACGAATATTGATTATTTTAAAGCGTATTTTGCCGCGGGCTTTTGGACTTCTTACTTGTTTACCCTGGAGCGGGCGGTCTTTTACATCATCATCGTGATAGTTGCCGGGCTGATTGGAGGATATATTCTGTCAAAGATGCATTTCCCCGGCAAGAATAAAGTATTTTTGCTGTTGCTGGCAGGGATGGTGATGCCTGGATTCGTGATGATCGTCCCTTCTTACCTGATGATGGCCAAATTTCCCCTGGCAGGCGGAAACAGTATCCTGGGCCAGGGCGGGCACGGCTTCATCGGGAACTGGCCGGTGCTGTTTGTCATTGGTTGGGTGCCGATCTTTGCTATCTTCCTGCTCAAGCAAAGCTTCGACATGCTGCCCAACGAATACGAGGACGCGGCTAAGATGGACGGGGCGGGCATGTTCACCATCATCTTCCGCGTGTACGCGCCATTGTTAAAGCCCCCTATTGTCGTCCTGGTCGTCCTGACCTTCCTGGGCAACTGGAACGATTACCTGTGGCCCGCCCTAACCATCGCGGGCCGGCCGGAATACTTTACAGTCCCCGTGGCCTTCCAATACGTAAATGTGGTTGAGTATTCGCCAACATTAGGAGTGTACAATTTTCCACTGCAGTTGGTGAAAGCATTCCTGGCCACCTGGCCCCCGGCGCTGGTGTACTTCCTCTTGCAGCGTTACTTTGTTACGGGCATGGTCGCCAGCGGTCTTAAGGGTTAAAACTTGACAGCCTGTCTGGCTCAGGTATAATCAACGCAATCGATTTTCTAACGACCAGCACGGAGATGAGTAACTATCCCTCCAAACCAGAGAGCCGCCGGGTGGTGCGAGGCGGCGGATGTGTCAGTGAAATCCCCTCCGTCGGCTAATCATACAGCCGGTCAGCCCCGCAGGAGCAGGTGAGAGCCTGCTGTAAGGGGAAGCGGGTTTCGCCCGTTAGCGCGAATGTGAGGCTTTCTTGCTCTTTTGGATTGGTGGAGGCTAGCTCCCACCGACCTTAAAGCTGGAGGCAAACGCAGGTGGCACCACGAGCGCCCCTCTCGTCCTGCTGGAAAGAGGGGCGCAGTCTATTCTTAAGCCAGCCGTTGCAGTACAACGAGCCGGCAAAGCAACAGGAGGTGCGCTGTGTTAGATATCAATCTTATTCGCGAGCAGCCCGAGCGGGTGCGGGAGGCGTTAATCGCCCGCCAGAACGACCCCGCGCCGGTCGACCAGATCCTGGAGCTGGATCAGCGCCGGCGTTCGCTCATCCAGGAAGTGGAACAGCTCAAGGCAGAGCGTAACGCGGTCTCCAAAGAGATCGGCAAGCTGAAAGATCCTGCCGAGCGAGATGCCAGGATCGAGGCGATGCGCCTCGTCGGCGAGCGCATCGGCATGCTTGACGAGCAGTTAAGGGCGGTCGAGGGGAAGCTGGAGGCGGTGGTGGCGGGGATTCCCAACCTGCCCGACCCGCGCACACCTTACGGCAAAGACGAGAGCGAGAACGTGGTTATCAAAGGTGCCGGCCCGATCCCCGAATTCAATTTCAACCCCCAGCCTCACTGGGACCTGGGCCCGGCCCTCGGCATCCTCGATTTCGAGCGCGGCGTCAAGATCACCGGCTCGCATTTTTACGTGCTCAGCGGCGCGGGGGCGCGCTTACAACGGGCGCTGATCGCCTGGATGCTCGACTTGCACATCCGCCAGGGCTACACCGAGCAATACACCCCCTTCGTGGTCAAGCAGCAGACCATGTTCGGTGCTGGGCAGCTCCCCAAATTCCAGAATGACCTCTACCACGACCACCAAGATGACCTGTGGATGGTGCCCACCGCCGAGGTGCCCCTCACCGGCATGCATGCTGATGAAATCTTCGAAGAGGCTGCCCTGCCGCTTTACTACACTGCCTATACGCCCTGCTTCCGCAGGGAGAAGATGAGTGCCGGACGGGACGTGCGCGGCATCAAGCGCGGCTACCAATTCGATAAGGTGGAGATGTACATCTTCTGCAAGCCGGAAGAGTCGGAAACCATGCTGGAGAAAATGCGCGCCGACGCCGAGCAAACCTGCGCCGAGCTGGGCCTGACGTATCGAGTCAAGCAGCTCTGCACCGGCGACCTGGGATTCAACGCCCACTTTACTTACGATCTAGAGGTGTGGGCGCCTGGCTGCGGAGAGTGGCTGGAGGTGTCCTCGGTCTCAAATGTAGGTGATTTTCAGGCCCGGCGCTCCAACATCCGCTATCGTCCCGCCGAGGGCGGCCGGCCGCGCTTCGTGCATACCCTCAACGGCTCAGGGTTGGGCATGCCGCGCACACTGATCGCCGTGCTGGAAAACTACCAGCAAGAAAATGGCTCGGTGATTGTGCCTGAAGTATTGCGCCCCTGGATGGGCGGGATCGATCTCATCCTTCCAGGTTAAGTACAATCCGGGGCAGGGAGGCCAGCCAGGGTTCCAGCGCTGGCCTCAACCGCCCTTAAATTAAGGAGGCGGTTTCCATGCCAGGTTGGCTGGAGGTAATCCTATTCGCCATCACCATCTTTATCATGCTGATTGGGCTGTTCGGCTTGATTGTGCCCTACTTTCCCGGGATGTTTATCATCTGGCTGGCGGCGCTGGGCTATGGAGTGGTGCGTGGATTTAACACCCTGGCCTGGATACTGTTCGCCCTGATCACCCTCCTGATGCTGGGTGGAGGTCTGATCGACAATGTTGCGATGGGCGCCGGGGCGCGCAAAGGCGGTGCGTCCTGGATCACCATAGGCCTGGGGCTGCTGGCCGGTGTCGCAGGCACCATCCTGCTTCCACCTGTGGGTGGACTGATTGCCGCGCCACTCGCCATCCTGCTCCTCGAATATGTCCGCTGCCGTAATTGGCGCGAGGCATTTCTTGCCCTGCGCGGTACGGTGGTCGGCTATGGTGTGGGATTTATCTTGCGTTTTGCAGTGGGGGTCTTGATGATCCTGTTGTGGGTGATCTGGGATGCGAAAGGTTATCCTTAGAATATGGGTCAGGAGGGCTTGAAGAAGTTCATCCCCACCCCCATACGCTCCAGGCCTTCGGCTGCCCAATGCTCCATCAGCGCTGAGTCTTCTTCTAATACGGCGAACAGGACCGGGATGGCGCGCCGGTCGCCGATGCGCGCCAGGGCACGCAAAGCCTCCAGCCGCGCCGCCTGGGATCCGTGGCTCATCACCTCGAGCAGGGCCTCGACGGAGGGGACGCCGATCTCAGTCAACGCGTCCGATGCCAGGCTGCGCAGCAGGGAGTCCGCGGATTCCAGTAACCCGATCAGCTCAGGAACAGCCTGCGGGGAGGGTCGTTGGCGCAGCGCCAGGGCGGCAGCCCAACGCACGCCCTCATTAAGGTCCTGCAAGGCCTGGGTAAACAGAGGGGTCAGGCGCGGGTCGGCTGGCAGGCGCGCCAGTCCGCGCACTGCCCACCAGCGTTGATCCGGGTCGGGGGAGGCCAGCATTTGGATCAGCGCGGTGAAAGCTGCCTCGCCAAACTCCGGGATACGGTCGAGCGCTGCTTCGGCACGTTCATCATCTCCATCGCTGAGCGCGGCGAGCACAGATTCCAGTTCAGGGGTATCTTCCAAAGGGGATGCGGAGTAAATTTAGATAAACCGAAGCTCGGGTAAGCCTTATCCCGGAGGGGGAATGGGAAGCGATTCGGTTGGAGTATTCACCCATTTGTCGCCCTCGTCGATCAGCATGACGGGGATATCCTCACGGATGGGATACTTGCGCCCGCAATCCTGGCAGATCAGCCAGGATTCTTTGTAGTAATCCAGCAGACCATCTTTTTCGCGCACGCAGTTCGGGCAGCGCAGGATCTCTAATAATTCTTTACTGACCATAGTTTTCTCCGGAGTGAAGAGTTTCAATTCGGGATGAATGTCCGTATTCTACCCTAAAACCGAACCCTTGCATCTCGAAACCCATTCATCAGGTATTGTTCGGTCGCATGGGCATTTCCTCAGCAATTTTCATGATGAATGACACCGTTAGCACGCCAACGCCAGAAAAGGCGTTGGAGGGTTCTAGCTTGAGGGTTCGATGATTTATAATAGAAACCAATTGGTCTAAGCGAGGGGCTATGGAATATCAAATCCAGGTTCAATCTCTGACGAAATTTTATCGCGTTCCCGAACGCGACCCCGGCCTGAAGGAAGCCTTGAAAAGCCTGGCGCGGCGACGCTACCGAGAGGTGCATGCCGTCGAAGATGTCAGCTTTTCTGTCCAATCCGGCGAGATGGTCGGCTTCATCGGGCCGAATGGAGCTGGTAAGACCACCACCTTGAAGATGCTCTCCGGATTACTTTACCCCACTTCCGGAGAGGCGTGGGTGAATGGCTTTATTCCTTGGGAGCGCAGGGCGCCTTTCCTTAAGACGATTGCCATGGTGATGGGCAACCGCAATTCCCTCACCTGGGAGAACACCGTGCTCGATTCTTTCCAGGTTCTGGGCGAAATCTATAATGTACCGCGCCGTGAGTTCCAACAAACATTAGACGATTTGGTTGATCTGTTGGAATTAAAAGAGCACCTTGGCAAGATGGCTCGCAACCTTTCGTTGGGCGAACGGATGAAGTGCGAGGTGGCAGCTGCGCTGCTGCATCGCCCGCGAGTGATATTCATGGACGAGCCAACCCTTGGTCTGGATGTGACCATGCAAATCCGGCTGCGCAGCTTCATCGCTGAATACAATCGACGTAATGCTGCCACAATCATCTTGACCAGCCATTACATGGCCGATGTCGTCACCTTGTGCCCACGCGTGATCTTGATCCAGAAAGGCAAGCTGCTCTTCGACGGCGAGCTGCGCCGGCTGGCAAGCCTCATGGCGCCCTTCAAATTGGTGCGTATGGATCTGGGCGAGGGCGAGGGGCAGGTGGTGGAGGCGGCGTTGTCTGACTTTTCGACAGATGTGGTCGTGCTGGAGCACATCGGTCAGCATATTGTGCTGCGCGTTCATCGTGACCGGACCTCGGCGGTAACCAGCCGTCTGCTCAATCAACTGCCCTTGGTTGACATCACCATCGAAGATCCGCCGATTGAAGCAGTCATCGATCAGGTTTACCGGGAGGGTATAGATACATGAACCTGCGCGGCGGATGGGCTTTGATCCGCCGGCTGTGGATGAGCTACACGAGCAGCCGGGCTTTCTTCTGGATTCTGGCTTTGGGACATCTGGTCGGCCCGCTGATCTATATGTTCGCCTGGATTACTGCAGCTGGACAGGGATTGGTGAGCGGCTACAGCCGGGACGAGTTCATCGTTTATTATTTAATCTTGATCTTTATCCAGGAGTTCACCTACCCCGTCTCGAATTGGACGGTGGGCGACTTTATCCGCATGGGT
>Ga0316626_10001050_pt1 | contig 11921 bp, 11 predicted proteins | sample OWC_Aug_T1_C1_D5_FD_207656 | JGI IMG/M metagenome (GOLD analysis project Ga0316626, IMG submission 207656) | Wetland soil microbial communities from Old Woman Creek delta, Ohio, United States - OWC_Aug_T1_C1_D5_A | ecosystem: Environmental > Terrestrial > Soil > Wetlands | place: USA: Ohio...
ACAGTTCATAGTTTTGCAGAGGTCGAAGATTCTATCCTCCTGGAGGGGGTGGATGTTGGAAGGAATGCAAAGATTAAAAGGACGATTGTGGATAAAGAGGTTCAGATCCCTCCAGGGATGGAAATCGGCTACTATCTGGAGGAGGATGCAAAGCGATTCACCGTAACTGCCTCAGGGATTGTTGTGGTGCCGAAAGGGATCCGACTTTAATACCATCCAATCTCTCCGTCTTTTAAATAATCCTATCCAATAGACCGATTCCTCAACGGTTCTACAGAAGGACCGTACAATTTTTAAAAGCCTTTCTTAAAGACTTGATACGTTCGACGGCGCCAAACCCCGATTATTAAACTGGGGTTAAAAGCGTCGCTCAGTATCAACCCTGAGCGTACCCCGGGTGCTTGTCCTGAGCGCAGTCGAAGGATTAGACCGGGGAGTCGAATGGGTTGATTTTTTACAAATGGGTCGAAAAGGTCAAAGGATTGACAATTCTACCCCCATCCTATAATCTGATCTCCGTGGGAAAATCAGTTCCCATCCTGGAAGGACAATGACATGAAATTCGTCGTGAAGAGATCGACCTTACAGGGCACCGCCCAGATTCCTGGCAATAAGTCTGCCACGGCCCGCGCCATTGTTCTAGGCAGCCTGGCCGAGGGCGTGTCGGAGGTCAGCAATCCTCTATCTGGGTTAGATAATTTCTCCATCGTTGGCATGATGCAAGCATTAGGGGCCAATGTCGACACTTCCAACCTCCAGGAGTGGATCTTTGAGGGTGTGGCAAACAAGCCTCGGGTGCCCAAATGCGTGTTAGAAGATGGCAACTCCGGCACTAGCTACTATTTTTTAAGTAGAAAATATAGAAGTTCCTCCTGCGTGGTATTGCAAAAAATATTTTGTTTTTGAAAAAGTAAAATGAAAAAAATAGTCGTTTGTATAGCAACCCTAGATACGAAGGGACAGGAAATTAAGTTCATTAAGGACATTATCGAGCAGCGGGGTCACAAAACATTGATCGTGGATGATGGAATTTTGGGTAAACCAACCATTCGCCCTGATATCACCAGGGAGGAGGTTGCAGTTGCCGCTGGTACTACTCTTGATGAGATTAAAGCTATTGGGAATGAGAGTAAAGCGATTGAGATTATGGCATTGGGGTTATGCAATATAGTCAAGAGCTTATATCATTCTGGTAGACTTGATGGTGTGATCTCTATTGGAGGAGGGATGGGCACCAGTATGGCGACGGCGGCCATGAAGGAATTGCCGTTGGGTGTGCCGAAGTTCATGGTTTCTACCAAAGTGGCGCAATCAGGAACAGGGAAAGAATACATGGGGAACAAAGATATTACCATGGTCTCTTCTGTAGCGGATATAGCGGGTCTCAATAGATTGACTAAAAAAATAGCGACAAACGCTGCAGGAGCAATAGTGGGAATGGTGGAAAGTCCTAAGGTTGAAATTGTTGATAAACCCCTTATCGCTATAACCATGAACGGGACTACGACTCAATGTGGTTCAAAAGTGATGTCGATGCTTGAAGGGGAACATTATGAAGTAGTGGTATTTCACAGTATTGGAGTCGGAGGCAGGGCACTCGAGGAGTTTATAAAGAATGAACCAGTAAAAGCAGTCATTGAATTAGGACTTAATGAGATCGGAAATGAACTTTTTGGTGGTATGGCAACTGCTGGCCCAGCCAGATTAGAGGCGGCGGGAGAAAAAGGGATTTTACAAATTATCACTCCTGCCAGTGTGGATTTCATTAATTTCCTTGCTCCAGATACAGTACCCCCTCGATACAAAAACCGCAATCTATTCTTTCATAATCCCCAAGCTACCACATTACGTCTTAACAGTGATGAAGTGAGATTGGTTGCTGAAGTCATGGCTGAAAAACTAAACCGGGCAATCGGTCCAGTAAAGGTCCTCATCCCTACCCGCGGTTTCTCATCGTGGGATCAAAAGGGAAAAAGTTTTTATGATCCGGAAGCTGACAGAGTATTTATTGATTCTTTAAAAAAGAGATTGCGTGCCTCCATTATGTTTTCTGAAATTGAGGTTCATATTAATGACAACCAATTTGCGGACCTTATTGTTGAAGAAATTCGGAAGAGCGCCTTGGAATGGGAAAGAAGAGAATTGAAATCATCTTAAAATCAAAGCAAGTGAATAATCGCAATTTTTGAATGGTGACTGGTAATGAATTCTAAAGGAGGAAAGGAGGATTAGGAAATGTTTGATGACTTTAGAAGCTTTATTGAGGAACTAGATAAAAAAGGAGAACTTAAGAGAGTTCAAGGTGCGGATTGGGATTTAGAAATAGGCACGATAACGGAATTGTTTGCTGAATGCCAGGGCCATGCCCTTTTATTTGATGAAGTAAAAGACTATCCAAAAGGATACAGGATTGCTTCAAACGTTGTGATGACTCCCAGGAGACAGAGGATCGCGCTTGGTATTCCAGAAGAGATGCCGGAGGTGGAAGTCATAAGGGATTGGAAGAATAAGTTTAACCAATACAAACCAATACCACCCAAGGAGGTTAAAACCGGTCCTGTAATGGAAAACGTGTTGAAGGAAGAGAAAATTAATATCTTAAAATTTCCTACCCCTAAATGGCATGAGAAGGATGGAGGACGTTACATTGGTACTGGGGTGGTGACCATTACAAAGGACCCCGATGAGGGATGGGTCAACTGTGGTACTTACAGGGTAATGATTCAAGATGAAAAAACCCTCGCCTTTTACGCATCGGTAGGAAAGCATGCCGTTATAGCACGTGAAAAGTATTGGTCAAAAGGGGAAAATTGTCCTGTTGTAATGTGTTTTGGACAGGATATGCTCCTGTTTATTATGTCCACCATGCAACTTCCTTGGGGTAGGCCAGAACTTGAGGCCGCTGGGTACATCAAGGGTAAACCGATCGAAGTCATCAGAGGGCCCATTACAGGTTTACCAATACCGGCTACCGCAGAAATAGTAATAGAGGGTTTTTCACCACCCCCCGCTGTTGACAGCAGGCCGGAAGGCCCATTTGGTGAATGGACGGGCTATTATGCTTCTGGAACCAGGAATGAACCCGTCGTTCACCTGAAGGCAATTTACCATCGTAATGACCCAATCCTCCATGGCCAACCTCCAATAAAGCCACCCGCTAATACTTGGTTCCCCATCCCTCTCCATACGGCAATGACGCTCTGGAACAGATTGGAAGTGGCAGGAATGCCTGGCATAAAAGGTGTCTATGTTCATGGACCAGGGAATCGAATCATAGCCGTTGTGTCTCTTAAGCAATCATATCTTGGCCACGCCAAACAAGTAGGAACCCTGGCTGCGACGATGTTATCAGGAGGAGCTTGTTCCGGGAGGTATATTATTGTTGTTGATGAGGACATAGATCCAGCGGATTGGGAGAGTGTCATGTGGGCATTAACCACCCGATGTAATCCCGAGGATTCAATCGACATAGTTAGAGGGTTCTTAACTAGCCCTCTTGATCCAATGTTACCTCCTGAAAAGAGGAGAAATAGAGACTTTACGACGGCAAAGGTGATTATCAATGCGTGTAAGCCATATCATTGGATGAAAGATTTCCCACTCGTGAACAGAGCGAGCGATGAGTTAAGAAAAAAAGTTTTAGAAAAATGGACTTCACTTTTCTTTTAAACAAATTAGATTTCGATCGAAGTAGAGATAGATGTTATCCTTAGGTTCAAAGGGTTTGAATGGTGATCTCATCAAATCGGCCCTGAAAGATCCTGGAGGCGATTGATGAGATGCTTTGGCCAATATGGGGAAATTCGATAAGATGAGGTTGAGAGAAGAGATTAAGGAGAAACTCAAAAAAGAAGGAAAGATTGAGTATGGGTAAATTTGGTTAGCCCTAATAGGTGATAAAGCTTGGTAAAAAGGTAGCAATAATGGGGAAAATCATAATGATAACCGTACAAACAATCATTGCAGCAAGGAAGGGTAGCACACCCTTAAAGATACTCTGCAGAGGTACCTGTGGAGCAATCGATTTAATTACAAATACATTTACCCCCTCCGGCGGTGAGATTACGCCCATCTCAGCGATCAAGACTACTATCACTCCAAACCATATTGGGTCATAGCCAAGGCGCATGACTATCGGGAAAAAAATGGGGATGGTGAGTACGATCAACCCCATGGAATCCATAAAGGTGCCACCTAAGAAATAAAAGAAGATGATGGCTCCCATGATAATATTTGGAGAGTAAGGAAGCCCCCCGACCCAGTCAGCCAAATCAAAGGTGATTCTTGATACCGCCATAAAATGACCAAAGACTGTCGCCCCGGTGATACAGAATATAACCATACAGGATGTTTGTAAGGCATCCTTAACCGCCTCGAAAAATACTCGCCAGTTAAGCTCTCGTCTGACTAAGCCAATGATCAAGGCCCCACCGGCTCCAATCCCCCCAGCTTGAGTGGCGCTGAACCAGCCAAGAAATAACCCGCCAATGACGAAAAGGAACAGAATGAGAGTCTCAATAATCCCTGTAAGTGACATTAACCTCCCTTTCCAACTGGTTCGGGCTCCAGGGGGAGCGAGGTTAGGATTACGCCAGCAGAGAATAGCAACTACTATCATCATGAGGAAGGCGAGGAGTATCCCTGGTAATACCCCAGCAATGAAAAGTTTACCTATGGACTGTTCAGTCAATATCCCATAGATGAGGAAGACAGTGCTTGGTGGAATCATAACACCAAGTGTGCCGGCGGAAGCAACCGAACCAGTGGCTAATGTATCATCGTAGTTAAACCTCTTCATCTCCGGAATGGCTATCTTGCCCATTGTCGCAGCCGTAGCCGCCGACGACCCACATATGGCACCAAAACCAGCACAGGCAATCACCGTAGCCATAATCAGCCCACCACGTACATGCCCCACCCACGCATAGGTAGTATTATAAAGCCTTTTACTAATTCCTGAGGCAAAGGCGAAGCAACCCATGAGGATAAACATTGGGATACAACTCAAGGAGTAAGAGGAAAATTGCTCGAAGATATCCCGGGCAAGAATACTAAGTCCTGCTTGTGGGTTACTTAGATAAATAAAACCAGCAACCCCCACAATAGCCATACTGAAAGCCACCGGCACTCTAATAAGAAAAAGGAACATAAGAACAACAGTCCCAATAACGCCTACCGTAATTTCGCTCATCCTTTTACCACCCTAATTAAAGAGTTAATAAATCTCTGTAAAAATACCAGACAAACCGGGATACTGCCAAGAGCAATGACATAAGGGAAAGGGAAGAGAACGAAGCGTAATTGAGACATGCTCCTCTCATCCGCGGTCTGAAAGGAATAACCAAGACCATAGAGCTGCCAAACAACGATCATGAAGAAAGCAAATCCAAAAAGAGTGGCAAGGCTGTCGATAACTCCTTGAGTACGCTTTGGCAGGCTGGAGATAAAAATGTCTACTTGGATATGACGGCCTAAAATTAGGGTCATGCCTAAAGCAAACGCAATGGCTATTACCTGGGAAAACTGGACTACATCAATGGCACCTTGGATAGGCAGGGCAAAAAATTTTGTTAAAAAAACATCAATGCAGGTGACAAACATCATCACCAGGAACCCTATAACCCCTATCCACTCAAGCCAAACGCTTAACCGACGATTAAATTTTTCAAATTTGCTTAGCATAGTGACAAACTTCAGCCTTTTAGAATCTTGCTTTATTCCTTAGATTGGGTGCAGGTTTTACCCCGCACCCAAATCCAAGGGTTGGAAAAGAGATTACCTCAAAATTGATTCAGGTCTCATCTCTTTAGGTCCGGTTGGTGATGGGATTCTCCATTCTATCTGCTTTTTTGTCCAGTAGTCAGACCGCTCCCGCAGAAATTTAATCCAGCTTCTAACCTCGTCCTCTTTATGACCTTTACCAACCATCTCCTTTATATAGCCATCTATTACCACATCAGCCGCTGTCTTCCACCGGGCTGCCTCTTCTGGAGAGAGCTCAATCAGTTCTACACCCTTAGATTTGGCAAACTCCATCCCTTCAAAGTCTATCGAATTCCACATCAGGCCATACCTCTCCTTGAAGATTCCACTTACCTGAGTAAAGATTTCTTGTATGTCAGGGGGCAACTTTTTCCAAGTGTCCTTATTCATCGCCACATAGAAGGCATAGGTGGTACCAACCTGCCAGGATACTGCCGTATACTTTACCACTTCGGCAAACTTGAATGTCTTGAGCGTCTCGTAGGGCGATAATACTCCGTCGTTCACACCCTTAGCTATCGCTTCATAGACTTCCATCATGGGGGTGGGAGCTGGAGTTCCACCAAGTGCGTTCATGACGTTACCCACACGCCCTGGGGCTCTTATGATTAACCCCTTGAGGTCTTCCAGCTTACGCACTGGCTTCTTAGAGATTACGAGGTTGGGGTTGCTCGAGTTGAACCAGAGCGGATGCACTACATCCCATTCCTTTGGTTTAAATTTCTGGTAGAAGTCATTCATACACTGACTGCCAACCCAGGCACTGGGATAGCCCAGAGGCATATCGCAGGCTTCTGTAACGGGGAAGCGACCCGGACTATATTCAACATGACTATAGCCTATGTCGGCGATCCCTTTAATGATGCCATCGATCATCGCTGGAGCGGTAAGCAATGTGCCCCCAGGATAGTAGTTAATCTTCACCCTTCCGGCGGTAAGCTTCTCTATTTCTTCAATAAATTCTTTCCCGATAAGGGTATGTTTGGCTACAGGAGGGAAGTAATTAGCAAATTTTAGCGTTATCACCTTAGGTTGAGCATAAGGGCCTTTGAAGGGTATGAGAGCTAATATGAGCCCCAAGCAAAGAATCCCCACCACAATCAATAGTCTCTTCTGTTTCATTGTCAATGCCTCCTTTCGAAATTGGGTTACCTCATCACAGCCCCATTACTGCTATGAGGTTTTCTAACATATCTACCAATATAATTTTGAATTGTCAATTTTTTAAAAAGACTTAGATCAGATCTCTTACATCACTGATGTTGATCTCCAGCATCTTCACCGAGGCAAGGATTCGTTCTGCATTTCGGTCGATCGCCTGGATTCCTCCGGAGAGTTGCTTTAATTCCTGAGTTGCCTTCTTGATCGTTTTGATTCGGGTATCAAGTTTTCTAATTTCTCCTCGAGTCATCGTGCACCTCTCATCTAATATATTCGAAATCCCTGCCTGCGGTAGGCAGGCGAAACAAATCCAAATAATGTAACTCAAGGCTTTAGCCTTGATTAAGATCAACCCTGAAGGGTTGAGTTACAGATTTTCACGCCATGCCCCATGCTCTATGCACTCTGCTGTTCAGTCGTGTTTCCGCAGGTCTTTAAACCGTTTCGCCTTCACCTCATAGCGAGGTAAGGAATTAAATGGATGGACTTCGATGTTGTACCCCAGGTTCGTTTTTAATCGCAGTTGATCTTTCAGTTGGATGAGGATCACCTCCTGATTTTTCTCTTCCTGCGGTAAGATTTCGATCTTGAGGGTGATGTGGTCGAGATCTCCTTTTTTCGTCACAATGACTTCAAATTCATCGCTCAGCCCTTTGATGGAACGAACCACTTCTTCAATGGCAGAGGGAGCAATGAGCACGCCTTTGATCTTCGTAATATCATCTGCCCTTCCAACGACCCCTCCCTGAATAATACGGAATGTTCTTCCACAAGGGCAGGGTTCCTTCGACCATTCCGCCACATCCTTGGAGTCGAACCGGATGCAGGGCTGAGCAATCCGATCAAGAGCAGTAATGACGATCTTCCCCTTTCGACCTGGCTCTTCGATGATCTCTCCTGTTTCAATATCCTCTAACTGAGTGAGAAAGAGGGCTTCGTTGACATGAAGACCGCCGGGTTGAGCTGTGCATTCGAAGCCCCACGCACCGATCTCTGTAGCCCCCACGTGATCATAAACCTTCGCCCCCCAGGCCTCTTCCATTCTCTTTTTGGTAGAGGGAATACTGGCACCTGGCTCGCCGGCACAAGTGATTTTTCGAATGGTCAGATCTCGCGCTGGATCGATTCCAAGTTTTTTCTTAGCTGTATCCGCCATCCCCAAGACATATGTTGGAGTCGCCATCATGGCATTCGCTTTGAGTTCTTGAATCTTCAGAATCCGAGCTTCTGTATCGAGGACACCACCTGGAATGACTTCACACCCAATCTTTTCTGCTGCATAATGGCCTGCCCAGAAGGCAACAAAGATATTATATCCGAAGGGGAGGAATACCCGGTCCGTTTTCCGATAGCCTTGAGCGTAGAGAAGATAAGCCCAGGCCTCAGCCCACCACTCCCAGTCCTGCCAAGTATCGGGTTGATAAACGGGTGTTCCGGTTGTTCCACTGGTCTGTCGAAATTCCGTGACCTCTTCCAAAGGCACACAGAGGGCATCTCCATAAGGGAAGGGATCCTTTCTCTGGATATCTCTCATCATTGCCTTTTCCACCTTTGGAACCTTTGCCACATCCTCATAAGATTTGATATCACCCGGTTCAAGCCCTGCCTCCTGATAAAGCTTTCGATGGAACTTCGACCTCTCGTAGGCCCATTCTAAAATCCTCTTAAACTTTTTGAGTTGAAGCTCTCTCATTTTTCTAGGCGGAAGAGTTTCCACCACTGGATTCCAATACAGATCTTTCTGATTTGAGTAGGTCTTCATTTTTCCCCTTTTACCTCCTTATCCTATTCGCTTATGTATAAGGAAGAAACTCTTTACCTAAAATACCTTGTCCGATTTCCATTTTTAGTGTGGCATTGGCAATCTGTATGGCCTTTATATCCCTTAGATAACGCTCCAAGGGAAGTTCTCTTGAATATCCCAGTCCACCAAATACATCCATGGCATCATTTACCACTTTATAGGCGATTTCGCCTCCGATCAAATTCGCCATGGCCGCCCAGGTGGAGGCTTCCGCAGTATTTTTCTCGATCAAATGAAGAGCCTGAAAACAAGTCAGCTTGGCGGCTTCAAGCAAGGTAAAATCCTCTACCAATTTGAATTGGATGTCCTCGAATTTACCCAATGGTTTTCCAAAAACCTTTCGACTCTTTGCATATTCCAGGGCTTCTCCTAAAGCTTGCCTGGCTGTCCCCAGAGCAATCAGGCCTGTCAGAGCCCTTTGTTCCTGCACGGTAGGTTTCAGCATGGATAACGCGTTGTTCTTTTCCCCAATCAGATTTTCTGCCCGGACTTTAACATCACTGAAAGCGATGTTTCCCCATTTTGTGGCTCTCCAGCCAAAGCCTTGAAGCTGTTGGATGTCTATCCCCGGCCTATTTGCTTCGATGAAGAGACAACTGATCCCATCCCTACTTTTCCCATCTGTCTTGACAAGCACCACAAAGCCCTGTGCAATTTCAGCAAAAGTGATCATGGACTTCTCGCCATTTACGACATAGGTATCCTTCACACGTTTTGCAGCAGTTTTTATGGCCCTTATGTCTGAACCCGCCTCCGATTCCATGGCCGCAAACGCAAGAATACATCTTCCTTTCGCAATGTCCGGCAGGTAGTTCCGCCTCAACCTTTCTGAACCTTGCAACAGCACTCTTCCGGTAATGTTAGAGCCACAAAGGATGACGGCACAGTTGTGGTCGAATCGGGCAACCTCTTCCAGTGCAACTCCCGCGGTGATCAGGTCAGCTCCTACTCCGCCATAACCCGTCGGTAGACGCAATCCCGTGAGACCCATTTCTGCCATCTTTTTGAAAATTTCCCAGGGAAATTCCTCATGAATATCCCAATAAGAAGCCTTCGGGGCTAATTCCTTTTTGGCGAACTCGTGAACGCTTTTTTGAATAGCCCTCTGTTCCTCATTCAGTTCAAACATGCCATCCCCTACCAATGAGATCTTAGGTTAAAAAATGTTACCAAACCGGATTAAATTTTATGAATCCCCTGGCGTTTTGTCAACAACAATTACTCATTCCGAAAAGATTGGAAAAGATGGAAGCATGGGATATAATCATCTATGTTTATTTTTTAAAAAGAAACTATCTTTCAGAGGTTTATATCATGGCCAATTATATTGTCCTTGGAACATGGAATACAAAACATGAAGAACTCGATTTTCTTTGCGATGAAATGAGAAGGCGATCTCATCAACCTATTCCATTAGACTTATCCACAAAAAAAACGACCCGAGCAAGGAATATCGCAGTCCGTCAGTCCATTTCGATGGCCAAGGCGAGATTAAAAGAAATAGCAAAAAAGAAGCACATCTCAGGGGTCATTTCACTGGGTGGGGGTACAAATCTTTTCATGGCAACAAAATTGATGGAGGAGTTCCCTTTATTTATTACAAAGATCATCGTTTCAACAATGATTGTCAACAGTATCCATAATTTTAAACCCTATAAAGACATCCTCTATATTCAATCTCCTTGTGATTTCGGTATGTTAAACCCGCTGACAAAATCCCTCCTTACCAATTGTGTAACGATTTTAACTTCAACAGGGGAGGGTCTCCCCAGACCCGACAAACCCTCCATTGCCATCACCGGCTTTGGTATCACCGATGGATGCTTTAAAGCGGTAAAGAATTTCTGGTCCAAAAAAGATTTTCATCTCGTCCCGTTCCATTCTATTGGAGAGAATACAATGGCCATGGCAGAACTCATCCAGATGGGTTTTTTTAAAGGGATCATGGACCTTACCTTACATGATGTGATGGATCACATTGCCGGAGGGGCTTATGGGAAGATAGATAAAAATAGGCTTTATGCCTACCTCTCAAAGGACCTGCCAGCCGTCATCGCCCCTGGAGGCTTAGACACCATCGCGTTTCCCGATGGTCACCCATCCCTTCCCTACTTTAGAAAAAGGAAAAGATATCATCATGATTTTAGGTGGGGGATCAAAGCCAACAAAGAGGAAATAATCAAGGCTGCAAAATGGATAGGAAATATTATGAAAGAGGCCCATCCAAAAAAATCAATTTTTTTGATACCTCTCCGGGGTTGGTCTTATCCTGGAGAAAAGGGAAGGGAATTTCATGACCCGGAACTCATTAGCTTATTTACCAAGTGGATAAAAAAATTCTTTCGAGAAGGCTCTGTCATCGAGGTCGACTTTTCCATCAATGACCCTCAATTTGGAAGAATCGCCTGTAAACATTTGGAGTCTCTGATGGAGGCGGAAGAATAAGGCGATCCTCGAAACCATCCCGACCAAAATCTCATTTCGATTCTTTTTTTCTTAACAAGATCTCTCTTTTTGCAATCCTTTTAGCCGTCGGTGTTAGAAACCAGTGGTCTATAATTGCTTCTAGAAAAACAAGATGTTCTCGGCGCGGAATATGGAACCGGCCTAAATCGATGGCCATGCCTTTTCGGGAGTAACGGGTCAGTTTATCTCCGTCCTTAACAATTCGGTCGCTTGCAGAGATAGGTCTTTTTCTCGAGTCGTGGCCTTGGATAATTCGAAAGATTTCATCGATCTTCTCTGGGGGATATTGCATTTTTCCCAATATCGCCCTGGCGATTTTTGCCCCCTCCAATTCATGAACCCTTGCCAATTTGGGATTGGATGGATTGGGCCCAAAAGCAGTCAGGTGAAGATGCTCAGGAATAGCATTCCAGCCTACATCATGAAGAATGATAGCAGGAATGACCACCCCTTCGTCCCCCTTTTCAGATTTTAAAAGTTTTAAGACATAGTGGAGCGCGATCCGGGTGTGGATGAGATTCTTGCGAGTGTGAAGAAAGGGTTTGGCCTTTTCAAAAATCTTTTGATGGATCGGCTTGATAGCCATCATATCCAAATCATATATCTTCAATCCGCAATCTGAAATTCAAAACCCCTTCATCATTTTTTCCAGTAGATAAGGGAGTTCGATGCGGCCAGTTGGAGCGAGGATGCGGCTGCTATAGTCAATCACATACTTGGATATCAA
>Ga0316626_10001051_pt1 | contig 11919 bp, 10 predicted proteins | sample OWC_Aug_T1_C1_D5_FD_207656 | JGI IMG/M metagenome (GOLD analysis project Ga0316626, IMG submission 207656) | Wetland soil microbial communities from Old Woman Creek delta, Ohio, United States - OWC_Aug_T1_C1_D5_A | ecosystem: Environmental > Terrestrial > Soil > Wetlands | place: USA: Ohio...
CGATACGAGCCAGCCCCCGGCCACTGCGAGCATCGGCAGCACCGGGAAGATGTAGCGGATGTGGCTGCCGCGGAACTGGAAGAAGAGGTAAACGAGCATGTAGAGCATGGACGCCCCCAGCAGGAGTTTCCAGGCCGGCGGGGAGCCACGGAATTTCCGGCCCGCCAGGGCCGCCAGCCCGACGACCAGCGGCAGGGCGCTGAAAAGCTCCACGGCCTCGAAGACCCGCGCGCGCGCAAGCTCGGTCTGCGGGTATACGGGGAACAGCGAGAGGATCTCCAGGTTCCTTCCGCCGAAGACCTCGGCGAAGAACGGATAGATCGGATTCCCGAAGAAGAGCCAGTTGCGGCCCAATATCACCAGGACCGGGACGGCCCAGGGGATTGCCAGGAACGGCACCCTTGACGGACGGGCGCGCAGGAGCAGCGACCCGCAGAGCACCAAGACCGCACCGATCATGACGCCGTTGTATTTGACAAGGGCCGCCGCGCCCGATGCGAGCCCGGCCAGCGCGAGCAGGCGGCGGTTGTCCTCCTCCATTCCGGAGAGAAGCAGTGCCGCGCCCGTCAGTGTCGCAAGCGCCACCGGGACCTCGACGAAGAACTGGGTGGACCAGATGGGCAATTCCGGCAGCGAGAGCAGAAGCAGGGGCGCCACCATCGCCGCCAGGCGGCTGCCGCCGTGGCGGCGGGCCTGCTGGGCGACCAGGAGGGCCAACAGGGCGAACGAAACGGGCACGAGCGGGCGCGACCACAGGTCGTTGGCGGAGCCGTCCAGAAGGTAGAGCCACAGCTGCTGAGTTTCGAAAAGGTCGGGAAAGGCGCGCGCCCACTCGGTCCAGGCCGGGCCGACATCGTCGGGCAGGCTGCCGCTCTGGAACGCCTCGCGCGGTATCACCGCGTGATAGGCGACGCTGTCGGTGTTCATCACCGGCAGACTGACGGCCTTGAAGAAGGCCAGGCACAGGAAGATGGACAAAAGCACCGCTGCCGCTGCGAGAGGCGGCTCCCGCCGCAGCACATCGAGGACGTGCCGGGCCCGGCCGGACAGGCCAAACAGCCAGCGCGGGATGCGGGAGCGGACGGGCCAAAGGAGCGCCACGGCGACCAGCAGGGCGCCCAGGGACAATGCCGCGGCAATGGCGCCGTCCAGCCTGATTCCCAGGAACTGGTCGAGGGAAAGGAGGGCCAGGTTCACGCCCGCCCAGCCGCCGACCCAGGAGAACGCCAGGCCCTCGACGACGGACGGCCTTTTGGCCGCGCGCAGGTACAGGGCGCCGGCGGCCGCCAGCACCGGCAGGGTGCCCAGGGCGGGCAGGGGGAACACCGGCTATCCCCTCCGTCCGCTCGGGGCCGGGCGCGGGAGCTCCAGGAGGCCGTAGGGGTGCTTGATGCGCTCCTTGCGGGCGGCGCAGTCCCGCGCCCGGGGATAGGAGCTGCGGTAGCCGGCCACGAGCGAGTGAAGCAGCCGGACGGCCCGCCTAGAGACCGCCTCGCCCATGCCCAGGCGCGACACGCCTTCGAGGACGCCGGGGACCAGTCTGCCTCCGGGGTATGGCGCCACCTCGGTTGCCGGGGTCTGTCGGACCGCAAGCTGCGGGAAGAAGGATGGCAGCCAGGGGTTGCTCGCAATGACCGAATCGAAGTAGGGGGCGTTGTACACCGGCCGGGAGTTGAGAAGCTCGAACGCCAATGCGGCGTCCGTGCGGACGAAGGGCCGGGCCTCGCTCCGTTCCCATATGACGTTGATGCAGACGCGTTTCGTGATCAGCGGAAGGGGCATTTCCTCGACGTGGCCGTCGCTCCCCGGCGCGCCCCCGTCACAGCCCTTGACGCCGGCGCTCCAGCCGTTCCGCAGGCCGTAGCGCGCCGCCAGGACGAGCGCGGTCAGATAGGACAGGAACTTGCTCCCGTCCCGCACGAAGAGGTTGAGGTCCAAATCGTCATCGCTGCACAGCCCGCCCGACGCGAATGACCCGGCGACGGCGACGCATTCCACCGTGGGAAGCCGGGCGACCAGCTCCCGCACATAGGACCTGGCCAGATTGTCGAAAATGGCCTCGAAGGCGGGATGGCTCGACAGGCGATCCCGGGTGGCGGGCAGAAGGCGCCCGTGGCCCCGGAGGCATACCAGGCCGTCTTGGAGTTCAAGGCGCCCATCGCTCTCGATGGCCGCCTCGAGCTCGCCGCGAGGGACGGGTCCGCCCAGAAGTAGCGACGGCAGACGGGCGACGGGCAGCGCGTAGCCCCGCAGGTGCGCCAGCGCGAGGGTGCAACATACCCTCTCCGCGATGTCGAGCTTTTGCACGCCTTGCGGTTTTAGCGCTAGGACGTCGACCAAGGTAAAACTATTCAATTGGCTTGCCTTATATATTCTTTTTTCCAATTGACGGGACAATTTCGCCAAAAAGGGCGCGCATTCCCGGCGCGGGCTGCGGCTACTGTATCGCTATCCGGGCGTCCAGCACCCAAAACGGCCGGCCCTTCTCGAACACGACGAGCGGGTTGATGTCCATCTCCCTTATCTCGGGCAGGTCGAGTATCATCTGGGACATGCGCTGGAGGTGCTCCGAGAGTCGTTCGAGGTCGACGGGGGGCTCGCCGCGGGCGCCGTTGAGGATGGGGAAGCCCTTGATGGCGCGCACCATCTCGTCGGCGTCCACATCGGTCAGCGGCGCCACTCGGAAGGCCACGTCCTTCAGCACCTCGACGTAGACGCCGCCCAGCCCGAACATGATGACCGGGCCGAAGTTCGGGTGGGTGGTCATGCCCAATATGGTCTCCTTTCCGCCCCGGACCATCTCCTGCACGAGCACGCCTTCCATGGAGTACGACTGGTTCTGGGCCTTGAGGCCGGCGAAGGCCTCGGTGATGTGGCCGAACGCGGCCCGGACCTCCGCCTCGTTGCGCAGGTCGGCCTTCACGCCGCCCACGTCCGACTTGTGGAGCACATCGCGGGACACGAGCTTGAGCACCACCGGGTAGCCCAGCTCGTTGGCGGCGGCCACTGCCTTTTCGGTGTCCGTGCAGAGAACCGAGCGGGGCATCCCGAAACCGTAGGCGCCCAGGACCGATTCTACCTCCGATGGCGAAAGCCACTTGCGGCCCTCCGCGCGGGCCTTCATGACGACCTGCTCCGCCAATTCGGCCTTCACGTCGAACCGGCGCATCTTGCCCTCGGGGCGGTTCTTGATGAGGCTGTAGCGGTACATCGCCGCCAGGGCCTTGGCCGCGGATTCGGGGAACATGTACAACGGCAGGGGGCAGGTGCCGGGCCGGGCCCGCCGCTGCTCCCGGGTGCTCATGAAGACCCCCAGGACGGGCTTGTCGTGGCGGCCGCAGGCCCGGTGGATGGCGGCGTTCACGGCCGCGGCGTCGGTCATGAGCGGATGGACGAATATGACTATGACTGCGTCGACGTTCCGGTCGTGGAGGACGGCGTCCAGGACCGTCTCGTACATCTGGGCATTGCCCTCGGCGAGCATGTCCACGGGGTTGTTTATGGCCGCCGCCGGGACCAGGTGCTCCTTGAGGGTGCGCCGGGTGCGCTCCTCGAGCTGGGCCATCTCGAGACCGTACGACACGCAAGCGTCCGTGGCCATGATGCCCGGCCCGCCGGCGTTGGTGACCACGGCCACGCGCTTTCCCGCCGGAAGGGGCTGGCCGGTGAAGGCCTTGGCGTAGTCGAGCAGGTCCTCGATGGATTCGACGCGCAGAACGCCGCACTGGTGGAATATCGCGTCCGTGAGGACATCGCCCTCGGCCAGGCTGCCCGTATGGGACGAGATCGCGCGGGCGCCCGCAAGCGTCCGGCCCGACTTGACGGCCACCACGGGCTTTTTCCGCGAGAGGCTGCGGGCAATTCTGGTGAACTTGCGCGGGTTGCCGAAGCTCTCGATGTACATCAGCACGAGCTTCACGGCGTCGTCGCCCTCCCAGGCCTCGAGCAGGTCGTTGGCGGAGATGTCCATCTTGTTGCCCATGCTAACGAACTTGGAGAAACCGATGTCGGCCTCCTTGGCGTAATCGAGCAGCGTGCCGCAGAGCGCCCCCGACTGGGACATCAGGCCTATCGTGCCGTCGAGGGGCATGGTGATGGCGAAGGTGGCGTTCATTCGCACGTCCGATTCGGTGTTGATGACGCCCATGCAGTTGGGGCCGACCACCCGGATGCCGTACTTCTTGGCTATGACCGCCACCTCCTGCTCGAGCTGGGCGCCCTTTTCGCCCACCTCCTTGAAGCCGGCCGATATGATGATGGCCCCGCGCACGCCCTTCTTTCCGCACTCCTCCATTATCTGCGGGACGATGCGCGCCGGGACGACGATGATGGCCAGATCGACCGGGTCCGGGATGGCCAGAAGGCTCGGGAAGCATTTCATGCTCAGCACGGTGTTGGCGCGCGGGTTGACGGGGTAGACGGACCCCTTGAACTCGTAGGTGACGAGGTTGCCCAGTATCTCGCGCCCGACGCCGCCGCGCTCGCGGGAGGCGCCTATCACGGCGATGGACTGGGGCCGGAATATCGAATCTAGGTTCTTGGTCATGTGCCGCACCTTCGGGACGTGATGCCGGTACGGGATTAATAGCGTTTGTCACGGGAAAACGGGTGAGCCGGGGAACCGGGGAGCCGGGGAGCCGGGATTCGGCCGTCGGTCACCGGTTCCCCGGCTCCCCGGCTCACCGGCTCACCGGTCATAGATCTTCTCGCGCGCATACAAATTAATATAATTCGTACGACATTCACCTAACCAGCGGGGTGGGTGGGTTGAGCAGGGTAGCAATAGTCGGTGTGGGACAGACCGCTCTGAAGCCGTTTTCGCCCGAGGTCTCCTACCGGGAGCTGATGTTCGAGGCCGCCGTGAAGGCGTACGAGGACGCCGGGGTGGAGCCGCGCAAGGATGTCGAATCGTTCATTGGCGTGTCCGAGGACTTCTGGGAGGGCACCTCCATATTCGACGAGTACGTGCCCGACCAGCTCGGCGGCGCGCTGCGCCCGGTGTGCACGATAGGCAACGAGGGCCTGGCCGGCATCGCCACCGCGGCCATGCAGATAATGACCGGGCAGATAGGCGTGGCGGCCGTGGAAAGTCACAGCAAGTACTCCGAGGTGGACCGGCCGCTCCGGGTCCTGCAGCTGGCCATAGACCCGGTGCTGAACCGGCCGCTGGACTTCAACCCACACCTGATCGCCGGACTGGAGATGGCGCGCTTTTTGGGGGTCTCGGGCGCCGTCCGCAACGACTGCGCCAGGGTGGTCGCCAAGAACCGGCGCAACGCGCTGAAAAATCCCTGGGCGGCGTATCCGGCGAAGGTCTCGTCCGAGGTGGTGCTCAGGTCCCAGGAGACATTCTCGCCTCTGCGGAAGCTCGAGTGCAGCGCGCCTGCCGACGGTGCGACCGTGGTCGTTCTGGCCTCCGAGGAGAAGGCCCGAAAGCTTTCGGACGACCCCGTCTGGATAGACGGCATGGGCTGGGCCAACGACACGCCCACGCTGGAAGCGCGCGACTGGGCACGGGCACGGTACGCCGAGTGGTCGGTCAGGCAGGCCACGAAGATGGCAGGCTATTCGGCGAAGAAGGTGGACCTCTACGAGATAGACGATACCTACGCCTACAAGGAGATCCAGCACGCGGCCGCCCTGGGCATCTGCAGGCCGGCCGACTACGCCAAGTTCATTCGAACCGGAGAGAAGCCCATAAATCCGTCCGGCGGCAGCCTCGGCTGCGGCCACACGCTGGACGCCACGGGCCTGTTCCGGCTGGGCGAGGCGGTGGAGCAGCTGCGCGGCCTTGCCGGCAGACGGCAGGTCAGGGGCGCAAAGCGGGCGCTCGTGCAGTCCTGGCGGGGAGTGCCCACCACCGGCGGCGCCGTGCTTCTTCTGTCCAACAAGGACGGAGGTGAGGCGAAATGAGGCGGGTCTGCGTCATCGGCGCGGGGATAACCAAGTTCGTGCGCCGGGCCAAGGAAACGGGCAAGGAGCTCTCGTTCGAGGCGGCGCGCATGGCGCTGGATTCGGCGGGCATGGACTTCAAGGAAATACAGTGCGTGGCGGAGGGCACCGCCCCCGACGCGTTCGACGGCATGCACATGAAGGCCGAGTACCTGTCGGACGGCAGCGGCGCCTACGGAAGACCGTACACGAGGTCCTATGTCGGCGGGGGCACGGGCGTCTTCATGGGCGCCCACGGCTGGTGGCACGTCGCCTCGGGGATGTTCGACACCTGCCTTGTGGTCGGGGAGGAGAAGATGTCGCCGTGCTTCCCGCACCCGCAGGGCGCCTTCCTCACCATCTTCGACAACTTCACGGAAAGGCCCCTGGGGCCCAACCTGGTGTGGATATTCGCCCTCGAGATGAACCGGTACATGACCACCCACAAGATCAAAAAGGAGGACGTGGCCCTCGTGTCCGTCAAGAACCACGGGAACGCGCTGGACCATCCCTCGGCCCAGCTGGGAATGAAGATAACCGTAGACGACGTGCTCAAGTCGGAGGTGCTGGCCTACCCGGTCCAGAGGCTCGACATCAGCCCGACCAGCGACGGCGCCGCGGCGCTGATATTCTGCACCGAGGAGATAGCGCGCAAATACACCGACAACCCCGTGTTCGTCGACGGCGTCGGCTGGCACCTTGATACGTCGTACTGGACGGACCGGGACCTGTACTATCCCAAATATGTAGAGAAAGCGGCGAAGATGGCCTACAAGATGGCCAAGATAGACAACCCGCGCAAGCAGATCTCGTTCGCCGAGCCCTACGACCCGTTCGATTACAAGGAGTTGCACCACATGGAAGGTTTGCTGCTCTGCGGCAAGGGCGAGGCGCCGATATTGACAAGGGAAGGCGTGACCCAGCGCGACGGGGCCATGCCGACCTGCCCATCCGGAGGGGCGCTGGGCGTCGGGAACCCGATAGCCGCCACGGGCGTCATGAAGCTCTGCGAGCTTTTCTGGCAGCTGCGCGGAGAGGCCGGGAAGCGCCAGGTCAAAAACGATCCGCACACGGGCGTGGCCCAGGCCTGGGGAGACCTGATGCAGGTGGGCACCGTCGTCGTGATGCGCCGTGGGGGTGCTAGACCATGAACGATACCCCAACAGACCCAGTCCCTCAGCCCGAGGGGCAGACAGTAAAGACGGAGGCACCCGCGCCTGCGCCCGGGAAGGTCCGCAAGGCAAAGCCCGAGGGGAAGCTGGCGGGCACGGCGCTCAAGGAAGAGGACTTCAAGAACAAAAGCATCCTCAAGGAGGAGTGGAACGACCCCGGGCTGAGCTACACCTGGAGCACCGGAGTGGCCATCGGGACCTACCTTGAAGGCCTGAAGAATGGCCATATCCTGGGCGTGCGCTGCCGTTCGTGCAACCGGATAATGGTCCCGCCCCGCATGTTCTGCGAGGAGTGCTTCAAGACGGTCGACGAGTTCGTCTTGGTGCAGGACACCGGCACGGTCAACACCTTCGCAATATGCTACATCAAGACCGACGCCTCCCGGCAGAAGAGGCCGCAGATACCGGCGGTCGTCGAGATAGACGGCGCCAGCAAGGGCATGGGCATACTACATCTCCTCGGCGAGGTGAAGCCGGAGAATGTCAAGATAGGGATGAAGGTGCAGGCGGTCTGGAAGCCGGCCAGCGAGCGGAAGGGCGACATCACGGACATAAGGTACTTCAAGCCGCTGGCGGCTGCGCCGGCGGCGCCCAAGGCCGCGAAGGGAAAGTCCAAGCCGAAAGCGGCGGCCGGCAAGCCGAAGCCGAAGGCCGCAAAGCCAAAGCTGAGACCGAAACCGAAGGGAGCGTGAGGGGGGAGCACCATGGGAATCTTGAGGAAGGTCGAGAAGGCGGAAAAGGTCAAGGAAATAAAGGGCGACTTCCCCGTGAAGTTCAAGTACACGATGCCGGCGCACCACGAGAAGTTCTTCCAGACCCTGAAGGAGACGGGGAAGTTCACGGGTGTCAAGTGCGTAAACTGCGGCACGACATATGTGCCACCTGTGGCGTTCTGCGAGAAGTGCTTCGTCCGGGTGGACAAGGGGGTCGAGATACCGGACACGGGGATCCTTCAGGCGTTCTCCGTGGCGCACGAAGGCCCGGAGGGCCAGCCCCTGGCGGCTCCGGTCGTCTACGGGATAGTCAAGCTGCGCGGCGCCTCGACGGTGATGTTGCACAAGGTGCTCGCGGAGCCCAAGAAGCTTGCGCCGGGCATGAAGGTCAAGGCCCAGCTCAAGCCGCCCCAGAAGCGCAAGGGTTCGATAACGGACATCGAGGGTTTCGTGCCAGTTTGAGCATGCCGTCAAAAGCACCGCCGAAACCGCTGTGCCTCAAGCGCCGGCACCTCGTCACTGACGAGGACGCCAAATACCTGAGAGGCCGGGTCGAGATAAAGCGTCCGGGCGAGGAGACCGGAGCCCATGTTACCGAGGGCAAAGAGGAGGTTTTGATCGTCCTCGAGGGCACGGCGACCGTCCATTACGAAAGGGCGACAATCAGGGTGCGCGCGGGGTACTCGCTGTTCATCGGGGAGGGCGTCCTGCACAACGTGCGCAATGCAGGGCGCAAACGGCTCAGGTACGTCTACGTCCGCTCGCTGGTGAAGGGCGAAAAGCACCACCACTAGGCCCTTGGGCCGTGTAAAGTTCATAATCCCCCCGGGCCATACGAGAGGGCCAGCGGGTGTTGGAACATGAAGCGCATCGGCATTCTCACGTCGGGCGGCGATTCCCCGGGCATGAACGCGGCCATCCGGTCCGCGACGCGCGTGGCCATCGCGAGCGGCCTGGAGATGGTCGGCATAATGCGCGGCTACCAGGGGATGATAGAGGGCGACTTCGTCCCGCTGGACCGCCGGGCCGTGGCCGGGATAATAGGCCGCGGCGGCACGATACTCAAGACCGCGCGCTCCAAGGACTTCATGAAGCCGGCGGGGAGGGCCCAGGCCTACGAGAAGGTGAAGGCGGCGGGCATCGAGGGGCTGGTGGCCATCGGCGGCGACGGCACGTTCCGCGGCGCATACAAGTTCTCCTCGGAGTTCGACATCCCCGTGATAGGGGTCCCGGGCTCCATAGACAACGATTCCGTCGGGACCGATTCCACCATAGGCTTCGACACCGCGGTCAACATCGCGCTGGAGGCCATAGACCGGATACGGGACACGGCCATCTCCCACGACCGCGTTTTCTACGTCGAGGTGATGGGCCGCTCCAGCGGGTTCATCGCGCTGCATTCGGGCATATGCGGCGGCGCCGAGGCCATACTCATCCCCGAGGTCACGGGCGAGGTCAACGAGCTGGCCGCCCTTCTCAAGGAGAACCGCAAGCGGGGAAAGCTCTGCAACATCGTCGTGGTCGCCGAGGGCGACGAATCCGGGGGCGCCTTCACCATCGCCAACATGATAAAGACGCTGACCGGGATAGACTACAGGGTGACGATACTGGGCCACATCCAGAGAGGCGGGACGCCGACGGCCGCAGACCGCTTGCTGGCGACGCGCCTGGCCGCCGCTGCCGTGGAGGCGCTCTTGGCCGGGAAGCGCAACATGATGGCCGGGCTGTCTGGCAACGACGTGATGCTCACCCCGTTCGAGCAGATCTGGGACTGCAAGAAGGAGCCGGACCTTGCACTGCTCAAGCTCGCCAAGCTGCTCTCGTGAGTGTGACGGAATGCGGGGGATGGACCGATGGAACGGGTAAGGAAGACAAAGATAGTGTGCACGCTGGGGCCCGCCACGACGGACGAGGCGATGCTCCGCCGGCTGGTTGCCGCCGGGATGGACGTTGCCCGCATCAACCTTTCCCACGGAACGCACGACGAGCATCGCGGCCGGATAAGGGCGGTGCGCGCCGCCGCCGAGGCCGAAAGAAAGGTGGTGGCGGTGCTGGGCGACCTGGGGGGCCCCAAGATAAGGCTGGGCGAGGTGGTGGGCCAGGCCGAACTCAAGGCGGGAGAGAGATTCACCCTCACCACGCGCCCGGTGCCGGGCGATTCTTCGGCCGTCTCGGTCAGTTACGCGGGCCTTCCCTCGGAGGTCCGTCCGGGCGAGGCGATCCTTCTTGCGGACGGGGCGCTGGAGCTTCGGGTGGTGGACCGGACCCCGACCGATGTCATATGCGAGGTCGTGGTGGGCGGAATGATAAGCTCCCGGAAGGGCGTCAATCTGCCGGCCACCCGGCTGAAGATATCGGCGGTGACCCAGAAGGATCGTGAGGACATTGCGTTCGCCGTCCGCGAGAGGCTGGACTACCTCGCCGTCTCGTTCGTCCGGCGCGCCCAGGACGTCAAGGACGCCCGCGCGGCGCTGGAGGAGCACGCTGCGAGCATCCCGATAATATCTAAGATCGAGAAGCCGGAGGCGCTCGTGGCGCTGGGCAACATCGCCGACCTTTCCGACGGGATCATGGTCGCCCGGGGCGACCTGGGCGTCGAGATACCGCTCGAGCGCGTGCCCGTGGTGCAGAAAGAGATCATACGCAAGGCGAGGATGCTGGGCAAGCCCGTCATAACGGCCACGCAGATGCTCCGGTCGATGGTGGATTCGCCCCATCCGAGCCGGGCCGAGACCACGGACGTCGCCAACGCCATCATCGACGGCACGGACGCGGTGATGCTCTCGGAGGAAACGGCCGTCGGGAAGTACCCGGTGGAGGCCGTGCGGACGATGCACAACATCGCCCTGGAGGCCGAGACGGCGATGGTCCAGGACTGGTTCCCCCGGGCCCAGGAGCCCGTGCACCGCTTCGATTTGCAAAGCGCCATAGCGCAGGCGGTGCTGGACGCCTCGCGGCACCCGGATGTCTCCGTCATCGTGACGCCCTCGGCGCGAGGCACCACGCCCATGATGGTGTCGCGCCTTCGGCCCGACAAGCCGGTGCTGATGCTGACCGAGTCCGAGAGGGTGGCCCGGCGGTTCGCGCTCATATGGGGCGTGACGCCGGTCTGCACGAGGATGCCCAAGGACCTGGACGAGGTTTTCGTGCTGGCGGGCAGGGAGGCCCGGACGAGGGGGCTGCTCGCTCCCGGCGGCCTGGCCATCGTCACCGCCGGCTATCCCATATTCGGCACCCCGACCAACCTCATCTACGTGCACAAGCTGGAAAGGGAGAAATGATGGGCGCGCCCGTCCGGGTGACCTACATCGGCCACGCCACCACGATAGTGGAATGGCACGGCGCCAAGTTCATCACCGACCCGCTGCTCTTCAGGAGGATAGCGCGCATCGGGCCCAAGCGCAAGGTCGATTTCAAGCTCGATGAGCGGCTGCTGGAAGGGGTGCGGTTCGCCACCATCTCGCACGGGCACTTCGACCACCTCGACAAGCGCTCGCTGTGCCGGCTGCCGCCTGAAGCGCCGGCGGTGTGCTGCCCCAGCCTCAGCGGCATCGTCGGCCGCTCCTGCGGAAGAAGGGCGATAGGCATCGGCTGGTGGGAGAGCACCGGGATCGGTGGCGCGAAGGTCACGGCCGTGCCGGCGTTCCATTTTTCGGCCCGCCCCCCGTTCCACTGGACGAAGGACTACCAGGGCTATGTCGTGGAGATGACCGCCGGGGCGGAGAAGCGGACGGTGTACCACGCCGGCGACTGCGGCCGAAGCGAGTATTTCGGGCAGATAGGCAAGAAATTCGCCATCGAAATAGCGATGCTGCCCATAGGCGCCTACGACCCGCCGTCGTTTAGGAAGCACCATCTTTCGCCCGAGGACGCCCTCGACGCCTTCGAGGCGCTGGGCGCCAAGGTGATGGTGCCCATCCACTGGGGGACCTTCAACCTATCCTGGGAGCCTTTCGACGAACCGCCCCGGCGCCTGATGGAGCGGGCCCGCGATCGAGGCCTCGAGAAGAGGATAAGGCTCCTTCAGCCGGGGGAATTTGCCGACATTGACTAATCGGCGATCCCTATGGTCCGCCAGTTCCTCCGGGCGCGCAGTATGTCGG
>Ga0316626_10001053_pt1 | contig 11913 bp, 28 predicted proteins | sample OWC_Aug_T1_C1_D5_FD_207656 | JGI IMG/M metagenome (GOLD analysis project Ga0316626, IMG submission 207656) | Wetland soil microbial communities from Old Woman Creek delta, Ohio, United States - OWC_Aug_T1_C1_D5_A | ecosystem: Environmental > Terrestrial > Soil > Wetlands | place: USA: Ohio...
CTAGCTTTCATTGTAAATGTATCACCACTGACATGAACTATTCCATCAAGAAGATAGATATATTTAATACCGGATAAATTTGCATTTTCTGGATCAAACTTGTTAACGAATTCAATCACTTGAGTTACCTTTGCAGGATTATCAAGTTTAACGAGTATTTGTTCAATAGCCAAAATGTCGTATAGAGGAAATGATTTACATAGTTCATCAAATTTGGTTGGATCAGGTGTAGATAAGTCAACTCCGAGTAAACGTTTAATTGTGCTGTATTGCTCAAATGCGCGAAATGTCCTAGTAGCAGTTGACATATACATAGGTGGGGCTGTTGGAGTATCAATATCCGTGATTAGTTCAACTTCTTCTGCAATACCGTTTAAGATACTAAATTTAAAAGAAGTAGTGATTACTCCGGCAGGATCTTTACATATCAATTCGTAAGAACCTTCAATGTGGTCAGTTATGTAAGTCTTACTGAAGAAATATTGAAATGTTTCCGCCATCTGTGTCGGTGTCATTACTTTACCCATTGAAGCTGAACCAACGATAGTATTTATGACTGAAGCACATAACCATATCATTTTATTGATGTAAGATTTACCTATACCATTTTGCCCAACCATTACTACAAAGGAGTTTAATTCCATAGTAGCTTTCATAGGAAATGGTGATACTTGATTTAAAGTAATTTCAGAGAAGTTAGTTAAATGTTTAGCCATATAAGTTTCTTTCAGTATGTTAGATGCCACATGATGATAATGTTGCTCGCTGTGCGTCAAGTGCTTTAGAAGCAGTATTATGTGCTTCATATGCTGCAAGGTAATCTCGTGCTTCTTTGATTTCTGCTTTACACGTAGTAAGAATAGCTTTGAAGTCTGCGTCAGTAAAATATTTAGTAGTAATAAGACTATCAATAGTTACTACAATATTTAATTTTGGCATCTCAATTCTATTACTAGGAGTGCCATATGTAGACATGCTCCATTCTTTTCGTAGGACTGGAATTGGTAATGCTACGAATGCACGTTTAGCTGTAACATAAGCAACAAGTTTAGTAGAATGCTTAGCCATGAATGCTTCAAAGAGTTCTACTGCGAATACACGTTCTTTCTCAGATACAGTATTCTTAGAGAACTGAATACCTCCGATAGATACTAGAGGTTGACCACAACCTCCAACAATAGTGAGTGTTTTGTCTTTAATGATGACATGGAGTTCTGGTAAACCCTATGAATCCAAGATAGGTTGACAAGCTTGACGAAGTAATAACATGTGATGTCCTTAAAATAAGATGGTGATCTATGATCATATAAAGTATGGCGCCTGAGGGAGGAATCGAACGCTCCGATGTGTATGAGTCCTATATTTGTTAGGATACACGTAATACTATTACCACTATAGCTACTCAGGCATAAAAATAAAACAAGCTAAGTGTGCATGCAGAGGCTTAGCGTAAGTTATCATTTAATGGTAATACATGGGCTATTGTTCTTTTATCCTGAATTAAATGATGAGCATACTACTCTAGGTAATGCACCGTCTGCGGCTATTCCTATATATTCTACGTCAACTAAGAATGGATTAGATACCCAAGCGGTGTCTATGTACTTTTCTAAGCGACTATCTTTATACACGTAATAGCACTCATTGTTAATCCATCTATAGTAATCTGATGGATGAGTAGTTCTAGCAGCATACTCATCTTCAGCTATAACAACAGCAGAATCATATGTATCGTAACCAGTATTAGATGATTGTGATATAAGATATATATTCATTTAAAACTCTCTGAGACGGGATGCACCCTTCTTCGTGGAGTAACCATGGTGAATGAGACGCGTTTTAATAGCTGCTGTAGATCGATTAAGATAATTAGCTAACCATTCGACAGAGAAACCATCTTCCCAGGAATTCATGAGTATTTCATCATGCTCTGGTTTCCATGTTTTACAAGATAACGTAGTAGGTACAATGTTTCTTGGTTTACGTGTACGTTTAACTGATGGTGTCTGTGTTGGGAATGTACTGAAGAGTAAATTCCATAGATACTTGAATGGATTCATTGGTAGTCCTTTGTATAAATAGTGAATGTGATATCTTCCTCGGAGATAGGATCAATGAGAATGATATCCATAGTTTTTGGGATGGGATCATCCGGGTCTAAGTCCATGAGCTGATCTAAGACTTGTTCGTGTATGGTGGTGTAGTCGCTGTCTTCGATCTCATGTTCAGTAATAAACTGTCCCCGATTACCATCGATGTCTGCTCCGTAGAGTTCTTGATATGTGATCATCTAATATTTACCTCACATTTAATGGGTTCTTCCCAGCGATTACGTTCCATGGTATCAATCCAATTGCCGTTACCTTTCTGCAATTCCCAATGATGCATAAGGAATCCAGTTTCATGACAGTAATATTGTTCATGGTCTACTGGCTGTTTAGTGATTGGTTTGGCTTCTGGTATATAGAATACAGCAAACACCATTACAAATCCCGATACTCCTACTATTAGTAATAGCATTAATACTATATGTTTAGGCATTTTCTAATCCTTTTAGTTTCTTCAATCTTAATCCACCGATAAACATCTTCATTGATTTCAGCTTCTGTATAAAAATCACTAGCTAAACCCATAACAATATCTTTAGTCTTAGAGAACATTAACCACTGCCATTCATATACTGGTTCTGATGGTTTAATACGGATTTCTTGACCTGAAAACATAACTTCTATAAATCTGTCATCATTAGATGACCATAATTCACATTTAACACCTTCAATAACTTTATGCCATATATCAGCTTGAGGATGGCGATTCTTACCTTTAAGGATACAGATGTTTGAGTTGAAGAATATATCAAATGCTGGTTTAGCTTGACTTAATTTTGCTCCACCTTGAGAGGCATTTACTATGTTATCCCATAATTCTTCTTTAGTCATTTGCTATCCTTTGGTTTAAACCCAATAAAGCATTTAGAATCAGGTGTAGTACAAGTTTGAAATTCAGTATCATTACATACATAATAATCTTCACCTTGTTTCTCCATGTGAATACAGTTACCACATAGTTTAGGAGTTTTAATTACATCAACGCTCTCTACTAAACTCTTCGACAATGTTTCAGCGTAAGTCGCAAGTTTTGCAATACGTGCTTCAAGCAAGGTTATGTAAGCTCCACTGGCAATAATACACTCAGCTACACTACCGATTTCAATAATTTTATAATATTCTTCTCGTGTCATTTAATGCTCCTATATGTTTTCATAACTGCTAATGCTTGTTGGTGTCCCAGACTACTCCAGCCTTTGTAGCGTTTGATAGCTAGAAAGTCTGAGTGGTATAGGTCTCTATAATCTCGTAAGAGTTTGGCTGCATCCATGATGTTGCCTCTGTCGGTGTATACTGAATATGGTAGGATGGAGCCACACTGTGTGTTAATACCGCATATGCCGATGACTCCTGGTAATGCATGAGATGTGTGTTTAAAACCACTCTCAGAAGCTATTAGAGCTGCAAGAAGTAATGGGTCAAGTGAATATTCATCTGCTGCACGAATGACTGCTATAGCCTGAGTATGTGATGCTCCTAATGATTCGATTGCTCTTGTAGTAGAGCGATAATACTGAAGGTGTTTAGTTAACTCAGATATCTCGTGGTTAGCTTGTGATACTTCAGTGAAGAGGTCAGCATTCTCTGACACTAATTCCTCGATGATATGCTCATGCTGAGATACGGAGATGTAGAATGTGCTGACAGTAACCATAATGGCTAATAGCCCTGTAATGAATGGTAAGATGAGATCTTCTTCAATGTTTAGTGTCATGAGATTCCTTTATGTAATAGAGTTTGTATATCTACTTCATAGTTTGTTAAAGCTTCTACAAATCCATTAAAATGTATAAATGTATTTGAACTGTAGTACCAAGGGTAGAAGGTAGCCAAACTTTTTAATGTATTAGCTAAATACTGTTTATCTTTATTTTCAATAGACCCCACGATAGTTACTATTTTCATACGACCAACAGTTTCAATAAATAATTTCATAATTATTCCTTTAGTCATACTGTAAAATTTAATATCTCCAAAGAATCTAGATATCCGGTGTCACTTGGTTAAGAGTCTCTATACTTGCTCTATGAATAGGATCTATGTGATCCATAGACACGTACAAGGCTGCAACTCTGCAGTCGGTTTTATCACTGTCTTCAATCTAGACTCATGGGAAATATCACTACACGCATCACCATGCAAGATGCTGTAGCTCGACTTAATCTTCACTCTTAAATATAAGAATGTCATGGTAGGTGATCACTAGGATCATGTAAAAGTACAGTGCATCCCCTCTGCAGATCACTGAATGAATAAACACGCATTAGCTTTTTTCAAGTTAATTTTAGAGGTAAGGGAATAAATCCTTTATGGTGATACATACCTATGGTGAATAGGAAGTTACCATCTTGTGTATGGTGGAATTGAACCAACTCTAAGCTATACCTGCTTCATTACACTATGTACCACTATAAAAGATTCAATTAAAGATGCTTGTCGTTTTACCTGTTGACCCTGGGCAAGCACATAGGGAACAGAACCAGAATCTGAGTGCACTCATATCTGGATTTGGTTGGTTAGTTAGTTTACGTCGGAGAGATCTCCATGCTCTACTAGAGCTGATGTATCTGGTTCACGAATACCGAGTTTGAGTTCAAGTTCATGGATAAGTTTAGCTTTCCGTTTAGCCTGTTCTTCAGTTTCTGGCTGTGATGTATATAACGATGTAAGTCGATCTTGGTCTGCCATGATAGTACTCCTATTGGTATTTTAGAATAAGTATTCTATCATACCTTTTTATGGAGTTCTGGTTGATGAATACGTAACAGTTCAAGCATAGCTTCTGCTACTTCCCGTATCTCCTGTTGAGCATGGGAGTCAAGGCGTAAACGAAAGAAGTTCTTTAGCCCTTCAACCTCCCCCATCATATAAAATTCAGTGTAGGCAGTTTGTGGTAAGAATCTAGATGCTACTTGAGTTTCCAGACTATGTTCAATAAATATATTATATTGATTCATATAATAATTATTCATTTCTTCGATGTCGAATGAGCCTAGTTTATGTAATTCAGGCGGATACCAGAACTCAAATGGTACTTTAGCTCCTTTGGTATATCTTCGTGACATCTCAAGGTATGAGAAGCTTCGATGACGCATAAACTGAGCACGTACAAACATAGGTACTTTGATACGGAAACATGCAATGTTGGCTTTATGCACCATTGAGTTAGATGTAAAATGTGAATTATAGTATTCAGGAGCACTGCGCATTGATCCTCCTATTGTTCTACATCCTTCTTCAATATCTCTTATAAATTCCCATAGTGACTCATGCTTAATACTCTTCATGCGCTCATATAGTGTTTCAGGATTCTTAGCTTCTTCATTGCCGTATGCCAAACTTGCGATTGTAGTTACAGTCCAGATACGTTGTTCCCCTGACTCATTAGCATGTGACGCGTCATACAGAGTGACATGCCCTATATTATCTGTATATAATGGCATGGTGTCTATTGAAATGAATTTGTTTTGCTCTGTCATCTGGATTCCTTTGTAATCTCTGTGCAAGTATAGAATGCGTTGTTCCTGGAATATTCACCAAGACCTGCCCGCTTGAAATGTTCCCCGGCTCTAATACATGAAGATTTATCAGGTACTGCAGTTGTAGTAATACTCATAGATCCACTTGTATAAAGCGCTAATGTAAGTAACCAAGCTGTCATGATAATATACCTGTATTGATCGTTGAGATAACCTCTGCCTGTGTACGAATGACTGCATCAGCATTGATAAGTTCATGCTGAAGATTCTCCATGATCAGATCAATAGAATCATATAGAGGATGAGAGCGCTTCATACCTTCGTAGGACATGGTATATCCTTCAATACGTGAGAGTGCTTTAATACATTCTATGGTAGTTTCCTGTGTCATGGTTATTCCTTAAAGCTAGAGGAGATAATCCACATGTTTGCTAGAATGATATTAACAGCAAACTTAAAATCATCATGCAGATAAACTGATACTCCTGCGAGTATGACGAATAATAGACCAATGAATAATGACAAACTACGTGGTGTCACTTTGGATCCTTTCCTATCACGATGGATAGATGTGAGTTATGTTTAACGTAGGTTTCCAGAGTTCTGGTAGCTAAGTTGGTTTGAGTACGTATACGTTTCATAGCAGAATTCTCTATCTGCTGTGCTCGTTTACGTGGTATGCCATAAAGATAGGCAATGTCTTCAAGTGAAGCTCTATCCATAAGATAACCATGTTCTGAATCAAGTAGTCTAAGGACTATATGATCAAACGATACATGAGAACACTTACGATGAAGCTTGCAGCATAATCTGCGAAAGTCTTTAGCGTTTTGGGACACTAAGCCTGCAGATGTACCCATGGTTATACCTCTTCGTCTGTATTACCCATTGCCGCTACATAAGCACATTTCATTAAAGTTTCATCATCTGTTTTGCTGAAGTGCTCATCAAGCCATTTGGCGTATTGTGTAGTTTGGTAACTATTTGATGTAGCTAACTCATTCGTATATCCATCAGTTAGAAGCATTTGAAGTAATATACCTTCTGTGTTTTGGGCCAGCAATAAACATGCTGTTTGCCGTGGAGTAAAGAACTCGCTGACAGTGTTCAGATCCTCGATAGAATGCAATTGTTCCCAGATCATATCGGTAGATGTACCGATAACTGTATTTTCTTTGTCCATGGTATTAGTCCTTTAAGTAGTTAATGGGAGTGTACTCTCGTACTTCCCCCGGTTCATAGAATTCGACATCTCTGCCGAAAAGTTCATCAAGTAGCTTTCTGTTATCATTGATAGCATCTACTACTGCTTTAGCCTGAGCACCATGTGATGGTAAAGTTCCGAGGAGTCTTTCACCACAGTGTATCTTATGCCACAGATACTCTGCTACTGATCGTTCCATAAAGCGGGTAGGATCATAGTCCGGTCCATAATAATAGGATGAGTTCTTCATGGAGTTTTTCCTACTAAGATGTAAGCACATGCTAGTACTAAAAAGCAAGCAAGTATAACAGTGCTACGCTTAAACTTCTTCAACTGGTTCTTAGTGTCTGTGATAGTGTCGTGAGGTGAACTCATGATGTCTCCTTTCTAGGTGTGTACCAAACACATGAGAATATTGGTGATGCTTTATTCACTTCTTTTGTGCAGAAGTTATACGCTACTGCTCCATTAGGTGTATGACGAGTAATGTAATAGATACAAGTGCTACATGTCTTCATCTTAGTACCCATGAATCACTACAATATGGTGAATGTTGAATGAAGTATGGAGACTTAGCAATGATAAGTGCTGCTTGAGTAACATTCAAATCAAAAGTAAGTTTCTGATTTTCTTTCACCAAGTTTGATGCAACATATGTAATCATGATTACATAACCTAGCAATATTCCTAGTATTAATGGATGTTTCATGTGTTCTCCTTTTTAAATGGCAAAGTGCGTGATGTACCAAATATACGAAGTAAATCAAATATAGGTGCTTCATGATATTGAAACCAAATACAATAATGAAGGCCTCTTAAATTAGGAAATGGAATCCCATCTTTAAGTAGTTGAACACCTAATTTAGTGAAATCTTCATTTAATACTACAATGAATTGAGTACCTGGCGGTAATTCAGTAATACCAAGTTCATCAATATAATATTGAGCAGTAATAAGTCTAGGAGAATTCAATACAATAGTATCTCCTAGATTTAATGAAGTAAAACTATCCATAGGATTTTATCTTTTGGCGCAGCGCTATGATGACTTTCTGCCGAAGTAGTTTAACCTCATCATACTTCTGACTACTAGAGATGAATCTCTGTATACTAGGTGATAGCAGGTCGAGATCATGACGATTCACTGCACTTTTGATATGGCGTAGTAGATGTCCTGCGTATACAGCGTAATGAATTGATGTAGGTTTAAACTGGGATACCATGTGGACTCCTTTTAAGTATACGATGTGTACCGTAAAGTGGGTTATCAGGAATGAAACGCTTAATGACACATGGAGGATAGAAGAAATCATTACATTGATAATCACCATCTGAATCTGGAGTATCGTCTAGTAATTCTACAATACGATCTGGGTGTTCAGCAGTAAATTCTTGATCTTTTGCTAAATCCCAATAAGTAGATTTAACATCAATCTGATCAATATCAAATTCGGGTAAAGCTTGGATTTCCTTCCAAGTGAGTACTTCGATATACATGGATACTCCTTAGGTAGGGTTTAGGGTAAAAGTGAGGATGGTGATGAGTTTAGGGTTTAGGTTTAAGCTAAAAGATTTCCTAGCTTTGGTGGGAATGCAAGTAGGTATAAGCTGATGATACATGCAGCGATCGTACCTACGATCTCACCTCCAAGTGAGCCTCCCATAACCATGTTGATAATGATCAATAGAGTTAGGTCCAATGTAGCATCTGCGTAACGCTTATGCTCAAACTTCCATTTAACAATGAGTAAGTCAAAGGCAAGAATAACTGCCATTACTACGTATTCCATGTGATCTCCTTATGTGTAATGATGTTCAAGTTCACTAGGTAAACCTAATGTATCAATAATAATAGGAACATTATATTGACGATTAAATCTTCGATTCCATCCACTGCATTTTAATGACGCGAGAACTAAATCTTCAGTTACCGGAATAACATGTAAATCCTGTTTAATCAAGTAAGACTTAGTAACGGTTTCATCTGAGTCATAGTATTTATTCCCAATACGTAATACGGCATGAGAACAAGTAGTAGGTATATCTTTTTCGAGTTGTTCTACATACGAAGTCTCATAAGATTGGTATAAATATACAATCTCATAGTCCTTCATACGTGGATGTTTGTGTTTAATATAGGCGTATGCTGCATGTGCAAGAATAGCGCAACCGCCTGAATTAATAGTTGGTATTAAACTATCAATCTTTCTAAGTTTAGCTACTAATTCTTCCATAGGTGTCTCCCGTGTCTGATATCATGACAATCATGACATACTGTAACACACTGTTCTGGGGTGAACTCCATAGTGTGTATGCCATCATAATGAATATGATGTACCTGTAGTTTCTTATCTGATGCACCGCAGTCTACGCAGCAGTAAGCATCTCGATCGAGAACTAAACGTCTAAGTGTTTTCCATTCGGATGATTTTAGATAGTTAGAGTAAGCTGTATAGCACTCAACGGGGACTTTATATATGTGATCTGGTTTATCAGGTGGTACATACTTAGCCGTGGGTTTCAGGGCAAGCATGAAGAATATGATGGCTAAGATAAGACCAACGATGCCTCCGTAAAATACGCCGATGGCCATGATAAGGCTGACTATCAAATAGTCAAGCCAGGACTTCATGCAACAGTGCCAAATCTAAGTGATTGTTTCGGTTCTTCATCGGTGACCGGTGGTAATACTTCTGGCTCTGATGAACTCATCAGTCCATGGTCATAACCTGCACTGAATGCAGCTGGGATAGAGGATACTTCCTCAACAATGAATTCTCCAGTAGCTATTGCTGCCTTCTGAATGTCTTTAGTGATACCGCCTAGTGTGGCGAACATAGCGTCTAAGATCATAGTAATCTCCCTGGTTTAGATGGTATAAAAGCTGTAGCAATAAAATAAGGCGTACATATGGCCCAATATTGCCAAGCAATAACTGTATAACCTAAGTAGGCAGACAAACCTCCGAGGTATGCTGCACCTAAAAGTATAAGAAATAATCTCATAACTTATACTCTTGGTTGATAGAACGAGCTTCTTCGATAGTAGCACATACTGTGCCGTCAATAGCGATGTAAGACATGGTGTTCTCCTAAGTATAAAATGTGGTAGAGTCTATGCACTACCTATATGAACGCACTGAGGATATGCGCTCGTATAGAGAGTGAGACTACCCGAATTAACGGATAGCTGCACGTAGTCCAGAGGACTGAGTAACGACTTTCTTCTGTACTGCTTCGAGTTTCTGAGCGAACAGATAATCTTGGTATGCAATACGAACTTCGTCCGGGATATCGAAGCCATGTGTGTCACAGAACTTCATGAATTTAAGGGCTGGATCCCACTCGTAACCAAACCACTTCTGGGCTTCCGCCATGACTTCATTGGTAGGCTGATTGGCCAACTCCTCGTTCAGTTCTGCACGGTTAGACGCAAGTAATTCCTGGATATTTTCTGGTTTCAAAATGAACCTCCTGGTTGGATAAGCTGACGCTTTCAAGAACATACGGAACAACGTGGAGTATGCTGAATATCAGGCAAGATCGCGGATAAGATCATAGGTAAATCGGTGAGTAGAACTATACTATGTAAGAGTTACCAATACATAGATAGTGGTATTAGTTTAGACCTGCTACTAGGTCCTGAATGTTAAGTGTGTTAGACATAAGTACTGATGTGTCAATGCTACCATACATGGCAACATAGTCACTGAATACTTGGTTTACAAATGTGTTTAGATGTGCACCTCCTTCGTTGAATAGATATGTGTTGGCTTCTGCGTAGTCAGACATGAGAGCTGATACGTTGTTGGCATGTACACAATATTCATCATGTACTGGCTTCAAATCATAGGTAGCTCTGTCTACAACAAATGCAAGCATAGAGCTATCGAGCTGATGTCCATAAGCTGCTAGGATCTTAGATCCATACTTGCCGTCGACTACGTCTTTACGGCTATGCTCACGAGTCTTACCGAACACAGTATGATGATGTGTAACGAGTGTCTCGATAGGTGTGATAGTAGCATTGAATCCTGCTAGTGTAGTGTAATCTACACGATGTGTGAGTTCTGCCTTATAAGAATAGGCATTAATGAACTGACGCAATCTAAGTGATGCTGGAAAGTATGCACCGAAGCTGCGCTCCCATGCTACGAAGAACATGTCATGATCTCCGATACGATGTGATGTAGACTGGTCTCCTGCTCCGAGGATACCTTTGATAGTGGTTTCTTTTCCTGCTCCGTAGTTGTATGGTGAGATACCACCCTTGACTTCGTCTGGTGTGAGGTTAAGCTCCTGTGCCATGAGTTTTCTACCATCCTCAATGACTGAGTAATAGTACTGATGTGCATCTCTGAGTGCAATGGCAATAGTCTGTGGTCCCATGATGATACCGTCCATACCTACCATGTGTCCGATGGCTTCGCCTCTGTCTGCCTGAGCAAGTGCATCTACGTAGTTGAGATACTCGAGCTTCTTCTTAGCTGGTAATAATTCTGGATCTCCCTTATTCTCGTAGTCTGCGACTTTAGTTTCGAGTATAGATCTACCCTCTGTAGTGAGCATGTGCTTAGATGCAAATACTGACATCCAGTTTCTGCCTCCCTGCTGTGATGGTACATAGTAGCCGTTACCGTAGATACGTCCGTTGTCCGGTCCGTAGTTATAACTGAAGTGATATGTCTGTCCTACGAGATCCTGCATCTGTGCAAGCATAGAGTCCTGATCTCTGACCTCTGCGAATGTCTCCTTGATGTCTGGTAGACGTGTCTGAATGAGAGACTCGTTGAGTGTGAATGCTACTGACTGTAGCTTGTTAAGACGTGTCCATACAAATGGCAACTGCTCTGAATGATACTTGATGGCATGACCACTGTATCTAGTGGTAGCCTCTGTTCCTCCCTTGAAAGACTCGGACCAGTTAAGTGGTCTGAATGTAGATGCTTCGATAGACTCCCGCTTCATGATATACTTGGATAGGTTCTCACTAAGTGAGTGGTTGAAGTGCACTAGGTCATATGAGTGCTTGTACTGTCCCTTAGACACTACTGCTGCCTTCTTCCCAATAGTATATGCTCCAGCCAGCTTAAACATATATAATAGAATACTAGCAAGCTTATA
>Ga0316626_10001054_pt1 | contig 11905 bp, 7 predicted proteins | sample OWC_Aug_T1_C1_D5_FD_207656 | JGI IMG/M metagenome (GOLD analysis project Ga0316626, IMG submission 207656) | Wetland soil microbial communities from Old Woman Creek delta, Ohio, United States - OWC_Aug_T1_C1_D5_A | ecosystem: Environmental > Terrestrial > Soil > Wetlands | place: USA: Ohio...
TGCGCTGCCCGTATGGGAAGCGGGAGGAAAGACAGGGTGAAGCTGGCCTGTCCCATGTATCAAGACCGAGGTCTTTTGAGAGCTGGCGGATGTCCTGCTTCGAAAGGCCGCATTCAGCAAGCGGACTTCTGACTCCGTACAGCCCGGCTGCTTTTCTGCCGGGCCTATAGTCATTCAGGTCATCGGCGTTACTTCCATCGAATATGAAACGATAGTTTTCCGTTTCCGCAATCTCCCGCAATCTCCCAAAGAGATCCTGTTTGCAATAAAAGCAGCGGTCAGGCGGGTTTGCGACAAACAGTTCATTATGCATTTCACCGGTGGTGATCACTCTGTGCTCAGCACCTTCCTGTTCGGCAAAGGAGGCAGCGCGGATAAGTTCTTTCTCCGGGACGGTTTCAGAGCTTCCGGTTACGGCGAGAAAACGGATTCCGGACATCTTCACAGCCCTGAGCAGAAACGAACTGTCCACACCTCCCGAGAAGGCCAGCACAGCGCTTTCAGCATCTGCCAGCAGCGACAGAAGTCGGACGAATTTCTCCTGGCGGGGTTTGGGGTCTTTGCTGCTCACAGGGAGCTGACCTCGTAATTCTCCTGATGCATCTTGCTGTCTGCCCGGATGATCACCTTTGCGCCATATTGTCTTTCGACGTCCTCGATTCCGAGCATCTCCTCGTCAGACAGCAGCTCGGCAACAAGAGGGTGCGCTGTGATGATGATCTTGGTGCTTCCGTGCCGTGCCATCTTTTTAATCGTGCGCAGTATCTCATAGGAAAGCGTATCAGGGGATTTAACGAACCCCTTGCCTTCACAGTACGGGCAGGTGGTGCAGAGTGTCCTGCCGAGACTTTCCCGCACCCGTTTTCTGGTCATCTGTATTAGGCCGAGTTCGGAAATATGCAGTATCGTGTTCTTTGCCCGGTCTTTTTTCATGGCATCGGAAAAAGCGCTGAAAAGCTTTTCCCGGTTTTCGGGCTTTTCCATATCGATGAAGTCAATGATGATAATGCCGCCGAGGTTCCTCAGCCGTATCTGGTAGGCGATCTCCTTCACTGCCTCGAGGTTTGTCTTCAGGATCGTGTCTTCGAGCCCTTCTTTGCCGACGAACTTTCCGGTATTGACATCGATAACCGTCATCGCCTCTGTCTGGTCGGCGACGATGTACCCGCCGGATTTCAACCATACCTTGCGGCCAATGGCCCGGGATACGTCCAGCTCTATGCCGAAGGCATCGAAGATCGGCTCTGACTCTTCGTAAAGTTCTATCTTGCCGAGCAGCTTCGGGAAATAGGTCTTTACGAATTCGAGGATGCGCTGATACTCCTCAGAGGAATCTATGACAAGACGCTCGACGTTCTGGCTCATAAGGTCGCGGACAGACCTGAATGCCAGGTCGAGATCGCTGTAAAGCAGCCCGCGCGCCGGAACGCGGTCCTTTTTCTGCTTCAGGTTCTCCCAGAGCAGGAGGAGGAACTCAAGATCCCTCCGAATGTCCTCTTCAGGAGAGTCTTCGCTCGCGGTGCGGATGATGAGACCATAACCTTCGGGCCGGATAATGTCTACAATGGCCTTGAGCCTGGAGCGCTCCTCCTCGTTCGTTATTCTTCGCGAGATGCCGACGTGATCGACGTCCGGCATGAGGACGAGATATCTGCCCGGCAGGGTTATGTAGGAAGTGACCCGTGCACCCTTGCTGCCGATGGGGTTCTTGGATACCTGCACCAGCAGTTCCTGGCCATCCTGGAGCACCTCATCGATTGGCGTTTCCGAACGCCCCTTCTTGGGATAGAGCTCAATAGACTGGTCCTTATCCTCGTCCTCGAACAGCGGCGCATATTCGTCAGTGTCTGAACGGATATCCGCAACGTACAAAAAGGCAGCTTTTTCGAGACCAATGTCCACAAAGGCCGATTGCATGCCGGGCAGGATCTTGACGACTTTTCCCTTGTATATGTTGCCGACGAGGCTTGCATCGCGCCTGCGTTCGACATAGAACTCGACGACCTGGCCGCCTTCCAGAAGCGCGACACGCGTTTCGCCGTGTGTGACGTTGATCAGGATCTCACTGCCCATGCTTCTGCATCCTCCAGAGGTTCTATCCACCTGTCGTCCCAACCGTACATCGACTGTCTAGTTATCTCAAGTTCATCTGCAGATTGGCCAAATACAAGCGGGAGGAGTTCGTCAAGCCTTACCTTAATCTCCCCCAGGTCTTTTACGGTAATACGGAAGGATGTTTCTCCGGATCTTCGAATCTCCTCAATCATCTCACCTACGCGGAAAGAGTCATGTTTTCTCTGAACTGTCATATCCTTGTTTTCGAGATAGGCATCATTGGAAAGCGCCTGTCCGCCTGAGATCTCATAGGTATATCTTACAACAAATCCCGTGAGGGATTTTTCGCCCTTACTGATCGCTTTCATATCAGTTGCCCGGAGGCCGTCGGGAAGTTCTTCCTGCAGGGATAAGAGACCGGACTGCAGATCAAAAGGAGGGATAAGCTCCATATCAAGATATTCCTTCATTCCGGCTATGCCGACGCCAAGGGCGGGGCCGAAGGAGACTTTAGGGCCCGGGTGAAACCCTTCGGTATATTTAAATGGGAATGAGGCCCGTCTCATTGCGCGAATAAGTGCTGTCGTTGTTTCGAGGTGGGAAAGATAGCGCACTGCCTGTGTTTTGGCATACTGGAGCCTTATTTTAATGGACATGATCTCAGGAAAAATGCGTCTGGAGGTCTGCATACCTTCGGACCGTGAGCGGTCCGCATAACAGGCGTCAGAAGATTTCTCCTTGGCGTCCGCAGGCCTGCATGTCAGCCCGCATGCATGACACCCTGTTCTGCAGTCAGAAGTCAATGTGGCGGATACGGCATTCTGGTATTCTTTCCAGAGAAAGCTCTTTGAGACCCCTGTCTCAATATTCTCCCAGGGAAGAGGTGCATCCTGAGCATATTCCCGCTCTGCAAAGGCTGAAGCGCTTACCCCGGTGCTTTCCATTGCATGGTACCATTTCGCAGGCTCAAAATACTCTTTCCAGGCATCGAGCCTGCAACCGAGCTTCCATGCTTCCTCAATAAGGCGCGAAAGGTTTTCATCTCCGCGTGAAAAAGCAGCCTCGAGCACGGTCATTTCAGGGTCGTGCCCCCTGAACTGAACCCCCCGGCGCAGGAGGGAGACTTTAACCTGCCGGTTCTTTTCCATGATGGCATCAAGGCTGTTCTGGCCGTACCACTGAAAGGGGGTATGCGGCTTCGGCACAAAAGGTGAAACGCCGACACTCAGGGTCACATTTCTTCCGGTAAGCTTTTTTGAGATCTTGATCGCTCGGTGGACCATTTCGGGGATTGCTGCAATGTCCTCATCGGTTTCCGTAGGAAGGCCGATCATGAAATAGAGCTTGAGGTTCTGCCATCCGGCCCTGAAGAGCATCTCAAGCGCATGAGTGTACATTTCACTGGTAAAATCCTTGTTGATGACGGCGCGCAGCCTGTCGCTTCCCGCTTCTGGCGCGATGGTAAACCCTGATTTTCTGACAGCCCTGAGTTCCCTGAGCATATCTTCACTGACCGAGCCGACGCGAAGAGAAGGCAGGGAGAGAGAGACCCGATTGTCAGAGAACTTTCGATTGAACTCCCCCATGAGATAATTCAGGCATGTATAATCACCGGAACTGAGAGAGGTAAAAGAAACCGTATCGTACCCCGTGGAGCGGAGACTTTTTCCCGCGATCTTCAGCACTGTCTCAGGCGAGCGTTCACGCACAGGGCGGTAGATCATCCCGGCCTGGCAGAACCTGCATCCCATGGTGCAGCCTCGGGAGATTTCAATATTTACCCTGTCGTGGACGATGCCCGTAAACGGCACAACAGGATTTGTGGGAAAGGGGGCAGCATCAAGGGATTCGATAAAACGGCGCCGAACCTTCATATCTTTTGCAAGATAGGGAACATAGACCCCTTCGATTTCAGCAAGCACTTTCAGGAGTGCAGCATTGTCATGTGATGTGCCTTCCCTCCAGCTGTGGAGCGCTGACAGGATCTCCGGTACTGCATCTTCACCGTCGCCGACAAGGAACGCATCGATAAACGGCGCCATGGGCAGCGGGTTCACCGCGCAAGGTCCCCCTGCTATGATCAACGGCACCTCTTTTTGTCCAAGGCGATCAACTGTTCTCAGAGGGATCCCGCCGAGATCCAGCATGTTCAGCACTGTGGTGTAGGAGAGTTCATACTGGAGACTGAAGCCCACCATATCGAATGCATGCAAGGGTTTTTTTGATTCAAGGGACGAGAGCCTTTTCCCCTGCTCCTTCAGGGCAGCCCCAAGGTCGGGCCAGGGGGAAAAAACACGTTCTGCGACAGCGAACGGAAGGTCATTGATGATTTTGTACAGGATCTTGAGGCCGAGATGTGACATACCCACATCGTAGATATCAGGAAACGCAAGGGCAACCGAAAGCGGCGCACTCTTATGAACAGCGTTGAATTCACTGTTGATGTACCTGCTCGGTTTCTGGAAATGCAAAAGATTCATTTATGAAAGATAGCACTCACACAAAGGCTTTGGCAAGGAAGAGGATATGGTTTATCTGCGAAGAACGGGGCATTACAGGGCTTGACTTCACCTGTTCGTAACGGCTTTAATAACAGCATGAATACGATAAAAATAACGAATCTTCTTGTTTTTCTTCTTATGGCAGGCTCTCTTTTTGCCTGTTCCGGAAAATCTTCCGTAAAGCAGCCCAGCCCGGATGATTTTAACGCTGAACGTTCATTTGAAAAGGCAAACAAGCTTATTGAAAACAAAGAGTACGAAGAGGCACGGGCCCTTCTTCTTGAGATAAAAAACAGGGACCTGACCAAAAAATACGCCCCCCTTGCACAGCTCAGGATTGCTGACGCTTATATTAAGGAAGAAGAACCTGAGCTTGCTGTCGCTGAATACCGCAGGTTCCTTGAGATTTATCCTGACCACCAGCACGCTTCCTATGCCCAATATCAGGTCGCCATGGTTTACTTTAACCAGATCGAAAGTCCTGAGCGTGGCTATGGCGGGGCTGCCAGGGCACTGGTAGAGTTCGAAAAACTGAAGAAGGACTATCCGCGGAACCCCTACAAGGAACTGATCGAGATCCGCATCGAAAAGTGCCGGACAGTCATGGCAGACTATGAATATCTTGTCGGTGAATTCTATCTGAAGAAGGGCGCCTATGCAGCCACCATCGACCGGCTTGAAGGCCTTCTCAAGCAATTCCCTGACTACAAGAAAGAGGACAAGGTACTGCTCAGCCTCGGCATTGCATATAAGAAGACCGGACAGAGAGAAAAGGCAGAGATGATGCTCAAGCGCCTTCTTGAGAAATATCCGAACAGCACGCTCACGAAAGAGGCGAATAAGGAGCTTGTTGCACCGCCAAAAAAGGAAGGGAAGAAGTAGTCTCCTTTGGAGAGCCGTGAATTATTATCCCGCTTTTCTTAATATCTCCGGAAAGAACGTTGTTGTCGTAGGCGGTGGTGCCATTGCCGAGAGGAAGATCCTCACGCTGATCAGGGCAGGGGCTGCTGTGACGGTCATCAGCCCTACCCTTACCCTAAGGCTTGTCAGAGAAAAAGAGAAAAATACGATACGGCATATTTCACGGAAGTACCGGAAGGGAGACCTCACCGGAAGTTTTCTGGTGATTGCTGCAACGGATATCCCATCCGTAAACAGCAAGGTTGCACGCGAAGCTACGTCTCTTGTCAATGTCGTTGATGTTCCGAAAGAGTGCACCTTCATAGCACCTTCGGTGGTCAGGAGGGGCCCGCTCACGATAGCGATATCGACCGGCGGCGCGAGCCCCGCTTTTTCGAAAACCATACGAACAGAACTTGAGAAGGCGATCAGCCCGGACGTGGGCGAATATCTGGTTTTTGTGGGCGAGATGAGGGAAAAGGCTTTTGCCGGCATCTGTGACCGAAAAAAAAGAGAACGCTTTTTAAGGGACCTCGCTTCAGAAAAGGTCTTGCAGCAGCTGCGGACAAAAGGGCTTGTTCATATGAAAAAGTCGGCAGAAGAGCGGCTTCTCATCCTTATGGCATCATGCCGACCCTGACAACTCCCTGACCTTCTCCCGTAACACTGAAACAAAGTACTGGTAGTCATCCATGTCATCCGGTTTTCGTGCATAGTCCAGATCTGACGCAGAAAGCGGTGTCCCGAATGTTACGGTTATCTTTGCAGGCTTTGGCCATGCTGCGCCTCGCGGCAATGCCTCAAATGCCCCCTTGATATATGCAGGGACAACCGGCACTCCCATCTCAACCGCCAGGATGCCAACCCCTTTCTTGAATTCGAGGAGCTCGCCGCCTGACGAACGCCCGCCCTCAGGGAAAGCGCAGAGAGAGCGACCGTGTCTCAGGACATAGGCTGATGTCTGAAGTGCCCGGTTCAGATAAGAAGCAGAGTCAATGGGGATCACGTGAGCGATTTTTGCAAAGCTGCTTTTCAGAAAGCCGGTAAAGAAATCACTGATTCCCAACAGATAGAGATTCTTGAACCGTGCAAAGGGAAGGCAAAGCACAACGACAAAACCATCAAGGTAGCTGGTATGATTGGGTGCGATGATAAAGCTTCCCGAAGATACGATATTCTCCAGCCCGTTTGCCTCAAGGCGGAAAAAAAGCCTCATGAACAGTTTCAGTCCTGCGTATATGATCTTTGACGGAAACATGATGGATTCCGGCCTTTCCAAAGTGATCTCTTTTTCCGGTGCTGCTGCAATGATTTCTTTCCAGCCGATTTTCCCTGCCTGTTCAGCCGGCGGGGCGGTCGAGGAAAGGCGAATTTTCACTATAAGTTCACTGACCGTATGGATATCCGCCATAAAATTCTCGGGGAGCTTCAGGGAGAAGTTCCTTTCAAGCGACACTACAAGCTCAATCTTTGAAAGAGAGTCAAGACCAAGGTCAAGCTCGAGGTTGTCTTCGGGATGGATTTCCCGGTCGCCTTTTGCAAACTCCTGAACAGTGGAGAGCACGTTTCTTTGCAAGGTGTCTGAAGGTTCGGGCGGTTCGATAACCGGCGCTGTCTTTTTCCCGGCAGGCCGCGGCTGATCAGCCTTGATCATAAAGCGCCGCAGCTTGCCGAGGGGTGTTCTCGGCAACGGCTCCTTCCGGAGTGAGAAGCCGGTTATTCTCATATGCGAAGGGAGCCTTCCAGAGATATCGTTGATCTCCCATTTAATCGCTTCTTGCAGGTTCGAGATGCCAGCCTGTTTCACGTATTCGAAGTCGGGGACGATCACTGCATGCAGGGAGTCTGTTATACCCTGATGCTCTATCCCGGTGATGCAGATCTCTTTGATCAGCCGCGATCCGTGATACATCTTCTCTACATCTTCAGGGTAGATATTCTTGCCGGAACTGAGTACGATCACCTCTTTGGAACGTCCGGTGATGAAGAGGTAGTTGTCTTTGTCCATCCTGCCGATATCGCCTGTCCTTAACCAGCCATTGTGAAGGACTTCGTCTGTTGCAGAAGGGTTCTTGTAATACCCCTTCATGATCATAGGGCCGCGTATCTCTACTTCCCCCTCGCCTTCTTCAGAGGGGCTTGCGATACGTATTTCGACCGAGGGGAGGGGCTTCCCGGCTGAGCCCGGCTTTCGTTTTTCTACGGGGTTAAAGGTGACGATGGGAGATGTCTCTGTGAGACCATAGCCTTCGAGCACCGCGAAGCCGAGCGCTTCAAGGTCCAGCATGATTGACGGATCCAGGCGTGCACCGCCGCTGGTAAAGAAGCGGAAGCGCGGCCCAAATGCGCGGTGCACTGACCCAAAAAAAAGCTTCCCGGCTGCTATGCGGAATCTTTTCCGCATGAAGCCGGACAGTCGCAGCAGCAGCGCGGCAAGGAGGAACAGTGGTTTTGGCTGTGCCCGCATCTTGTTGATGATGCCGTTCCTCAGCAGCCCGAGGAGCTGCGGCACCCCGACAAGAATGCTCACGCCTGTCGCCTGCATGGCAGCGAGCATATCAGGGCCTTTCATGCTCTGCGGGTAGACGACGGATCCTCCAAGAAAAAGAGGGATGAGGAACGTGCACATGAATGCATAGGTATGATGCAGCGGAAGGATGGAGAGGACCGTGTCCTCATGAGATACAATCCGGGCTTGTATGGCGGCATGGGCGTCGGAGCAGAAGTTCAGATGCGAAAGCATGACCCCTTTCGGTTTTCCTGTCGTGCCCGAGGTGTAGATGATCGAAGCAATGTCCTCGGGTTCACATATAGGGAACGCGCTCACCGGCGAAGTCTGTTTTTTGACAGCGAATTCAGAACTGTCAAAATCAACAAGCGTGAGAGCGGCCCCGGCAACTTCGGCAGATCTTTTTATAAAGAGAGAAAGCTGATCAGCCGTCCTGGTGCTGTGAAAGACAGCCGTGGCCTCTGCATCGGACAGAAGGTTCTGCGCCTCTTCTGCGCTCAGTTGCGCGTCAATCGGCACGGCAATGCCGCCTGCCCAGAGGATGGCAAGATAGGCAATGCCCCATTCGGGCCTGTTTTCTGAGATGATCGCGACCCGATCGCCTTTTCTGATGCCTGACTGTGCAAGGAAAGAGGCAATGCCGAGGACTTCGGCAGAAAAGTCCCTGTACGTAATACTCTTCCAGCCACCCCTGAAATAATGGCATGCTATGTTGTCCGGATAAGCGTCAGCAGCCTTAAGAAGCAGCGGGACGATAGTTTGTTCCATTGAATCTCTTTGTTATTGAAGGTTTTTCAGCCATCTGATATACTTTTTCACGCAATTGCTGACCTGTTACATAATACCATGTTTATGAGCGGCAGGCTGAGGGGGAGGCCGAGATGGCTTTTACAGAAGAAGAACTCAAAAGATATAACCGCCAAATGATGATGGAGGGCTGGGGGGAAGATATCCAGCTGAAGATAAAGTGCTCAAGAGTCTTTATAGCGGGAGCAGGAGGGCTGGGTTCACCGGTCTCGATCTATCTTGCAGTTGCAGGGGTCGGCAACATCCGTATCTGTGACTTTGATTCACCTGACTGGTCGAATCTCAACCGGCAGATACTGCATAATCACGGACGGATCGGCACTAACAAAGCTGTTTCAGCAAAGCTGACGCTCGAGGAAATGAACCCGCATATCACTGTTACCGCATTCACCGACAAGATCGTTGCTGAGAATGTCGATGAACTGGTAGGCGATGCCGATCTTATTCTCGACTGCATGGATAATTTCCCTACAAGGTATCTTCTCAATGAAAGCGCAATGCGAAAAAAAATCCCCATGGTGCACGGCAGCATCTGGGGTCTGGACGGCCGCCTGACTTTCATACATGCTCCGGAAACACCCTGTCTCAGGTGTTACTTCCCTGAATCTCCTCCCAAGGAAGTCTTTCCGGTACTTGGGGCAACGCCTGGCGTTGTCGGCACGCTTCAGGCAATGGAGGCCTTGAAATATCTTGCCGGGATCGGTAAATTGCTGAAAGGAAAACTCCTCGTCTGGTCAGGGCATGACATGAGCTTCAAAACATTCAAGGGGTTCAGAGATCCGGATTGTCCCACCTGCGGAGCAGGACGATAACGACTGCTGCCATGAGAGCCCTACTACATTGTTGCTACAGGTGAAACAGCACCTTTTTCTTTTGATGGTGATAGAATAGAGTCGTTCGCATCGTGGTGGGACCGAGCTATATCAGACGAAATGGCAAGGACGGATACATCGGATAACGCTGTGCCGGGAAGGGCATAATAGGTGGGGTAATATAATGAATTTGACACTTCGGCAGAAGATCTTCCTGGGATATATCGTTATGATATCGTTCACGCTCCTCGTGGGGTTCTATGCCATTTTCAGTCTCAAGGAGCTGAACACCATTACGCAGAACACGGTCTTCAATTCCATTGCGACCAGCGAACGGCTGACCAAACTCAATGACAGCATCCTTGCCCAGGATTTATATGAAAAACGATTTCTCATGCTCCACCAGCAGGATGCAGAGAACCTCTTCTGGTCCCGGAGCAAGGAATTCAGAGAGATGCTCGCAGAAATCAACAAGACCGAGACCTACATCTCACCGATCATAGAATCCATCATCTCCCTGCATGATAAGTACAATGTGCTCTTTGCCCGGGAATCTCAGCTGATTAAGGACAACAGGGCAAGAGAAGCCGCAGATGTCTCAGTCCGTGAAATAAAGGCAGTGTTTGACAAGATCCTTTTCGCTCTGAAGGATGTTGACAGCAAGATCAAAGCGCGGCAGAACGAATTTATCGCCAAATCGAATTCTCTGAGTGAACGAGCCCTGCTCATTACGATCATCCTGAGCGCTACGTCCTTTATCTTCGGTCTGCTCTTTGCTTCGCTGCTTACGAATCATCTCAATGCTGCAATAGAACAGCTAAAAGAGGCAACAAACATGATCCGGAGTGGTGATTTTGACAGTATGCCCGAGATCAAGGGTGCCGACGAGCTCGCCGATCTTGCTATATCCTTCCGTGAAATGTCCTCCCGGCTCAAGGAGCTCGAGGAGATTAATCTCGACGCCAATCCGCTCACAAAGCTGCCCGGCAACCTTGCAATCGAGAAAGAGCTTCTGGTCCGCCTGAACGAGACCCGGCGGTTTTCCTTCTGCCTGATCGACCTTGATAACTTTAAGGCATACAATGATCGCTACAGTTATGCCAGGGGGAGTGACCTTATCAAGTGGCTCTCTGAGCTGCTGGTCAACATCAAGAAAGAATACGGTGACCCTGAAGACTTTCTCGGGCATATCGGCGGGGATGACTTTGTCCTTATCTGCTCACCCGACAACGTCCAGCCCCTCTGCAGCAAGATCATTGAAGAGTTTGATAAGGGGATCGTCGACCATTATGATCCTGAAGATGCGAAAAAAGGATTTATCATTTCTATTGACAGGAACGATAAACCGGCGATGTTCGGCATCATGACCGTATCCATAGCCGTGGTCAACACTGACAGGACCCTCGTAAGGGACCCCAAAGAGATTTCTCAGAAAGTGGCAGAGCTGAAACAGTATGCCAAGTCATTTGCCAAGAGCATCTACATCATGGACCGCAGACGCGCCCGATAGTCGGATATATGGGGTATTCAGACAGCTCAAAAGGTATCCGGCGTGCTGATTACCTATAACTAATGTTTTGCGAGACCGGTCTTTTTGGCAGCCTCGGCAACGGCATGGGCAACAGATGAGGCAACCTTTCGGTCAAAGATGCTCGGGATGATATAGTCTTCGTGCAGATTTTCCTTTGAAATCACATGGGCAATCGCCTGTGCAGCAGCGAACTTGACAGCCTCGTTTACGCCCTTGGCCTTTACGTCGAGGAGGCCCCTGAATATGCCGGGGAATCCCAAGACATTATTGATCTGGTTCGGATAATCCGATCTTCCGGTGGCAAGGACCTTTGCGAGCGGGAGCGCCTCCTCGGGCGAAACTTCGGGGTCGGGGTTTGCAAGCGCAAAGACGATAGGGTCCTTTGCCATTTTTTTGATGTCCGAAGCCTGGATGATATTCGGGCCTGAAAGTCCGATGAAGACGTTGGCGTCCTGTAAGACCTCCTGAAGAGTCCCTTTGAGCCTTCTCGGGTTTGAGGTCCTTGCAAGGAGCTGCTTGTAAGGGTTCATGTGCTGCCTCCTGCCTTTGTAGATCGCCCCTGTTCTGTCGCAGACGATGATATCCCTGATACCATATGCGGTGAGCATATTTGCATTGGCGATGCCTGCAGCCCCGGAACCGGCGATCACGACACGGAACTTCTTGATGTCTTTCTTAAGAAGCCTGCCAACGTTAATAAGCGCTGCCAGGACAACGACTGCAGTGCCGTGCTGATCGTCATGGAAAACCGGAATGTCTAACATCTGCTGGAGCCGCCGCTCTATCTCGA
>Ga0316626_10001055_pt1 | contig 11901 bp, 9 predicted proteins | sample OWC_Aug_T1_C1_D5_FD_207656 | JGI IMG/M metagenome (GOLD analysis project Ga0316626, IMG submission 207656) | Wetland soil microbial communities from Old Woman Creek delta, Ohio, United States - OWC_Aug_T1_C1_D5_A | ecosystem: Environmental > Terrestrial > Soil > Wetlands | place: USA: Ohio...
CTCCTCGGTGACGCGCGCGTCGCCCGCGCCGGCGGTGATGTCGAGCGGTACTCCGGACTGCTCCTCCACCGCGCGCGCGAGTCGCTGCCGGTCGACGCGGTCGGACCATCCCAGCCGCTCGAGAATGCGGCGGGCTTCCCAGAAGAGGCCCGGGGTGAGGGCGTAGATGTCCTTGTGCACCTCGGCGTAGATGCGGCCGTCCCGCGCGCCGATCTTCACTGGCTGGTAGACAAACTCGCCCGGCGTTCCCACCGGCACCATGGAGAACAACACCTCGACGTCTTCGGGATACAAGCGCACACAGCCGTGGCTGACCTGCATCCCCACGCCCCATGGGATGTTGGTGCCGTGAATCGTATACAGCGGCAGCGTCAGCTCCATCCGATACTTGCCCAGCGGGTTGTCGGGCGAGCCGCCCGGAATGCTCGTCTCGCTGTAGCCCTTGTCGGCGATCCGCTCCTTGCGGATCGACTCGGGGATGTTCCACACTGGGTTCTTCGTCTTGCCCCGGACACGGAACTTCCCTTGCGGCGTTCGCCAATCATCGCGGCCGAGACCCACCGGAAACGTCGACACAAGCAGCGGCCCGTTCCCTTTGCGCGGGTGATAATAGTAGAGGCGCATCTCGGGGATGTTCACGACGATCCCGCTGTATTCGGCGTGTGGGAGCACCCACTCCGTGGGTAGGAGAATGTCCTGGCTCTCCGCCGGAATCCAGGCATCGACGCCGGGATTGGCGTCGATCAACTCATTGTACCCCAGACCGTAAAAGCGACTGACATCGAAGAAAGTGTCGCCCGTGTGCGCAGCGTATGAGCGCATCCCGCCGATGACCGTGTTGGACGTCCTCCAGTCGGCGCTCGGGGCCGCCACGAACGGACGGGCCACCGCCGCCTTCCGGTAGAAGTCATCCTCGTTCCAACGCGTCCCCTGTGATGAAACGGGAGCGCTGCAGAGAATCACCGCGGACAAGCCAGCAAACACAGTCTGGAACCAGCGACTCGCGCTATTCATGGTCGTCACCACCAACCCATCCTTCCCGGCATCAACGCTGACACCATGAAAGCATACAGAGGTGGCCTCTCCAAGGGCGAGATGAAAAACGAGGTCAAAAAACTCGCCGCGGATCGCATGTCGCACGGCGTCTGATGGCGGCCGTCCCATATAAGAAATCACCCGACCGTCGGGCCACGAAAGCCCTTGGACCCCGGCCGTCCTGAACCGTGCCGTCAGTCGGCCGCGATGAGCGCGAGCAGCTCGTCGTGGACGCGCCCATTGGAGGCAACGGCGTTCCCACCGTAGACGGTCGGGCTGCCGCTGAAGTCGGTAAACCGCCCGCCGGCCTCCTCGATGATGATCTTCAGCGCAGCGAGATCCCACGGCTTGAGGTCCACATCGATCATCGCCTCGGCCTGGCCGCGCGCCACGAACGTGTAGCCGAAGAAGTCGCCGTAGCCACGCTGGCGGGCCGAGTGGTCGACGAGGCGCTCGTACATTCCCCAGCGGCCCGCGGCGCGCAGCACATTAGGACCGCCGAAGACGAGCATCGAGCCGGCGACCGTGTCGATGCTCGAAACCCGGATCGGACCGCTCCGGTCGAATGCCCCCTGCCCTTTCTGCGCGTAGAGCAAATCGTCGAGCGCAGGCGCGTAGACCACACCACACGTGATCTCGCCATCTTCCTCGAGCGCGATCAGGGTGGCGAACAGCGGGCTGTGGCGAATGAAGCTCTTCGTCCCGTCGATTGGGTCGACGATCCAGCGCGCGCCGGCACCTTCCCGCTCGCCGAACTCCTCGCCCAAGATGCCATAGTCGGGAAACGCGGCACGCAGCACCTCGACCACACGCCGCTCGCACTCCCGATCGGCGACTGTGACGGGCGACCGATCCGGCTTTCGTTCGACGGCTAGGTCGGTCCGGAAGTGCCGCAGCGCAACCTCCCCCCCCGCCTTGGCCGCCGCGATTGCCACATCCAAGCATCGATCCATTCTGCGTTCCCCGAATCGCTCATAGGCTGCGCCCCCAACGCGGTCAACCGAAAACCACCCGCACCAGCGTCCATGACTGGCACGGTCGTCGCTGCCCGGCGCGCCTTGCTCTGCCTGACGCTCCGTGCGCTCTCGCTACGATCCATGGGGAGCGCTCCGGCGTCGCGGCAGAAGAAAGGGCACCGCGCGCTGGTAGCGACAATACGCCTCGCCGAAGCGCCCGGCGAGTCGACGCTCTTCCTGACGTGCCAGCATGGGCAGCACAGCCAGGGCCACGGCAAAGACGGCCCACGCGACACCCTCGCCGCACACCAGGGCGACGCCAGCCATGATCATGAGGAGTGCCAGGAACGCGGGGTGCCGAGTAAACTGATAGGGCCCCCGAAACACCAGACGCGCTCGGGCTGGACTTGGCGGGTCGTCGGTCAGCCACAGCAGACGCCGCCAACCCAGCACCGTATGCGTCCACACCGCCAACCCAGTGCCCAAAACGATCAGGGCTGAGCCCAGCGTCGTCGCGATCATGTCAACCTTGGCACGGCCCCACCACGAGTCCGCTTCAGCCTCTCATGGTTCACGAGTCACGCTCGTCGGGCCCTGATCGCCTCGGCCACCCTGACCACATCGCGCGTCGGTGCAACGTCATGGGTCCGGACGACCGCCGCACCATTGTATACCGCCACCGCGGTCGCCCCAAGCGAGCCCCAGAGACGCTCAGCCGGGTCCGCCCGCCCGGTGATCCTGCCGATGAACGACTTTCGCGAGACTCCAACCATCAGCGGGCGCGCCAGGTCGAGCAGTGATTGCAGCTGAGCCAACACCTGGCAGTTGAACAGATCGGGCGCAACGTCGCTCCGGGTGAAAAACCCGATGCCGGGATCGAGCACGATCCGTTCTCGCCCGATGCCAGCGCGCGCCGCCCGTTCGAGACTCTCCGCCAACAGGCGCCGGACGAGAGTCAACGGCGCTTCTCGCGCTCTGCGTCCCGCAGTTCGGGCATCGGGATTCGCGGGCTCTGACGCGGTGAGCACCAGTCCCTCGGCCCGTGTCGCAACCTCGGCCATGCGCTCGTCAGCGCGCAACCCGCTCACATCGTTGATGATGCGCGCGCCGGCGGACAACGCCGCTGACGCCACCGCAGCGCGCGTCGTATCCGCCGACAGCGGCAAGGCAACCGCCGCACCGACGACCTCGAGCGCCCACGTCATGCGCCGGACCTCCTCGGTGACCGGAACTTCGGTCTGCAGGTAAGGGGCCGTCGACATCGCTCCGACATCGATGATGTCCGCTCCCTCGTCTGCCGCACGCTGGGCAGCCTCACGCAGCGCTGCGGCATCACGGCTCACCGAGTCCGGATGAAAGGACTCCGGGCTGACGTTCAGAGCGGCCATCAAACGGACGGGACAGCCGTCACCGACAGGCACCCCTGCAAGCTCAGCCAGCGGCATGGCGCCACAGAAGCGCCCATAGACGCCAGTGTCAATGCCGCAGTCAAGGTGAGGGGTCAGATGTAAGGGGCCGGGTCTCAGCCGGCGGTCTGGGATCTCGGACTCGGACCTGGCATCGGAAATCGGGCAGCCCCGATCCCAGAGCGCAAGCGTTATCCAACCGGCGTCTATCGATTTCCGACAGTTCCGCAACGCTGCCGAGGACGGGCTGCCGGCCTTTGGCCGCGCTCTCTTGCTTTTTCGCACATGGCATGTCCCTTGCTCGAAAGGCGTCGACGTGGGGTCTGTATGAGCACGAGGAAAGCGAGAAACGACACGGCGCTGGTGAAGTTTCTTCTTCAAAACCAGCTCGTTTCACCAGAGGTTGTCGAAGCGGCGGGCGCTGACGTCGACCCGGAGAAAGGCGAGGGCTCAATCCTCGAATGGTTGGCTCGCAAGGGGCTGATCGACGAAGAGCATATCGCCATGACGTTGGCCATGCGCTTGCGCTTGCCATTTGTGAACTTGACCACCTGCACGCTCGATCCCGACATCGTTCGGATGGTCAAGGAGGAGCTGGCCACCCGATACCGGATCATACCGCTCCGCCTCGAAGAGGACGCATTGATCATCGCAACCGCCAATCCGCTTGATCGCGAGGCCGTACGTGCCATTGAGTTCGCCAGCGGGCGGCGCATGCGCCTGGCGGTAACGACCTCGACGGCCGTGGTGGACGCGCTCGGGCGCGCCTACCATTTCGATGCGGCGCTGAATGCCTACCTGCAAGGCGTGCCGAGTGACGGCGACGTCCCTGTCACCGAGCTCGAGGACGAGGCGACGGATCTCGAGAGCCTGAAGCATCAGACTTCGTTGCCCCCGGTCGTGAAGCTGCTCAACCTGATCCTGCTCGACGGCATTCGCACGGGCGCGAGCGACATCCACGTCGAAGCCACCGCCCATGAGATCAGAGTGCGCTATCGGATCGACGGCATGCTGAAGGAATCGTTCCAGTTTCCTAAATGGGTCCTCGATCCCCTGGTCGCCCGATGCAAAGTTCTCGCGAAGCTGGACATCACCGAGCGCGCCAAACCCCAGGATGGACGCATCCGCATCCACTATGGCGACTCGATGATCGACCTGCGCCTGTCGAGCTTGCCGACGCAGTTCGGCGAGAAGGTCACGATGCGGATTCTGAACTCGGATGCCGCGCCGAAAAACCTGGATCATCTCACGCTGTCCGACCGAGACCTCCGCTGCGTCCGCCAGGCGATTACCCGTCCGCAAGGGATGGTCCTGGTCACCGGTCCCACCGGCAGCGGCAAGACCACGACTTTGTACGGCATGCTCGGGGAGCTGATCTCGCCGACTCGCAACATCGTGACCATCGAGAACCCGATCGAGTACCAGATACGCGGCGTCAACCAGGTGGAGATCAACGACCGGCGCGGGCTCACCTTTGCCGGCACGCTGCGCTCGATCCTGCGTCAGGACCCCGACGTGATCCTGGTGGGCGAGATCCGTGACCACGAAACCGCGGAGATCGCCGTACAGGCAGCGCAGACCGGTCACCTCGTGCTGAGCACCCTGCACACCAACGATTCGATCGCAACCATCACACGGCTGATGGACCTGGGCATCGAGCCCTACATGCTCGGCTCCGCTCTCAACCTGGTGATCGCCCAACGGCTGGTCCGCAAGGTCTGTGAGCGTTGCGCCGAGACGTATCAGCCCGATGCCGCCACCATCCATGCCCTGCAGCTGGAACCCCCATTACCGCAGATGCGCCGTGGCCGCGGCTGCGGCTCCTGTCATCAGCTGGGGTACTCGGGCCGTTCCGCCGTCCTCGAGGTCTTGGCGATGACCCCGGCCATGTCCAAGCTCATCGAAGGCAAGGCATCTGAAAGCTCGATGCGGCTGCAGGCACAGCATGACGGCATGACGCCATTGATCAAGGATGCCATCCGCAAAGTCCTCAACGGGACCACTGACTCAGAGGAACTCCTGCGGGTCGTCAACTTGGAGGTTGCAGGCGCCCGCTGTCCGAAGTGCGATCGCGTCGTGGAAGAGAACTTCACGGGCTGCCCTCACTGCGGGACCGTTCTGCGGCTGTGTTGTGCCAGCTGCGGCATGCAGCTCCAGCAAGACTGGCAGAACTGCCCGTACTGCCGCACGCCCGTGCACCGCGCGCCACCGGTGGTGGCCAGCGTGACGCCGGCACCGGCGCCAAAGGTCCCCCTGCCCGCAGGCCCGATCAGTGCCGACAGGGCACCGCAACGCCAGTACAGGGTTCTCGTGGTTGACGATGAGCCAGACTTCCGCCGGCTCATCACGCTCTTCCTCGAGCAGAGTGATCTCCCGATCGCCGTGACGGTTGCCGCCAACGGTTCGGAGGCGCTCGAGTTTGCGCAGATGAACCCGCCCGACCTCATCCTGCTCGACATCATGATGCCGGAGATGGACGGATTCGACGTCTGCGCCCGCCTGCGCGCGAATGTGCGCACGACGTTCATTCCAATCCTGATGCTCACCGCACTGAATGATCCGAACAGCCGCACGCGCGCCTTCCTGGTCGGCACCGACGACTACGTCTCGAAGCCGTTCGACCGCACGGAGCTCTTAGCCAGGGTGCGCCGCGTACTGCAGCGCACCTATGGGCTCATGCCGGCGAGAGACGGCCTGACGCAAGCCAGCGAGCCGGCGGCCCGCGCTGGTCTCGATTCACTGGGGCCTCCGGCGAACCCGGCGGTGACTCACTAGCCCAGGAACCGGCCGGAGAGTTCCGAAGACGCGCTCCGATAAGCTCAAGGCGAGCGGAGGGCCTCATGCGGCAGGCGTGATCCTGCTCCGGTTGGGCCAAGGAACGCGCGCACGGCTGTAGGCGCAGGCTTCCGCCTGCGGGCCTGGACGCGACGGGAAAGATCCGCCGCGCGAGCTAGAGCCCGCGCCTACAACAGCAGCCGAAGCGAGCCTACGGGCCGCACGCTTGCGCTTCAGTCAATCGGGAGCGCGATCGCAACTACTTGACCCCGCTCGTGCATTCCGACTGATACCGAGCCGCCGTGAAGCGCCACGATGCGCTGCGCCAGCTCCACCCCCGGCCGGTTGGTGCCGAGCAGTGCCCCTTTACGCCCCTCGGCCATCTGCACCGACGAACGTTGACCGTTGGGGATCAGGACCTCCGTCCAGGCGCGCTCGTCGTCCACCGAGACACTGATCGTCAAGGCGCCCCCGTCTGGCGCCATCCGTAATGCCTCCAACAGCAGGTGGCGCACGGCCTGCTCGAGACGCGCGCGGTCGCCGCGGATCGTTCGATCGCCCGCCGCCGCGCACGCGAAATGCTGATCACGCACCTCGGCCACCGCCTGCAATCCGGTGGCTACCGACAGGACCAGCTTCGCCCAGTCGAAACCCTGGCTCGACAGCTCGACTCGGCCGGCGCGCAGGTCCGACAGCAACGCAAATCCGTTGAGGATCTCGATCAGGGCGCGTGCGTTCGCCTGCAGACGCCCGCAATACTCTCGCCGCTCGCGCTCCTGGGCATCCTGGACGATGTCGGCGTAACAGAGGATCACGCCCAGCGGATTCTTCAAATCGTGAATCAGGTGCGCAATCAGGCGCGCGTCCCCATCATCAACCGATGTGAGCGCCGTGGCTTGCGGACAGTTCCCGCCCTCCAAGGCCGGCTCCTTCGCCTCCATGCCGGGTGGAACAGGCAATGGACGTGCCAGACGCCCTGCCCGAGTGCGACCCCTTATGTTAGCTGATCTTCACGCCTCTCCCGTTCGTCGTCTTCCGTACGACGACCTGACAGCGGAGCGACAGTCGGGACGATATTGCCACTGGAGCAACGTCACGCGCCCGCACCTTCCCGCGAGGAACCGAGGCGGAGCATCTCGCACAGCGTCGCGACAGTGCTGTGACCAGGCCGGGACTCACACTCGCGCGCCCTCCAGGGTCGGGTTGTGAAGGCGAAGCGTCGGCGGGTTTAACTTGACCCCGTATTGGATGTGGCAGGGAAAGAAGACATAATGGGTTCTCGAAAGCGATGGGTATTGCGCATGGGGCGGAAGCCGACCTGGCACCGGGACGTCGAAGCGGCACTCGATAAGCTCGTGGCCAGCTACGCCGCGCCCGAGGAGATCAACAACCTCGAGAGCGCGGCGCTCCCCAACAAACGCGCCGTCATCGACGCCTTCAATCATCTCAAGGCGGCGATCTACCTCGGCTTCTACAGCACCCGCGCCCTCACCCGCGACAACCTGCGCAACGCCATCGGTGAGCACGTGAACCCGGCCTGCGAGATGCTCGTCGAGCAGATCAACCGCGCAGTGACCTACGAAGAGCGGCTCGGGCGGGCCGCCGCGTCACGCGAACCCGGATGGAGCGAGCAGGCCGTGCTGCGGCTGATCAACGTGCTGCCCGAGCTCCGGCGAACACTCAACGGCGATGTCCTGGCCGCCTACGACGGCGATCCCGCGGCGCAAAGCATCGAAGAGGTGATCTTCAGCTACCCGGCGATCGAAGCCATCACCGCGCATCGGATCGCCCACATCCTCTACCTCGAGCGGGTGCCGATGATTCCCCGCATCATCTCCGAGTACGCCCACAGCAAGACCGGTATCGACATCCATCCCGGTGCGAGCATCGGTGAGCGCTTCTTCATCGACCACGGGACCGGCGTCGTCATCGGCGAAACCTGCGTGATCGGCAACAACGTGAAGCTGTACCAGAGCGTAACACTCGGCGCCCTCAGCCTGCCGCGCACCAGGGAGGGCGTCCTACTGCGTCAGGGGAAGCGTCATCCGACCATCGAAGACGACGTGACGATCTACTCGGGGGCCACGATTCTCGGCGGCGAAACCGTGATCGGCAACGGCTCGGTGGTCGGCGGCAACGTCTGGCTCGTCCACTCCGTTCCGCCCCACTCGAAGATCACCTACGACTCACGCAACCGACACGCGTAGCTCCGTCGGCCGTTGACCGTTGGGCGCTGATGGCCGCGTCCGGTGAGTGGTGGCGGCGTGATGCAGGGACGGCGATTTGGAACCGAATCACGGGTGACGATCGACGAGCAGTGATCTCACTTCCACGTGATCGACTGGATCTCGGTAAACTCCTGCATGCCCCAGCGGCCGCCTTCGCGACCGATGCCGCTCTCCTTGAACCCGCCGAATGGTGAATGACGGATGCTGAAGGCACCGTTGATATTCATGCTGCCCGTGCGAATGCGCTTGGCGACTTCAAGGGCCTTGGCCGTATCGGCACTGTAAATGGCGCCGCCGAGGCCATAGATCGAGTCGTTGGCGGCGCGGATTGCATCGTCGACGTCCTGGAACGGGAGCACGGAGACCACGGGCCCAAAGATTTCCTCTTGGGCGATGCGCATGTCGTTGCGGACGGAGGCGAAGACCGTCGGCTCGAGGAAGTAGCCGCGCGGCAGATCGGGCGGCCGCCCTCCACCCGTCATCAGAACCGCTCCCTCTCTCTTGCCCGACTCGATGTGCTGCTCGATCGCGGTTCGCCGCTCCGCGCGGATGACCGGACCGAGCATCACCGATGGATCGGCGGGATCGCCGACCTTCACGATCATCGTCACGAAGTTGGTCAGACGTTCCACCAAGGCGTCGTGCCGCCGTTGCGGTACCAGCACACGCGTGCACATGGCACAGCCTTGACCGGCGTGGAAGAAGGCCGGCGTGGCCGCGTACGGCACAACCATGTCGAGGTCGGCGTCGTCGAGGACGATCGCCGCCGACTTGCCGCCGAGCTCGAGGTGAACCCGCTTCAAGGTTCGCGCCGCGGCGGCCATGATGCGCTTCCCGGTGCCGGCGCTGCCGGTGAAGCTGAGCTTGTCCACCAGCGGGCTGTCGACGAGCCGCGCCCCGAGCTCGGGGGCGTCACCGGTCACGACATTGAACACCCCTTTCGGGAGGTCGCATTCCTCGATGGCCTCCGCAATCAGCAAGTCGATGAGCGGCGCGTACGGCGACGGTTTGACGACCATGGTGCATCCCGTCGCCAGGGCCGGCCCGATCTTCTGCACCGTGACAAAGAACGGAAAGTTCCACGTCGGGATGAGGCCGCAGACACCAACCGGCTGGTGGTACACCATGGCGTTGTTGACCGCCGACCCCATCGGGGTCTGGCTCACCACGACGGGCAGCATCTCCTCGAAGGCGAACGATTGCACCAGGTCGGCATAGCTCGCGAGCAGCTCGAACGGCAGGTCGAGCTGGATCGGGTGGGTAACGTACTCGGCGCCACCCATCGTGATCAGAAGCTGCCGAATGTCCTCCTTGCGCCTCTCCAGCGCCGCGACGAGGCGCATGATCGTTTTCGCCCGGTCCTGCTTCGTGCTGCGCGGCCACGGACCCTCGTCGAACGCCCGCCGCGCCGCCGTGATGGCACGGTCGAGATCGGCCGTCGTCGCGCTCGGCGCCCGAGCGATGACCTCTTCGGTCGCGGGGTTGATCACGTCGTAGGTCGCGCCGCCCTGCGCATCCGTCCACGATCCGTCGATGTACAACCTGTATGTCGGCGGCGTTCCGCCCCTCACTGCTCCTGCCACGGTTCAGCTCCTTTGCGCTTACTCTCCCAAGCCCCGGTCCCTCGTTCCCGTCCTGGCACCTGGCCTCCCCTCCCCTGTTTCTACCACGTTCGTCAAGCGCCGTTGATCCGCCCCCACCCTCGCCCAATGATGCGGGTGGCCTTCTCTAACCCCGCTGTCTGCGCTACGAAAGACGGTGAGCTCGCAATGACTTTCTCAACGCTCTGCCTCCTGCCCGCGTTTTTCTCCGCTCTCGGAACCGGACCGGTCGGCGCCGCTGAGCTGGAACGAAACCTGCCAGCGGTCGACGTCGCAGCGTCGGCGGCCGCCACCGGCCACGGTAGCCATGTGGAACCATCGACGAAGCCGGCGAAAGGCCAGTTTCTCGTTGCCACTCGGAAGCTGGTCGACCCTCACTTCGCCGAGACGGTCATCTTGCTGCTCGCCTATGAAGCGAACGGCGCGATGGGCCTGGTCATCAATCGGCCGACGGAAATGCCCCTCGTGGCTGCGTTGCCCAAGATGAAGGAGCTCCGCGACCGGTCCATCCGGCTTTATGTCGGCGGGCCAGTGGCCAGAGAGTCGATGCTCCTTCTGATCCGTTCCGCGACGGCGCCCGAGTCATCGCAGCGGATCTTTGAGGACGTGTACGCCAGCGGCAGCCTGGCCGCGCTGCGGCAGGCGCTCGGTCGGAAGGGAAAAACGGAGCGCTTCCGTGCCTTTGCGGGTCACGCGGGCTGGGGGGCGGGCCAGCTCGACGCGGAGATCGCCCGCGGCGCGTGGTACGTAGCCACGGTTGACGCCGCAACTGCCTTCGACATCGCGCCCTCCGAGATCTGGTCACGACTGACCGAACGCCTCTCTGGTCAATGGGCGCGGGGGCCGAGCCCTGGCCTCGCGGGCACCCTCATCGAGCCCCGGAACTGAATGCGCCGCGACGCCGGCAGACTGGACTGGGCCGCGGTGGCGGCGCTCGCGGCCAGCGTGACCACGGTGGTCGCGATCGTAACAGCCGTGATGATTTTCTCGCAGGCCAGGCAGGACGCGCAACACGCCCGTTTCAACGCGACACTCGAATCACTCTGGCGTCTCGTTGACCAGTGGAACTCAGCCGACATGACCACGGCGCGAAGTGGCGCGGCGACGGCATTGCTCGCCGATCAGCCCAACCATGACGTCGACGACGTCCTGGACTTCTTCGACGAGATTTCCTTTCTCTTGAGTCGCGGCGCCTTGGACGAGGAAATGGTCTGGTATGAGTTCTACCGGCCGATGGCGAATTACTGGTTCGCGAGTCAGGACCACGTCCGTCAGGTCCAGCGTAACGACCCGACCACCTGGGAGCAGATCGGCCGGACCGTGACCCGTCTCGTAGCGATCGAGGCCCGCCGGAGGAGCCGTACCTCCGACGATTTGGTCCCGTCGCGAGCCCAGATCCGAGAGTTCCTCACGGCTGAGATCGGCAACGCCGAGTGCGAAGAGGAGACCGAGGCGCGGCGGATGCCGCTGTGATTCGAGGAGCGTTCGCCGTCAACGCGGCGACAGGATAGCAGCATCACCGGGGCCCCGCGCAGCCACGTCTTGCCAAGCCGGCCCCGGCTGGCTCCGTAGATCCATCGGCAAACGACGGTCCGCTCGCGCGGCGCTCCAGCGCGCGGGCCTGCTGGTCGAGGCGCCGGATGGCGGGGAGCTTGTCGTCGCGGCCGAGCTTGCCACGGTCGAGCGCCGCGCGCAGAACGCGAACGGTCTCGTCGTACACTTGCAACGGGACGGGGAACGGATGGCCGTCTTTGCCGCCGAGAGCAAACGAGAAACGGGCGGGATCTGTAAAGCGACAGGCCGCGCCGTGAACGACCTCGCTGACCAGCGCGAGCGCGGCCACGGTACGCGCGCCGACCCCCGGGAGCAGCAGCAGATCGGCGAAATCCGTCGGCCCACG
>Ga0316626_10001056_pt1 | contig 11901 bp, 6 predicted proteins | sample OWC_Aug_T1_C1_D5_FD_207656 | JGI IMG/M metagenome (GOLD analysis project Ga0316626, IMG submission 207656) | Wetland soil microbial communities from Old Woman Creek delta, Ohio, United States - OWC_Aug_T1_C1_D5_A | ecosystem: Environmental > Terrestrial > Soil > Wetlands | place: USA: Ohio...
AATGGCAGAAATCCCTGAGGAACACTATTACCCTCAGGTACTCTCATTGTCATGCTGTCTGCAAAATTAGGATTGTCCGAATAGGTCTCGTATGCCCTGGAATAGGCCATGTCGGGGATAAAGTCATACCCGCGCATGGTCCTTGTCCTGTCGCATGAGAGAAGGAGTACTGCTGAAAATCCACCAGCCAGTATTACGTTCAATATTTTGTTATTTCTCTTCATCTGAATATACCTGTAATTTTCATGATTCATAGTTGAGACTCTCCTGAAGGAATGGGTCATTTTTCACTATCAGGGGACCGTGTGACAGGGTGCGGAAAAAGATGTAAATAAAACCACAGGCATAGATCAATGTCATGGAGATTTCCGGCAGTCCGATCGTTGCTTTGGTTCCTGCTGTTTCAGGCATTATCAGAAGCCAATAATCAATCCAGTGGCCGATGAGCGTCATGGCAGCAATTGCAGCCACCCGGTTAAGATTGTACTTTGAGCTTGTCCGGATCAGGCCGAAGAAGGGAACAATAAAGTTGATGCCTAGATTGAGAAAAAATAATAATGTGAATTCGTGCTGCCGCGGGATAAAATAAGAGGTCTCCTCAGGAAGATGGCCATACCAGATAAGAAGGTATTGAGCGAACCACTGGTATGCCCAGAATATACTGAATGCAAAAAGAAGGATTGCAAGGTCATGAACATGATCGCTTCTCAAAACCTTAAGGTATCCCATTCGTCTGAGGAGCCATGTAATCAGAATAATGAAACAGAGTGAAGCGACAAACATGCTTATCAGAACATACCAGCCGAAAATTGTGCTGTACCAGTCAGGTTTAAGTGACATGATCCAGTCCCAGCTGCTTGCCGATACTGTTATCCCGAAAAATACAAGAAACAATCCCGCAAATATTTTCCTCCTGTTATGGTATTTTAAATCGGAAGAGATCGTAAGGGATTCCGAATTTTTCTTCATCATACGGATAAAAAAGATCCAGCCGGCGAAATAGAGAACCATCCTGACAAAGTAAAACGGAATATTGAGCCATATTTTTTTTGCTCCCGTCAGTCCTTCATAGACCTCGCTGTCTGCCCATGCATAAATATCATTCATGCCAAAGTAGATCAGAAGCATCAGGATGAAGGCAACCGGGAGGAACGAGGTCATGGCATCAGGCACTCTCTGTATTACAGTCTGCCAGCCCGATGTTGCCACACGGTGTACTGCAATGAAGAACGCCGCACCCAGCGAGATCCCGAGAAAAAACTGGTTGTTAAGAAGTATGTTGGACCATATCCTTGCAGAACCTGAGCCGGACAAAACAACTGCCAATAGAAAAACAACAAGTGAAACTGCCGCCAATATTGGCAGTATATTCCTGTATTGTTTACTGAAAATGAATTGTTCGTCCATAACTGCAGGATTTCGATTATCTGATTTCAATTATACTTATGCCCGATAAAACCGTTCTAATGCTCTCCCTGGTGGTATTTGCATTGGAGCCGATCACGATGACAAACATGTTATCAGTGATTCTTTCATCGGCCGGTTTGAACCTTATATCAGGTTTGAGCTTCGACCTGAGGAACATCCCCGCGGCCATCGACAAACCGGCAAACAGGACTGTCATCTCAAAGGTGATTGGCACAAATGACGGTAAGGCAAAGAATGGCTTGCCTCCGATAATCAGGGGGTAGCTTACAGTAAATACCCAGGTCATAAACCAGAATGCAAGGATCCCTCCCAGGGCGCCAAAAATGAAGCCTCCGACAGGGATCCGGGTTCTCTTTACTGACAGGAGCTTATCAATACCATGAACCGGGAAAGGTGTAAGTACATCAATGATTGTCAGATTGTTTTCCTTAAGCCTCCTTAGTGCCTGGAGCATCGGATCCTCATCGTCAAAATAAACCGATATGTAATCCTTATTATCCATGATGGATTTCTTTTGCGACCTGTAAGGCATTTTCTGTCTTCAGGATCGATTTCTCCTCGGAGATCGAGATCACAGGGAATACGCGTATAAAAAGAAGGAATGCGGTAAAGAATATCCCCAGCGTACCTATTAACAGTCCGTACTCGACAATTGTGGGTTTGTACATTGTCCAGCTCGACGGCAGGAAGTCGCGGTGCAGAGAGGTAACTATAATGACAAACCTTTCGAACCACATGCCAATATTTATTACTATTGATATGAAGAATGTAAAGAGCAGGCTTCTCCTGAGCTTTTTGATCCACAGCAGCTGTGCTGAACCCACGTTGCAGATGATCATTATCCAGTAAGCCCAGGCGTATGGTCCGGTCATACGGTTCTGCAGCATATACTGCTCATATTCGATTCCGGAATACCACGACATGAAGGTCTCTGTTATATAGGCCAGAGCTACAATTGATCCTGTAGCAATAAGGATCTTATTCATGCTCTCAACATGTTCCACTGTAATAAAATCTTCAAGGTTCATGAGCTTCCTGGCTATGATAAGCAGCGTCAGAACCATGGCAAATCCGGAGTAGATTGCCCCGGCAACGAAGTATGGCGGGAAGATAGTGGTGTGCCAGCCCGGAAGTATTGAATCAGCAAAGTCCATGCTCACTATGCTGTGTACGGATAGTACGAGGGGCGTAGCAATGGCAGCGAGCATTATCGAGGTTACCTCGTGTCTGTGCCAGTCCCTTGCAGATCCTTTCCAGCTGAAGCTGAGAAAATTATAGACAGTTTTTTTCAAGCCCTTCCTGAGCTTGTCGCGCAATGTGGCTATATCCGGTATCAGTCCTACATACCAGAATACCAGAGATATGGTAAAATATGTTGCTATTGCAAACACATCCCATACAAGGGGTGAATTGAAATTGACCCAGAGCAGGCGGGTGTTTGGATAAGGGAATATAAAAAAGGTAAGAAGAGGCCGTCCGAGGTGAATGAACGGGAAGAGAGCGGCGCAAATGACCGCAAACAGTGTCATTGCCTCTGCCGACCTGTTTATGCTGTTCCTCCATCTCTGCCGGAACAAAAGGAGAATTGCGGAAATGAATGTTCCTGCGTGCCCTATCCCGATCCACCACACAAAAGTTGAGATCTCAAATGCCCATCCGACTGTTCTGTTCTCCCCCCATGTACCTATGCCCTGCCAGATGGTCCAGCCCATCATCAACAGCCCGAACAGCATAGCACCGCCAGACAGGGTTATGGCAAAATACCATAATTTAATGGGCTTGTTCACCAGAGGGTCGAGGATCTGGCTGGTGATCTCCTGATAGCTCTTTTTTCCTTCTATCAGCGGTTTCCGTAGAGAGGACTGAAATATGCTCAAGGTTGTCGAAATTATTAAGTCCTGTTCCTTATCCTGGTAAGGTAATTAACCGATGGTTTGGTGAACAGTTCTTCAAGCAGGTTATAGTTTCTTCCGCTTCTTATTAGCCTGTTCATCTCGCTCTCTTTATCGTTGAGGTCGCCAAAAATGATGGCATTTGCAGGACAGCTCTGAGAACATGCTGTTCTGATCTCGCCCGGATACAAAGCCCTTTTTTCAGTCTTTGCCTTAAGCTTTGCTGCCTGTATGCGCTGGATACAGAAGGAACATTTTTCAATTACTCCCTGCGACCTGACTGTCACATCGGGATTAAGCACCATCCGCCGCAGGTCACCTGTCATCCCTGCCTTATCCCTGAGGTTTCCTCTGAGCGTACCGGCGCCCGTATAATTGAACCAGTTGAATCTTCTCACCTTATAAGGACAGTTATTATTGCAGTAACGCGTCCCGAAGCAACGGTTGTAGATCATCTGGTTAAGCCCTTCACCTGAATGATTGGTAGCGCCCACGGGGCATACATTTTCACACGGCGCATTCTCGCAGTGCTGGCAGAGAACAGGCTGGAAGCCAACCTCAGGATTCATATCATCACCGCTGTAATACCTGTCTATCCTTATCCAGTGCATCTCGTGCACACGCTGAACCTCTTCCTTTCCCACCACCGGAACATTATTTTCAGCCTGGCAGGCAATAACACAGGCTCCGCACCCTGTGCATTTGCTGAGATCAATCACCATACCCCAGTGATGATGCGGGTATTCCCTTTCCTTATAGAGGCTTTTTGCATGCCTCGTGTAATGTTCATGCAGTTCATTCCCGGCTGACGGATTCACCTTAAATTCGTTTAATCCTGTTTCGCGGATCAGAGCCCGTCCTTCCATGCTGTGATGGCCCTGGGTCTGGGCAAACAGGTAACCGCTTCCTGTTTTCCCGATCCTGCCAAGGGTCCTGGTATAACTTACATTGCCATTGTCCATCGTCAGGAATGGCCATGCATCAGATCCTACCCCGTTGCCGGCCATACCGCATACTTTACGCCCATAGCCGAGTGCAATACTTAGTGTACCGTAGGCCTGGCCTGGCTGGATATGAACCGGGAAGGTCAAACCTCCGATATCGATCAGGTCTCCTTCTGTAAGGGAATTCTCTTTTGCCTGAAGTCCCGATATTGAAGCATAATTGTCCCAGCAGATCCTGGTCACAGGATCGGGCAACTCGTGGAGCCAGGGATTATTTGCCTGCCTGCCTTCTCCAATCGCCACAGGCTCATAAAGGACAACCTCGAATAAAGCTTCACGGTCATCCCCGGTCTTAAGTAAGGAAGGATCGAAAACATGGGATACCGGTCTGGTCAGAAGCGCGGCCGGTCTGACATTCTTGTCAACCGTTTCAAATACCCCTTCCTGGAGCGAGTGATCGAAGAATGCCACCGGATCAGAATACTCTTTCTGTCTTGGAAGCATGTTTACTGCCCAGTAAGATCTGATAAAATCATAGTAGCTTATTGCAGACCCGGACCATTTCAACAATGTATCTGCCATCTGACGTGTATTGAACAGAGGGCTGATCACAGGCTGCATAAGGCTGAATAAATCCTTTTCAGGTTCAGCATCATTCCAGCTTTCGAGATAATGATTATCGGGGCATATATATTGAACCAGGCTGCTGGTTTCGTCCGGGGAGCCTGACAGCGATATGGCAATTCCGACCTTTTTTAATCCCTTTGTGAATGCATCCCTGTCGTACCATGTATACGCAGGATTGACATTCCAGAAAATCAGGGCGTCAACATCACCGGCATTCATCCTGCTTACCAGATCTGCCATCCCGGAATCAATGGCTTCATGCGTCCTCATGTACCTGCTGAAATCGATTGTTGTACCAATATTTCCGAGGTACCTGTTGATCTCATTCACCAGCAGCTGGATATCCTTTACATTCGATCCGGATATAACAAGCGACCTGCCGGGTGAAGAGGTTAGTTTTACGGCAATATCCCGGACATCGGCAGGAGAAGACGGTGCATTGGATTCACGGCCTTCGGTCAGTTTAACAACCTCCCTGTAAATATTTAAAAGGAGTGCATATTCCTGCGATGGTCTGATCTGTATTCTTTTATCCGCAGTGCAGCCGGTAACGCTTAATCCGGCTTCATATTGTATCAGGTAATTCATACTGCCTTCAGGATCCCTGCGTGAACTGAACTGTTTCGTAAATTCCACAGGTGACAGCCAGGTGCCCAGAAAATCTGCTCCTGAACTTACTATAACATCAGCTTTGTCGAAGTGAAATCGGGGAATTACCTGCCTGCCAAAACTTATCAGGTTGGCCTCGAGCATAGCGGAATATGAAACTGCATCATACCGTACCCAGGCAGTTCCAGGGAACTTTTCAATGAAATCCGTAATTACCGCCTCAGTTGAAGGACTATATACTGTTGGTGTCAGCAGTACAATTGAACCATGGTCATACGAAATTTTTTTCAGCCTGGCGGTAATCTCACCATCAGCTTCATCCCAGCTTACCGGTACTCCGTTGCTTATTGGCTCTTTAAATCTCTCCATATCATACAGATCGAGCACTGATGCCTGTACCCTGGCATTAGTGCCTCCCCTGGTCATGGATGACCGTGGATTGCCCTCAATCTTGATTGGCCGTCCGTCCCTCGTCTTGACAATTATACTGCAGTAATCGCTGCCGTTAACATAGCTTGATGAATAATAGAGAGCATCTCCCGGAGTGATTTCATTTGGTGCAATTACATAAGGTATTGCTTTGCTTATCTTCGACCTGCATGAGGAGAGGGCGGCCAGTGCAAAGCTATATCCGCACAGCTTCAGAAAATCCCTTCTCGATGAATGTAATCCTGTGGCGGAATCTTTAATCAGTTCCGGTAAAGGATCAAATTCATATGCTGGCTCAGGTGACAGATCATCTTTGGGTCTGACCTGCTCTGACAGAATATCTTTCCGGTACTTTTTCATCCCAATAGGGTATTGTTTTTTATCTGATTAATAATGACAGTTACCGCAGTCCCTGCCCCCGGTAACAGCAGCCATTACACTGTCTGTCCTTCCGGCCGTGAAATCATTATAAATTCCCGAAAAATAAGTTTTGTAATATGTGTTTGTAAGATTCACCTTTCTTGTGTCATGGCACTTTATACACCAACCCATGCTCAGATCAGGGACCTGGTACAGTCTGTCCATTGTCTTAACATCCCCGTGACATGACTCGCAGGCTATTTCCCCGGCAGTCACATGCTGGGCGTGACTAAAGAACACAAAATCGGGCAGCCTGTAGATCCTTACCCATTTAACAGGTTCATTGTTATTGTAAGCCCCGGTAACCTTACTGATCTCCGTCACACCCGAACGGGTTCCGCTTCTTACCAGGAAATGACAATTAAGACAAATATTCCCCGCAGGTATACCCGCTGATTTTGCCGACCTGGCAGAGTAGTGGCAGTAATTGCAGTCTGTTTTGTTCTGTCCGGCATGAACATAATGGGAAAATTTAACCGGCTGATCGGGAGAATAATCACGCGCCCGTCCAAATGCTATTGCGCCGGCAGCAAGTATCCATATCATAACTACCGATGAAACCGTCAGCAACATAAGGTTAAACCTGCTGTTCCTGAAGATCCTCTTTATAATAAGATCGGTCAGGGATATGCTGAACACAACGAAAGAGATAATAAGCAGAAGGAGGTTGGTAACCACCGGTTTCTGCTTTTTAATGCCGACGTCAACAAACCTGTCCATATATGCTTTTATCAGCACTACATCCTCATTCGTCAGCTGGAAATTGTTGTGCACCTCAGCCATCTTTTTTCCTTTAGGCCTGAGCAATACCGCCTGCAGGTCGGCTCCGCTTTTGTTCAGGTATTTCACCGAAATCTCCAGGGCATCCGGATTCCAGTTAAGGGAATCCGACCATTTTGTATTGTGACATTTTTCGCAGTCAACAGTCATCTCCGCCGGATAGGCCAGCCCGTAGAACAGCCTTTCACCCCGCACAAGTTCTTCAGCAGAGAATTCTTTTCTGCTGAAAACCGTATCAGCTTCCTGGAGATCAGATGGAAGAAGGGGCAGGGAATTACCTGTCAACAGGATTACAGAAAGAATGTACCTGAGAGATTTGGCTAAATAGGGATCAAACATTAAAGATTTAATTGACAATAATATATCGTATAATGTATTTCCTGGTTTAAACCTTGATTACCTACAAAATCCGTCTGAATATACTTTGAAAATTCCCGGTTTTTCTCATTCCCGGTAAAACTGTCTTCCTTATGTTAAACACTTCACAACGTAAATTGTTTTAACGTGCCTTTTTAAAGTTGGTACGGGTTTTGATATTGATACATTGAAGAGACAGTTCTTCTAACACTTAAGACAATGAAAAAGTTTATAATCACATCGATTCTCGCACTCCTGGTCGCAGCAGGGACCACAGTAATGGCACAGGATTACCCCGATGAATATCTGGGCTTGCCTGGCGATAATCTGAACCTCTATGCTGTGATGAAGCTGTTCCAGGAATCCGAAACCCTTGAAGCTTTCGAAAGAAGCCTCAATGACGAAAGTACCAGGATCAATAACCTCGACCTTAACGGCGACAACCTTATTGATTATATAACCGTCAATGATTATGTTGACGGAAACGTTCATACAATAGTATTGAGGGTTGCAATGGGCCGAAACGACTTCCAGGATGTGGCTGTATTTACAGTTGAGAAATTCCGGGACGGATCAGTCAATATACAGCTTATCGGTGATGAAGCTCTCTACGGCAGAAATTACATAATTGAGCCTATTTATGAAGAGACCCCGAATCCGGCATATGTAGGCAGGCCTCGCTACAGGAACAATATAACAGTGGTATACACATCACCGTATGAAGTTGCATACTGGCCGCTGATAAGGTACATCTTCCTGCCCGATTATGTTATCTGGCACTCAAGGTGGTACTGGGGTTACTACCCTTCTTACTGGAATCCGTGGCGCCCTTACTACTGGCACTACTACTATGGATATCACTATAACTGGTACCATCATTACTACGCTCACTTCCACCACTGGTACTACCCGCGGTGCTCAAGATACAACGACTTCTATTACAGCAGCGTCCGCATCTTCTCTCCACAGGTGAACATCAGGATAAACAGGGGTGATTACAGAGCCACATATTCACGTCCGGAACAGAGACGTGACGGTGAAGCAGTATTCGCCAAACAGTATCCGAACCAGACCAGAAGGACTGCTGAAAACACCATCAACAGAAGTCTTGAAAGAAGGAGCTACTCACAGACTACTGCAGACCGTACCTCGTCAAGGACAGCAACTGATGCGGCACGCCGCTCTTCCAGCACATCTGTCAGCAGATCATCTTCAAATCAATCTGCTGCACAGCCAGGTGGAACTGCACGCAGATCGGCCACATCTGCCGGTAACCAGTCCGCAGTAAGGTCCTCTGCCAGCCAGAACTCACAGGTTGAACGCAGAACCGCAGCCCCTTCAGGTAGCCAGTCTTCGGCAAGGTCCTCTGCCAGCCAGAACTCACAGGTTGAACGCAGAACCGCAGCCCCTGCAGGCAGCCAGTCATCTGCAAGGTCCTCTGCAAGCCAGAATTCACAGGTGGAACGCAGAACAGCAGCCCCTGCAGGCAGCCAGCCTTCGGCAAGGTCCTCTGCAAGTCAGAATTCACAGGTAGAACGCAGAACAGCAGCGCCTGCAGGCAGCCAGCCTTCAGTCAGATCCTCTGCAAGTCAGAATTCACAGGTAGCACGCAGGACGACGACGCCTTCTGCAAGCAGGCCGTCAGCAAATGCACCTTCAGCACGGAGTTCGGATGTTTCACGGAGATCAGCCCCTGCAGTTTCCAGCAGGTCAGCCTCCCGACCGCAGCCGGCTCAGAGCAGCCCGTCTGCCAGATCATCCAGACCATCAAACCCGGGTTCAGGATCTTCGGCAAGGAGCAGCGGAAGCAGAGGCAGTTCTTCAAACCAGAGCGCAAAATCGAAAGAATCTGACAGCAGGTCATCCAGAAGGTAATCATATCCGGTCTTCAGGAGACTGAAACAGGATTTCACTATAAAAAAGGAACCCTCACAGCCATCAGGACATGCGAGGGTTCCTCATTTTATGTTGTTGCTGGCCGCAATCTCAGCTCCCTGTGAAACTTTTTCCTTTGTTTTCTTATGCCGCGGTAATGGATCACAAAATACATAGCCGGGATCATTACAAGTGTAAGGAAAGTGGCAATGCTGAGGCCGAAAATGATGGTCCACGACAAAGGACCGAAAAACATCACATTCTCACCGCCAAAATAAATGTCGGGATTAAGGGATGTGAGCAGGGTCTTAAAGTTAATATTCATTCCGATGGCAAGTGGTATTAATCCGAGGATGGTAGCGGTTGCTGTCAGGATCACCGGAGTGATGCGTGTCATTCCTGCCTCAATTATCGCCTCGCGTGTCCTGACACCTTTTCTCTTCAGCACATCGGTGAATTCCACCAGGAGTATTCCGTTTCGCACAACAATTCCTGCCAGGGCAACAAGACCCATACCGGTCATAATAATGGAGACAGACATGCCGAAGATCATATATCCGGTGAGGACGCCAATGAGGCTGAAAAGTACTTCTGAAACAATAATCAGAGCCTTGGGCATGGAATTAAACTGGGTGACAAGTATGAACATTATAAGAAATAACGAGATCAGCATGGCTTTTAAGAGAAACATCATTGACTCCTGCTGATCTTCCTGTTCGCCTGTCAGCCGGATATCGACGCCCGATTCGGATGCAAACCGGGGAATAACTTCCCTTAGCCGGGCATTTATCTCATTTGCATTATATCCGTCAAGCACGTTTGACGACAGAGTGATCACCCTTTTCAGGTTAAGCCTGTTGATCTGTCCGTAACTGTTTATATAATCCAGCCTGGCTACTGCTGACAATGGAACTCTGCGAAGAATCCCGGTGTTCATATCCGTATAGGCAATTGTGAGGTTAAGCAGCTGTTCAATGTCCTTGCGCTGGTTCTCATCAAAACGTAGCATTATAGGGTACTGATCTTCGCCTTCCCGGTATTTCGAAACCTCTTTCCCCAGCTGACCGGTCCTGATTGCATCGCCGACAACCGCTGCAGTTATACCTTCATAATTAGCCCGTTCACGGTCGAGATTGACAAGCAGGCCCGGTTTTGTGGCTGCAAAATCCGATTTCAGCTCTTCAATACCTCCAATCTGAAGCGAATCAATATACCTCTTAAATCTTTCACTCTGGTAAACCAGCTTATCAATATCATCTCCGGCAAGTTCAATATTTATAGGCTTTCCCACAGGGGGTCCCATCTGTATCTTGTCAACAACGATCTCCGCTCCGGCAATGTCCTTTACGGCATTTCGTATCTCATTCAGGTAGGCACTTGTGCTCTTTCCCTTCCTTTCATGATACTGTACAAAATTTACAGCGATCTTTGCCAGATTTGACGATTTGGACGAATTGTCGAATTCGTTCTCCGATGCGAGAAGTGCTACATTAGTCACCACCGACTCAACTATCGGATTATCTTTTCCAAGAACACTCATTATCCTGTTTTCCACAATGCGTGTGACCGAATCGGTGACATTGATCTCTGTTCCTACCGGCATCTTTATAAAGGTATTTATCGTATTAGGCTCATTATCCGGAAAGAATACGACTTTGGGATTTACAATATTCCACACAACAATTACAAACACAAAAAGACCTATTATTCCCCAGAATAACCTGACAGGTCTTTTACCCTTCAATACCCATCTGAGAAGATTTTCATATCCAAGCATCATGGCGGGCAGGACTTTTGTCTGGAACCTCCTGAATACCTTGTATCCGAGAAGGTTGTGGAGCAGATATGAGAGCCCTATAAAAATTACAAAATTGGCGATACCGATGCGGCCAGTCAGGAAAAAAGGCAATGCTGCAAGGACGATCCAGCCGGTTCTCAGAAGGATCTTCTTCCGGGGAGGCTCGCTTACCTCATCCTCATGCCTCATGAAATCGACGGCAAATACAGGATTAATTATGTACGCCACAATCAGTGAGGCAAAAAGCGTGATTATAAGTGTTATCGGAATATATACCATGAATTTGCCTACCACTCCGGGCCAGAATGCAAGCGGGACAAAGGGCGCGAGGGTGGTAAGAGTACCGGAAAGTATAGGGAGAAACACCTCACCGGCAGCATATTTTGCCGAAAGATTGACAGGCAATCGTGTTTTCCGGTAAATACGGTGCGTATTCTCTATCACAACTATTGCATCATCCACAACGATCCCGAGTGCAAAGATGAATGCGAACATCACAAGCATATTCATTGAGAAGCCGATGACAGGTAAGACAATATATGCTATGGCCATTGACAGTGGTATAGAGAATGCCACAAAGATCGCATTCACAAGTCCCATGAAGAACATAAGGACTATCGTAACAAACAGGAATCCGAGTATGATGGTATTATTGAGTTCTTTAAGAGTATCGCGTGTGTAATGCGACTGGTCTCCTGTGATCTCAACATGGAGATTTGACGGAAATGATGTCTGCTGCATC
>Ga0316626_10001057_pt1 | contig 11885 bp, 9 predicted proteins | sample OWC_Aug_T1_C1_D5_FD_207656 | JGI IMG/M metagenome (GOLD analysis project Ga0316626, IMG submission 207656) | Wetland soil microbial communities from Old Woman Creek delta, Ohio, United States - OWC_Aug_T1_C1_D5_A | ecosystem: Environmental > Terrestrial > Soil > Wetlands | place: USA: Ohio...
GATTAAAGAGACGGTGTGACTTTTCAAAAATGAAGGCATCTGGGTTTGCCATATCTCCGTATCCGCCTGCACCAATCGATATTGCCTTCGGCGAATGCGTACAAAATCTTCGGGAAATTCTTCGCCAACGGCAACTTCGGGCGCAAAAATTCCGATATAGCCATGCCTCCGTAAAGCCATGGTAAAGGCGGTATCCTCCTGGACTATTTCAGGATAGCCAGCGGACCTTTCCCAAGCCTCGCGCCGCACGACAACACTATGTCCCATACACATCAGGAGCCCGTACCTGCCTCTAGGTAACTGGTGAAGTGACCAGGATGCATCGATGGCCACCTCGAAATCTGAGGCGAACTTACCCTGTTTACGTCCCGTAACGGTCGGCTTAGCTTGAACGAAGCCGATTCGCTTGTCCAATATCAAGTAGGGTACCATGCACGACAGGAAGTCGTTCGGCCAATAGTTGTCGGCATCACAGACCGCAAAGAATTCGTACTCGGGTCCAACCGCATCTCTCAGAGTATCATTCAAACTGCGAGCCTTGAATCCTTGCCTCGGTAGCAGACGATAGAGAGTAGTGGTTGTCGGATTCTCCTGATGAATCGCATCAACCCGGGCTTTAAATTCAGAGCGGGTGCTCACATCCAACAGAAAAACGTGATAATTCGGGTAATCTTGATCCAAAAGAGTAGAAACCGCCTCTTTATTAAAGTCGTTTAAAGTAGTGTAAATAACAGCGACTCTGGGAGTGAAAGACTGCTGCCTGGCTACGACTCTGGCATGGTCTCCCAAGGCCGGCCTGGGCAAGTAAGAGAAAATAAGTAGAACAAAATGATATATCCCATAGAACCAAAATAATACTAAGCAAAAAGAAAAAGGAACAAATAAAACCTTGGCCACAATCGAATTCAATCCCGCGAAAGTTCTCCAGAGTCCGGGGACGGTTAAAATCAGAATTATGACCCAGATGCCCCACATTACTATCAGAAGCAGCGGGCTCTTTTTAATAATCTCCAAAGAACCGGAAGGTTTATTGGCTTTCATCCTGTTAGCCTTATCATAATTAAAGCCTTTGGCTGGATTGATCTATATCGGTGACTGGGATTAAGGGTAGCCCGTAGTTTCGGGTGTTGCACTTAAGCGGAATCGATAAATTATTTGTATCGCGAATCGTTTTTGATTATATACTCACAATATCAATTAATCAATGTATGTTATTAATGGAGAAATGATCCTCTTTTTCAGTTTATGATATCGCATTTGATTTAGCGCGATATCCATGTCAGTTAATTATATTTTAGAACCTGGGTTTTGGAGGCAGAAAACCTAGCCGGAAACAGGCTTTTCATTTTGTGCTTTAGTTTTATTAGATACTATCGTTTGATGTAGAACAGTAAGTTTCCTCTGGTAGAGACAGTCAGGCCATAGGAGGACGTTTTTACAGATACGAAATGCAATAATGTTATTCCGACCTGAGAGCTTGAATCGGATCCAGACGGGAACCCTGCCAGGCTGGATAAAATCCGAAGAAAAGCCCGATACCAACAGATACAGCTACGGCCAAAATCACAATATCTGACGTCACCAGGGAGGGGACGGCGCCCGAACGCGCAATAAGGTAGGAACCCCCCCAACCTATAGCTACGCCAATAATACCTCCGGCGAGGGTTAGTAAAGCGGAATCGAGCAGGAATTGTCCCCAGATATCTCGCTCCCTGGCTCCCAGAGCTTTTCTGATGCCGATCTCTTTGCGCCTCTCCATAACTGAGACCAACATAATATTCATCACACCGATACCGCCTACCAGCAGTGAAATACCCGCGATAGCGCCTAATAGCAGGGTCATGCTGTTCATGGAGGAGGAAATAGCCTGTGTTATTTGTTCGGTGGAGGAAATTGTAAAATCATCATCTGCACCAATAGCAATTTTGTGGCGGTCTTGAAGCAGGGCGGTGATTTGGTCTATCGCTGATTGGATAGAGTTTTCATCCGAGGCTTGCACTGATATTGAGTTGACCATATGTTGGCCGCTGGTGGTGACGGACCTGGCCATCAGCGTTTGGAGTGTAGTTAGCGGTACCAGAATCATGTAATCGGTCGAGTTGAAAGACTCGCCCTTACTCTGTAGAAGACCCTGAATAATGAAGATGTTATTACCCATGCGTACCTTTTGTCCTACAGGGTCATCACCCTGGAAGAGGGTATCGCTGACCCCCGGCCCTATCAAGGCTACTTTCTGGTATCGATCGAGCTGGTCTTGGGTGAAAGGGTTACCATCTTCGACAACTAAGTTGTTGATATCGAGGTAACCCGGAGTAATGCCGGTGATCATAACGTTCATATTCTGGTTGCCAGCGACTACCTGCATTCCTGAATTGGTGGTTGGAGCAACTCCGTTGATGCCAGTGATGTTTTCCGCAATGGCATCAGCGTCTTCTAGTGTCAGTGTACCAGCGGATCCAAATCCTCCTCTGATTCCTCCGGCGCTACTGGAGCCCGGTCTGATAGTGATCATATTGGCTCCCAGATTTTGGATATTCTGAAGAATAGAAGCTTCTGCACCTCTGCCTACTGACATCAGGATGATTACCGCTGCTATACCGATGACAACGCCTAATATGGTCAGAAAGCTTCGGAGCTTATGGGAAATCACCGCTACCCAGGCAGTAGATAAAGGCTCAAATATTTTTTTCATGACTTTTCTTCACCTACGATTCGCCCGTCTTGAATATACAGAATGCGCTGGCAATAACGGGCGATATTGGGGTCATGCGAGATCATAATCAAAGTGATGTTTTGCTCTCTGTGTAGACTTGAGAGCATGTTCATGATTTCTTTGCTGGAATGGCTGTCCAGGTTTCCTGTAGGTTCGTCAGCCAGGATAATCTGAGGGCCTTTAGCCAGTGCCCGGGCAATGGCTACTCTCTGCTGCTCCCCACCGGATAGCTCACCGGGACGATGCTTTGTACGGTCGGCCAATCCCACCTTAACTAAGGCTTCCCTGGCTGCCTCGGCATCAGCTTTTCCTGCATATTTCTGTCCTAGCTCTACATTGCCCAGGGCTGAAAGGTACGGGAGGAGATTATAGCTCTGAAAGATAAAGCCGATTTTTTGTCCTCTGACCTTAGCCTGCTCTCCAGCGTTAAGGCGGCCAACTTCCTTGCCATCCAGGATATAGCTGCCGGATGTAGGCCTATCCAGTAAGCCTACCAGGTTCAGGAGAGTGCTTTTTCCCGAGCCGGAAGGCCCCATGATGGCTACCATCTCGCCATCTTCCACCTTGATATTGATGCCCTGTAATACTTTCAATTCCCTTTTGGCCATGGGATAGGATTTGACGATATCATTTAGCTCGATCATCGAATCATGAAACCTCCACCCTGCGACAGACCTTGATTGGTATTAGTCGATGTCGACCTGGGTTGTATTGAGACCTGATCGCCTTCGTTCAACCCGGATATAATCTCCGTATTGGTACCGTCCGTTATACCGGTTTGGACTGGAGTTTGTTCCGTACCGGTTCCGACAACTTTCTGTACGGTAGTAGTCTGGCCCTGGCGGGTAATCGCCCGGCTGGGAACCATGAGAACATCCTCTCTTTCCTGAATTACAATATTGACCGTCGCGGAAAGACCATCTCTGAGTATCGAAGGCTGCAGAGAACCAGAGGAGAACATGCTGCCGGGTATGCCCGTTTGCAATCCTGAGGTGCCGAACGGCAAATTATCGCTACCAGGCATCGTTGCCCCGGAGGGTGGAGTGGCGATAGGCGTAGTAACAGGGGACTTATCAGGTACATTTCCAGGCTGCGAAGTCTGCCCCATAAGCCCGGTCCTGCTCGGGATGATAGGTCTGGTAGAGGTCAATTCGACTGTTACGGCGTAGTTAACAACACCTTGTTGAATAGTAGCCAGAGGTGCAATCTGGATAATTTTGGCAGGGAAGTTTAACCCGGAGACGGCGTCGAAGGATACAGTGGCATCTCCGTCGAGCTCAACCGACATTACGTCTCTCTCAGTAACCATTATGTTGGCGATGAATTTTTCCGGTTGAGCTACCTCAACCAGGTCGTCGCTCCTAGATTTGATATCACCCACACTGACGTTGACTTTAGTGATCAGACCGTCAAAAGGAGCTGTAATCTCTTGAGCCATATTAGCGTGATTATCTAAAGTCGATTGTGCCTCATCGACTGCATTTTGTCTTAAGGTGATATTGGATCTATCCTGTTCAATCTGCATCTGCAGGCTCTTTATTGCGGCTACCGATGAGCCCGAACCATCGACTCTTGAAGCCAAATAATGTTCCGGATCAGCCAGCAAGTCGATCATCTCCTTCTGATACTTCGCAACCTCTGATCTAAACTGCTCCAATATCTGATTCCAGTATTGTACTTCACCCGAGGCATCGGGACTTGAAGATACCAAAGAACGTTTGAGCATCGTCTGAGCGTAGAGCAACTGTGTATCGGCGTTATCTATCCTGGTCTGTATTTCCTGTACATCTTCCTGCTGGCTTAATCTCATCTGATCAGTTGCCAGGTTATTCTGAGCTGTAAGCAAGTCGGTTTTAGCTCGATCCAGAGCATGCTGGTCTTGAATAAGGGTGTCCTCGAGGTCTGAAATGTCCGCTTTTACTAATGTCTGCCCTTCTTGGACTGTATCGCCCGGCTTAACCAAGACTTCCGAGATTTTGGCATTGGAAGCCTGGGATACCAGTCCGGTCTGGCCGAAAGACAGACCTTGCTTATATTCGAGGGCGAGATTTCCGGTACCAGTAACGGCGATGGTAATATTACCCCGCTGGACAGTTGAAATAGTAGGTTTGGAAGGAGTGGCGGAACTGGCCTTTCCGGCACAGCTAGCTGATAGGAAAACCGAACCGCCTATTACAAGGGCAACCGTAAGGAATTTAAAAAATTTCATCGCTGACACCATACCTTAATAAATAGTGAGTGAACCGATCCATTCATATATATCTTTATCAAACAATTGTTAAGAAATTATGAAACAATGCCTCTATTCTAAACTGGGTAATCAATTTGGATTACGGTGGTTTCCACTCAAATCAGATTGAGGCAGGGAGTGTAAAGGAAAAACAGCTTCCTTTTCCTAACTCACTTTGAACGCTGATGGTACCGCCATGGGATTCAACCAGTCGTTTGGCTATAGTAAGGCCTAAACCACTTCCACCTGCATGTCTTGTCCGGGACTTATCAACCCGGTAGAAACGTTCAAACATGTTTGGCAGGTCCTCGGCCGGTATGCCTTCCCCGTCATCTTCAACGTTGACTCTGATAAACGATTCCTGTTGGACAGCAGAAACTGTAATCTTACCTCCGTTTGGGGTATGTTTGATAGCGTTTTCCAACAGATTACGAAGCACCTGGCTGATTCGCTGATAGTCGATATTAACCGATGATAAATTTGCAGTTATATCGACATTGATTTCCAGTCCTTTAGCCAATACTTTGGTTTGGACGGCTTTCACGGCTTGTTGTATCAATTGAGTTATGTCTTCCGATTGGCGGTTCAATTTTAGTTCGCCGGCATCTGCCAAAGCTAATTCCTGGAGATCATCCACTAATCTTGATAAAAGATCCACCTCTTCACTCAACGAAGCGATGGTCGAAGGTTCTGGTTTTATCACTTCATCTCGAATAGCTTCAAGATAGCCTGAGACATTGGAGAGGGGTGTCCGCAACTCATGAGCTATATCGGCGACCATATTTCTGCGTAATTTTTCAGTACGTTCCAAGTCATCCGCCATGGAATTGAATGTTTTAGCCAGCTCTCCTACTTCTCCACGGTCCTTGATCCGTACTCTTTGAGAAAAATCGCCCTTACCAAGCTTTCTTGCGGTGTTGCCCAACGTCCGAATTGGGGAAAGGATGCGCCGCGAAAGAATAAAAGTCAAGATCAGGGCAATAGCGATAGCTAATGCCGCCCCCCAGAGCAGATAACGATTAATGGTATTGGAAAGCAAAATTGCCAAGGCGTCAGGAGAACGCTGAGAAGTAATATAAACGGTCCCGAACAAGTATTCTGAACTCTGAGACGGCAACGATTGCCCGGATGGCGATATAGTGATAATCGGCAGATAGAGAGGGACTCCATCATCTCGTTGATATGATTCACCAATCAAGTTCTGCTGCGAATCGGCGATCACTATGTCCTGAGGGTTGGTGAGTACGATGCGCTCTTCTCCATATGTCGCTAATTGCTCGATTAAAGGCTGAACGCCGACCCAACTATAGTTGGATAAATAATAGCGAGAAAGAATAAAAGTCGCGCGGTTAACCTGACCCTCTATAATATACTGTTCATATTGTCTGATCTGTATCCAGGTGCTGCGCGCTACGAAAAAGAAAACGGCGCCAATAGTAACGACGATCACCAAAATGAAGGCCAGAATGAGCCGGAATTGCAGGCTATGAATCACTCACTGCCTCCAGTAAACTTATAACCTGAACCGTAGACTGTCTTGATGTACTTAGGGTGGCTGGGGTCAGGTTCCACTTTCCGTCGCAGGTTTAATATGTGAACATCGATTGTGCGATCGAATCCATCGAAGTCATACCCGAGTACTTTTTGTATTAACTGTGTCCGGCTAAAAACTCGTTCAGGTTCTCTGACAAAGACTCCAAGCAATTTAAACTCTATCGGAGTAAGATTAAGGGCCCAGCCGCGAAGATAGGCCTCGTGTTTGGGGAAATTGACCGTGAGTTCTTCAAAATTAACTTCCTTGGGTCCCAGTTGTAAGGCTTCATCAGGGGTACGACGAAAGACAGCCCTGATCCTCGCGGCTAATTCTTTAGGGCTGAAGGGTTTAGTGACATAATCGTCAGCACCCAGATCCAATCCTGTAATTCTGTCCTCTTCCGTAGTCTTTGCAGTAAGAAGGATTATCGGTACTGAAGACTCAGACCGTAAAGTGCGGCAGACTGATAAACCATCCAGAGCAGGCAGCATGATATCAAGTACAATCAGATCAGGATGGGATTCTCTGGCTACTCGAAGTGCTTCTTTCCCATCGTAGGCGGTGAGAATGTCGTATCCTTCCCTAATTAAATAGAGTTTTACGAGCTCTACTATTTTAAAGTCATCATCAACAATAAGGACCTTCTTAGTTGCCATGCGCCTCCGACTTTATTCTAAATATGGTACAGCAAAAATATTAAGGAATTATTAAACTGGCATTCATAAAAGCCCAATAGCAGTTTACATAAATTGTCAGGCAAATGCAAAAAGAAGGATAAGATCTGGCTTATCCTAATCGACAGGAGTCTTTGTGTCTTGTAACACACAATCTATAGGGGTCAATTGGCTTGTCATACGTGGCTCTGTGATGATACAATTAGGAACGTAATAGAGTATGGGCCGCTAGCTCAGTTGGTAGAGCAGGGCACTCTTAATGCTCTGGTCCTGGGTTCGAATCCCAGGCGGCTCAGGAACCAACCCAGGATAAAAAGGGAATTTCATTTGAAATTCCCTTTTTGTTGGTTTAAGGCTTTCAAATGACTGCTTTTTTCTACCCGTGGACCATGCTTGAATCACCGGTGATCGATGTGTTCTTGATCAAAGGATTACCCAGATAAATAATTTTTGAAGCGTCCTCTAAGACCACATTCAGATCTCCGTTAACGTTTAGAAAGGCAGAGGAGGCTTCTCTAAGTTTTACATTAGCGCCGGAGAGAAGGAAATTGCTTAAATCAAGCTGACTACCGCCGGCAACATCCAATTCCAGCGTCTTGGATTTACCTTGTAAGTTCATCCAGCTCTGTCCGGACAAATAGAAATTGGTCAGGTCAGATTCAAGGTAGCCCTCCAGAGCGCTGCCTCCAGTAAGTATAAGATTAAAGCTATGAACAGCCTCAGAGATCGAAATGTTTGTCATAGCTTCATCATCGAGGTTTAGACTTTTCAATTGAGGCAAGGCGATTTTCACCTTCAGAGAGGTTGGAAAGAAAGTAGCAGGAGCTTCTATTTTCAATATAAGTGTTTTGCCGTCCAATGAGAGTAAAACACGGTTAATAAGGTTGTCATCAGTACTCACGACAACCTGAAAAGAAGGTGAATCTGTGATTTCGAGGTTAAAAATACCCTGAGCTTCCACGCTATCAAAATCAGCTATTTCGACAACTCGGTCAATAAGCTTGCCTGATCCGTTTAGAGCGCTCCCGGCCTGCGTGCAGCCTAGAGGTAGCACGGCTAAATTAATCAACATCAACAATATGAGCGGAGTAAGTACTCTATTCATCTTGAGCATTGGAGAAAGATTAATGAACTTTAACACGAAAGTCAAGAGGTAGAGTGTTGAAGTCACACTCCAGTAGCGAGTTGTATCAAATGTCTTTACTAAGATTTGATTGCGATGTTATGATTTAAATATGAGTACTTCAGATATAGTCTACATTATATTATTTGTTGTCTGCGTACTGCTATCGGCCTATTTTTCAGCCTCTGAAGTGGCCTTCATGTCTTTGCAGAGATTCAAATTAGAGAGTCTGTTGCAGAAAAATGCCAGAGGTGCTAGATTGGTCGCCTGGCTAAAAGACCACCCCGAGAGGCTGTTGTCCACGGTACTATTGGGCAACAACCTGGTCGATACCGCTGCATCTGCCCTAGGCACCGCATTGGTGATCGGCTGGCTAAAGAATGAACAAACCGGGATAGTTGTTGCGACTGTTGTAGTGACGGTAATATCGCTGGTTTTTGGTGACGCTATCCCTAAGACATCGGCTGCCCACCATTCAGAAAGGGTGGCTCTAAAAGTAGCTAGTTCTATCAGGTTTGTCTCATGGCTGTTTACCCCTTTTGTGTTTGTTTTGAGTTGGATTACTTCGACTTTTGGCAGGATTTTCGGGTCCCGTCCTGTGGGACGGTCTCTAGTTAGCGAGGAAGAAATCCGCACTATGATTAATGTCGGAACCAGGGATGGCACAGTTCAAGAGTCTCAAGCTGACCTGTTGCATAAAGTTTTTGAATTTAGTGACCGGCCGGCCCGGGAGATAATGGTTCCTCGCACAGACGTTATTTGGGTCGAAAAAGGCACCAAAATAGAGGATTTTTTTAAAGTATATATCGAGCATCCCCATACACGTTATCCAGTCTTCGACGAAAGGAGGGATAACGTTGTCGGGGTAATCTCTTCCAAGGATATGCTTATGAGCCTGGCGCAAGGGACATGCGACATAGGCAAGACGATCGATGATATCATTCGTCCGGCCTACTTTGCGCCTGAAAGCAAACATATTGGCGAACTGTTAGCGGAGATGCGGGACAACAACTTTCACCTGTGTGTTATTGTGGATGAATACGGTGGTACTGCGGGAGTTCTTACATTGACTGCTATCGTAGAGGAGATCGTTGGAGAGGTCAAGGATGAGCTTTCAGACATGGAGAACGATTACGAAATCATAGATGAGTTCACCTTCCAAATTGCCGGAGGTATGCGGATTGAAGAGGTGAATGAGGAGATGGATCTGGGCATACCAACCGGAGATTATGATACTGTTGCAGGATTTATATTGAAGCTCTTAGGGCACATTCCCAAGACAGGTGAACAAGTAAAATACAGGGATTTGAAGCTGGTGGTGACTCATATGAGTGGATTTAAAATCGAAGAAGTGATGGTCACGAAGGAAAAGCATGCAGCGACTGCGGATAAAGTTTAGCCGAGGTCCAGAGATCAAATTTATTTCACACCTGGATATTGTGCGTTTATGGCAGAGAGCTTTCAATCGAGCCGGAATAGAAATTGCCTATTCATCCGGATTTACCCCGCATCCTAAAATATCTCTGGCTGCTCCTCTCCCGCTGGGAGTTACCAGCGAGGCAGAATTAATGGATATCTTTTGCATCCGAGGAGTAGCTCCCCACTTCTTCGCTACGGCGGTTAACCAGCAACTGCCGCGTGGGATTGCCGTAGAAAAAGTATTTCCCATTTCTTTCGATTTGCCTTCTCTTCAATCTCAGGTCAGTCAGGCTGAATATCAGGTGGTAGTTAATATAGAAAACCAGCGGCAAGATTTAGAGGCAGCTCTGAAAAAACTGCTGGCTTTAGAGAATCTACCATGGCAACATCAACGTGATACGGGAGTAAAGCGATACGACTTGAGGGAATTAATTGAGGATCTTTGGCTTATTGAATTGAATGCAACGGAGAGTGTAGTGGGAATGAGGTTACGCTGCGACAGCCTAGGTTCGGGGCGTCCTGAGCAGGTTACCTCGGCGCTGGGTTTAACAAAGCGTCCTCGATCAATCCATAGAACTCAGATTATTCTTCAGACGAGATGACAAATACCACGATCAAACATCCCATTTTAGACCAGGAAAGACAACGAAAAGCCCTTGAATACGCAAAAATCACGCGCAGTATCAGTTTTGGAGAAATGGGCTTTTCCCTTGTGTTGTTATTAATACTGATTCTGACTCCTGTTTCACGCTGGTTCATCTCCTTGTTCGAATGGTCAACAGTGCCCACCGCGGTCGTCTTATTCCTGGTGCTATCTCTCGCTTATGAATCAATTACTTTTCCTCTGAGTTATTTTAGAGGATTTATTTTGCCGCATCGCTATGGTCTTTCCACTCAAAGCCTGAGGAGTTGGATGGCGGATGTGGCGAAGGGTGGAAGTCTCGGTTTGGTATTCGGCGCGGTAGCGGTCACGATGGCTTATTTGCTTTTGTTGAATTTTACCGGAATGTGGTGGCTCCTGGCTTGGCTACTCATGATAATAGTAAGTGTGATTATGTCTATAATTGGGCCTGTGATACTGGTTCCACTGTTTTATAAAGTCAAGCCATTAGAGGATTGTGAGTTAAAGTTCCGTCTGGAGGATCTGTCTAAGAAGGCCGGGGCCAGAGTACATGGAATCTTTAAGCTGGACTTTAGCAGCAAGAGTACAACAGCTAATGCAGCCTTGATGGGAATGGGTCGTACGCGGCGTATCGTCTTGAGCGACACCTTGATACAAGAATATACGATCTCTGAAATTGAGGTCGTAACTGCACATGAAATAGGCCATCATTTGCACCGGGATATCTTCAGGGCGTTCGTGATCCAATCCGCAATTTATTTGGTCGGACTCAAAGTCATAGATGTTATTCTAAACCTGTTGATAGCGCCATTAGGATACAGTAATATAGCGGATCCTTCCGCTTTGCCCTTGCTTTTACTGATGTTCAGCGCGTTGAGTACTATTATTTCTCCCCTAAACAACGCTTATTCACGTCATGTGGAGAGTCAGGCAGACAGGTATGCTCTGGAGTTAACGGATGATCCAAAGTCGTTTATCGATTCTATGACCAGATTAGTTAATCAGAACCTGGCTGTAGCGGAACCGCCGGAATGGGAGGAGCTTTTGTTTTATAGTCACCCTAGCTATAATAAACGTGTATCACAAGCCATTCTTTTCAAAAACGAGGAGCAACATAAGTATAAACAACAATCCGGTTAAAGACCTTCAAAGGCTTGGACGACCTGTGATATCCAAATAACTTTAATAAAGGAAAGACACGAAATTGGTTAAGATCATTTTAGTCCGCCACGGAGAAACCAGGTGGAATAAAGACCATCGGATCCAGGGAGCTGGTTCGGATATACCTCTGAATGATACGGGCGTGCTTCAGGCTCAAGCGGTAGCTGCGAGGTTGAAAGATGAGGAAATCGCAGCTATTTATTGCAGTCCGCTTCAACGAGCTTTAAGTACCGCTAAGACGATAGCTGCTCATCATAAAATGGACGTTAAAACCCTGTCTCCGTTGAGAGAGATGGAAGTCGGGGAGCTTGAAGGTGTTCTCAGCGCCGATTTGAAATTGCGTTTCGATGAATTTATTTGTCAGCAAGGAGATGACCCGATAAAAGGAAAGCTGCCTGGCGGAGAGTCT
>Ga0316626_10001058_pt1 | contig 11883 bp, 6 predicted proteins | sample OWC_Aug_T1_C1_D5_FD_207656 | JGI IMG/M metagenome (GOLD analysis project Ga0316626, IMG submission 207656) | Wetland soil microbial communities from Old Woman Creek delta, Ohio, United States - OWC_Aug_T1_C1_D5_A | ecosystem: Environmental > Terrestrial > Soil > Wetlands | place: USA: Ohio...
GAAATGAAGTGAAGACCTCCCACGACATCAAGCGGTCCGTAGAAATCACGGTGCTCTGCCTCGAAGGCATCGTCGATATTCCCGACACCGTATATCGCCTGAAGCCTGAGGAAGATGTCGATGAGGACCTCCACGAGCGCATCAAGCTGCTCAGGCATGTCCTGCAATGTCCAGTCCGGCGCGTCTATGAAAAGCATGTCGTAGCCTGCAGGCGGATTGACCTCCTCCTTCCAGGTGTCATTCATGGTCCCGTCGAAAAAGAGCTCGACGAAGCTGACCCTAATGTTGGCACCACCGACCGACTTGAACTGGTCGAACGTCCCGTGGGGGGTCAGCTCGTCGGTGAGAGGCATCACGGTGCTGTTCGGGACCGTCGCCAGGTGGTCGAAGAGCGCACGAAGGTTGTCTTTCGCGAGGCTCGACGACGGAACGATGCAGCGGAAGCTGAAGAATTTCTCCATATTGATCCCTCATATGCCCGTTTTACCGCTCGGCAGAAGGATGTCATCCCCGGTGCCAAGGATTGTCTCCGTCGCCCTCGAAGGAACCCTCGTCTCGGGCACGGAGAGGTCCTTCAGGTGGAACATGGCGATGTGGTCCCCGACGAGCTCCAGCTGCCAGGCGGGATCGCTGGCGGAGTAGTCGCGCAGTCTTGATAACAGGACGCTATCATATCTCTTGAGGTTGAAGACGTTGAAGGGCCATATCCGCCGCTCGGGCGCGGGCATGGTCTCGTGGGCCCGCACCCATCGGTTCCAATCGATGTGCCCGAAGGCATACACGACATCAAAATGGGATACGAACTCTCTCACGATGTACATCACTGCCTTGTACTGCATTGGGTTTTTACCATCGAATGAATCCGTATGGACTTCATTGCAGATGCTGAAACAGCCAGGTCTCTGAAATTTTCGATACTCGTATTTACTTCCGGGCATTCCTGCATAGAAGTTAAAATCACTTTGGATGAAGATCTTATTACTCGCTTTTCTATGATCTTGATCTAATATATTAAATGGGCCAGACCATCTATTTAGATCGTCAAGTTCTCCAGGCTCTGTCAATATGAACCTGGCACCGTATCCAAAACCTATTCCATTTAAAAAATTGTTTCTATCTTTCGCCCACCCTGAGGTTTCATCCTCAAAATATTCTAAACCGGCATCAGGATTTCGTACTAATAATTTATATTCAAACTGCTTGACATTCTCGGGTGTATGTCTTTCCTGTGGGTAGTATAACCAGAGGAAGAAGCCACGATTCTTGTTGATATCAATCATCTCGAAACCTCTTGGACTCCCATTTCAGCCAACCCCAAGGAGGTCATCGACGGAGAAAGGGCTTCGTCAGCACTTATTTTTTATGTTGGGTCGGTGCTCCCCCCGGGATTCGAACCCCCCGCGCCTCACTTCGCATCCAGCCGCTCCTTCCACCACGCCATGGTCCGCTTGACGCCCTCCCTGTAGGGTGTTGCGGGCAGCCGCCCGAACGCGCGCCGGAACCGCGTGCCGTCGAGCTGCATGGGCCTCTGGTAGAGGTACAGGAGCTCGTGCTCCTGCTTCCAGTCCGTGCTCATGAAGCCCTTGGCCCTGTGGGCGAGCGCGCCCATCTCCTCCATGTGCGGCGCGTGCCCGGCCTCCTCGAATGCCATCGTCACGAGCTCCCGGGGCGTGATGGCCGCCGGGCCCGGCACGTGCCAGGCCTCGCCCCACGCGCGCTCGGACCGGGCGACGATGAGCATCGCGTCGGCCGCGTCGTCCACGAGCACGAGCTCCCTCGGGACGTCCAGGGGGCCGGGCCACTGCACGGCCTTGCCGGTGGCCGCGCGCCTGAACACGCGCTCGGCCGCAAGGCACTCCAGCCCCGGCCCGTACAGGTCCGGGAACCGGACGACCGCGATGCGGCACTCGCCGCGCCCCTTCGCCTCGCGAAGGCACCGCTCGATGTTGGCCTGGATGGTGCCCTTGCACGTGGGGGGCTCGTGGGGGGCGTCTTCCTTGACCGATGTGCCGGCCTCGGAGGCGCCGAAGACCCACACGTTGCTGGGGAAGACGACGTCCACGCGCTCCTGCTCCTCCTCGGCCGCCTCCAAGAGCCTTCGCGTGTGGCCGATGAGGTCGCCCCAGTTGAAGTAGTCCGGGGCGACGCAGTGGAAGACCGCGCGCGCCCCGTCGACGGCCCTGTCGATGTCGGGCTTGGACTTCAGGTCCCCCTCAACGACCTCGGACCTGCTCTCTGGGTGCAGCTCCTTGAAGGCGTCCGCGTCGCGCACGAGCACGCGCGCGCCCTCGCCCTCGGCCTCGAGCCGCCGCAGGACGGCCGAGCCGAGGCCTCCCGTCGCGCCCAGCACCAGGTACGGCCTTGGCACTATTGAGCCTCGCGCGGGCATCAGGCGGGGCGGGGTTATGTACCTTGCCCTTCCGTTCTCACTCCCGGAATGGGCGCAGGGCTTATCTGGCCCCTCCGCAATCCGCGGTCCGTGATAAGGGTAGGCCCCTCCGGCTCGACCACGACCGCGTCGAGCACGCTCGAGGCCGTCAGGCAGGTCGGGGACCTGGGAATGACCGCGCTCGAGGTCAACTACGTCCACGGGGCCAGGGCCTCCGAGGGCACCACGCGCGCCGTCGGGGAGGCGGCCGGGATGCTGGGCGTGGCGCTTTCCGCGCACGCGCCATACTACGTGTCGCTCAACTCCAAGGAGGAGGCCACCCGCCGAAGCTCGGTCGAGCACGTGGTCGAGACCGCGCGGCGGTGCATGTGGCTCGGCGCTCCCATGTTCGCGGTGCACGCGGGCTCCTACTCGGGCATGCCGCCAGACCAGGCCACGGCCGGCGTGGTCGCGCGCCTCCTGGAGGTCCGGCGGCGCATGGACGAGGCGGGCGTGTCGGGCGTGCGCATCGGCCTCGAGACCACCGGGCGCAAGTCGGCCTGGGGCACGATGCCCGAGATCGAGGCCGTCTGCGACGAGCTAGAGTTCGTGCTGCCCGTCGTCGACTTCTCGCACCTCCACGCCAGGAGCGCGGGGGGGATGAGGCGGAGGAGGGACTTCGCCGAGGCCGTCGACTGGGCCGTGGGCCTGTCGGACCATCTGCTCTACTGCCACTTCCAGAGCATAGAGTTCTCGGACAAGGGCGAGGTCCGCCACCTGCCCGTGAACGCCTGGTCCCCCGACTTCAGGGTCCTCGCGCCGGTGCTGCTGGACCTCGACGCCGACGTGCATTTAATATGCGAGAGCCCATTACTCGAGAAGGACGTCCGCCTCCTCCAGCGCATCCTCGCGGGGGAGGACGTGGGCGACGGGAGCGGGTGAGCCGGATGCTCGACGACGTGGGCGGGATGCGCGCGCTCGACCCCAGGGGGATGCTGCGCGCGCTCGGTTCGTTCCCCGACCAGCTCAAGCACGCGACCGCCCTCGCCCAGGCCGTCAGTCTCCCGCCCGCGAACCCGCTGCACGTGGTGGTGTGCGGGATGGGCGGCTCGGGCATCTCGGGGGAGCTGCTGCGCGACTGGGCGCGCGACCGCATGGACGTGCCCGTCGACGTCGTGAACGACTACAGGCTGCCGGCCTACTGCGCCAACCGCACGCTCGTCATCGTCGAGAGCTACTCGGGCAACACCGAGGAGACGCTCGCGTGCTTCGAGGAGGCGGTCGTGCGCGGGTGCCCGACCGTGGCCGTGGCCTCGGGCGGGGAGCTGGCCAGGCGCGCGGGGGAGGAGGGCGTGCCCCTGGTGCGCATCCCCGCGGACCTGCCCGTGCCCCGCGCGGCCACGCCCTACCTGCTGGTCCCCCTCCTGGTGGGGGTCGAGCAGCTGGGGCTCGCGTTCGCCACCGACGAGCTGCGGGAGGCGGAGGGCGTGCTCGCCGAGATGATGCCGCTCCTCGCGCCCGAGGCCCCGACCGGGGACAACGTGGCCAAGCAGCTCGCCCACGGCATCCACCAGACCATCCCCGTCGTGTACGGCCAGGGGCTGCTGCGCGCGGTCGCGCGCAGGTGGAGGACGCAGCTCAACGAGAACGCCAAGGTGCTGGCGCGCGACGACGTCTTCCCCGAGTGCAACCACAACGACTCGCCCGCGTGGGGCGGCTCTGACACGTCCCAGCTCTTCTCGGCCGTGATCCTGCGGGACCCCCAGGAGGCGCCCGAGATGGCCGACCGCATCGAGCTCACGCGCGAGATGGCGTTCAGGCACGCGCGCGTCGTGGCCGAGGTGAGCGCCAGGGGCGAGGGCGCGCTCGCGCGGATGCTCTCGACCCTCGTGGTCGGGGACTACGCCTCGCTGTACCTCGCGTTCCTCAGGGGCATCGACCCGGCCCCCATCGAGATGATCGAGGACCTCAAGCGCGCGCTCAAGGAGAGGCGCGCCGCGCGCGAGGGATGACTCAGGACCTCACGCCGCCGGGCATGTCCGCCCCCTCGGCCTCGGGGGCGGCCTCCTCAGCGGCCTCGGGCCCCTTCCCGCGCCCCTTCCGACGGGAGTCCCACACCATGAGCGCGACCAGTCCGGCGACCAGCGCGGTCACGATGACGACTAGGAGCACAGGGGACTCGGCGAGGCTCTCTGGCTCCATCGCCACCTCGACCGCCCTGGCCATCTCGTTGTTGTCCTCGGACGACTCCTCGATGTCGTCGTCCGGGTCCGCGGAGGCGGTGACGTTGTACTCGCCCGGCGCGTCCGGCGTCCATGTGGCCTTGACCGGCACCGAGGCGCCGGGCGCGATGGTGCCCAGCTCGAGCTGGGCGATGACGCGGGTGAACTGGGCGGAGTTGCGGTAGTAGAACGTCACGACGACGTCCTCCGCGGGGTGCACGCCTGCGTTGCGCACGGTCGCCGAGAGCGTGACCTTGCGCTCGCGCGTGAGCTCCTTGGGGACCTTGAGGCCCTCGACGACCAGGTCGGGGCGCTGCACCTCTATGACCAGGACGACCTCGCTGCCGTCCTCGGGCAGCTCGGCGGCGGTGATGCTCGAGAACCCCTTGTAGCTCGCGTTGAAGGACCAGGGCTCGTAGGACACGTTCGTCGACGGGAAGGTGAACTGGAAGGCGCACAGCTCCATCGGCGCCGTGAAGCCCAGGAAGCCGGTCAGGAGCGGCCCGACCGACTCGCCGTGGCTGCTCCCGGACACGTTGGCGTGCGCGAGCGTCGCCCCTTCCTGGTCCGTGACCCTGGCCGTGCACGTGATGTTGTAGCGCACGTCGGCGCGCCCGTTGCCCCACGCGGCGTCGAGCGTCGCGAGGACGACCGGGTAGCCGAGCACGTCGAGGCCGAAGGCGGAGTTGCGCGCGACTACGGCGTCCAGCAGCTCGATGCCCCCGTAGATGAGGTAGACGCCCGACCGGCCCCCGTCGACGATGGACGAGCCGGTGGCGGAGAGGTCCGAGTAGTAGGCGACGACGCCGTGGCCCGCGCTGCCGGAGATGGCGCACCGCTCTAGCCACAGGATGGACGTCTCGAGCCAGGCGCCCGTGCCGTCGGCGCGGCTCTCGCAGCTTGTGTCGGTGCAGGCGGCCGACCCGTCGATGGTCGAGTCCGCCATGTGCACGCGCGAGCCGGAGGCGTACAGGCCGTTGCCGCACCCCTCGAGCGTCGCGTTGGTGACCCACACGTCGCCGCAGTCCATGACGAGCACGCCCGCCTCGACGCACCCGCGCGCGACGTTGCGGTCGAACGTGAACCTGGGCCTGAGCGCGGCGGAGTCGAGCGAGGTGAGGCCGAAGCCGGTCTCGGTCGTGCCCTCGACCGTGCAGTTGACGACCGAGCCGCGGCAGAGCTGGGCGTTGAGCCCGGTCGCGGTGCCGTCGAACGTGCATCCCTCGACGTCGATGACGCCGCTGTAGGCCAGCACCCCCTCGGAGCCCCCCTCCATGCGACAGGCGCGCATCGTGAGGGTGCAGTTCCAGGTCCCGACGTGGGCGTCGGTGGCGTTGGAGCGCATGTCCGTGACGCGGATGGTCGACTCGGAGGCCCACAGCCCGTTGTTGCAGCCCGACACCAGCACGCCCGAGAGGTCGAGGATGGACTCGTCGGCGGCGATGGCCACCGTGAAGCCGTAGAGCTCGAGGTCGGTGAAGGACGCCTCGACCTCGTTGAGCACGATCCCGAGGGCTGAGCCCGTGAGCCGGAGGTCGTGCGCCTCTATCGTGACCGCCCCGACCGCGGTGAGCATGGCCGCCGAGTCGCCCTCGATGGACACGCCGTCCAGTACGGCGGTGCCGCCGTCCAGGACGAGGCCGCCCACCTCGTCGAAGTAGACGTCCCATGTGGGCGGGAGGCTCATGAGGCCCGAGAACGAGCAGCCGCGCGCGACCAGCTCGCCCGAGCTGATGACGTAGTAGGGCTTGAGCGCGGCCTCCATCTGGACGTCCGCCATGATGAGCTCGCCGCCCTCCTCGACCGTGATGCCGATGGGCGCGAGCTCGCTGGAGTAGACGCGCACGGTTGCGTTGGTGACGTTGAGGACGCCCCCCGGGGCCACGGTGACGTCGGAGCGCACCTCGACGGTGTCGTTCGCCCACACCGTCGTGCCGGTGACGTTGAGGGGCGCGTCGATGACGATGGCGGCGTCCGCGCCCTCGGAGGAGAGGAGGAGGACCACCGCCAGCGCGGTGGCGGCGAGGGCGATGACTGCCAGCGCGGCGCTCCGGGTGATGGCCCCTGTGGCCTGGGCTCCGTTGTCGGGCATGCTGGCGTGATGCCGCGGCGGGGTCTTAGCCCTTTCGGTATCGCTGGGGGGCCCGGCGCCGTGCCGCTGGCCACTGCCCCCGGCCTACCCCATCCGCCTCTTCGTCATGTAGTACCCGGCCGCCATCATCGAGACCAGGATGATGACCAGGAGGATGATGAGCATCGCCAGGTCAGACGTCCTCGTCGTTTTGGGCGGCGGGGCCTTCTCGACCGTGATGCCGACCGAGGCGGTCGCCTCGGCGCCGACGGGGTCCCTGACCGTGAGCGTGACGTTGTAGATGCCCACCGGCAGCCGCATCGTGAGCACGCGGCCGTGGCCGAGCGGCCCCGTGACGCCGTCGGCGGTCCAGGTGTAGTTGAGCTCGTCGCCGTCGCCGTCCGCGCTGCCCGTGGCGTTGAGCTCGACGAAGTCCTCCTCCTTGTAAGTCGCGTTGAAGGCGGGGCTCCTGATCGTGGCGGTCGGGACGCGGTTGACCCAGATGCCCCCGACCTCGGAGAGCGTCTCGTGTTCCAGGACGTCCTGCGCCTTGAACTGCACGACGTTGGCGTCGCCGCGCAGCAGCTCGAGGGCGATGGAGGCCGTGTAGAGCGGCGGGAACGCGTCGGTCCCGGCGTCGGTCACCGGCACGAGCGCCCACTCGCCCATGCTCGAAGCGCCATCGGTCCCGAACCTGTACCACACGCGGGTGATGTTGAGCCCAGCGTGGGCGTCCCTGACCGTGATGGACGCGGTCACCTGGGGCTGGGGCTGCTTCTCGCCGGTCGCGGGGGTGATGGCGCCGAAGACCGGCCCGTGGGTGTCGACGCGCACGGCGCGCTGCGCCGACTCGGCGGGGCCGTTGCCGGCCGCGTCGCGGCCACGCAGCTGCCACGCATTGTCGGAGCCGTCCGCGAGGTCGAGCACGACCGAGAACCGCGCGGAGTCCTTGACGCCCGACGCGCCCACGGTCGCCCACGCGGTCCAGTCGCCGCCCGCCACGCGGTAGCGGTACTCCAGCGTGCCCAGGTCGACGCCCGAGCCGCCCTCCTTGTCGGAGACGTTCGCCCAGACCGTGACCCTGGTCGCGGTCTGCCACTCTCCCTCGGGGGGCATCATGGCCGAGAACACCGGTGCGGTCACGTCGACCCTGATGCGGTAGTGGGGCGAGGTCGTGAAGCCGTTGCCCGCGATGTCCTTCGCGCGCCACTGCACGTAGTTGAAGCCGGACTCGCCGAGCGCGAGCAGCACCTCGACGCTCAGGGTCTGGGCGTCCGAGGCCGAGCCCTGCTCCCAGTCGGTCCAGGCGCCGTACTGCGAGAGGTTCGTGAACGAGACGCGGTACTGGACCGAGGCGACCTCGATTCCGGCGCCCTCGGCGTCGTGGACGGTGACGCCGCACAGGACCGAGAGCGCGGTCTGCCACGCGTTCGGGTCGGGGAACGAGTCGGAGTAGGTGACGTTCCTGGTGTCGACCTTGATGCGGCACTCCGCCGAGACCGAGGGGCCGTTGCCCACCAGGTCGCCGGCGCGCCACCGCACGTAGTTGTCGTCCCCGTCGGGGATGTTGAGGGTCGTCATGCCGTCGACCGCGGGCCCGTCGGAGGTGACCGTCAGGCCCTCGCGGGACCACTCCGACCACGCGCCCGCGAGGCCCGTGGTGGTGTAGGAGTACTCCAGCGTGGAGGCCACGACGCCCGAGGTGGCCGCGTCGTCGGCGGTGATGGACACGAGCACCTCGCTCGAGCTGTGCCAGTCGTCGGGCTCGGGCACCGCGTTGCGGTAAGTGGGCGCGTCGCCGTCCACCGGGATGTGGATGCGCGGGCGCGACAGGAGCTGGGCGGTGCCGGGCAGGTCCTGGAGGGCGATCGTGAAGTTCTCGTCGACGTCGGTTGTGGGGTCCGCCGCGATGGTGAGCTCGATGGGCGTGCCGCTCGGGACGGGTATCGTCGAGTAGTTCCCCTCGTCGTCCAGCAGTACGGCCGTGCACACGCCCGCGGGCGGGAACACGTCGGTGGTGCCCTCGTAGACCGCGACCGGGCCCGTGACCGACACGCGCTCGTTCGACCGGACCCACTGGCCCTCGAGGCGCGCGCCCTGCCACTCGCCGCGCACGGCGAGCGGGCCCAGGAGGTCGAGGTCGTTCTCGACCCTGAACAGGTCCTTGGCGCGGTACTGGGGCGGGGCGACGGCCCCCGAGCGGGCCATGACCTCGAGGGTCGCGTCGCAGAGGTCCTCGTGGGGGAAGTCCCAGTCCATCATGACCTTGAAGGAGAGCCAGGCCGTGTTGTTCTCGCGGTCGCGCACGATGTCGTAGGGCCCAGACACGAGGTTGACGTAGCCGTTGGGGTCGCTCTCGACCATGAAGCCCGAGCCCCCCTCGCTGAGGTTGCACAGGAGCACGACTTTCGCGGTCCTCGGGTCGAGGGTGAGCCTGATGGCGATGGGCAGCTCGCCCACGCCCGTGGGGTTGGCGTTCACGCGGAAGTTGTAGGCCTTGTACCCCGCGTAGAGGACGGGCCCGCCGATGAGCGTGAGCGGGCGCAGCAGGTCCATGATGCCCGCGCCGTAGAGGAGCATCACGCGGCCGGCCGACCCGTACATCTGGCCGGAGGGGTCGTACTTGTAAGCGCCGGGCATGCCGAGCGCGACGTCCCCGAGGCCGTCCCCGTCGATGTCGCAGCCGGTCATGGAGGTCAGCTGGCTCGCCTCCTTGATGCCGTAGACCGTAGTGGTCCAGCTGGGTTCCGGCCTGTAGGCGCCCTTGTCGTTGAAGTAGAGGCGGATGGTCAGGTCCAGGGGCTCGTTGACGTCCCCCGCGACCCCACCCCCGGTGTACCAGCCGATGACGACGTCGTCGAGGCCGTCGCCGTTAATGTCCGTGGTCGCGACCTTCGCGTTCTCGTGGGCTGGCAGCCTGTACTCGGCGCTCTCCCGTGCCCTGATGCCGGTCGCGGAGCCCAAGTAGACGTAGATGTACTGGATGTACTTGGTGAGCCCCTCGTTGTCGCCGTAGTTGATGACGATGTCGTCGTACCCGTCCCCGTTCACGTCGACGGGGGAGTGCAGCGTCCACCCGTAGGAGAACTGGGTGGTGAAGGTGATGCTGGTGTTCGGCCTCAGGCTGATGCCGTTGGCGGAGCCGTGGTGGACGGTGATGTGCGGCTCGTTGTAGCTAGTGAGGATGATGTCGGAGTACCCGTCGCCGTTCAGGTCCCCGTGGTGGACGCCGACCGAGTAGCGCTCGACGGTGTCGTTCGGGAGGGTCACGTTCCAGCTGGCGGTCGCGCAGAACCCGTTCTCGGAACCGTAGTAGAGCATGTACTGGGCCGGGTAGGTCCTGGGCTCGGGCTGGGGGTAGGGGTCGGGCTTGGGCGGCTCGTCCGGGCGGCCGTCGCCGTCCGTGTCGGTCCAGTTGGGATCGGTGCCATTGCGGTCCGGCGGGGGCGGCGGGGGGTAGATGTAGATGGCGTGGCGGTTGACGAACAGGTCGTTGTAGCCGTCGCCGTTGACGTCGCCGACGCCGCCGTACTCGTAAGAGACGTAGGTCATGTTCGGGTACACGCCGTCGGGCAGCAGCTGGATGAGGAGGTCGGGCTCGTCGCTGAGCCCCGATTCGCTGCCGTACCGCACCTGGATGGCGTACTCGGGGTAGAGGACGCCGTCCTTCTCCAGTATCCCGCCGTAGTCGCTCCCAGACACGACGTCCGCGTGGCCGTCGCCGTTCACGTCGCCGAGCCATCGCTGGGAGTCGTAGGACCAGTAGGTGCTCATGTTCTCGACGAGCTCGAGCTGGTCCGCGGCGAACACGCGGTCCTCGCGGCCTGGCAGGAAGTAGGCGCCGTTCTGGTAGCCGGGCCAGGGCCAGATGTCGCGGATGTAGTAGTAGGTCGCGCCGACAAGGAGGTCGTCGACCTCGTCGCCGTCGACGTCGTCGAGGTCCACCAGGCTGTTGCCGATGCCCCACTCGTCCTTGGGGCCGACGAGGATCGAGTACAGCGGGAGGGGCGTCTCGGACCCCTCGGCGGCGCGCGAGCCGTCCGCGCCCACCGGGCCTGGCGCGCCCGAGGGGGCGGGCAGCCCCACGATGGCGGGCGTGACGGCTGTCATCGCGACGAACATGGCGATCGTCGCGGAGGCGAGCTTCATGGACAAAGTCGAGGACCGCATGTGGACCACTGCGTGAACCAGGGCGGGGGGGCTTAAATACATTATGGAGGACGTTTGCACGTTGGCGACGGGTGATAATCGGGCGCCCATGCACGCCCGCGGGGGGGGGGCAGCCCCGGGACCAGCAAGGGCGAACGGACCCGCAACGGTATTAAACGGCCCGGCCCGTTCAACCCGGCGTGAGGAGCCGCGCGCCCCGGGCATTGATGGATCGGAGGATGGCGTTCGCCATCGCGACCGTCATCGTCCTGGCCATCGGGCCTGTCGCCTCCGCCTCGCTGGGCGACCGTCCGGCCCTCAGGCGGCCCCCGGGCTGGTACGATGCGCACGTCTACCACCACTACAGCGACATGACGACCGAGCTGCAGGACCTGGCGTCGCAGCACGCCGACCGCATGTCCCTCGAGAGCATCGGCGTGAGCGTGCGGGACCGGTCGCTGTGGTGCGCGCGCATCGAGGACGCGTCCGTGGAGGGAGCGAAGCTCGAGCTCTACTACGACGGGGGCCACCACGGGAACGAGTACCTGGGGACGGAGCTGGGCATGCTGCTCGTCCACCGCCTGCTCGAGAGCCCTGACGACCCGCTCGTGGCCGAGGTCCTCTCGAGGTCCGTGGTCTGGGTCACGCCCATGGTCAACCCCGACGGCAACACGCGCGACCAGCGCAACAACGCCAACGGCGTCGACCTCAACCGCAACTACCCGTTCAGCTTCGTCCCCGGCGGCTCGCACGGCGACTCGCCCGCGTCCGAGCCCGAGACGCGCGCGAACGTGGACTTCATGACCGGCGCGGGCCTCGACCTCTACATCACCGGCCACACCGGCACGCGCGCGCTCATCTACCCCTGGGGCGATCGCGAGAGCCCCTGCCCCGACCAGCCGATGTACGAGCGCTTCCGCGGCATCGCCGAGGCCGCGGGCGTCACATACGGGCAGAGCGGCCCGACGCTCTACATCTCGGAGGGCACCTCGGAGGACTTCGCCTACGGCGCGCTGGGCGTGCCAGGCTTCACCTTCGAGGTCGACGGCCAGCAGGCCAACCAGATCACGAGG
>Ga0316626_10001059_pt1 | contig 11873 bp, 8 predicted proteins | sample OWC_Aug_T1_C1_D5_FD_207656 | JGI IMG/M metagenome (GOLD analysis project Ga0316626, IMG submission 207656) | Wetland soil microbial communities from Old Woman Creek delta, Ohio, United States - OWC_Aug_T1_C1_D5_A | ecosystem: Environmental > Terrestrial > Soil > Wetlands | place: USA: Ohio...
GCCGGCAATCAGATCTCGAAGAACTGGGAGGAAGAGTTCAAGTCACAGCCGAAGCGCGAGGTGCCGTTCCGCTTCGGCTACTACGACAAGAAGGGCGCGAACCACCTCGTCATCATGCGCAAGAAGCGCAGCTGATGTAGGCACGCTCGGCACACGACGGGAGCAAACATTTTGATCCGGCCACCTCCTCGATCGATCTCGTCGGTCGAGTAGCATTGTTTTCATGCAGAACGCTGGGTGCCCGCGCTGCGGTAGCGCGGTCTCACTTCTCGACAGTCGTCCGTTCGTCACGGGTTCTGGCGCGGTCGAGCTCTGGCACCGCACGTGTTTCGACGTGCGCGATCAACCGATCGTCGTCGCGCCGGCGCTCGAGCCACCACCGGTTCGCTACGCGCGCGCGTCGACGGTCGTGCCGAGTCGCGCGCGTCTCGTCGGCGCCACCTCCGCGGTCGCGCTCGTCGGGGTCGTGTTCGTCGGATGGGCGACGGCCGGCACACCGTCGGCCGCCGTCGCGAACATCGACGTCGCGGTCCAAGAAGCGACGACGATCCGCGGCGCGATCTCGACCCACGAGATCGTTCCGCCGCGCGTCGTGCACACCGAGGGGTTCATCATCCCGACGATCGATGCGGTCCCGCTCGATCGCGTGTACCCGTCGCTGCGCGGTTGGATCCATCCGGTCTCGGCGGCGAGCGAGCGCGTCCCCGAGCTCAGGAGTCGGCGGTTCGGCTCGGAGCGCGTCGGCATCGAGCGCAGCGAGTGCGGCGCCGGTCACTGCGGCATCGATCTCGACGGCCCCCGAGGCCGACCGGTCGTCGCGGTCGCGGCGGGCACGGTCGTGCGCGTCGAGCGCAGCGAGCTCGGCGCCGACGGCAGGAGCGGCCGCTACGTGCGCATCGAGCACGACGACGGCACGCTCACCGCGTACATGCACCTCGACGACCTCGCTGACGAGCTGAAGCCGGGTGACCGCGTCGACGCGGGTCAGTACCTCGGGACGCTCGGCGCGACGGCCGTCTTCAGCGCGCCGCCGCACCTCCACTTCGCGCTCGAGATCCCCGATCACCCCGGGCTTCGCGGCGATCACTCCGAGACCGAGTACGTCGATCCCGCGCCGTTCCTCGCGCGCGCCCGCATCTCGCCGGTGCCGGAGCGCCGCGCGAAGCCGGCGTTCTAGCTCGAAATGATCGAGCTCTTCGATCGACCAATTGGGGACGGCCCGGACGGGCCTTAGTTCCGCCGGGAGAGGAAGCGCAGCTCGGTCGCGGCTTCGGCGTGGCGGGGCTCGAGATCGAGCACCTCCTGGAAGTGCTCGATCGCCTGTTCGCGCCGGCCCATCATGCGCTCGACGAGCCCGAGGTAGTACGTCGGCATCACGGGCTTGTCGCACTTCGCGATCGCACGTGCGAGCGCCTTGCGGGTCTCGTTCGCCACGAGCGGCTTGTCGGTCGCGGCACAGAACCGCGCCCACGCGTACGCGGCCTGGTACAGGGGGTCGTTGGGCGCGAGCTGGTTCGCGAGCGCGAGGTCGCTCAAGGCGTCCGTGATCCGCTCCGAACGCAGCGCGAGCTGGCCGCGTTCGAACGCTTCGGCGGCCGTGCTCTTCGTGAGCGGCTCGGTCGCCATCTCGACGACGGCGTCCGCGACGACGGCGTCCGCGATCGGATTCTGCGTGCCGCGTGCGAGGCGCGGCGGTGGGCTCATCTCGCAGTACAGCGCGCCGCACGATGCGAGCGCGTACACCGACGCCTGCGCGATGCGACGCTCGGGCTCGGAGATGATCGTCTGGAGGGCATCCAGCGTGACGCCTGACAGCAGCGCGTGGAGAAACGGCCGCTCGCGATCGCCGAACCCGAAGTAGGGCAGCTCCTCGATCACGTCGGGCCGCAGCTCGAAGCGATACCCGAGGTCCTCGATGAGCGCGTGGAGGCGGCGTGGCTCGAGATACGCCTGCGCGGCTTGATAGATGACGCCGCCGATGTGCATCTCGCAGCCCGGGACGATCGGGAGCGTGATCGTCGACGACACGACGAACTCGCCGCGGTCGAGCGTGATCATCCGTGCCGCGTGGCGTGCGATCGCGCGGCGGCGAGCCCGGAGCGCATCCGCGCCGACCTGGCTGACGCCGATCTCCTCGACCACCGGCGAGGTCGCCGCGACGAGATGGCCGTCCTTGAGCACGATCGCGTAGCAGCCGGTGTCGGTCTCGACGGAGACCTCGACGGTCAGCTTCCGTCGCGCCAGATATCCGAGCGTCTTACCGAACGGTCGGTCTTTGACGGCTCCCCTCATACACTTCACCCAAGCCAATCGCGTACCAGCGAACTGGCTCGGGATCCCGCGGAGTTGGCGTGCGAGAAGATGTACGAATCCGGCCACTCGTCCAAATGCTGCACACCTACATCTTCAGCTCGCCGCAGTACTTCCCGGTGAACAGGCCTCTCATCTCGACCTTCTTGTCCTTGAAGTCGCCGATCCGCGGCGTGAACGAGACTCCGCCGACGCAGATCGAGACCGGGTCGCCGACCGCTTTCGGCTTCGTCACCACGTCGACGTCGCCGCCCGCCTGCGTGTGCGACTCGATCCCGACACCCTTGCCCATCAGGCCATCGCCGCCCGCGAACGCGCGCACGCTGACTTCACCATCGGGGATCTGGCGTCCCGACCGATCGACGAACTGTTCGCACGTCGACTTGTCGTGGTTGAAGACCTGCACCTCGTAGAGCTTGTCGCTGCCCTGGACGGTGAGCCGCGCGAGGCCGTTCGGCATCGCGGGCAGTGGCTTGCCATCGACGGTGACCGTCAGCGCGCCACACGATTCGGCGGTCGGCGTCTTCTTGCAACCGGCCGCGAGCACGGCCGCGAGGAGCGCGAGCTTTGTCATGCTCGCGACGCTACTACTGTTGTGCGTGGGTCGCGAGCACGTCGGCGACGCAGAGCGTGAGCTTCTTCGCGGTCGGGACGTGCAGGAACTCGTTCGGACCGTGCGCGTTCGAGCCGGGTCCGAGGACGCCGGTGATGCAGAACTGTGCCTTCGGGAACTTCTCGCCGAGCATGTACATGAACGGGATCGTGCCGCCCTCGCCCATGTACATCGCCGATTTGCCGAAGTGACGCTTCGACGCGGTCTCGAGCGCTTGCTCGAGCCACGGCGACAGCTCGGGCGCATCCCAGCCCGCGCTCGCCGTTCCGCCCTCGAACTTCACCTTCGCGCCGTACGGCGGATCCTTCTCGAGCGCTTCCTTTACCGCCTTCGTCGCGGCGACCGGGTCGACGCGCGGCGGGATGCGGATCGAGAGCTTGAGCTTCGTGACCGGCCGCAGCACGTTGCCGGCGTTCTGGATGGTCGGCCAGCCGTCGGCGCCGGTGATCGCGAGCCCGGGGCGCCACGTGCGGTTCAGGATCAGCTCGACGTTGTTCTTCGTCACCGGCTCGACGCCGGGCTGCAGCGGGAACTTGTCGAACACCTCGTCGCCGATGACCTGCGCCGTGCGCTCGGCTTGCATCACGCGCTGCTTCGGAATCTGCGTCGCGAGCTGCGACAGCTTGACGACGCCGGTGTGGCTGTCGTCGATCCGATCGAGCAGCATGCGGATCACGCGCTCGCTCGCCGCGATCACGCCGGTGCCATCGCCCGAGTGCACGCCCTCCGTCAGCAGCGACACCTCGAGGTTGCCGATCACGAGGCCGCGCAGCGACGTCGTCGACCACAGTTGCTCGTAGTTCGCGCAGCCCGAGTCGAGGCACACGACGAGCGAGAGCTCGCCGATGCGCGGCGCGAGGTGATCGATGTATGCAGGCAGGTCGTAGCTGCCCGATTCTTCGCACGCCTCGATCAGGACCACGCACCGCGCGTGCGGGACCTGGTCCCTCCGTAGCGCGTTGATCGCCGTCAGCGACGCGAAGATCGCGTAGCCGTCGTCGGCGCCGCCGCGTCCGTACAACTTGTCGCCCTCGATCACCGGCGTCCACGGGCCGAGGCCGTCACGCCAGCCCGTCATCTCCGGCTGCTTGTCGAGGTGGCCGTACAGCATGACCGTGTCGCCAGCGCGTCCACCCGTTCCCGGGATGTCGATGAAGATGACCGGCGTCCGATCCTTGTCGCCGTCTTTCAGGCGGACGACCTCGAGCTTGGCGCCTTCGGGCAGGTGCTTCTTCGCCCAGCCGGCGAGGAGCTCGACGGCCTTGTCCATGTGGCCGTTCTTCTTCCAGTCGGGATCGAACATCGCCGACTTGTTCGGAATCTTGATGTACTCGACGAGCGTCGGAACGATCGACTCGGCGAACTGTTCATCGACCCACTTGGTGGTGCTGTCTGCGACGGGCATGCGCGGACCATACTCTCCGTCGATCGCGTCCGCGCGGCAGCCGCTAAGTTTTCGGGGGCACGATACAGCGTTCGGGCGATCAGAAGCGGCCGCCACTGCCCGAAATCCCGGGTATCGATGCCGGCTTGCAGGGGCTACACAGTGGTCCTGGGTCTCGTAATATTGGAGCCATGGTGATTCGCCTGTCTGACGAGAAGAAACCTCCCGCGCCGAAGCGCGAAGGTGATCGACAGACGGGGCTCGTGCTCGAGGAGCGCACGCGCACGAAGAAGCCTCCGATGTACAAGGTCCTGCTGCACAACGACGACTACACGACGCGCGAGTTTGTCGTGTGGGTCCTGCAGACCGTGTTTCACAAGAACGAGAGCGATGCCGTGGCGATCATGAGCCACGTGCACAACAACGGGATCGGCGTCGCGGGTGTCTACACGTTCGAGGTTGCCGAGACAAAAGTGACGAAGACGCTACACCTAGCAAAGGCGCAGCAGTTCCCGCTGCAGCTCTCGATCGAGCCCACGGATTAAGGGGCGTCCCGGAGGTCTCCATGTTGTCTCCCGAGCTTCAAGCCACATTGCAACGCGCCGTCGACGACGTGCGCGGGCGCAGGCACGAGTACCTGACTCTCGAGCACCTGCTGCTGTCGATCCTCGACGATCCGAGCGGCGCTGACATCGTCACGAAGTGCGGCGGCGATGTCGAGAACCTGCGCGGTGACCTCGAGCGGTTCCTCGACGAGCAAGTCGACGAGCTCCCCGATGGTGAAGAGTCGGGCCCCGATCAAACGCTCGCGTTCCAGCGCGTCCTCCAGCGCGCGGCGATGCACGTGCAAGCCGCCGGTCGCCAGCAGATGACGACGGGCAACGTGCTCGCGTCGATGTTCCGCGAGCGCGACTCGCACGCGGTGTACCTGCTCGAGAAGCAGGGCGTGTCGCGGTTCGACGTCATCAACTACATCTCGCACGGCGTGTCGAAGGTCGACACCGGCGGCGGGCCGGTCGTGCCGCGCACCCGCGGCGTCGAAGACGACGGGCAAGAGGACCAGAAGGTCGCGAACCCGCTCGAGAGCTTCTGCGTCGATCTCACGCAGCGCGCACGCGAGGGCAAGATCGATCCGTTGATCGGCCGCGCCGACGAGCTCGAGCGCATGATCCAAGTGCTCGCACGCCGCCGGAAGAACAACCCGCTGCTGATCGGCGAGCCGGGCGTCGGCAAGACGGCGCTCGCCGAAGGCCTCGCGCTACGGATCGTCGAGGGCAAGGTCCCCGACGCGCTCAAGGAGTGCACGGTCTACTCGCTCGACATGACCGCCGTGCTCGCCGGCACCCGTTATCGCGGTGACTTCGAGGAGCGCCTCAAGGCCGTCATGAAGGTGCTGATCGGCGACAAGAAGTCGATCCTGTTCATCGACGAGATCCACAACATCATCGGCGCCGGCGCGACGAGCGGCGGCACGATGGACGCCGCGAACATCCTGAAGCCACCCCTGTCGAACGGCGAGCTGCGCTGCATCGGCTCGACGACGTTCAAGGACTATCGCCAGGCGTTCGAGCGCGATCGCGCGCTGTCGCGCCGGTTCCAGCGCATCGACATCGGCGAGCCCACGATCCCCGAAGCGATCGAGATCTTGAAGGGCTTGAAGCCCGTCTACGAAGAGCACCACGGCGTGAAGTTCACCGACGCCGCGATCGAGTCCGCCGTCGAGCTGTCCGCGCGCCACATCAGCGGCTCGCACCTGCCCGACAAGGCGATCGACGTGATCGACGAAGCGGGCGCGCGCGTGCGGTTGATGCCGCCGGACCAACGCCCCGAGGAGATTCGCCCCGCGCAGATCGAGGAGGTCGTCGCGAAGATCGCGCGCATCCCGACGCGCAGCGTGAACACCGCCGACAAGAAGAAGCTGGCCGAGCTCGACGTCGAGCTCAAGCGCCTGATCTTCGGTCAGGACCCGGCGATCGAGCAGCTGTCGACGGTGATCAAGCTGTCGCGCGCCGGCCTCGGCAACCCGAACAAGCCGACGGGCTGCTTCTTGTTCGCCGGCCCCACCGGCGTCGGCAAGACGGAGCTCGCGAAGCAGCTCGCCGCCGTGCTCGGCGTCGAGTTCATCCGCTTCGACATGTCCGAGTACATGGAGAAGCACACGGTGTCGCGCCTGATCGGTGCGCCTCCGGGCTATGTCGGCTTCGACCAGGGCGGCCAGCTCACCGATGCGATCAACAAGCACCCGTACTCGGTCGTGCTCCTCGACGAGATCGAGAAGGCGCACCCCGACCTCTACAACATCCTGTTGCAGGTCATGGACCACGCGACGCTCACGGACAACAACGGCCGCAAGAGCGACTTCCGGAACGTCATCTTGATCATGTCGAGCAACGCGGGCTCGCGCGAGATGGCCGCCGGGTCGATCGGGTTCTCCGGCGGCTTCGACGACTCGATCGGCGACGCCAAGAACGGCAAGAAGGCGATCGAGCGCGTGTTCACGCCGGAGTTCCGCAACCGACTCGATGCCACGGTGTTTTTCGGAGCGCTCCCCGTCGAGGTCATCCGCAAGGTCGCGCGCAAGTTCCTCGACGAGCTCGACGGTCAGCTCGCCGAGAAGAAGGTGCACCTCGAGGTCAGCCCGGCCGCACTCGACTGGTTCGTCGAGAACGGCTACGACAAGGCGATGGGCGCGCGCCCGATGGCGCGTCTCGTCCAGAGCACGCTCAAGGCGCCGCTCGCGAACGAGATCCTGTTCGGCAAGCTGGCGAATGGCGGCACCGTCCACGTCGATGTCAAAGACGGCAAGATCGCGATCGAGTGCGAGCCGACGCCGGAGGACAACTAGTCCCAGACCGCGGCGACCGTGCGCCAGCGCCTCACGGTACGATGGGGCATGGTCGACGATCGCGACGAGACCGTGAGACAGCGCTCGACGCTCCTCGGGCACGGCGAGGATGTTGGCAACGCGGCGACGCAGAATAGCGCACCGCTGCTGCCGCCGCCGCCGGCGGCCGGCTTCGCCGCGACCCAGCCGTTCCCGCGCGCGAGCGACGCGGACCTCTCGCTCGATGGCTCGCGCTACGCGATGGGACAGGTGATCGGCGAGGGCGGCATGGGCGAAGTGCTGCTCGCGATCGACGAGCGGATCGGGCGCGAGGTCGCCGTCAAACGCACGCGCGCGTCGAATCCGACCGGTGAAGAGCTGTCGCGGTTCGTGCGCGAAGCACGCGTGCAGGGGCGCCTCGAACATCCGGCGGTGGTGCCGGTGCACGATCTCGCGATCGATCCGACGGGACGGCCGTACTTCGTGATGAAGCGGCTCGCCGGCGAGCCGATGAGCGACGTCTTGCAGCGGCTGCGCGCCGGCGACGAGCCCGACGAGGCCGCGACCCGGAGGCGCCTCTTGCGCGCGTTCGGCGAGGTCTGCCTCGCGGTCGAGTTCGCGCACTCGCGTGGCATCATTCACCGCGATCTCAAGCCGGCGAACATCATGCTCGGCGACTTCGGCGAGGTGTACGTGATCGATTGGGGCATCGCGCGAGCGGTGACCGAGCCCGACGACACCGGCACGCCGCCGAGCGGGCAGCACGACTTGAAGCTCGCGACCGGCGACACGCGCCAGGGCACGGTGCTCGGCACGCCCGCGTACATGTCTCCCGAGCAGCTCGCGGGTGATCGCGCGGGTCCGGCGGCGGATATCTACGCGCTCGGCTGCATCCTGTTCGAGATCGCCGCCGGTGGACCGCTGCACGCGCGCGTGCGCACCGTCGGGGAGGCGCTGTCGCCGATCGACAGTAGGCCGTCGAGCCGCAGGCCGGACTCGCCGCCCGAGCTCGACGCGATCTGCGAGCGTGCGTGCGCGATCGAAGCGAGCGGGCGGTATCCATCCGCCCGTGCGCTCGGGGCCGCCGTGCAGGCCTTCCTCGACGGCGATCGCGATCTGGCGGTCCGCAAGGAGCTCGCGCAGCAGCACATCCAAGAGGCGCGCGCGCAGCTCGCTCAGGGGGATGACGAAGACCACCGCAGCGCCGCGATGCGTGCTGCGGGCCGGGCACTCGCGCTCGATCCGACGGCGACCGAGGCCGGCGAGCTCGTCACGCGGTTGATGCTCGAGCCGCCGAAGCAAGTGCCCGCCGAGGTCGAGAGCGCGTTGTCGACGCGCGACACCGAGGCCGCGCGCACGCAGGGACGGTTGTCCGCGATCGCGATGATCGGCTACTTGTGCTTCATCCCGTTTCTCGTGTGGACCGGCATCCGCGATGTCACGTGGGTCCCGATCTTCGCGATGGTCGCGATCCTGTCGGGCGTGCAGGTGTTCGCGCTCACCTACAAGGAGCGGATCAACCCCGCCGGGATCTATCTCAACGCGTGCATCAACGCGGTGCTGATCGGCATCGTCTGTCGCATGGTCGGTCCGTTCATCATCGCGCCGACCCTCGTCACGACCACGTTGGTCGCGTACGCGGCGCACCCGCAGCTCGGACGGATGCACATCGTCGCGCTGATCTTGTCGGCCGGGGTCGTCGTGCCGTGGGCGCTCGAGATCGCGGGCGTGCTCGCTCCGACGTATCGGTTCGACGGCGGCGCGATTCACCTCAGCTCGCCGATCATCGAGTTCTCGGCAATTCCCGTACAGCTCGCGTTCGCACTGCTGCTCGTCGCGCTGGTCACCGTCGTCGGCGTGTTGTCGCGCGGGCTCGCGGCGAACCAGCGCGAGGCGACGCGCAAGCTCGAGCTACAAGCGTGGCACCTGCGCCAGATCGTCCCGTCGCGGTAGTACGATGGGGCGATGGTCGACGAGCCGAAGACAGAAGAGTTTGCGACGACCCAGCCGGGTGCGAAGGACTCGGAGACGCGCGCGTCGACCACGGACATCGCGGCGCCGTTGCTCCTGCCGCCCGCAGGCTACAGGTTCGGCGACGTCATCGGCCGCGGCGGCATGGGCGAGGTGATCGCGGCGGAGGATCGGCGGATCGGTCGCGAGGTCGCGCTCAAGCGCATGCGCATGGAAGGCTCGGGCGAAGCGCTGTCACGGTTCCTGCGTGAAGCGCGCATCCAGGCGCGGCTCGACCACCCGTCGATCGTGCCGGTGCACGCGCTCGATACCGACGAGGAAGGCCGGCCGTACTTCACGATGAAGCGGGTCACCGGCCGGACGCTCTCGCATCGCCTCGCCGATGGCGGCTCGCAGAACCGCATCCTGCGCGCGTTTACCGATGTCTGCCTCGCGATCGAGTTCGCGCACTCGCGCGGCGTGATCCACCGCGATCTGAAGCCCTCGAACATCATGCTCGGCGACTTCGGCGAGGTCTACGTGCTCGACTGGGGTGTCGCGCGCGTGATCGCGGATCCCGAGAGCGACGTGCCATCGCCGCTCGCGGCGCACGACATCCAGACGTTCGACGAGACGAAGACCGGCGCGCTGCTCGGCACCCCCGGCTACATGGCGCCCGAGCAGCTACGCGGCCTCACGCCGACACCCGCCACCGACGTCTACGCGCTCGGCGCGATCTTGTTCGAGATCCTCGCCGGCGAGCCGCTCCACCCGCGCGGCGAGGCCGCCGTCGGCTCGACGCTCGCCCGCCCGCAGGACTCGCCGCTGCAGCGTCGCCTTCGTAAGTCCCCGACGCCCGGCGGCCCCCAGGTCGAGGTCCCGCCCGAGCTCGACGCGCTCTGCCTGGCGGCACTGACCGAAGACCCGACCGCGCGCCCGACCGCGCACGAGCTCGCCGAAGCGGTGCAGGACTACCTCGACGGTGACCGCGACATCGAGCGCCGTCGCCAGCTCGCCGCGAAGCAGCTCGCGTCGGCGCGCGAGGCGCTCGAGGGCTCGGCCGACGACGCGCGCGCCACCGCGATGCGCCGCGCCGGTCGCGCACTCGCGCTCGATCCCGAATCGAAGGACGCGGCGGCGCTCGTCTCGTCGCTGCTGCTCGAGCCGCCCTCGCCGGAGCCGCCCGCGCTCACCGCGAGCATCGAGGAGTACGAGCGCAAGATCGCGCAGCACCGCAGCTGGCGCGTGGTGTGGGCGTACTTGTCCATCATCGCGCTCGCGCCGCTCCTGCTGTTGCTCGAGGTCAAGAACTGGACGATCGTCGGCGCGTTCTTGGGCATCATCGCGACCTGCGTGCTCGTCGCCCTCGAGGCCGCGCGCAACGGTCGACCGTCGGTCGTGTCGATCCTCGTCGTGAACCTCGCGCTCGCGGTGATGTTCACGCGGATCCTCGGGCCGTTCATCCTCACGCCGCTCGCGATCTGCTGCATCCTCATCGCCATCACGCCGATCCGCCGCATCAACGCGAAGCGGTGGCTGGTGCTCGGCTGGACCGCGACGGCCGTACTCCTGCCGATCATCCTCGAGTGGATCGGCGTCCTGCCGAAGACCTGGGACACTGCACGCGGTGGGACGGTCGCGGTGTCGAGCATCGTCGAGTCCGTCGGCACCAGGGTCGAGGCGATCTCGCTCGTCCTCGCGAACCTCGTGTTCACGCTCGTGGTCAGCCTCGTCGCGCGCGCGCGCGCGCGCAAACGCCAGGAGTCTCAGCGCCAGCTGTTCGTGCGCGAGTGGCACCTACGGCAACTGATCCCGCAGAGCAGCCCGGTCGAGAAGCGCTGGGCGACGCGACGAACCGATCAGCGCGCCATCAGCAAGTAGCCACCGGCGCCCAGGCCGGCGAGCACCAACAGCAGGAGGAGCACGCGATCCCAACGCAGTTTCTTCTCGGGCGCCTTGGCCATGCGTCAACGCTATCACGTCGGCTCGCGGCCGCACGCGTCACGTGGTGCGCGGGAGGAGCTGCTCGAGCATCCAGGTCTGCCCCTCGAGCTTGCGCTGCGCCTCGCGACGCGCGCGGGCGAGCGAACGCACGACGAGCCCGACGACGACGATCGTCGCGACGTGCGCCGCGCACAACAGGATCGGCGTGCTCGTCGAGCCGAGCGCGATGGCGCCGGGGGCGATCGTGATCGCGCTCGGCGAGAACGTGACCATCTGCGGCGTGACGCCTGTCATCTCGAGCACGAGAGGAAGGACCGTGCCGGCAGCCATCACGCCGAGCACGGTCGTCGTGCGCAGCTTCGGGAACGAGCTGAGCCCGGCGACGGTGGCGACGGCGACGGTCGGGCCGAGGATGAGCGGGCTGAAGATGCGGCCGAACAAGAGCAGCAGGATCGCGTTCGCGAACACGGCCCTCGTGATCTGCGGGATGCGGCGCCTCGCGATGACCGCGGCGTCGACCATCATGAGCACGACGAGGAGGACCGCACCGCCGACGATGCGCCAGTCGTAGACGCCGATCCAGGCGACGATGGGTAGGAACGCGAGGTAGCCGATGAGGGCACTGGCGGCATAGCGGCCCTGGCGCGCGACGTCGCCGAGATCGATCTCGTCGAGGCGCTTCGCGAGGACGGGCGGCGGTGGGTCGGGCGGCTCTAGCATCAGCTGCGTGACGAGCGAGGCGGCGTCGCGCGATTCGGGGTGCAGGGCGAGGGCGCGCCCCGCGAATCGCATGGCATCGACGCGGTCGCCGGCGGCGAGGGCCTCGTGGGCCTCGGCGAGCTGGGCGG
>Ga0316626_10001061_pt1 | contig 11871 bp, 23 predicted proteins | sample OWC_Aug_T1_C1_D5_FD_207656 | JGI IMG/M metagenome (GOLD analysis project Ga0316626, IMG submission 207656) | Wetland soil microbial communities from Old Woman Creek delta, Ohio, United States - OWC_Aug_T1_C1_D5_A | ecosystem: Environmental > Terrestrial > Soil > Wetlands | place: USA: Ohio...
CTCCATCCCGCCACCTCCTGCGTGCGTGTCGTTCCCACAGCCGCCCGTCCGAGTCGGGGTCATATCGCGGCATGGAACGCTTGTCTCGGTCAGCGGCCCCAGCGGGGCCGCGCCCTTCACTTCTCCAGTCGATGCCCTTCTGCATCGATTCCGACCCACTCGCACCAGCACTCGAAGCAGAGCCCATGCGACGCCTTCGACTCCCTGCTCTTCCCGCACTTCCTGCACACGCTCAGCGGAGCCTCATCGACCGCCCTCGCCTTCCGCGCCACCAGAAGGTGGATCACCTTCGCCTTCGCCTCCGCCTTGCAGTCCGCCTTGACCCACTCCACCAGCCGGGTCCCATCGGGGCCCTTCACGAACTCGACCGCGAACTGCTTCCCCGATCTCGTCACCCCGATGTTCTTCCGGGTGAACAGGGCCGCGATCTCCTTCCCCGCCTCCACCTTCGCCAGCCTGAACTCATCCCTGCAGAACTCATGCAGATCCATCACGCCACCTCCTCGTCCAGAATTTCGCACAGCCAGCCGATCTCGTAGTACGCGGTCGGGCACCATCCCGGATGCGACGAGGGGCCCGCCTTCTCCTCTTCCACCTTCTGCGCCTTCGCCAGCCACTCCACCACCTCCGAGAAGGTCACGCCGACCTTCTCCATCGTCCACCGCAGCGCGTCCCGGGACGGCTCGTAGTACGGCCCCGGGTCGTATCCGAAATGCGAGTCCATCTCCTGCCCGATCGAGATCGACTCGACCTCGTCATGCAGCACTCGCCGCACCGCCCGGAACTTCCACGCCGCCTCCCGCTCCACGAACCGGATCGCCTTCTCCTTCGCGATGGCCAGAGTGTCCGCGCTCATCACCACGTTCCCGAACACCTTCCCCTTCTCGTCGCAGCGGATCAGGTACCACCCGCCGAACTTCGTGCTGCGCCCGTTCAGGACGAACTTCTGAATCCCGTCCACGAACACCCCGTACTGCGCCGGGGTCCGACTCCCCAACAGGGAGTTCCGCGATCCCGGATTGCTGTACGGCTCCGCCTTCCGCGTTTTCCGAATCTCGATCTTCATCTCGCCCTCCTCAATTGATCGCGCTGCACGCGATCGACCAGTCCGCTCCGCCATCGGCCGGCACCAGCAGGTACGAATCGATATCCGTCATGGACCGCTCCACGAAAACCTCCACACCGAGCCGCCCCTGCTTCCGCAGGAACCCGATGATCTCCAGCCCCTCCACCTCGACGATCGTTCCGGTCTCGAGGTCCATCATCTCGCCCGTCACCCTGACCTCGATCTCCAGCGGGAACCGCTTTCCGTTCAACCCCGCCTCGTCCCGCAGCACGCGCATCACCTTGAACGCGCGCTCCACCCCGACACCTTCCAGTTCGATCGTCTTCATGATCCACCTCCGTGTGTGTGTTCGCCCCACAGCGCGCCGTCAGGGTCGGGTTCACTTCCGCGCATGGGCGACTTGTCCCTGTCAGCCCCCGGGATGGGGGCGCCGATCAGAACCTCCGAAGCCGCGTCTCCTCGATCTTCTCCTCCAGTTCCTTCTTCCACTCCTCCACCGTCCAGCCGGACAGGTGCATCGTCGCGACCGAATCGCACCACAGCAGATCGACGTTCGACTTCTTCAGGGGCCAAAAGTAAAAGTAGCCATCGCCTCGCACCAGTTCGTATCCGAGGGACTTGATCGCCTCATTCACACGATTCAGGGTCACGCGCTTCGCCTTCATCTCCTCACCCTCCTCCTCTTCGTCGTGGGTTATCGGTCCTGCCAGAACACCAGCGCGATCCCGTACAGCGCGCTCGCGCATACACTCCCGAGAACGAGCATCACGCCCTTCATCACCAGATCGAACGCGGTCCAGATCATCTCGCTCATCTCGCCCTCCTTCTTCTCCGGGGATCGTTACCTGCCGACCCGAACCGTCACGCGGCTGACCTTTCCGCACTTCCTGCACTTCCGCTCGTTCACCACGAACTCCGGCTTGGCGTGCCCGTACTGCGCCTTCATCTCGTAGTCGTGCTTGCACCGCTTCCGCTGCTCCCTCAGTTCCCGATTCATCTCCGCCTCCTCAATTGAACATCGTCGGAAAGTCGATGTTCTCCAGATCGTCCGCCTTCTCGTCGAGGGTATCGACCACCGTCTCGATCGACTCCTTCACCTCTTCCTTCACCTCGTCCAGTTCATCACCCTCGTCCACCGTCACCTTGTCGATCTCGAGGCTCTCGATCTCGTCCTTCACTTCCTCCAGCGTATCGGCGGCCGCTTCGACCCGGCTGTACTTGTCGGTCGATTCGAGGTTCGTGCCGCTCATGTTGTCCCGCCACGACCCCATCTCCTCCGACAGCGACTCGACCTCGTTGATGTCCACCAGCGCCGCCATCCCCATCGCCTCTTCCAGCAGGTCCATCACTTCCTTCGTCGTACCGGCGTCCTCGATCTTCTCGACCACCGTCCGAAGTTCCTCCGCCTTGTTCCGCAGCACCGCCGCCGCCTCGTTCGCTCTCGTCGCCCGGCTCCGATACTTTTTCGCCATGACCCGTTCCTCCTCTGTGTGTGTGTTGGAGCGACGCTCCATCCGAGGCTGCAATCCATCGGCAGCATCCGATGCAGGGTCGCTTCCACTCCTTCCTCTTCTCACCGGCTCGTCGGCCACCCTGCCCTTGCAGGCCCTTATCAGGGGCTCCGCTCCTCCGGCTGCCGCGCTGCTCTGCAGGGCCATCGGGATTTCGTTCGCAGGTATCAGGGGGAAAGGACCGCGCGATCCTCTGCGCGCTCCACCCCGACTCGCGTCTGCGTCTATCGGCCGCAGCGTACCGGGTGGGTTCGTCCACCTCTTCGTCGGGGCTTCGGGGCTCGATCGCGCTTGCGGTGGCGGCCCCTTCCCGATCCCTCTCGTCCCCCCCTCTTCACCTCCTCCCTTGATCCACCTCCATCCTATCGTGGACCAATATCGTAGTGCAATAGAAAAGATGTAGTTTTCTGAAACTTTGTTCGCGTTGTAAATCAAGTAGTTACGTTAGTTTTGCTTCAGATCGAGGGGAAAATACACGTTTCAGAGGGGGTCGATCCCTTCTATTACCAATGGGGTCCCAGTGGGCGGCGGCCCGCCAGCAGGGGGCCAGCCCGGGCCACAGTGGCGCGTCAGCCCGGGCCCGATCCACAGCGGCGCGTCAGCAGGGAACATCCCCTTGCAACGCATGGCAACGCGTTGTAGTATGTCGCAGCACCGGAAAGGAGCCCACGCCCCATGCCCAGTCCTCCAGCCCCTCCTGCGGCCACCAGAGAAAGAAAATGCGAGCGCTGCGATGTCCCGTTCATCCCGAAGCGTTCGTGGCAGATCTACTGCTCAAGCAAATGCCGCTGGGAAGCATTCAACGCCAAGAACCCCAGACAGAAAAATTCCCTCGGAGGCAGACGATGAAACGACTATCGATCCTCGCGCTATTCCTCCTCGCCGGCTGCGCATCGATTGGCGCGGAACTGAAAGGCTGCTCCGCCTCGAATCGCGGCGGAACGTACATCGTGCAGGTCTACTCCGGCGGGGAGGCGGTCGCCGCGTATCGCGTGGTCGGATTCGTTCAGAGCGAATCGAGCAGCGACGGCTGGTACTTCACGACGGAGGACGGAAAGTTCCACCGCGTCGCCGGGACCGTGACGATCGACGAGGTGGACCCATGAGCGGACACATCTATGATCGGGGTGCGCCACACTTCTGCTTGACGCACCAGCGATCGATGCGTGAATGCGAGGAGGCAGACAGACGCACCATCGAGATATTGCCCCGGCTGGAAGCGATGAAGGTCTTGACCGTTCGTGAAGACGACGTCCTGATCGTACGAACCGAACAGATGCTGTCGGGGAGCACGCACGATCGAATCATCGAAATGATCAGGGACGCGCTCCCGGAGCGAGTGCGCGACAAGGTTAGCATCGTCATCCTGATGGCGGGGCTGGACATCGGAGTTCTGCGGACGGAGGAAAAGAAATGACCGCATGGGACGCGTGGGCGATCGTGTCGAAATGCTCGACGGGCTGGAAGATATACCGGGACGAGCACGGGCAGATCGACTTGTTCAAGTCCCGAGATGATGCACGGCAATGGATCGGCATGACGTGCGAGTTGAAATGCCAAGCCCTCCACCCCCGCGCCGTGAAGGTGCGCGTGGAGTTGCCGAAGAAACGGAGGAAGCCATGACCGACTCGGAGAGGAAGGCGTGGGAGGAGTTGGTGGAGTGCATCAAGAATGGGCGCGGCTATATCGAACATTTTATGCTCGATGGTGAACAGGCAACCATCCTCGCCGCCGACGCGGAGTTGAAGGATGCGAAGTCGTTAGCGTACAACCTTGACCCCGATAGGACAGAAATATTGGATGCGGAACTTTGTGAACTTGTCGCACATCTTGGTGTACATATTGAGCAGTTGCAGGAAGAAAACAAGCGTCTCCGCGAGGCTGTGGAGTGGGCGTTGGAACGTGCGCGAACGATAACTTTACTGGACATCTTTTCAGGAGAAGGGGTGAACGCGTTTATAGTCGAACTTCGCCGCCGTGCTGGGATGGAGGGATGATGATACGGTTCTGCTGCTCCTGCGAAAACGATCAGCAGGGATGGTGTCGCACGCACGAGCGCAAGTTGACCGAGTGCGACGACGCCTTCGGGTCGACTCCGTCGGCGATGGCGCGGGGATTCTACAACGGAGCGTGGTGGCAAGTGCTCCTGCGGGGAGGGACGAAGTTCCCTCCGCCGGCATCGAAGAAGGTCTCCGGGCTGCGATACACGGGCGAGCGCGTAATCCCGGAATCGGAGGACGTGTTCGCGCACCTGAACTATCTGACGCACCGCATCGAATACGAGGCGGCGGCGACGGTGCTGACAAAAGACATGCTCGTGCTCGACTGCGCCTGCGGCGTCGGGTACGGCAGCGACATCCTCCGCAGGAGCGCCGGGGCGGTCATCGGCGTCGACGTATCCGACAAGGCGATCGCATACGCGAAGGAGAAGTACCGCGCCGAGAACCTCGCATTCATCGCCAGCGACGCGAGAAGTCTTCCATTCGACGACGCCTCCTTCGATACGGTCATGTCGATCGAGACGGTCGAACACTTCCCCGACGCGGACAAGTTCATCGCGGAGATCCACCGCGTGCTGCGCCCCGGCGGGCTGCTGTTCATGACGACACCGAACGGCGAGCAGCATCCGATCCTTCACGACGGGCATCATCATAAGCACTACCGCAAGAAGGAACTCTCCCGCCTGATACGAAAGAAGTTCCAGCATTTCGTGATCGTGAGCAACGGAATGAACGGCATCTGCTGGCGGGTGATCGCTCGAAAATGGAGGCGGTGACAGGATTCGCACCTGCCGTTACCCACGGGGAGGACGCCCGCTCCCGTCCGATCGTGACGGGACGCACCGCCTTTTTCATCACCGATCCTTGAACAGACTCTCCTTCCCCTGCTGCAGCGGGTAGTTCTCGCGGCCGGGGATCTTGCATTCCAGACACGACCTCTGCGTCGTGTGATGGACCCTTCCGCGTTCAATCGACTCGTGCGCCTGCCTCATCTCGTGCTCCGTCAGGTCCGCTTGGATGCCGCTGACGGTGGACATCACGCGGACCTGATTCGTTTGCACCTGCCGTAGCAGTTCCGCGTTCTTCGTGATCTCTCCGCTGACCTGCGTGTACCCGAGGTACAGCAACGGGATCAAACCGAACTGAATGATGTCGCGCAGCCAATCGACGATTGTCTTCCCTGCCTTATCCCCGTTGCCGGTCAGCATGGTTTCTACCCCCTCACGTTCTACGTGGTTCCTGTTACTGTGTTGGCGGCTGCTTGCCGATGGAGTACGAGTGCCGGACGGTTCCGCCCTTGTTGATGAAGTAGACGCAGATCGCGCCCGTAATCATCGCCAGCCCTTGCGCGATGCCCTTCACCAGCGTCCCCATATCTTCCGGCAAGAATCCCGCGACTCCAGCCGCGACCACCGTAATCAGCCCGGTGATCGTCGTTACCCTGTCCGTCGTCATCTTCGCCTCCTGTTCATCTGATGTTCTTCACGCCCCACCCCGCGTCGGGTCTTGCGGGTCAGGCGGCCCCGGCTGCTGGTCGTCCTTCTTGCGATCGTCCTTCTTGCGCCCATCCGTGTGGAATAGATCGTTGAGCCACCAGTACGCGACGACCGGTGCGAGGGCGGCTTTCGCCCACCACGGAATGTCCACGAACATCCCGTGCCCCATCTTCCTGTTCTCCTTCACCTTGCCGAGGATGGACATGACCTACACCGGGGCGACGACGTTCTTCTTGAACACGCCGGTCGCGTTCAAGATCGCAACGGTGAGGTCGACCAGCAGGGAGATAAGAATCTCAAAGGCGGCGAACTCCGCCTTGAATCCGAACGCCGCCTGAAACGACTCCCACCCCTGCTTGAGCGCGGCCATGAACATTGCCTTCTTCTCCGCGCCCGGAAGGTTCTCCCCGAGCGCCTCGATCATCTGCACGGTCGCGAGCACGAACTGATAGAGCGCCGGAAGCAACGCGATGTACTTGAGCCATACCATGATTCAGTCCTCCTTCTTCGTTTGAGGTTTGTTGCCGAACAGCCACTCCCATCCCGTCCGCACGACGCGCCAGATCGTCGTGATCGGGATGTACCACTTCGCTCCCCGGAGGTCGGGCTCGAACGGCTCGCCGCTCAGCACCGGGATCTTCGTGATGACCCAGTAGTCGTCCGACATTTCCGGGTCTTCGATGTACTCGTCCGGCATCCAGAAGCAGCCGTTGAGCCCCCACTTCTCCGAGTACGAATTGCGGCACTTCCAGTAGAGTTTCCCCCCGAAGTATTTCCACCCGATGATGATGACGCAATGACCGCCGCGCATCCCGCGAGCGATCTGTTCCTTCGTCGGCATCGTCATGAAGCCTGTCGTCGCGACGGCGGGATCGTCGAAATTGTCGTAGACGTAGAACCCGAAGATGACCGCCCGCTTCTTGTCGTACAGCGCGGACATGATGCCGTTCTTACGGTCGTCGTCCGGGATGCGATAGTATGTGATCCCCGCCCGCTTCAGCGCGTCGTTGAACGCCTGCTGCGTGGGGGTCTCCGCGAACCGACTCGGATCGTACTTCCAGAATGACTCGTCGCAGATACCATACTTCGCGACGCGCTTGATCCCGTCCCTGATGTACGCGCCCGAATCGACCGTCTTGTCGTCCCGGATGATCCAATAGCCGAAGAGCCTTGATAGATGCTCGAACCGGTCGTCGTCCATGTGGTCGATCAATTCGTAGGCGCCGACAATTCCGTGGGCGACGCACGATCCGAGGATGCTCTGGTCATCCGGGGGCGTGGTGTACGGCTCGAGATCGAACTCGTCAGGGAACCGATTGACCACCCGCCGCATGAGCGGGACCTTCTTCGCGTACAAGTCCCTCGGGTCGGGAGGATCTTTCACCCATCCGTACTGTCGCGTCATTGCGGGACTCCTTCAATCTTCTCAAGTTGCTTCTGCAGCCGCTGCTTCCGCTCGTTCAGTTCACGTTCCTCGCGCTTCAGTTTCTCGTCGTGCGGGTTCTCCTTGATTCGCTCCTGCGTATCGTACAGCCGGTCGCTCGTATTCATCAGCGACTGCTCGACCTGATGCTGCTGGAACGCCTTGCCGAGTTCCGCCACGTCCCGGCGCAGGTCATTGACGTAGACTCCCCCGCCGATCGCCGTGCTCGCCAGCCCGACGAGGATCGGTATATCCTTCAGCGAGATCATGGCTCACTCCTCCCCGCGACGAGAGCGCAGACGACGAACACGCCCAAGTGCGCGCCGACGACCAGCCCAGCGATAAATCCCGACCACCATCCACTCATCGTCCACCTCCCTTCTCGACGAAGATCATTCGTCATCCCTCCCGGCGAACAGGACGCACGCGATCATCGCGCCGAAGAACACCATGAGAAACAGGAACGCGAGTCCTCCCGCCCAGTATCCGCTCACGGCTTCCCTCCCCGCCTGATCTCCTCGATCGCCTTGTCCATCTCCCGCTTCTCGATCCACCGGATGACCACGATCAGACAGGCGACCACCCCGAGCAGGACGCCGAGCGCGAACAGTATCGTGTGGTCGGACTCCATCGCGTCACCTCCTGCGGATCATTGAACAGCCAGCCCCATCGGGGGAGCCGTCTTCTGAAAAGGGACAGACCACGGGTACACCTCCGACATCTCCGAACTCAGAGTAGACCCCCCGGGATACAAAGCATGCGCCTGCGCCGTGAAGTTGTAGACGCGCCCTTTTACGAGCGAGGCGTCGTCGAAGCCGGCGGACGTCGCTGACACGTGATCCGCGAGTTGCACGGTTGCCTTCGTAACATTGTCCTGCCGCCACACGGAGTACGTGATCGCCACATCCGACCCGATCGGAGTGTTGTCGGTATAGGTCGTCACCGCCTGCCACGTCACCGTCCTCGTCTGCGCCCGCGTGACACCGATGCTGAACATCAGGATCACACCAAGAGCAATCACCACGTATCCCCCAACAGTTCTGATACGGCGAACGGTCCACATGTCTCACCCCTCCTTCAATTGAAAGTGCGGGCTGTCCGGCTTCCTGAACCGCCCGCCCCACACGAGTCCGACTTCCTCGCCGATCTGCCCCGCTTCGAGATAGTCCGGGAGGTCATTCTCGTTCACGTTGACCTTGTGATACCACGACGGCAGACCGTTGTTCAGGATCGCGATGTCGAACGCCTTGCCCTCCAGATGCTTGCTCTTCAGCGTCCACGTCACGATGAAGTTCTCGCTCTCCCGGATCGGTTGCCACTTCACCATCGCCCGCAGGCGGTTCACGTCCACGAGCGGCTGTCGTCCCTGCGCGTACAGCGCGACCTGCTCCGCCTGCGCCGATCGCGTGCGCGTGAGCATCCACGGCAACCCGACCTCCGCCATCCGGCCGGCGAACCGCAACGCCTTCTCCTGCATCTCCGGCACGAGGTCCTCGATCTTGCGGCTCATTGCGCCACCACCTCGATGACGAGGTCCTCCTCCACGTCCTGCTCGCCAGCCGTCGTGTCGCACTTGAACGTGATCTTGTACGACTCCCCATCATCGCCGTTCCCGATGCCGACGGAGATGATGTTCCCGTTCCGCTGCGCGGCGACCTCCACCATCCCGACGATCGCTGGCGGGCCCACGACGTCGCTCGTCACGACCACGCCGTCCGACAGGCGCGTCACCACGACCGTCGGACTTCCCGTCAACGAGTCGCCCGTCGCGATCGACTCTCCCGGGACGAACTCCATTGAGTAGATCAGCATCTCTCCCGGCTGCTTCGACTTGTCCGCGTACTGAATTCCCATATCAATGCACCTCCCCGGTGTAGTTCCGCTTCCGCGTCGGCGCGACGTACTCCGTCTCCCGAGGTGTCGCCTGATGCGCCCGTCCGCGCTTCCTCGCTTGGAACGCCCGCGCCCGCGGCGTCGCCTGATACGCCCGTAGTCTCGCCTCCGCCTCGAACACCTGCGACGCGAGCAGGTTCACCTGCACGACGAGCGATTCGATGAGCGCGACCGCGTCGGCGTGCTGCAGCCCAACGTCAAGACCGAACGTGCTGAACTGCTCGATCAGCGCGAGCGTCTCGTCGACCGCGACCTTCAGGCCGGTGAGCGCCGCCGCCGCTTCCTCCGACACGATGACATCGTCGGACAGAGACAGCCGCAGATCGGACAGCGTCTTCGACAGGACGTCCGTCGCCGACAGCGAGTCCGCCAGCGTGAAGGTCGTCTGCCCGAGCGCCTCCGTCACGATCTCGGCGGCGGTCAACGTCTCCGCCATCGCCACGAGCAGCCCGCTGATCTTCGGCGCGTTCAGTTCCTCGGCGATGGCGAGCGCGTCTGCGAGCGTGAGGTGGATGTCGCTGCGGAGGGCGACGGCGTCCCCTGCGGCGAGCGCGTCCTCGATCGCGACCCGCAGCCCGGACGGAAGGACCGCGAGGGTCTCCGCCAGCGTGAGCGAGTCGGACACGTTGAAGTAGATGATCGACGCGCCACTCAGCCAGACAGTCAGTTCCGTCGTCGCCGCGAGCGAGTCGTTCACCGTGACGAGCACGCCGCTGATCTGCGTCGTCAGCACGTCGGCGATCGACAGCGCGTCGTCCGCCGCGATCTTCAGGTTGCCGATCCTCGCCTCGACCTGCTCGGCGAGCGACAGGTTCTCGGCTCCGTCGATCCGCACCTGCCCGACGGACAGCAGCGGCAGGACGTCGGCGAGCGACACCGACTCCGCGAAGTTGACGAGCAGCCCGCCGATCACCGGAGCGGTCAGCGAGTCGGAGGCGTCGACCGTATCAGCACCGAGGATCGCCAGCGACCCGACCTGCGGCGCCGCCTCCTCCGCCGCCGTCAGGGAATCGGTGAGCGACACGAGCAGGTTCCCGATCTTCGGCGACGTGAGCGACTCCACGATGTCGAGGATGTCGTACACGTTGAAGTAGATGATGCTCGCATCGCCGACCTGCGCCGTGAGGTACTCCGCCGCGTCGAGCGACTCGACCACGGACGCGAGCAGGTCGCTGATCTTCGCCGCCTGCTCCTCCGTAAGCGCGACGTCGTCCGCGAGCGTCAGTCCGACGGGACCGTGCAGCAGCGTCGCGTCGTCGGCTGCGGCGACCGCCTCCGCCAGTTCGAGCAGGAGCGTTCCGAGCCTCGGGTCCACCGAGTCCGACAGCGCGGCGGCTTCCGCGAGGGACACGAGGAGAGCGCCGAGCGTCAGCCCGGAGAGCGCGTCGTCGACGCTGAAGTTGTCGGCGAGCGCGACGATCAGGTCTCCCGGCTTGACGTTCGACAGGGACTCCGCGAGCGCGATGGCATCCGCAAGCGTGAGCGTCACGTCGCTGACCTGCGAGGTCATCGTCTCTTCGGAGGACAGCGTGTCCTGCACCGACAGGGTCACGAGCGTCGACAGCCCGATGTCGAACGTCGGCTCCCCGACGATCTCGATGCCAGCGTCCGTCGCGACCGCAGGGATCGTGACCGTGATCGTCTCCGGTGCGGTGATGTCGTACCCCGCCATCGGAGGCAGCGTGATCGTGACGGTGTAGTCGTCCGTCCGCACGACAGCGGACACGTCCAGTTTGTCGCGGACCTCTGCGTTCCAGCCCGTGAGTTCCGACTGCGCCGAGTTCAGCCCGAGGATGATGTCCCCCCGGATGTCGTCGAACTTCGTCGCCCCGCCGCCGGTCGCCGTGACCGTCAGGTCTTCTGAAGCGTCGAGCGCGTCCGCGAGTTCGAGGATCGCCTCACCGACGGCGACATCTGGCGGCGCGTCGGAGAAGTCTGCGGAGTCGGACGCCGACAGCAACGCCTCCCCGAGTTGCAGCGCGGCGGCGTCCACGAGGGCGACGGACTCCTCGACCGAACCACCGACGCCCCCGAGAGCCAGCATCGCGGAGTCGGCGATCTCGAACGTGTCGGCTTGCGGCGCGGCCTGCACTCCGCCGAGCGCCACGGACGGCAGCGCGTCCGCGAGCGACAGCGAGTCGAACACCGGCACGATCACGGGAACGACCTTGCTCAGTTCCTCCGAGAGCGTCAGTGCTTCAGCGAGCGACAGCCCGACCTGCCCGATGCGGAGTTCACCGATGCTGTCGGCGAGGGCGAGCGCGGTCGCGGTCGGCTTGTTGAGGACGGTCCCGACCTGAACCGTCGGCGGCTGCTCCGCGACGGACAGACCCGTGGACACGGAGAACGTCGCGGGACCTTCCGTCGTTATCGTTACCGTCGGGGCTTGCTCTGCGAGGGCGAGCGTATCCGTACAGGTGAACACGATCTGCGGCTGGTAGTAGACCGTCATCACGACGGAGTCCACGTACACGTCCGCGTT
>Ga0316626_10001063_pt1 | contig 11869 bp, 9 predicted proteins | sample OWC_Aug_T1_C1_D5_FD_207656 | JGI IMG/M metagenome (GOLD analysis project Ga0316626, IMG submission 207656) | Wetland soil microbial communities from Old Woman Creek delta, Ohio, United States - OWC_Aug_T1_C1_D5_A | ecosystem: Environmental > Terrestrial > Soil > Wetlands | place: USA: Ohio...
TCAAGCGAAAACTCTTACCCGAGGAAAAAGGGCGATGTACAATTATCTGCGGAGATGTAGAGTCGGCCATGGCTTATATATCGGCCTTAGATGGTTTATGCTTTAGCTCAGTACTCCATCATTTGTATGATTACAAGGAAGTGATCGAACTGTTTGTTAGGAAAATGAGACCTGGAGGATTCTTCTTCAATATCCATGATCCGTTGATCCAGACCCCCAAATCCCAAACAGTTTATAGATTGCATCGAATGGTGGGAAAGATTGATGAAAGTTTCTTTCGTTGGAACAAGAAGCGGCTCGGCTATCGATTAGACGACTTACCAGACGATAAGATTGCAGAATACCATCAGCGGGAGGGAACGATGAATCATATCGATTTAAAGCTTTTTCTGGAAAACCTCGGTCTATTAATCGTCCACTACGAAACGTATACTTCTCGTCGGTATGGTTTGTTTGCTTGGCTTGCCACTGAAATCATTGGGTCAGAAAACTCTTTCACATACATCGCAAAGAAGCCTTAAGTTTAATTCGATTGGTAATGAGGGGGGAAGTATAACTTACATGAATATTTTAATCACAGGCATTACTGGCTTGTTGGGCAAGCACCTTACTCAACGATTGTCCACAATTGAAGGGGTAAAGATATATGGAATCGCTCGTTCGGCTCGAGAAGAGATACCAAATGTGAATTACATTTATGGGGAAATTCAAAACCCCCGGACCTATGAGCGGATACCTCAAAAAATAGACGTATGCATCCACGCTGCTGCGGCTATTCCATTAGCTGAAGATCTACATGGACAAGAAGCATGCATTGTCACAAATATAAAGGGAACACATGAATTAGTAAAGTTTCTTGTAAGTAAGTATTCTCATGTGTATGTATCAACGATATCAACGATATCAACGATATATACTTATAAACCTTTTGATGATGAGGTAAAAACGGAAGAATCGGCGATTAATCCAGGGACATTCTATGGACTTTCAAAACTATATTCTGAAGCTATTGTCTTGAGGTCTGGTTTGCAGTCGAGCGTATTAAGGCTGGCCAGCTTTTATGATTCGAAAGGGGAAGCACGTTTACATCAAAGATTACTCTATGATTGGATTGACCAAGCCAAAAACGGACAGGATTTAGTAGTTTGGGGGACAGGTCAGGAACGAAGGAATTATTTGCACGTAGATGATGCTGTAGAGGCTATATTCCAATGTATTGAGCGGCAGGCGACCGGAATTTACAACATCGCGTCGGATCAAACACTGACGACCTATGAAATCGCTCAAACGATATCAGACCTTACAGGCGGTAAATCGAGAATTATCATGGATTCGCAGAAAACAGTCTATGCCCCGATCTCGGGGATCAGCATAGAAAAAGCTCGACGGGAATTAAATTTTCAACCGAAGATCACCCTGGCTTTGGGTGTCCAGCGGATTATCACATATGCCAATGGCTAATAGGATCAAATTTCCTAAAGCTTCTGATCTTTTTAGGTTTAACCGGAAATGGGATTTACACTCCCATACGACATTTGTCGATGGTAAGAATAGTGTCAAAGAAATGATTGAGGCGGCTGAAAATAAAGGATTGGAATTATTTGCAATTACTGAACATGTGCGTTCAAGTGCGATCCAATGGTGGCGGGGGTATGTTAAAGAGATCCATGAACAATGCCGGGGCAGGAAAATTCAAGTCCTGATAGGGATGGAAACCAATGCCATTGGGGTGTCTGGGAGTGTCGATGTTACGGAGGAAATGTGGCAAGATGCTGAATTAATACTCGGCTCCGTCCACGGTTACTATCACGAGGAAGAGGGCTGGGCCAAAATTCCCATTGGATCCTTATCTCACGAAAAGGCTTTACGGTATGAGGTCGAGAAAGCCATCGGCCTATGTCATCATCCACAGATTCATGTTTTGGCCCATCCGTGTTGGTTATTTGAGAAGTATTATGGAGAGATGCCAGAGAGTGAACTGAGAATGCTTTTTCGAGTAGCAAGGGAAACGAACACAGCCATTGAATTGAATGGAGACTATCTAAATAACCCTAAAAGATTTTTAAACATACTGATGGATGAAAATCCCACAGTATCTTTTGGTTCCAATGCACATTCGATCCATGAGATAAAAAATATATTACTTGATTTGAAGGAATTCCTATCATGAAGTCTAATCAGGTAACGATTGCGGTTACAGGGGTTGGATCGGCTTTAGGTCAGAGCATTGTTCGGGCAGCTTTGGCCAGCGAACGTCATTATAGGGTGATTGGAATGGACGTTACCGATGAAGATCGAGCGATTTTCCCTGACCTCCCTTATCGAAAGTCAACTCATATCCGTTCACCCCAATATCAGGCTGACCTCGAAAATATTCTGATTGGAGAACAGGTGGATTTAATCTTCTTAGGATCTGAGCGGGAAATGCTGGGGGTGTCCCATTTTGTTGCCCCCATAGAGAAGAGAACCGGAGCAAGATTCGCTTTAAGTGAAAAAGGTCCATTAAGGATTGGAATGGACAAGCTTCTTACTGCTGAGTTTCTACGGGAAGCAGGGCTTCCCTATCCGAGAACAAAAATGTTGCAGGGGGATTGGAAAGAAATCAGTGATTTTGCGAAAGAGATTGGATATCCGTGCCTCGTCAAAGCAAGGCGGTCAGGGCAGCCCATCGTTATACGCAGTGATGAGGATCTTGCCTACCATTTCCATCGTTACGAGAATAGTGTCCTCCAAGAATTTTTAGGGGAGGACGGAGCGCAGGAATACACGGTCGGCCTTTTTCATACCAAAGAATATGGAGTGATCGATACGTATTGCATGGTACGGCTTTTACGTTATGGGTTAACCTGGCGGGGGAAGTATGAGAAAAATGTTGAAGTCGAAACGATATGTCGTAGGGCCGTCGAAATCTTGAAGCCTCTTGGTTCAATTAATGCTCAACTTCGATATCACCATGGAATCCCAGTTATTCACGAGCTCAACATGCGCTGTTCCTCAACGACTGTTTTTCGTGCGTTAAGCGGTTGGAACGAAATTGATATGGCTGTCGACTATTTTATCTATCATCGGAAGCCCCAGGTGCCAATAGTTCGACCTGGGATTGCGATCCGTTACTTTCAGGAGACATGGTTACCCAATGAACCTTGATGGGTTCCAGTTCATCCCTTAAAGGGAAATATGAAGGTCTTTCTATGGAGATGAATCAAGGAATCAACAACCAAATTGCCGTTACCTTCGACCTTGAATGGGCACCGGACGAAATATTGCTAGATTTATTTAATCTTCTATCGAGGTATTCGGTCGCGGTAACTTTATTTGCCACCCATAAGACCCCTGTCTTGGAGGATGTTAAGAGGGGTTATGAAATTGGCCTCCACCCCAATTTCAACCCTCTCTTCTATCAAACCGGTCATATTACATCCTATGAAATCTTGGAGCAAGTGAAGGTTTGGTATCCAGAAGCAGTAGGGGTGAGATGCCATTCTCGGACTGTTTCAGCCATCTTGATTGACCAGTTTATTTCGATGGGGCTTGAATACGATGCCAATCAGATCTGTCCCTATCAAGATTGGCTCATGCCTTATGCTTACCGTGGCTTTTGTAGATTTACTGATTTTTGGCAAGATGACGTTCATGCGATCTATCGTCGTCCCTTTGTCCTCAGTAACATTCCCATTACCTCACCAGGGATGAAAATCTTCAACTTTCACCCCATTCATATTTATTTGAATACGGATACGATCGAACGATACCAAACTGCTCAAAAATATTATCAAGATCCATCCAAACTGCGTGAGTTTCGTAATACCAACTCGAAAGGAGCTCGAGATTTACTCATGGAGCTCCTTCAATATCTCAAAGAGCATCGGATCCAGATCTTTACCCTTAGAGATATCGCTTTTAGTTTTCTTTCTGAGAAAAAAGAAGGAAAGTAAAACCAATGATTCGGAATGTAATGAAGAAATCCGTGATTAAAAATAAAAAACTCCAAAATACCCTTGAAACTATTGCGAAGTCTCTTTCTGGGAATGATTTTGAGTTTTTTAAAAGGGTATGGAAGACCGATCTTGAGGTCTACCGAGCCCGTCTTAAAACCATTCGATTTGTCGATCTAGAAAATGTTCTGGATGCAGGCTGTGGGATGGGGCAGTGGACGCTCTGTCTCGATGAACTCAACGGGCATGTCTGCGCTCTGGATTCAATTGGGATACGTGTTGAGATCGTACGTCAGATCATGGAGGCCGCCGGTGTAAACAATGCTGACGTGAGGAAGCAATCCATCGAAACCATAGATTATCCTGATGATCACTTTGATGGGATCTTCTGTTATGGAGTGTTGATGATGACTAACTACAGAAGAACACTCCGAGAATTTTACCGTGTTTTGAAACCGGGAGGAAAGGTTTACCTCTCTAATACGGGCTTGGGCTGGTACCTCTATAATTTGATCACTCCGTATAATCCTGCAGAGGATTATGATCCAAGAAAGATGGCTGTTGAGGCTTTTGAAAATACTCTGGCTTTTTTCGCGGAAGGAGTTCGAACCCCTGGGAGACAACTCATCCTCCCAAGCCAATTAGTCAAAAAGGAAATGGGAACTATCGGGTTCAAAGAGGTTCGGGTTGGAGGAGAAGGGACTCTTCAGCTCGATCCGACTGTTTCGATCCAGAGTTTTTTCCCTGCGCAGCATTATGGTTTAGAGAATGTTTATGAAGTCTTGGCTTGGTGCAAGGCATCAACAGGATAGGCCCATGCGGATCGCTTTTTACGGCAATGTTGCTAACAATTTTTATCAAATTGTAAAGGCCCTGCGAGGGAGAGCACAAATAGATGCCCATCTTTACTTAGAAGCGAACCAACCCCTTTTGATCATGCAACCAGAAAGTGATACCCCTTCCCTAAAAAACAATTACCCGGATTGGATCCATCAAGATCGATATATGACTCGAATGTCATTGTTATTCCCATGGAAATCAAAACTGGTTGAGGAACTGAAACAATATGATGCGGTGGTCGTCAGTTCCTACGGGCCGATCTTTACTCAATTTATTCGGAAGGCGACCATTTTTTTCGTTACGGGTTTTGATTTGACTTACCTCCCTTTCCCAAAACAATTTTGGTTTTACAATGAGACCTTAAAATTGAAATTAATGGGTTTCATCGTAGGTTTTTGGCAGCGTCGGGGAATCCATCGCATCACTGAAATCTGGACACAACCTTACTCCCCCTATACGCATGCCCTTGACAAGCTGTCCATTGAGCGAGATCGAGTTTCAACGATCTACTTTCCGCTCATTATCGATACGGAAAAATTTAAATATGACGAGAACGCAAAATCCAATGAAGATGAAAACATCCAACAAATCATCTCCAATTATGACTTCATCGTATTTCACCCCTCTCGACTCTTAATACAAAATAATTTGTATTTAAAAGCTTCTGGTAAATGGAAACAGAATGACTTGTTTCTCCGTGGGTTTGCAAAATTTATAGAAAGGTGTAGGAACCGCCGACCCGTTCTGGTCATGCCCGAAAGGGTCTTTAGTCAAGATATAGCAATTGCTAAAAGGATGATTCGTGAATTAGGAATAGAAAACCATGTGCTTTGGATAAAACCCCCACATCCTGAAGGGTTTACCCGAGACCAACTCATTCCTTTATATTCGATTGCAGATGTCGTTGCTGATGACTTCGGGATCGGATGGTTTGGAAGTATTGTACTTGAGGCATGTGCCATCAGTCGGCCAGTGATCAATTATATTGATGAAAGCGTGATGGGTCGCCTTTATCCTTGGCATCCTATTCTGTCTGCGAACACGGAAGAAGGAATCACTCATCATTTGATGAGTTTATGTTTTGATGACCAGTATAAACGAAACATAGGACAGAAAGGCCGGGAATGGGTGGAAACCTTTCACTCGGAACAATCCGCAAGTACGATTTATATAAAGCATATCACAGAATTGTATGGTCGCCTTGCTTCAAGAAAACAATGTGCCTGAAACGATGAGATTGGGAAAAAACCTATTGATTTATACTGTTTCTGATTTGTTAGGAAAAGGTATGGCATTATTGACATCACCTTTTATTACACGTTTACTAACACAAGAGCAATATGGTTCATTTGGAATCCTATCTGCCATCTGGTCGGTCGTTGCACTTTTTCAGTTCATGGGCATGGAAACTTCTTTTCAAATATTTCAGGCAAAAGATACAGAGGGTCATCAAAGGGAAAAATTGCTTACCACTGCAACGATGATTGCTACAACATCCATGTTTATAATCTGGGGACTTTTTTCACTAATCGCTTTATCTGGATCCTGGCTAATAAATTATGCCAAAGTGAGTACAACTGAGTTGGCGTGGTACCTGCTTGGGTTGGTGCCTACAATCTTAATCTCTTGGTATCTATTCATTTTTCGATTTATGCATAAAGCTTTATCATTTGCCCGTACAAACCTTCTTAGTAAAGCGGCTTCAAGCGTAGTCCTATTATTGTTACTGTTTTTAACTTCTCCTAATGAACGTTTAAGCATGATGTTCACTGGGACATTCATTATACAAGGTTTCATCTGGGGGTGGGCATTGTGGGAGTTTAAGCGTTCCAACCTATGGCCTTACCACCCTACCCATTTTTCATCTGACCTTGCACGAAGCATGTTCAAGTATGGGGTAGTTTTCATTCCAGGTGCAGTGACCTATGCAGCGGTCATGTCAATGGATCGGCTGATTGTTGGTTGGCTATCCGGTCCTGCAGAAACCAGCCTGATTCAACTGTCAATCAGCGTAGGATCTGTCATATTGATGTTCAAAGCATGGTTTATGCTTATATGGGACCCCAATTTAGTTCAATGGCTCTCGACGAGAAAACCCGATGTGTATCTACCCAAAATGCAATTAGTTCTAATGGGTCTGGCTATTGTTTTTTTCGCATTAGCTTGCTTGTCAGCAATATGGATTGATTTACCCATAGCGATTCTGTATCCCTCTACATATGGACCCGTTGCGCGTCTCCTGCCGGTAGTGGTTTTAACAGGGGCTTGCTCAACCTTTTCACTCGTGGGTATTTCAACCATTATACTTGACCCTTCACCCAAATATTATTTTGCTGTTTATATTTGTGCCTTAATCGTTACGATTGCGATAGGGTTGATAACAGTGCCGTATCTTGGGGCATTAGGAGCAATGCTTGGTACACTCGGATCTGAATTGTTTATCTTAGGAAGTTGGATTTATCGTGGAAAATATCTAAGAAAGAATATTAATTTAAATTGGAGACCTGTTCTTATCATGGGTGCAATATCAGGAGTTTTTAGCCTCTTATATCAACCTGGTATTATCATGACACAACAAGTCTTTTTAGAGCGTATCTTGATGACACTCATCATTTCTACTCCTGTGGTATTGATGGGCTACCGCGTTGCTCATCAAATAAATTTAGAGGATTGGCTACCTATTCGTTAAATTAATAACAGTGGGGACCCTAAGGAAATTGCCGACTTCATGGTTAGAATAGTATTAAGAAAAGAAGACTGCGACAATCTATCTTATAAGTTATGGTTCCAGATTAATGCCGTTGTTCTGCGAAGGGAGTTTATTAAATTCTTTCTTCAACGATTTGGAGAAAGCTCAAGGAAACGGGGCAACATAAGAGTGTCATGAAGGTTCTCATGGTAATTTCACAATTTTCCCCAATTGTGGGTGGAGCAGAAAAGCAAGCCCAAATCCTTGCGAGGGCATTGATGGGACGGGGGATTGAGGTAGATATCTGTACAGGATGGTGGCACTTGAAAACACCACATAAAGAAATCATGGATGGAATCAAAATATATAGAAACTTCACTTTTTGGGGGATATTTGGAATCAAAGGAATTCGGGTCTTAGGAGCACTTGTCTATATGTTCACTCTTGGTCTTTATCTTCTCACCCATCGGCGAGAATACGACATCATCCATGTTCATCAGGCACTCTATCCGGCTTTTTTAACAGTTTTCGTGGCGAAGAAGTTCATCGGAAAACCTGTGATCGTCAAGACGGCAAGTTCCGGGATGACAAGTGACATCCGACAACTAAAGGGATATCCGTTGGGAAATCTTCAATTAAGGTACCTTATAAAACAAATGGGGGTCCTGGTGGCAAATAGCAAGGCAGGAGGAAAAGAATTTAACGACATTGGGTTCCCAGAATCTCAGATCGAATATATTCCAAATGGTGTGATCTTACCTCAGAATAGGAAAGTCAATTACGGTCAAATGAAACGAGTCATGACCACCTCACGGTTGAGCAAAGAAAAGGGAATTGATATCTTGCTCAGGGCATGGGCTAATGTGATGCGTCAAGAAAGAGGTCCGAAACTGATCATTTTGGGCACCGGACCTCTGGAACGGGAACTTAAGAGCTTATCGGAGTCTTTAGGAGTAATGGAGTCAGTAACATTTTTGGGGATGGTCGAAAATGTTATGGAACATGTAAAACAGGCTGACCTTTTCGTGCTCCCCTCGAGGACCGAAGGTCTTTCGAACGCTTTATTAGAGGCTATGAGCTATGGTTTGCCGTGTATTGCAACGAAGGTGGGAGGAAATATCGAATTAATGGGAGAGGATGGAGACAAAATTATTGAATATGGAAATTTCGTCGTAGCGAAGAATGGCTTGCTCGTTAACCCGGATGATGTGGAAGGCCTTTCTCGGGCGATGCTCTATCTTATTCGGAATGGAATGAAAAGGGAAGAATTGGGTAATCAGGCGAGATTATCTATTCAGGAGAATTATTCTATCGATCTGATAGCCGATAAATATATCGGGTTGTATCAGCGTATGCTTCATAGGACATCCTGATGTGCGGAATCTGCGGAGAAATCGACTTTAGCAACGGTGTCAGAATTAGATCCATCCAGCGGATGTGCCAAGTATTGGCCCATCGCGGTCCGGATGACGAGGGGATGGTGTTCATCAAAGAGGGCCAGGCTATCGAAATAAAGAAACCCTTCGAACTCCCCTTAGGAAAAAATGGGTTTGAGGTAGGCTTAGGGCATCGGAGGCTCTCGATCATCGATCTTTCGGCGGCTGCCCATCAGCCCATGTGTAATGAAAATGGAACGATCTGGATCGTTTTCAATGGAGAGATTTACAATTTTCAAGAGATCAGAGCGGAATTACTTAAGAAGGGACATTTTTTTAAATCAAAATCGGACACGGAAGTCATTCTCCATGCCTACGAAGAATGGGGGGTCGAATGTCTGACCTATTTTCGAGGAATGTTTGCTTTTGCCATTTGGGACTCCATCCTTCAACAGGTATTCCTGGCACGAGACCGATTAGGGAAAAAACCTTTAGTCTATTTTAGCCAAAATGGTAGGTTCGCTTTTGCTTCGGAGATCAAAGGTCTTCTCCAGTTACCAAATATTGAACGGAAAGTAAACGACATTGCCATCCATCATTATCTAACTTATCAATATGTTCCCTCTCCGGATACGATCTTTGAGGGGATCCAGAAACTTCCTCCTGCCCATTACCTTCTCTATGACCGGGGAGGAAATCTAAGAGTCCAGCGGTATTGGAAACTCCATTTTAATTCAAGCCCTAAAACTAACAACAACCCCCAGGGGATAAGCGAGCGTATCCGAACAGAACTCGAAGAATCGGTTAAGTTCAGGTTGATCAGCGATGTTCCGCTGGGTGCTTTTCTCAGTGGGGGTATGGATTCCAGCCTAATCGTAGGAATCATGGCAAAACTAAGCACAAACCCGGTCAAAACCTTTTCTATCGGATTCGAGGAAAAGGAGTTTGATGAACTTGCCTACGCCAGGATGGTATCAGGGTATTTTGGTACAGAGCATCATGAATTTGTTGTCAAACCCAATGCTATTGAAATTCTGCCCAAACTTGTGTGGGCCTATAATGAACCTTTCGCTGATTCTTCGGCAATTCCAACCTATTATGTAGCACATTTGACGAAAGATTTTGTCAAGGTTGTATTAACAGGAGATGCAGGCGATGAGAATTTTGCTGGATATCGAAGATATCTTTTCGGTCAATGGGTTTCCCTTCTTACAAAAGTTCCAGAGAAAATGAGAAAAGGAGTCATCCCGCCCTGGTTAAAAGCCTTTGCTTCATTTCATGTAAAAGAAGCAAAATTAAATCGCCTGGCAGATTTTTTGGAAATGTTAACACATGACCAGGAAAAAAATTACTTAGAGCAGATTAAGGTTTTTAATGCAAAAGAAAAAGCAAATATTTATACTGAGGATTTTCATGCCGAGATGGAGAAAATAGATCCTTTAGATATTTTGTTAAAAAAATTTGAAGATTCGGGTACCGATAACTTTTTAGAGCGATTACTCTACGTCGATATCAATTCGTACCTTCCCGAAGATCTTCTGGTGAAAATGGATATTGCCACCATGGCCAATTCGCTGGAGGCGCGAGTCCCTTTTCTTGACCACACGTTCATGGAATTCGTTGCCTCCATCCCATCCCAACTGAAACTAAAAGGGTCGAAAACGAAATTCGTTTTGAAAGTAGCGTATAAGAATTTTCTGCCCGATGCAATTTTGAAGAGGAGAAAAATGGGTTTCGGTGTCCCAGTCTCAAGATGGTTCAGAAATGAATTGAAAGATTATGTCTATGGAATCTTATTGGATCCAAGGACCTTAAATCGAGGATATTTTAAAAGGGAAGGCATCGAGTGTCTTCTAAACGATCATGTCAAGTGTCGCTACGACCATTCGGCCAGAATTTGGGCTTTGCTTTTTTTGGAAATGTGGTTCAGGGTTTTTATGGATAAAGGAGGGGATTCTTTTCTCCATGAAACTTAGGCAAAACGGGTTAGATCAATTTGACAAGGTTGGATATGAAAAAGGCAGAAAACTAGCCAGGCTCATGGGACCCTGTCTTCTTATTGCGTTATTGATTGCCATACTCTACTTCAATTCCTTGGAAAACCAGTTCACGAATTGGGACGATGGGATGATTTATCTAAATCGTTCGATCCGGAATTTGAATTGGGAAGGGATCAAGAAGATATTCACGCTTGAACCTGGAAATACTTATCAGCCCATCCGAATGCTCAGTTATGCCATTGATTATAAGATTTGGGAATTTAACCCCATGGGTTATCACATCACAAACATTTTCTTTTACATCCTCACCTGCGTCATGGTCTATTTTACTCTCCTTCGGCTTTCGATGAACTTACGGGAAGAAGTCAATCCAGACTCACACGGACGGGTCGCCCTTTTTGGGACACTTCTTTTCGCCGCTCATCCCGTTCACGTCGAAGCGGTTACCTGGCTGGCGGCTCGAAAAGAAGTCCTCCAGGGGTTTTTCTTTTTCCTGGCATTCTTCCTATACCTCAAGGCACGCCAAGAGGCCAGACGGAAGGCCTTTTACTTAGGCCTCGTGATCCTCTTCGTTGTTTTTGCAATTCTCTCAAAGCCTTCCGCAGTGGTTTTCCCCGGGGTGATCCTCGTCTATGAGATAGCAAGGAGGAAGGAGAAACTGTTCAGCTTTTTAAAAAACCACTGGTTTTTTTTCGCCGTATCCATGGTTTTGTCAGCCGTCTTCATATTTATACTGATGAAAGTGATGGTTGAAGCAGGAGGCATCAAACCTTATCGCGGAGGTAGCTTTTTGAGTAACATTTTGGTTTCCCTGCATGCGTTTATCTATCACATCAAACTTCTCATTTTGACGATTAATTATTCCGCTGCCTATACTTTTTCTGTTGCCATGCCAATATTGCGTGCAAAGAACATCCTATTCACCCTTCTTGGTCTCCTCTTATTTACTTTAGCGTTATTTTCCCTTCGTTGGACAAAGGTAATTTTTTTCTCCTTTTTCTTTTTTCTTATGACCCTCCTTCCTTATTT
>Ga0316626_10001065_pt1 | contig 11861 bp, 5 predicted proteins | sample OWC_Aug_T1_C1_D5_FD_207656 | JGI IMG/M metagenome (GOLD analysis project Ga0316626, IMG submission 207656) | Wetland soil microbial communities from Old Woman Creek delta, Ohio, United States - OWC_Aug_T1_C1_D5_A | ecosystem: Environmental > Terrestrial > Soil > Wetlands | place: USA: Ohio...
GCAATATCGCTTCCGCTCGGATGAGAAGGCCGACACGCTCCTCCTCGAGCAGCGGAACATGGAGTACCTCTATCACTCCCCCGCCGAGGGCTACGTGTTCATGAACCTCGAGACCTACGAGCAGGTCCATGTCCAGGAGACTGTGCTCGGCGACGACGCCAAGTTCCTCAAGGAGAACATGAAGGTCGTCGTCGAGTTCAATGACAGCGAGGTGCTCGCGATCGACCTGCCGACGACCGTCGACCTTCGCATCGTCGAGTGCGATCCGCCGCTCCGAGGCGCCACTGCGTCCGGCTCCGCCAAGCCCGCCAAGCTCGAGAACGGGATCATAGTCCGCGTCCCCGAGTACATGACGGCGGGCGAGATGGTCCGCGTGGACACGCGGGACGGAAGCTTCGTCGAGCGCGCCTAGCCGGGCTGGCGGCCGCTGCTGCCGGCGCTCACTGCACGAGCGTCATCTTGCCGGTGCGGCTCGCCGTCTCCGTGCTGAGGCGGTAGAAGTAGACGCCCGCCGGCACCTCCCGCTTCATCTCGTCGCGGCCATCCCAGGACGTGACATGAGCGCCTCCGGCCTCGAGCGCGCCGCGGAGGAGCGTGCGCACGAGCCGGCCCTGGATGTCGAAGATCTGGAGCGAAACCGCCGCCGGAGCCGAGAGGTCGTACCGGAGGGTGGTCGATCCGCGAAAGGGGTTGGGCGAGCTCGGGCCGAGCGTCAGTCGAGCCCTCGGGACCGACGGCGCGGCCGGGGACGAGGCTCCGGTCGTGGACTGGAGGCTCTGCAGCATGACCCGGCGTGCGATGTCCCACATGCCGTCGGTCGACTCGCCGTTCGTGAGGACCACACCCCCGACATCCTGCTCGGGGAAGAGCCACATAAGCGTCCTCGTTCCGAGATAGACCCCGCCGTGGTTCCAGGTCGATAGTCCGATCCAGTCCTCCCCGCTCCACAGGAGCCCGTAGTCGTAGAGCTCGGGGTAATGGAGCGTGAGGATCGTGTCGACCGTCGCCGGCGCGAGGATCCGAGCACCGCCGAGTTCCCCTCCGCGCAGGAAGGCGCCGACGAAGCGCGACAGCTGGAGCGCGCTCGTCCGGAGCATGGTCGACGGATACCACGGGGTCCCGAGCTGGCAGAGCGCAACGTGGTGCCCCTCCTCGAAGGCATAGGGTATGGCCACCCGGCCGAAGTCCACACCGGAGAGGAACCAGGAGGTCTCGTTCATGGCCAGGGGAGCGAAGAGGTGCTCCTGGCAATAGGACTCGAACGTCGCTCCCGGGTGCGTCGCGCCGTAGATCGTCTCGACCAGATGGCCGGCCAGGCAGGCGCCGATGTTGGAGTAATGGTAGGCCGTCCCCGGAGCCTCCGCCGTGAAGTTCCGCTCGGGGTCGTAGTGCCATCCGCCGGGAACGAGGTAGTCCGCGAGGAACTGCCCGAGGGCGATGGGCGAATCCTCGTCGCAGACGAGGACCGATCGCATGGCGTCCCAGTTGTCGTCGATCGAGGCCACGTGCGAGAGGAGCATGCGGAAGGTCATCGCTGAATCGGGGTGGAGCGGGTTCCGGACCGGGAAGGGAAGGTAGTCGTTTATGTCGTCATCCAGGGCGAAGAGGCCGTCGTCGTAGAGCTGCATGAGCGCGGCGCCGGTGACCGGTTTGGAGGCGGAGGCAATGTAGAAAAGCGTCGAATCGGTGACCGCGCGACCGGAGGCGATGTCGGCGAACCCGAAGCTCCCGTTCCACAGGGTCCCCTCGACCCCAACCGCGGCGGCGGAGGCGCCGGGTATGCGGTGGATCTCCATCAGCGCTTCGATCGCAGGCGCGAGCTCCGAGGTCTCGTAGATCACGAGTTCGAAGTCGCCCTCCCCACCCGGCCCGCTGTCGACCACGACGAGCACTTCCTGCCCGGCGACGAGCGGGATATCCTTGAGCGCCGCTTGCAGGATGCAGCCGGCGTCGTTGCCGCAGATGAAGTCCTCGGGGTAACGCGGCTCCGCCGGGCAGGTGAACTCGAAGAGAAGGAGATCCGTGTTCGGCGCCTCGCTGTGGCAGAGCGAGAACGTGTACCAGCCGGCCGCCGGCGCCGTCCACTTGAAGGTGGCATCCGCTCCGAGGCAGGAGTTCCACCGCCAGCGTTCGCCTTGCCAGCACTCCGGAACAGACGCGAAAGGCCCGTAGTCGTTGTCCTTCCCGAGCGTGGTCCCGGTCACGGTCAACGGCAGGAGCAGCCCGGAGAGGTCGATCGCATCCGCGCAGTCGTCGTTGGCGGACGCGATCGGAACGCCGGCCCGGATGGCCGGGAGGAGCGCCAGCGCGAGGAGGATGCGTCCCTTCATGGCTTGCCCTACTCGAGGCAGCGATGCACACGGCGCGCACCGCGCCGCGATGCCACCACCGATCAGTCTATCAGTCTACCACTGAACAACCGGACGCCACGCGCAGACTTTCCTGAACACACTGACGCCGTCGCCCGAGCATTCGGCAATGGCGTATGCGCAGTCGCGGCGCTGTGACCAGTCCCGGAGGCGAACCGCCTACTCGACCGGCGCGAAGCTCCGCACCCGCACCGCTCCCCCGCCCACGGTCGCGATCACCGCGCCCCGAGAGATGGAGTGCTGAGGCACATCCAGGGACAAGGGATGGAGCAGGGTCCCCTACGTTTCTGTAGCGAGCATATGCCAGAGTTGTTCGATCTGGCGTGCGAGCTGAGATTCCGGCGTCACAGCGAGAGTGTCCGCAATCAATTGGGCCTCGGCCAGAGCTGCGCTGGCGGCGGAGCGCTCATCTTGCTGGATCTCGCATCTGCCGAGCGAGCAGAGGACTTTCCCGAGTTCGGCGCGCTCGCCCAGGTCGCGAAGGATGACGATGCTCTCCTCGAAACAGCGGCGCGCCTCCTCCAACTGACCCTGCGCGCAGTTCAGCTCACCGAGGTTCCCGAGCACCATCCCCTCGGAATGCCGGTTATCCACCGCGCGGTCGATGGCGAGGGCCGCCTCGAAATTCCCGCGCGCCTCCTCCATACGGCCCTGTTCCATGTGCAGGATGCCGAGGTTTCCGAGCATGACCCCCTCGAAACGCCGATGACCCACCTCACGATGGATGGCCAAGGCTGCATCGTAGTATTCGCGCGCCTCCTCCATACGACCCTGCTGATGGTGGAGAACGCCCAGCTTCCCGAGTGCAACTCCCTCGAAACGCCGATTACCTACCTCGCGGTGGATTGCCAAAGCCGCCTTGTAGCAATCGCGCGCCTCCGCCATACGGCCCAGATTCATGTGGATGTTGCCCAATAGCCAGACCACTACCCCCCCGCGAACACGGTCACCCAGCTCACGGGTGATGGCGAGGGCCGCCTCGTAGTGCTCCTGCGCCTCCTCTATCCGGCCTTGATTCATGTGGATGTTGCCCAGGTTCCCAAGCGTGCTCCCCTCGCTTCTCCGATCGCCCACTTCGCGGTGGATTGCTAAACCCCTCTCGTAATGTTCGCGGCCCTCCTCCACCCGCCCCTGCATGTAGTCGATGTCGGCCAGGTCTGTGAGCACGATCCCCTCGCTCCTCCGGTCGCCTACTTCACGGTGGATTGCCAGAGCCGTCTCGAAGTGTTCGCGCGCTTCCTCCATCCGCCCCTGCATGTAGTGAAGGCCGCCCAGGGCGCGGAGCGCGATCCCCTCGGAATGCCGGCTGCCCGCCTCGCGGTGGATGGTCAAGGCCGCCTCGTAATGCTCGCGCGCCTCCTCCATCTCTCCCGAGATCGCCTCGGCCTCGGCCAGAACCAAGAGGGCCCGTCCGCGCTGTCGGCGGTCCTCGACCATGCCGAGCACCTCTCGCCCGAGGTGAATCGACGTGGCAAACGGCCCCCGACGCATGAGCACCGCACCTGCGGCCGCGTAGGCCGCTACGGCCGTCGTCTCATCCTTGCACGCGAGCGCCCGGCGGCAGGCAGCCGTCAGATTGTCCAGCTCAAGGAGCAGGGCCGCCTGTGCCGCCCCGCCTCCGTGGCAGGAGAGCCTGCCGAGGAACGACTCCCTTCCCATCTCGGCGAAGTAAGCGCCGTGGCGCGCTTCAGCCGCGGACAGCAGCTCCAGATTGGCGCGCAGCTTCGCCGACGCGTACTCCTGCACGGTCGAGTACATCTCGAATCGCGGCGCCTGGAGGGCCACCTTCTGGCGCAGCCAGCTCTTGTCCACCAGCGACTGGATGACATCCAGCGCGAGCGGTGCTTCGTCATGTGCGGAGAGATCAATAACGACCTCGGCCGCTTCGAGCGTGAATCCACCTTCGAAGACCGACAACTGCGTGATCGCGGATCGCTCCGAAGGTTCGAGAAGCTGCCACGACCAGTCGAGTGTCGTTTGGAGTGTCGCGTGCCGGCCGCGCTTTCCTCCCGCCAGGATCTTGAACCGCTCCGCGAGGCGGTCGTGAAGCTGCCCGAGGCTCAGCATGCGGAGCCGTGCCGCCCCTAGCTCGATCGCGAGCGGCAGACCGTCGAGCCGCTGTACGATCTCTTCCACCTGCTTCAGGTTCGAAGCATCCACGCGGAACGCCGGGCGATGCCCCTGGGCGCGCACCTCGAAGAGTTCCACCCCCTGGGTCGTCGGATCCAAGGGCTCGAGCACGTGCGTCATCTCTCCCGGCAGCTGCAGTCGCTCCCGGCTGGTGACGAGAAACCGCGTGTCGCGCGAGCGAGCGAGCCAGCGGCCCAGCGTCGCGTCGGCGTACCCAATCACTTGCTCGAAGTTGTCGAGGATCACGAGGCTCTGGCCGCGGCCCGCGATCGCGTGGCCGAGCTGCATCACCGGATCCTCCTTGCCGAGCGGCAGGTTCATCGCCCCGGCGACCGCTTGCGCGATGCCATCGACGCTCCGGGCTTCGCTCAGGTCGCAAAACCATACGCCGCCCGGCCAGCGCGCGAGACTCTCCCATCCATACTTCTGCGCCAGACGCGTCTTCCCCGTTCCGCCAGGGCCCAAGAGGGTCAGGAGACGCCCGGCGACTACGCCGCCCGAACCTTCGAGGTGCGATGCGAGTGCGCCGAGTTCCGCGACTCTTCCCACGAACGTGTCGCGTTCGGCGGGTAGCGAGTGCTGAACGGCTTCGGGCTCGTGACGGCGACCTTCGAGCGCCCGCACCGCGTCGAGTGCCGTCGCGTAGCGTTTCGCAGGGTCCTTCGCAAGCAACGTGAGGATCGTCTGCTCCCATGCGTCATCGAGGAGGACTAGTTTCGACGGGCTCGGCGGCGGCATAGTGACGTGTGCACGCGCTATTTCCAGGGCTGTTGCGCCGCGGAACGGCAGCTCTCCGGTGCACATCTCGAAGAGAACGACGCCGAGCGCGTAGAGGTCGCTGGCCGGACCTAGCGGTTTGCCGGTCACCTGTTCGGGCGACATGTAGGCCGGCGTGCCCACGATGCCGCCGACCTTGGACCTCGTAGCGGGATCTTCCGCACGATCCGCAGGCTCCGTCGTCTGCGTCGCTCGATCCGCCCCCGGCACTGACGCAGTCCCGGCGGCGACCGCCATGGCCAGCCCGAAGTCCGTGATCACTACACGGTCCCCGTTGTCAGTAGGAACCAGCATCACGTTCGGGCTCTTGAAGTCACGATGCACGATCCCCGCGCGGTGGGCCGCGTCCAGCGCGGCGGCCATCTGCCGGACGAGGGGGAGACACGCCGCGGGCGTGAGCGCCCCACTCTTCTTGATCCTGGCGGCCAGCGTCTCGCCGGCTAGGAGCTCCATCGTCAAGAACGTCACGCCTGTGGTTACGTCCTCACCGATGTCGAAGATGCGACACACGTTCGGGTGGGTCACCGAGCGGGCCAGCAGCACCTCCTGCTTGAAGCGGCGGAGCGAGGCGGGATCCGAGGCGATCTCCGGGCGGATCGTCTTCACCGCCAGGGGAGCATCGAGCGTGATGTCCTGCGCACGATAGACGTGGCCCATGCTACCTGCAGCGAGGTATGTCTCGATCCGGTAGCGCCCGGCCAGCACGGCCCCGGGGCAGAAGCCTTGGCCGGACGCGCGCCGTGGCCTGGTCGGATCCACCGGCAACGTTGACGCCATGTCTCGATCATTCAGACCGTCGCGGGGAGCATCGCTCATGGCATCGAGTATCGGGGGTTGCTCCATCCGGATTTGGGGACGCGCGGGAGACCCCGAGGACGAAGTCGAACGGCGAGTGTACCATGCGCGGGGCTCAGAGAGACCGGATGAGCCGCACCCACCCCTCGGCCCCTCTCTGACTGCAACCTGGGCGGCGACGCATCTCAAAACGCCGGAGCGGTTCGCCTCTGACGGAGTAGGGAGCGCGGTCGCCCGCGCCCCACTCCACAGATCCGGACGAGCGGAACTTCCGCATCCAGCTCCTGCCTTGAGTAAGAACGCCGAGTCGCACGCCGGGATGAGGATGACAGATCCGGGCGGGCGGAAGCACGATTGCTCAGCACCGCCCGCCTCTGCGCGGCGGGCTTGCCCTTCCACCGCCGATGCCCACTGCTGGGCTTCGGTTCCGGGATGTGGTCCGCACCCCGGCCGCCGTCAAGCCGGCTACCGTCTCTGCCGAGTGACATCCCTTGTCCGCCACCACCTCGCACGCGCGCTCCTGCAAGTTCATGGGCAAGCGCCGGGCACGTCCTCGAGCGTTCAGGTCGTCTTCGCCAACGACGTGCTGTGCAAGGACAAGAGATGGAAGGGTGCGGAGCGCCGGCGCTTCCACCAGGAGCAGAGCGGCCCGCAACATCTGCGAATGGGTGATGAAGATGGCGATTCGACACAGTCGCAACTCGCTCTTCTATCGGAGCCGGAGCGGTGCTCGCGTCGGCGATACCCACATGATGCTCATCTACACCGCCCAGCTGCACGGCGAGAACCCGTTCCACTGTCTAACGGCACTGCTAACGCGTTGAGCGCGGTGGCCTCGGCGGCCCCAAGCCCGTCAAACGCTCGACTCACGCAGGCCTGCCGAAAGCTCACCGCAGGCGAACCGCCTACTCGACCGGTGCGAAGCTCCGCACCCGCACCGCTCCCCCGCCCACGGTCGCGATCACCGCGCCCCCGCGATCGGTTCGCCACACCCGCGCTCCGGCCTCCGCCCAGCGCGCGAGCACGTCAGGCGCGGGGTGACCGAAGCGGTTCCGCGCGCCGACGCTCACGATCGCGTGTGCGGGCTCGGTCGCCGCGATGAGCTCAGGCGTGCTCGAGGTCGGGCTCCCGTGGTGCGCGACCTTGACCAGGTCCACCGCAATGCTCTGCTTGCTGCCGCAAAGCACGGCTTCGCCTGGCGCCTCGATGTCCCCGGAGAAGAGCGCTCGTTGGCCACTCACCTCGAGGAGCACGACGAGCGAACCGTCGTTCTCGTCGCCGCCATAGCCGCGCGGTGGATGGAGAGCCGTGAGGAGGAGCCCCGGGCTCCGGACGAGCGTGTCGCCCGCGGCGACCGGGCGGAGGCGCGGGCCCCGTGGGCCCGTGGCGAGAGCGGCGAGCGCCGGTGACGTCCGGTACGGCTCGGGCCAGAAGATCTCCCGGATCGCCATCGCGCGCGCCAGGCCGGGAAGCCCGCCCACGTGGTCGCGATCGCCGTGCGTCGCGATGAAGACGTCCACGATGCGGGCCCCCACCGCGGCGAGCGCCGGCGCGACGATGCCCGCACCGCAGTCGAAACCGCCGGCCGGATAGTCGCCCGCGTCGACGACGAGGACAGCACTCGGTCGCCGCTTGAGTCCGAGGCGGCCGGCCAGGCCCGGCGGCCCGTGTGCGACGATGAGCACCGCGTCTCCCTGGCCGACGTCGAGAAAGATGAGATCCACCCGCTCCGGCGGCCCGGGCGCGGCCGGGAGCCCCGCGATGATGAGGACCGTCATCGCGAACGCTAGGACCGCGCCCGCCGCGCGCAGCGGGCGGCGCGCCGAGAGCGCGCATGCGAGGACCCCGAGCACGAAGGCGATGATTGCGACCGGCCCCGGCGCCGGCATCGGCCACGGCGCGCTCAGGTGGCGCGCGCCGAGCCGACTCATGGCGAGGAGCGCCTCGCCGAGGACGGCGCTCCCCGCGAGGCAGCCGTCCCCGAACGGACCGGGCAACGCGAGAAGCGCGAGCCCGAGGAGAAGCGCCGACACGAAGACTCCCGATAGCGGCACCGCGATCGGCCCGGTCACGACACCCCACACGCTCACGGCATGGAAGGTCGTCGCGAGGATCGGCAGGCAGCCGATCTGCGCGGTGACCCCGGCCCACAGGGGAAGCCCGATCGCGCGCGCGAACCAGCCGCGGCCGGCGAGCCACGCGAGCGGATGCGCCCAGTCGAGCCGGGGGCCGAGAAGCGCCATCCCGGCGATCGCCCCGAAGGAGAGCTGGAAGCCGGGGTCCCCGAGCCAGCGTGGCTGAGCAGTGAGACCGAGAAGGGCTGCGAGCGCGAGCGAGCGCGCTGTCGCAAGCGAGCGGCCGGTGGCGCGGGCGGCGAGAGCCGCGAGCCCCATCATCGCCGCGCGCACGACCGGCGCCTCGCCGCCGGTCGCGACGGCGTAAGCAACCATGAGGAGCGCGAGCGCCGGACCGCGCCGGCGCACGCGGCCGACGTGGAGGAGGGCTGCGCCGAGCCCAGCCACGAACCCGACGTTGAGCCCCGACACGGCGATCAGGTGCGACCACCCGAGCACGCGGAACGTGCCATTCGTCTCCGTGGCGAGCGAGCCGCGCATGCCGAGCGACATGGCCTCGGCGAGCCCTGCCGTCTCCGGACGGAGGCGCGCGGCAAGCGCTCGGTGGCCACGCGCGCGCAGGTCGGCGATGAGGGTCGCGAGCGCGAGATCCGGACGCGCGGAGGCGGGCGGACGCGCGGCGAGACGCCGCGCCGCACCGGCGCGCGCCACCTCGATCCGGCCCGCGATCCCGAGGCGCGCCGCCCGCGCGCGCGGATCGAAGCCACCCGGATTTCGCTTCGGCGGCGGGCGCACAAAGCGGCCGCGGACGAGCCACCACTCCCCGGGCTCGGGCACCGCCGGCCCGGGGCACCGGACGAGCACGCGCCCGCCGGTCGCCGCGATGCGCTGCGTCGCGCCGGACATGACAAGCCGACCCGCAAAGGCCAGCACGACCTCGGTGCCTTCCGGCACCGGCGCCGGAATGCCGACAACCCGGCCGATCCAGATCGCGTCCCCTGTCGAGTCGGCAAGCGCATGGACCAGCGCCCCCGGCATGAAGGGTGGGCGCGCGCGCCACTCGGACCCTGCGGCGCCGAGCAGGGCGACGGCGTGCAGGAAAAGTCGCGCAGCGCCACGCCCCCGGCGCCGCCTTCGCGCGAGGACGAGCGCAAAGGCGAACGCGCTGGCTGTCGCAGCGAAGAGCTCGGGCCCGCTCCGTCGCGCGGCGAAGCCGGCGAGGAGAAGCGCGCCCACAAGCTCCGCGAGCACACGATAGAGCGCGAACCGGACCATGCGGGGGGGATGAGCAAGATGGGAACCAATTCGCGCCTTCGCCAGTCCAGCGGCCGCACGCGCGCCCCGCGCCATGCAGGTGGCGACGGCGGTGACGCTGTCGTGAACGTCGTGTCAACCCACCGCCTTGGCGATCCCGTCGCCTTTCTTCGTAGATGGCAGGGGAAGATCCGACTATACTCCCATCCGTGATCTTCCAATGGGGACCCGCGAAGGCAGAAACGAATCTGAAGAAGCACGGCGTTGACTTTCACGAGTGCCGCGTCCGTCATGGCTGATCCTCTCTTCGCGACAACGTCCGCGACTCGCCCCGGCGCATCCCCAGTGGCGCGACCCAAGCGTCGACGAAACCCCGGCGCCTCTGGCCAGTAAGCTGTCTCACGCACGCGGTGGACGGTCCCGCACCATGGCATCGGCCCGAACGTTCTTCCATCGGCTCGGCGCACTTCCCTTTGCACCGGGGCTTGCGGCCCACGCCGCTCGCGAGCGGTACCCCGTGTGGCTCGATGGGGACGGTGGGCTCACGGCGCGTGGTGGGGCGAGCTTCCTCACGTGGAACCCTCATCGCGTGCTCCTCGCCCACGGCGATCGCATCGTCGACGAACGCTGGGCCCCGGGCCAGGGATTGATCGAGTCCAGAAGCGCGACCGGGGATCCGCTCGTGGCCCTCGCGGACGCGCTCGCCGAGGAGAGCGTGGCGCCCGAGACGCCGCCGGCGACGTGGGCCTCGGGCGCGGTGCTCGCGCTCGGCTTCGAGCTCGCCGACTGGATCGAGCGACTGCCGCCCGTCGCGCGCGATCATGGCCCGCATGCCGGCGTGCCCGACCTGGTCGCGGCGTTCTACGACTCGGTCCTCGGGCTCGACGAGGTGCGGGGGCAGGCCTGGATCGCCGGCCGACTCCCGCGCGGGCGTCCGGTCTCGGGAGTGATGTCGACCCTCGGTCGACCGGATCGGAGCGACCTCGACCAGGCAGTCAGCGCGGCCGCGGGAACGGCGCTCCCCGCGCTTCCGGAGGCGTCGCCTTGTGTCGAGCCGGTCGCACCGGGCACGCCGCCCGCCGACTACGTCGCGGCGATCGCCCGCATCCACGAGCACCTCCGCGCCGGGGACATCTATCAGGTGAACTACTCGCGCGCCCTCCGCGCGTCCTGGCCCGCCGCCCCACTCGCTCTCTACCTCACCCACCGTCGCCGCGGTCGCGTTCCGTTCGGCGCCTTTCTCGACCTCGGCGCGTCGGCGATCGCCTGCTTCTCGCCCGAGCGCTTTCTCGCCCGCCGTGGCGACCATCTTGCCACCTGCCCGATCAAGGGCACGCGGCCTCGCCGGGCCGACCCGGCCGCCGACCGCGCCGAGCGATCGGCGCTGGAAGCGAGCGCCAAGGACCGCGCCGAGCACGTCATGATCGTGGATCTCGAGCGAAATGACCTCGGCCGGGTGGCAAGGCCGGGCTCGGTGCACGTGGATCCTCTCTTTGCGATCGAGAGCTATCCTGCCGTGCACCACATGGTCTCGACCGTGCATGCGATCGCGCGTCCCGGCACGGGCCCGGTCGACCTCCTCCGCGCCACCTTTCCCGGAGGTTCGATCACGGGCGCGCCCAAGATCCGTGCGATCGAGATCCTGCGTGCGCTCGAGGGCGAGCCGCGCCGGATCTACACTGGCGCCCTCGGCTACTGGGACGCGGGGGGCGATCTCGATCTCGCGATCCCGATCCGCACCGCGCTCCTTGCCGGTGGCGCAGTTGAATACAGGGTCGGCGGCGGCATCGTCATCGACTCGACCGCCGCCGGCGAGTACCAGGAAACATGCGACAAGGCGCGGAATTTTGCGGAGATCCTGCCGGGCGCACGGGCGCTCGCGGGTACCGGGCCGGAGGTCAGGCGATGACCCCAGACCCCGCGCCCACCAGCGCCACCGGCACCGCCAGGGACACGAGCGCTGCCCACCCCGGCGGCGCCGCCAGCACCCTTCCGGCCCCCCCGATCTGGTTCTGGAACGGCCGCCTCGTGCCCGAGCCGGACGTCGCGCTCAGCCCCCGCGACCGCGGTTTCCGCTATGGCGACGGGCTCTACGAGACGCTCCGCGTCCACCGCGGCCGCCCGATCCGCCTGGCCGAGCACCTTGCCCGCATGGCGCAGGGCCTCGCCCTCCTCGAGCTCGACCTGGATCCCCGGGCCGCCTTTCCGCCGCCGGCCCTGGCCGCCCTCGTCGCCGCGAACGGCCCCGCCGCCAGCGACGGCCGACTCCGGCTGGTCGTGACGCGTGGCAGCGACCAGGGCACCGCTCGCCCCCCGGTCGCCGCCGCACCCACCCGGCTCGCGAGCGTCGAACCCCTCCCGCCCGGGGCCCCCGCCTCCGACCCCCGGCCCATCCGCTTGGCCACGGTGGTCGCCGCAGCGCCTCGTCCGGCCGCCTGGGCCGGCTTGAAATCCCTGAACC
>Ga0316626_10001068_pt1 | contig 11857 bp, 12 predicted proteins | sample OWC_Aug_T1_C1_D5_FD_207656 | JGI IMG/M metagenome (GOLD analysis project Ga0316626, IMG submission 207656) | Wetland soil microbial communities from Old Woman Creek delta, Ohio, United States - OWC_Aug_T1_C1_D5_A | ecosystem: Environmental > Terrestrial > Soil > Wetlands | place: USA: Ohio...
AGCAATCATTGGTTTCAAAGCGTTCTCCTTAATAATTTCGCACATCAACAAAATGTCCTGCACATGCGGCAGCGGCGGCCATTGCCGGACTGACCAAATGGGTCCTGCCACCCTGCCCCTGCCGCCCTTCGAAGTTGCGGTTGGATGTGGATGCGCAGCGCTCGCCTGGCTCCAGCCGGTCGGCGTTCATGGCCAGGCACATCGAGCAGCCGGGTTCGCGCCATTCGAAACCCGCGGCGATGAAAATTTTGTCCAGGCCTTCGGCTTCGGCCTGCTGTTTGACCAGGCCGGATCCCGGCACCACCATCGCCAGCTTGACGTTGGGCGCTACCTTGCGGCCTTTGGCCACACTGGCGGCCTCACGAATGTCTTCGATCCGCGAATTGGTGCAGGAGCCGATGAACACCTTGTCCACCGCAATCTCGGCGAGCGGCGTGTTGGCCTGCAAGCCCATGTATTCCAGCGCGCGCGTCCAGTCCTGCTTTTTGACCTCGCTCGGCGCATCAAGCGGATTCGGCACCCGGCCGTTGATCGTCGTCACCATCTCGGGCGAGGTTCCCCAGGTCACCTGCGGCTCAATCTTCGACGCGTCGAGTTCGACCACGCGATCAAATACGGCATCGGCATCTGAATGCAAGGTGCTCCACCACGCCACCGCCTGCTCCCATGCAGCGCCCCTGGGTGCATAGGGACGGCCCTTGACGTAATCGATGGTGGTGGCATCCGTCGCCACCATGCCGGCGCGAGCGCCGGCTTCGATCGCCATGTTGCACAGCGTCATGCGGCCTTCCATCGTCAGGGCGCGAATCGCCGAACCGCCGAATTCCAGCGCATAGCCGGTGCCGCCAGCAGTGCCGATTTCGCCGATGATGGCGAGGGCGATGTCCTTGGCCGTTATCCCCTTGCCCAGCGTGCCTTCGACTTTCACCAGCATCGTTTTGGACGGCTTCTGCCACAGGCATTGCGTCGCCAGCACGTGTTCGACCTCGGAAGTGCCGATGCCGAACGCCAGCGCGCCGAACGCGCCGTGGGTCGACGTATGCGAGTCGCCACACACCACGGTCATGCCGGGCAGGGTCAAGCCCTCTTCGGGACCGATGACGTGGACGATGCCCTGGCGGATGTCGTCCATCTTGAATTCAGTAATACCGAATTCGGCACAGTTGGCGTCGAGCGTTTCCACCTGCAGGCGCGACACCGGATCGGCGATGCCCTGGCTGCGGTCGGTGGTCGGTACGTTGTGGTCGGGCACGGCAATCGCCGCGTCGACCCGGCGCGGGGTGCGGTTGGCCAGCTTCAGCCCTTCGAACGCCTGCGGGCTGGTGACTTCGTGCACCAGATGGCGATCGATATAGAGCAGCGTGGTGCCGTCGTCCTCGACGTGCACCACGTGGGCATCCCACAAATTCTGAAATAAGGTCTGACCAGGCATACAAACAGGCAATGGCTGCGAAAGGCCAATTATTTCATAGCTTGGCGGGTGCAGGCACGGTTTTTGTTTTGCCGAGCAAAGCATAAACCCCCCACGCCAGCGCCGCGCTCACGGCAGCCAGGGTAAAGGTCCACGCCGATCCGAGGCTAACCCAGATCAAACCGCTGGCCAGCCCGCCAATCGTGCCGCCGACGCCGTAGGACAGACTGGTGTAGAGCGCCTGTCCGCGTGCCTGGTGACGCCCGCGGAAATGCTGGTGAATCAGCGCCACCGCCGCCGCATGATAGGTGCCGAAGGTGAAAGCGTGCAGCGTCTGCGCGCCCCATACCACCCAGGCCGATTCCACGCCCCAGGCGATCAGCAGGAAGCGCAGCACCGCCAGCGCGAAGCTCGCCAGAATCAGGCGGCGCGGCGTCACCCTCGCAAAAATGCGCGGAATGATCAGGAAAATGCCGATTTCACAAATCACGCCCAGCGCCCACAGCCAGCCCACGGTGGACTTGTCGTAGCCGTGGTCGACCAGATAAATCGAATAGAAGGTGTAATACGGCCCGTGCGTCACCGCCATCAGCATGCAGGCGGCCAGCAGCGACGCCACCTCGGGCCGCTTCACGATCTCCCACACCGAATGATGGTCGGTGGCGTGCGGCAGGATCTCGGCCTCGGGAATCACCCGCGCGAAGGCGACGATGCCCAGCATCACCGCCAGCACAGCCCACGGCAGCCAGCTGATCGATACCGTATCGAAGGCGTAGCCCAGCCCCACCACCATGATGATGAAGCCGACCGAACCCCACAGGCGGATGCGGCCGTAGGTGTCGGTGCGCTCGCCCAGATGCGACAACGTCATCGCCTCGACCAAAGGCAGTGACGCGCTCCAGAAAAAACTCAGCGCCGCCATCACCGCGAACAGCCACCAGAAACTGTCGCCGACAAATACCCCGGCAAACACCAGCACGCTGCCGAGCGCCGCAATCTGCACGATCGCCGTGCGACGCCCGGTCAGGTCCGCGATGTGTCCCCAGATATTCGGAGCGAATATCCGCATCACCTGCAACAGCGACATCAACACCCCAATTTGAAACGCGTTGAACGCCAGCGACTGCAGATACAGCCCCCAGAACGGCGACATCGCGCCGACGAAGGCAAAGTAGAAAAAATAGAAACCTGACAGACGCCAGTAGGGAAGATTGGGCATGAACTCAGACTGCCGCGCAGGCGGCCAAAACGAAGCGCGCATTATGCGGCTTCGGATTGAATGCAGAAAACACCGGCGCGATCAAACGCCGGGCACACCGCCCGGTTTCACACAGACGTGCCCAAACTCGTGACTGCGGCCTACTTCAGGATAAAGGTCAATTTCATCCTGACGCAGTATTCGGCAATCTTGCCCTTGTTCACCTTCACGCTCTGGTCCATCACCCAGGCGCCGGTGATGTTTTCCAGCGACTCGGCTGCCTTTGCGATGCCCTGCTTGATAGCGTCCTCGAATCCCTTTTTGGAATCCGCCGTGACTTCGATGGTTTTTGCAATGCTCATGATGCCCCCTTCTGGTTAAACAGGATGCCCAGCGTTCAGACTATCAACTGGCACGCGGAATCCAACTGACATTCAGTCCTCCTGCAATAAAACAGCCGTCGCGCCTATTTCATCACGGAGCGCAGCTTGACCGTCTCGCCGGCCACCACGAACACGCCGTTGCCGCGGTGGTGCAGCGTCTGCGGCTGCTTGACCGCGCTGTCGACCCACGCCTGCACGACCTCGAGGATGAAAAAGTTGTAGCGGTTTACCAGCCGCGTATCGGCCACCTTGCATTCCAGGCTGGCATAGCATTCGGCGATCAACGGCGCCTGCACCTGCGCGGCCTCGACCGGCGTAAGGCCGAATTTTGCGAACTTGTCGACCTTGAGCCCGGAGCAGTTGCCGATGCCCACCACCTGCTTCGCCAGTTCCAGTGTCGGGATGTTGATCACGCATTCCTTGGTCGCCTTCAGGGTATCGAATGAGGTATTGCGGCCACTGATCACGCAGCCGACGAGCGGCGGTTCGAACTCCATCATGGTGTGCCACGACATCGTCATGATGTTGGCGCGCCCCTTGCGGGCGGTCGTCACCAGCACCACCGGGCCGGGCTCCAGCAGGCCATAAACCTTTGCCAGCGGATAGGTTCGTTTTGCCATGACAGCTTCCCTTTGCAAGGACCGAATATCTTCAGCTTAGTCCGTCCAGCGCGTCTTCGCAGACAGTCACATTCTGGAACCGCTGCGATGGCCACACGCCCTGCCGGCCATGCACTCACACCGGGCCATCAATCAGGCTGCATTGGGGCCGCGGCCGATTTTATGGCCGCAGCGACGTTTCCCGCCCAGCGTCATGACGCCGTTCTAGCTTGCCGTCCTTGAAACCGGGGAAGGCTTGTCCTATTTTTAATCAAGCTTCTGAAAGTGTTAAGGAGAGTCATCATGATGCACGTATCAACCGATATCAATCAACTCATCAACAAGCAGGCAACCGATCCTGATTTTCCCCATGCGCCGCTGGACTGGACGCGCGAGGAAACCGTTGCGGCCGCGAGAGCAGAAGGGCTTGAGCTCACAGAAGACCATTGGGAAACCCTGCGCGCATTGCAGCGCTATTACGCAAACCACGAAGACGATTCCGTCATCAACCTGCGCGATCTGCACGATGCCCTGGACGAGCACTTCCACCCGAAAGGCGGCATCAAGTATCTGTACACCCTGTTCCCCGGGGGACCCATCGCCCAGAGTTGTCGGCTTGCCGGATTGAAAGCCCCGTTCATCGCCAGCGACCCCAGTTTCGGCAGCGTGGCCTGACTACAGGGGGATTGAGGGAACGATGAACGTCGTTCCCTTCTTGCATCCATTTTCCGTGCAGACAAGCCCTTGGGGGTGGGACCGAACCCGGCCAGCCAAATGAGCCTTCTGGTCTATCCACTTTCTGAACGCCTGTCATCAAAGTTCACTCCAGGCCCAAGCTTTTAGCAAATCCGGCCGCCCATCTGCGCTTGATCAAAGGCGCAAATGCCCACATACTCGGCGCAAAGGCATATGAGTTCACGCTCGTACTCCCTGTCCGAATATGAATGCCCGAGATCAAACTTCGCTGTGGCTCTCCCTATCGATTCCTCACTGATTAGTCTGCAGGACCTGCGGCTTGATGACGCTTGCGCCCTGCTACAGCACGATGCGCAAAACATCCAGCAAGAAGTGGGCGAATCGCACGCTGATTATTTGCAGCGGCTGATCGATGGCCTATGTGAACTCTCGCTCAGAGATCCTTTAACCGGACTCAACAACCGCCGGCATTTCCGTTCGGTACTCGAACGCTCGATTGATGTGGTCGCCCGTTCCGGCGAGTCGGTTTTACTGCTCTTGCTGGATATCGACCGTTTTAAATCCATCAATGACAACCATGGCCATCTCGCCGGAGATCAGGTGCTGCGCGAAGTCGCCAGCTGCCTGGCACGTTGCCTGCGCCCCATGGATACCATTGCACGCTACGGCGGAGAAGAATTTGCCATCATTCTCCCCAACTGTCGGCCGGTTTTTGGGCTGGCCGTGGCCGAGCGAATCCGAAAAACCATTGCGGATCTCCCAATCCCCGTTTCCCCGTTGCTCACGCTTCAGGTCACGATCAGCATTGGCGGCGCCTACGCGCCGGAATGGGTCCGCTCCACTACCGATTTATGGATCGAACGTGCCGACCAGCAGTTGTACCGGGCCAAGTCCGAAGGACGCGATCAGGTCTGTCTGGAGCAACCCCGGGAACTTTCGGTCAGCGCGGAAGAAAAAGGACTGTTGTTTGGCCATCTGATTATGGATGAGGCCAACACACATGAGAACACACCGAGCGATGCGCCCGATGATGCACCGGGCAACGCCGCCAAGCGAGAAAACGCATGAATGATGGCCTGACCTCCGCCACTGAAAGCCAAAACACGCCCAAGGTTCCCTTAAAGCCCCTGGGCAAGGTGCTTGCTGTTACCAGCGGCAAGGGAGGGGTGGGGAAAACCTTTGTTTCCGCCAACCTTGCTGCCGCGCTGGCCAAGCGTGGTCACCGGGTTCTGGTGCTGGATGCCGATCTGGGCCTCGCCAATCTGGACGTCGTGCTCAACCTGCATCCCAAAATCACCCTGCATGATGTGTTCACCGGCAAGGCCCAACTGGAGGACGCCATCCTCCCCGCACCGGGCGGATTTTCCGTTTTGCTTGCCGGCTCCGGCATGGTCGAGTATTCACGCCTGACTACTGAGGTGCGCGACGAGTTCCTGCGCATCATCAGTAGTCTGGTGCCACGTTACGACGTTGTGCTGATGGATACCGGTGCCGGGATTTCGGACGTCGTGCTATTTGCGGTTTCACTGGCATCCGAAGTCCTGATGGTTGCCACCCCCGAACCCACCTCGCTCACCGATGCCTACGCCACGATCAAGGTTCTGGTGGGCCAGCAACAACGGCAAACGATACGGCTGATCATCAATCAGTCCACCCGTCCGGGTTCGGGTCAAGCCATCACGAAACAACTGCAACAGGTCCTCGACCGATTTGTGGCCACCGATCCCGAACATCCAATCAATCTGGTTCATCTGGGAGAAATTCCCGTCGATCCTGAAGTGCGCCAGGCGATCATGCGGCGCCAATTGATGATGCAACACACGCCTGACTGCCCCGCCGGTCAGGCCATCGCCCAACTCGCCCGCACGCTGGAAAAAACCGTCATCCCCAAGCACGCTTGAGTCACGATATACCAGCAGGGAGTCAGTCTTTTTGGGGAGGGCCAGCCGAGGGCTCGACCCTGACCAGGGACATCACCCGCGCCGGCTCCATGCGCAGCAACGCACCTATCTCAAGATAGTCGTCCGGCAGGGCCGCGTTATCCCAGCCCTGGGCGGAATGCCGCGCCAGATTGACTGCCAGCAACACATTGCGCACCCGGGGGGCCTGTGAAAGCGCCGGGTCCATCATGTTCTGCAGCAACTCGGGGAGCTTCCATTCCAGCGTCAACTGACGCTGCAGTTCCACACCAGAGAATCCCAGCACAGCTTGTTGCACATCCGCGCTACGCAAGTTTGCGTCGGCCAGCTGACGCTTGCGGATTTCGAGCATCTGTTCGGGATTGAAGCACCACATCAGCATTTCGGTGACATGGGAGAGCAGGGCCGACACCAGCACTTCCTGTGCATGCAGATCATGCAGGCGCAGCGCCCAGTCAAACGCATAATCCGCCGCACGCTGCGCACGCCGCACCGTCTGCAGCAGGCAAACCAGCGCATCGCGGTGGTCGCTCAGCGCCTCCTCCACCATCGGCTTCGCAGGGACCGCCTGAAAGAACGCATCCAGACCCATCATCAGCAGCATCTGCTTCACATCGACCAGCTCATAGGCCTGGCTGTTGCGTTTGTGCATCTGCATATAGCGCAGCAGTTTCAGCGTCATCAGCGGATCATCGGTCACCACATTGGCGATGCTGCTGGCGTTGAGCAGGCCCTGATCCGCGCGCAGGCGTTCAAGGTCCCGCGAGGTGTGACGCAAGACAGGAATGTCGGCCCGCCCAAACAAAGCGAGCCAATCTGTCATGCTTTTTGCTTGCTGCGACATCAGCCCTCCCCAACGGTTCGGCGCGACATTAAATACATGCAGGATCCACAGATCATTTGCACACATCCCTGGACGTACGCCTACACTCCTCGCGAAAGCGATTTCAGGCTCTCACTATGTCTATCGGCATCCCGGACCAAGCCTTGAGGGGGAGTGTTGCATCCGGGCACAGGGTGAGCTTTCACGTCATTTTAATGACGCACCGCAGCTGATCCCGTTTTGACCAGCGTTATCACCTTGCTTGGCTCCATATGCAGCAGTTCGGCGATCTCGTGAAAATCGTCAGGCAATGCCGCATCATGCCAGCCATGGGCGGAATGACGCGCCAGGCGAACGGCCAGCGTCACATTGCGCACCTGCGGCAACTTTGCCTGTTCCGGGTCCATCAAACTCAGCAGCAATTCTGGCAACTGCCAGTCAATCGTGAGCTGCCGCTGCAAATCAATGCCGGCAAACCCCAGCACCTGCAGCTGTACATTTCCACTACGCCGGGTTTTGTCGAGTGCCTGCCGCCTTCGGATCTCGAGCATCGGAACCGGGTTAAAACACCACATCAGCATCTCGGCTACATGCGTAAGCAAAGCCGACACCTTCACTTCTTCGGCGTGCAGATTGTGAATGCGCTGCGCCCAGTCGGCGGCGTAATAAGCCGAACGCTGGGCACGCCGGACCGTCTGCTGAAAATAAGCCAACGCTTCAGGATGCGCATGAAACTGATCTTCGGCAATCTGCGTTGCTGGAACTTCGCGGAAGAAAGTTTCCAAGCCCATCATCAACAACATCTGCTTGACGTCGAGCAGCTCCTGCATCTGATGGCGCGATTTATGCGTCTGCATATAGCGCAACAGCTTGACCGTCATCAGCGGATCGTCGGTCACCACATTGGCGATGCTGCTGGCGTTGAGCAGTCGCTGATCGGCACGCAACTTTTCCAGCTCGCGCGCGGTTTGGCGCAAAACCGGAATATCGGCCTGCCCCAAAAAAACGAGCCAATCTGCCATGCTTTCCGGTTGCTGCGGCATCATCCCTCCCTGACGTTTCCATGTGGCGAGCCCTTTCTGGAAAAGGGGTAGAGCAATCTACGCAACCAGTTGGGCACATGCCCATTCTCCACCAGAACAATCAAGGCACTTACTGTTTTATCGGCCTCCCATACCAGGCCTTGAACGGACTATGCCGCCTGCAGCTTGTAACCGACACTAATCAACGCCTCCACATTAAGCCCAATGCCCTTGTCAGTCGCAAAGCTTTCGATCTCGGCCCGGTGCTGCTGCCTGAACTGTGCCAATTCGCTGGCAGATAGCTGATTGAGCATTCCCCGGAAACCGCTGAACCACAGAATATCCCACCACTCGTCAAAGCCCGTCAGGTGATACCCCACCTGCACGGCTTGCGTCGTCACCTGGCTGATCCCGGCTGACGCATACAGAGCCTGATGCTTCGCAGCGTCATCAAGCCGCTTCCATGACAAGGGCGGAATGTCCACGCCAAATCCCTGAATGCGGTCGACAAAGGCCGTTGCCAATGGCTCCATCACTGCGCCGGTAAAACTCGATATCCCGATCGCCCCGCCCGGCCTCACATGGCGCGCTATGATCCTGAATGCCGCTTCCATATCCGGCAGAAAGAACACGCCAAAGCCGCAACACGCGCCGTCAAAAGCCTCGGTGCCGAAATCCATCGATTGCAGATCTGCGCATTGAAATGACACATTGTCCAGCTGGCGCAAAGCTGCCTTCGCGCGCGCCTTCTCCAGCATGCCTTCCGAGAGATCCACGCCGGTAACCTGTCCCTGGCCCAGGCGTTCGGCACAGGCCAGAGAAACCGCCCCGGTCCCGCAGGCCACATCCAGAATGTGTTCGGTGCCCACCAACGCCATGCAATCGGCCAGACGACCGGCCGCGTGGACAAAAAAACGCAGGGCGGGGCTGTCATACCCGGCAGCAGCGGCGTTGAAGGTTTCCTTTAGCTTGAATTGTCGTGTCTGGTTATCCATCCGTTCGATCCCAATTCTTAAAGCACTGACATCCACAAAGAACACGGGCATTGCACGGAATTCATTCCGTGCAATGCCCGTTGAAGATTACGCGCTGCGCAATCTCCGGTTTCATCTCATTTGAAGATGCCTTTAAGCATATCCTGAAAGTCTGGCTTGCCTTCTTTCTTGGCGGGTGCGACCGGCGTGGCAGGCTGCGCCGGTGCGGCCTGCGGCACGGACTGTGCCTTCATGTTGACCGGCTGACCATCCGGACCCAGCTTCAGCGCCTCGACCAGCAGGGTGATCTCGACTTCATTCCCCACGATGCCGGTTCCGCCGTCGATAAACTTCGTAATGCCGTAGTCAGAACGGTTGAGGCTGAACTTGCCCTCGAATGCAACACGCACATTACCCCAGGGGTCGGTCGCCGTACCGAGAATCTTGTACGGAATATCGACTTGGCGGGTCGCGCCACGCAACGTCAATTGCCCGGTCATCACCCCCGCATCCTTGCTGGTGGAACTGAAGCGGCTGGCGACAAAGCGCATATCCGGATATGCATTCGCATCCAGAAAGTCGCTGGTCAACAGATGGATATCGCGCGGACGATGCCCTGACTGCAGCGAATACAGGCTGATAGTCACGTTCGCCGCACCCGTGTTAGGGTTGGCTGGATCAAGCATCAGGGTGCCTTTCACCTCCGTGAAGGTGCCAGTGACTTTGCCGACAATGTGACGGACGCCCCAGTTGGCGAAACTGTGGGTGTCGTCGATTTTATAGTTTTCGGGCGCAGCCCAGGCATTCAGGGTCAGCCCAAGCATTGCAACAGCCAAGGGTATGCGCATGTCTTCTCCTTTAGATTGGTCACAGGCCATAACAGCCTGCAATGATCAATCTAGCACTTGATCCGGGCCATGACGAACGATCAGGAAAGTTTAAGCTTGTTGACACGGTGTGCCTGCGTGTGGTTTTGGCTTGCTGCCACCCCGTTCAGGCACGCAATCCTGCAGTCTCATGTCCCAAGTACCAATATGCCATTTTTTGAGCGGCTTATTGCAGATTGCTGGAAGAGAAAAGCAGCACCTTGCCCGATACAAAATCCACATTGGCGGAGTGTTTCTCATCGCCCCACTGGCAACTGCGCACGCCCATCAGATCGTCGCAGCGATCGGGCTTGCCAATCAATTGGGTGACTTCGTCATACGTCATTCCCATGGTGATCTTGTTGTAATTTTCCAGCGTGAGTTTTCCGCAACCCAGCAACACCAGCATCAAACTCATCGCCCACGCGGTTTGAATTTTCATTTGGGTCTCCCCTGCAAAATAGCGTACAGGATACGATGGCTTGCCCGGTTTGAAGCCACAGACAACCTGGCAGCAGGCTAACGGATGACATTTTGAAGGCAGAGAAAGCTGGGGCGAGGCCGCTTCATTGACACCCAATAGCGCCCTGAAGCTCCAGCCCCGGCGGCCAAACTAGACTGCATGCGGCATCAACTGCTCCTATTGCTCAGACCTGTCTCATTCAGCTGATTTCCCGTGCGCGTGAATCCACGTTGCCACCCCTTTGGGAATCGTTTTGGATACCGCGACAAGCCGAGTATTTTGAGACAACAAGCTTGTCAACGCATCCGCCTCGATCGGCCGTCTGATCCAGTATCCCTGGGCGAAATCGCATCCCATAGCCTGGATTGCGTCGAACTGCGCTTCGGTTTCAATTCCCTCGGCAATGGTATCTTTCTCGAGGGCCCGAGCCAGCGCAATCACGGCACGCACAATGGTTTCATCCTGCCTGTGCCCAAGCCCATCCACAAAGCTTTTGTCGATCTTGATGGTGTCTGCCGGAATGCGCTTGAGATAACTCAGGGAAGAATAGCCCGTTCCAAAATCGTCAATCGCGATTCGCACGCCAAGCGCAGATAATTCACCCAGGATTTTCATGCTTTCCTCCGGGTTGAGCATGGCTGCACTCTCGGTAATCTCCAGTTCCAGTCGGGCGGCCTCCAGCCCCGTCTCACGCAGGGAGTCCCTGACTTTTTCCATCAGGTGAGGGTCCTGAAACTGGTGGGTTGAGAGGTTCACGGCTACCCGCAAGTTCAGCCCGGATGACACCCACTGTTTTAATTGCAGACAGGCTGTGCGCAACACCCATTGCCCGAGCGGGATAATCAAACCGGAATCTTCCGCAGCCTGAATAAACTCGACTGGCGAACGCAAGCTTCCATCCGGCTTCACCCAGCGCACCAGCGCCTCAACTGCCACAATCTCGCCGCTTTGCATATCCACGATAGGTTGATAGACCAACCGGAATGCCTCGCTTTTCAGGGCATCACGCAGTTCGTGTTCCAATTCCAGCCGCTCGCGCACCCGTGAACCCATCTGTTCAGCATAAACAGTATAGGCATTGCGCCCAAGACGCTTGGACTCATACATCGCCGTATCGGCGTGCTTCAGCAAGGTTTCAATGTCATCCCCATGTTCGGGATAAATGGCAATGCCGATCGACGGTGTAATGCGCAAGCCACGCCCATTGATGTCGAACGGGGTGTTGAATGCGTCCAGTACTCGACGGGTGGTCAATATCGCACCCGATTCATCGCTGCCAGGTAAAACCAGCAGAAATTCATCGCCCCCAAATCGGCCCAGTACATCACCCCGGCGCAACAATAGCTGAATCCGCTGTGCCACCATGATCAGCAGCTTGTCTCCAACCGCATGCCCCAAAGTGTCGTTGATGCCCTTGAAACGATCCAGATCAACAAACAGGATCGAGAAGGGGGTTTTGCCCGCGCAGGCGATGGCAATATTCGCCTCCAATATCCCATTCAA
>Ga0316626_10001069_pt1 | contig 11856 bp, 9 predicted proteins | sample OWC_Aug_T1_C1_D5_FD_207656 | JGI IMG/M metagenome (GOLD analysis project Ga0316626, IMG submission 207656) | Wetland soil microbial communities from Old Woman Creek delta, Ohio, United States - OWC_Aug_T1_C1_D5_A | ecosystem: Environmental > Terrestrial > Soil > Wetlands | place: USA: Ohio...
CCCGTACCCATGTTTCCCCCCGGCTTCTCTTCAAACCCCCGCCGGATAACTCCCCCCTCTGGTATTTCCCCACCCGCGCACGGATAAAACTCTCGTATTTTCGCCTGGCTGTCCGGAGATGTTCCCCGAAGCGTGCCAATGGATCAGGAAAGTTGTTTCCCCTGCCTGCCGCGGTTCAGTCAGCAACACGGCAGGGAAAAATTCGGGGGCTTCGTGCAGCTTAGCCGAAAGAAGGCGGGGCATGTGCATGATGAAATTATAAAATTGGAAGCCTTAATCAAGGCAACTTAACCAGCTAGATGTCAGCCGGTTTAGCCTTGACAAAATGAAGGGTTAAAACTATTGTTCAGTTGGCCATTCCAACATGAAACCGGTTTTTCCTTAGAGCTGACGTTTTTTCCCATAAGGTTTCAGGTTTCTCGTTGTCGCTCCCCAAATCCCCTCCTATCCAATCAAGGAGGAGGGATGGTAATGACCGATGGCAGACCAGGACTTTTTCCCCATCCCCAAGACCTATCTTCCCTTCAACCCCAGCCCCAGAAGGAGCCGGACCTATGAATGATTTAAAATTTTCAGGAGAAATCTGCGAGAAATGCGAGACTTTTGACTGCCTGACGAGGTGCCAGTACTTGAAAATGGACCTCAAGACGGCAAAAGAAGAACGACACCGCCTGCTTCGGGGAGAAGAGTCGCGAGTCCTGGAGGAGTGTGTCACCTGCTATGCCTGCGAGGAGTATTGTCCTTATGGAAACCACCCTTTTTATCACCTCGTGGATCAGCAGGAAAAACTGGGGGTCTGGCCGGTTCCGCAGCCGATCACCAAGCAGCAGGTCCTCATGATGGCCCCGCGAGGCAAGATCACGCCCAAAAAAGTCCAGCCCCCGGTGATAAACATGTGCTATTTCCCCATGCTGACCGGAAGCATCCGGGGAAAGCTCTTCGATGGGGCTTCCACCATCGTGGGAAGCGACATCTTCTGCAACGTCATGTGGCTCCACTTCGGGAAGAACTCGGTCATCCGGCAAAGACTCCCGGAGATGATCGCCAACATCTGGGATCATTACCTAAAGGACAGCGGGGTGAACGAACTCATCTGTTTTCACGATGAATGCTACGGGACCTATACCCACCTGGCCCCGGCCTTTGGGATTCCGGTTCCCTTCAAGCCCATCCATATCTTTGATTACCTGAATAAGAAGCTGGATGAATTGAAGGACCTGATCAAGCCCCTCGGCCAGAAAGTGGCCTACCAGCGGTCCTGTTCCAACCGGCTGGTTCCGGAGACCCAGCCCTGGGTGGATGAGATCTTCCAAAAGATCGGGGCGGAACGGGTGGATAGAAAATACGACCGGGAGAACGCCCTGTGCTGCGGGGCGGTCTTCCGGGCCCAGCAGCAGGATGACCTGGCGGACGACGTACAGAAGCGAAACCTGGATGACATGGCCGCGGCAGGGGCCAAGTTCTGCGTGTTCAGCTGCCCGGCCTGCCTTTTCACCCTGGGCGAACCCATACTCAAGCGGGGAATCATGCCCATCCTGATGAACGACCTCTGCCAGATCGCCCTGGGCGAAGGAATGAAGGGAGGGTGAACCAATGGAAAACTTGTTCAAAGAACTTGCGCAGATTGTGGGCCCTTCCTATGTATCCAATCAGCCCGAGGAGCGGTTCATCTACTCCCGCGACCCGGGGACCATGGAGCCACGGGAGCCGGACTTCGTGGTATTACCAGCCACCACCGACGAAGTGCGGAAGATCGTCCTCCTGGCCAACCGTAGGAAAATTCCCCTTGTCCCCATGGGAGGGGGGCTGGTCCTCTCCGGCCTTTCCCGGGCCCTCAAAGGGGGAATTGTCCTGGACATGAAGAGGATGAACCGGATCCTGGAGGTGAACGAGAAGAGCCGCTACGCCTTGGTGGAGGCAGGAACCTCCCAGGGGATGCTCCAGGCTTATCTGAAGAAGAATCATCCGACCCTGAAGCACTCCGTTCCCGACTCCCCTCCTATGGCCACCATCGGAGGAAACGTGTTGATCCACGGTTCCGGGCATCTATCCCACGCGGCCGGGTTCCATTCGGATATGCTCAACGGCATGGAGGTAATTTTGCCCACCGGAGAGGTAGTTAAAATCGGCTCCTGTTCCACTTCTCCTTACTGGTTCGGCCGGGCGCCCCTTCCCGACCTGGCCGGGCTCTTTTTGGGGTGGTTCGGGACGACGGGGGTGGTGACTAAGCTGGCCATCAAGCTATACCCCAACCGGCCTTATCAGGATGTGGGAGTCTTTGTCACCGAAGACCCGGAGCTGGTCCCCGAGGTTCTTTACCAGGCCGCGGGAGTGCAGGTGGCCGAAGACATCACCGCGTGGATGACCCCCAAGCCCGATTGGGCGAAGGGTTTTCAGCATATCAACATCAACTACGCAGCCGATGCGCCGGAAGAACTGATCTGGAAGAGAAACCTGATCCGGGCTTCTCTGAAGGGATTGATCAGCCGGAAGGTGGGAGGCTTCCTGCCCCTGCCGCCGCCCATGAAGAAAAATTTCCTGGAAGCTCCCCAGACCACCTTGGCCCAATTCGCCGATGTGCGCAAAGGAGGTGGATTCGAGTATGTGGGGGGAATCATGCCCATCGACCTCTTTCCCAGAGCCTACCGTGCGGGGATCGATATTGCCGCGCGGCAGGGGACGACGTACTCTACCGGAGCCCGGATCATCGGGCTGGGCCACTGCATGATGTTCTTTTTTGCCTACCCCTTCAACCGGGCGGATGAGTCGGACGTGGACCGGGCCCGGAGGGCGCTCGAAGAAACCAACCGGGAAGTTCTGGAAATGGGCGGGATTCCGTGGAAAGCCGAAGCCCCGGCCCAGAAACAGATCATCGGAAGAATGGATCCCCACACGCTTGCCCTCATAAACCGCGTTCAGTCCATGCTGGACCCCCAAGGAATCATGAATCCCGGCAACTGGGAGGTGAGATGATGGAATTCGCCGATATCCTCCACCGGTGCTTTCGCTGCGGCTACTGCAAGTTTCCCAACAACTACCAGGATTTCAATTGCCCCTCCTACTCCAAGTTCCGCTTTGAAACTTATTCCCCGGGCGGACGGATGTGGGTGCTGCGGGCATGGCTGAACGGTGAGCTGAAGACCACCCCCCGCCTGGCGGAGATCCTTTTCTCCTGCGCCACCTGCGGCAACTGCGTGGAGCACTGCGTCTTCCCCAAGTTCAAGGACGATATCCTCCATGCTTTCCTGGCAGCCCGGGAAGAGATGGTCAACCAGGGCACTGTTCCCCCGGCGGTGCGGGATTACCTCAAGGCCTTGCAGGTCCATGGGAACCCATACAGACTTCCAGCAGGGGAAAGGGGGAAGTGGCAGGACGGTTTGGGTTTAGAACTCTATTCCGGTCAGGAGTATTTATTCCACGCTGGATGTGTGGGGTCCCTTGACGAGAGGGGGATGAAGATGGCCCGATCGGTGGCGGGCCTCCTGAAGAAGCTGGAAGTCTCATTTGGGATCCTCGGGACGAAGGAAAACTGCGATGGTAACGAGGCCCTTTTCCTGGGAGAGAAAGGGGTTTTCAACTCCCTCGTGGAGCGTAACATCCAAGAGTTTCAAAGCCGGGGGGTGAAAAAGGTTATCGCTCTCTCTCCCCATGCTTATCACGCCTTCAAGAACGATTACCCCAAGAATTCCTATCCGTTTGAGGTTTTCCACTACACCCAAATTCTGGCCATGCAGTCTAAAAAATTAATGGGCCTTTGCTCCCAGCCCGGGCTGCGAATTACCTACCACGATCCTTGCTACCTCGGACGGCACAACAAGGAATACCAGGCCCCCCGCAAGATTTTGAAATCCATCTCCGGTTTGCAGCTATTGGAAATGGGTCGGGTCAAGGAGAATGCTTTCTGCTGCGGCGGGGGAGGGGGGAACTTTTTCACCGACCTCCTGGGGAGCGGCCCGGAGAGCCCGGCCCGCGGGCGAATCCGCGAGGCGGCGGAAACCGGTGCCTCCATTCTTGCCGTCGCCTGCCCCAACTGCGCCAAGATGCTCGAAGATGCAGCAAAGGCCGAGAATCTGGAAGGAAAGATTGCGGTAAAAGAAATTTCGGAACTCATCCAGGAGCATAGAGCAGAGGGCATAGCGTAAATAAAAGAATGATTGGGACGCAGATGAACGCAGATTTTTAGGATTCCAAAAAGCAAAAAAAGGTTTTTAATAAGACTTTAGCGTTTTGAAAAAGCCTTCCCAGAAATCCCTCCCGTCCTCCCTTTTTCAAAGGGAGGGGAGCATTGGGGAGGCCTGCGGTTGAAGATTCAACTTTATCCCCCTTTGGAAAAGGGGGAGGAAGGGGGATTTTCCGGCTTTTCAAAAAACTAAACTGTTTCGGTTTTTATTATTTCCTAACCCGGCCAAGCCGGAACCAAACAGAATGTTGTAGGGCCGGCCCTGAGTGGCCGCCCGCAACCCGCTATTGAGGCCAGCCATGAAATCGACCAAAGACCTTACCTTTAAAGAAGTCACCGACCTCCTGCACAAAGGCTGGATGAGCCATGACGGCATGTGGTTCTACCATTGCGTGAAGGAGTTCGGGATCGAGAAAGCCAACAAACTCAACAAGGCGGCGATCCGTTCGCTGGCTCCCCTGGAGATGAAGCGGCTCAAGAAGCTCCTAGGGGTCGAAAAAATCGAGACCTTTGAAGAGTTCAAAGCCTTCTTAAACGGAGGCTTTGAACTTCTCATCGCCGATTTCATGAACGCCCGGATGACTTTTCCGGAGAAAAATATCTTCCACTGGGAGTTCGTCCCCCACCAGTGTTTCGCCTACAAGGGCATGCAAAATATCAAGGTGATTGAAGACTACGAATGCGGGGTGGTCTACCGGGTGGCATGTTGGATCGAGAACCTGGGAATTCAGTACAGCGTCTCCCCTCGAGTGTCCCATTGCCTCATGTTGACCCAAGGCTCCTGCGCCGGCGATTTTCGTTTGGAACTCAAATGATTTTCCTCCTTGGGACTCCGGTTCGGCTCATTTTGAATCCCCAGCCTCCGCCTCCTGAACGGACACTTTGGACCAGAGTCTCCTGCTCATCAGGATGAGGACCACCCCCAGGACGATAAAGATGGTACAGATCGGCCGCTGGGTGAAAATGAGGACTGATCCGCCCGATCCTTGGAGAGATGCCCGGAAGTGCTGTTCCAACAGGGGACCCAGGATGAACCCCAGGATAAGGGGGGCGATCGGCCATCCCCATTTTTTCATCACGTAACCCACCAAACCAAAGACGATCGCCGTCCAGACGTCGAACATGCTGTTGCGGATGGAATAAGCCCCCACAACCACCACCCCCAGGACCACGGGGCCGAGGATGCGGTAGGGGATAAGACAGAGGCGCGCCCAAAGGCCCACGAGGGGCAGGTTGAGGATGAGGAGCATCACATTCCCGATGTACATGCTGGCCACGACGGTCCAGGCGAAATCCCCGTGCTGTTTAAAAAGCATGGGCCCCACCGGAAGACCGTAGACCATCAGGCTGGCCAGAAGCATGGCGGCGATGGGCGTGGTGGGAATCCCCAGAGCGAAGAGGGGTATAAACCCTGCCTGGCAGTTGGCGTTATTGGCGGCTTCCGGGGAGGCCACCCCTTCGATCACTCCCGTGCCGAACTTTTCCGGATATTTGGACACCCGTTTCTCGATGTCGTAGGCGATAAAGGTCACCACCGAGGGCATCAGCCCGGGAAAGAGACCCGTCGCCAGGCCGATGACCGTTCCCCGCACGCTGGCCCACAGACCCTTGACCAATTCCTTTCCCCGGGGAATCAGGTGCCCCAGCTTGCCTTCATACACGCTGGTGATCTGCTGCTCGGCGGTAAAAAGGACTTCGCCCACGCCAAAGAGCCCCATCAGAACCGGGATGACGTCGAGGCCGGAGAGGAGTTTGGGGATACCGAAGGCCAGGCGGTGGGTTCCGCTCATGATGTCTAAACCGACCATGGACAGGAGAATCCCAGCCAGCCCCGCGGACACGCCTCTCAGAAGATCACTGCCGGCGAAAGAGAAAAGGGCGGTGAGGCTGAAGAACATGAGGCCGAAATACTCGGGAGGACCGAAAGCCAGGGCGAAGTCAGCGAGCAGGGGGGCGGCGAAAGAAAGAAAGAGCGCTCCCGCCGTTCCGGCCATGAAGGACCCCAACGCAGCGATGGCCAGCGCTTGCCCCGCCCGGCCCTGCCTGGTCATCTGATAGCCGTCCAGGCAAGTAGGGACGGAAGCCGCTTCGCCGGGAATGTTCATCAGGATGCTGGTCGTGGACCCGCCGTACATAGCGCCGTAAAAGATCCCCGCAAGCATGATGATCGACTGGGTGGGATTCAGGTAAGCCGTGAGCGGGAGCAGGATGGCGATGGTGGCGGCCGGCCCGAGAGCGGGAAGAACCCCCACGATCGTTCCCAACAGACAGCCCAGGAAGCAGTACCAGAGGTTCATCAGGCTGATCGCCCGAACGAACCCGTCCAACAATCCCAATTCCATGGATCACCCTTGACTTATTTGATGAAGAGGCCTTGAGGCAAAGGAACCTTGGCGAGGGTTGAGAAAACAAGGTAAAAGCAGCCGGTGATGGCCACTCCAAAAATCGCGCACCTGGCCCAAGACCGCTCCCCGAAGAAGCGCTGTACCCATACGAAGAAAATGGCGCTGGCAATGCCGTACCCAAAGTAGGCGATGGCAAGCGCATACAGGAGCAGGAGGAACACGACCCGGCCGGCGAATCCCTTAAGAAGGGAAAAATTGCCCTGCTGTTGGCCAGCCTTGCGCCTCTTGAATGCCCTCACCAGGAGGGCCAGAGCGCAGATGAACAAGAGGCAGGACATGAAGAAAAGGTACCACCCGGGGCCCACCGGGTCGGCGAAGAGCAGAACGGACTTCGACAGCCTGAGCCCCTCAAAGACCCCCACTGCGGCCATCACCAGCAGAATGATTTCCAGGGTCATCACGATTTTCCGCTCTGCCCTTTCCGGTTCCTCTGCTTCCTTTCAAATTTTCTGCGGATTCCCATTCCTGTTCAATGGCCTGCCGGTTGGAGCGAAGGACCCTCTTTTCCATCCTTCCCAGATGATGGGGGTCTGTTCTGACCGCAGACTACAAAAGAATCGACCGGAGAAGAACTTACTTGATGTTCAAGGACTTGATGGACCTCACCTCGTCAAAAACGAACTTCCGGAATTGCTCCCCGGGCAGATAGAAAGGTTCGAGCCCAATCTTGGCGAGTTTGGCGATGACCTCGGGGTCTTTTAAAGTTTCTCTTGCGGCGTCGTCAACGGTCTTGACGATATTCCCGGGCAAACCGGGAGGGCCGGCCAGGCCGGCCCAGTAAACCATGTCTACCGAGGGGAACCCCACCTCGACCGTGGTGGGGACATTCGGCAAATTCCCATAACGCTGGGCCGAAGTCACTGCCAGGGCGCGGATCTTGCCGGCGCTGACCAGCGCCTGGCAGGCGCTGGGGGTCGTGAAACTGTAGGATATGTGCCCGCCCCCAATGGCGGGCCCGACCTCTCCGCTGCCCTTGTAAGTGACGGCACGGGTCTTGGAATTATCCACACCTTTGGCCGTCAGGGCCGACCGTAATTGGGCGATAGCCACATCCGGCACTCCCGTCCCCCCGATCACTCCGAAAGAGATACTGCCGGGGTTCGTCCGGATGGCATTTGCCAGATCATCGATGGTTTTCCAGGGGGAACTGGCGGGGACGATCAAAACCAGGGGGGCGCAAATGGCCCGGGCGATGTAGGTTCTTTCCTCAACCTTATAAGGCAAATTCGAGGACCAGGCCTCCTGGATAGAGCTCGTGCCGCCGCAGTCGGATAAGAGGGTGTACCCATCGGGTGGGGATTTGACCGCCTCGAGGGTTCCGATGATGCCGCTGCCGCCGGCTTTGTTGACCACCTGAATCGGTACGCCCAGGATTGCGGACATCTTGGGCGCCATGGTCCGGGGGGTCATGTCGGTAGAAGCCCCGGCGGCCCAGGGGACGATGATGGTAATCGGCTTGGTGGGCCATTCCTTGGCTCCGCTACTTGCGGGGAGCACAAAAACAGCAAGCGAGCCTATAAGGAGAAAAGTAACAATTCCCAAAGCCCACCCGAGGGAATTATGCCCCAAGCTGTCCTTCCGCTGGCATATCTCGGTCCTCATAGCAATCCTCCTTCAAAAGAACCCGCCGGAAAGGGTTTATTTGAGTTTCAGGTCCTTGATGGCTTGCGTTTCGTCGAATACAAACTTTCGGTATGCGTCCCCGGGCTGATACCAGGGCTCAATGCCCGTCTTGTCGAGCTTGGAAATGATCTCCGGGTCGCTCACGGCTTCTTTCACGGCATCATCCAGAATCTTGACGATATTCGCGGGCAGGCCGGGAGGACCCCCAAGGCCGGACCAGAAAACAATGTTTACCGAAGGAAACCCCAGCTCGATCATGGTGGGGACATCCGGCCAGATTTTGTAACGCGTAGGGGAGGTAACGGCTAAGACCCGGATCTTGCCGGCGCCGATGAGCGCAAGGGTCCCGGCGATTCCCGACATGCAGGCGGAAATGTGCCCGCCCGCCACGGCGACGATGGTTTCCCCGCTGCCTTTATAGGTGATCATTCGCGTCTTGGAGAGGTCCAGACCCTTGGCCATCAGAACGGCCCGGAACTGGGCGAGGGCGGCATCCGGCACCCCGGTACCGCCGATATTGCCAAATGTGACGCCGCTTGGATTCGTCCGGATGGCATTCACCAGGTCATCGACGGTTTTCCAGGGGGAACTGGCGGGGACCAGCAGGGACTCGAGGGTGTAAATGGCCCTGGCGATGTAAGTCCTTTCCTCCGGCTTGTAGGGCAAATTCGCAGACCAGGCAAACTGGATCGAGCTGGTGCCGTTGCAGTCCATGAGGAGGGTGTGCCCGTCGGGTGGGGCTTTGACGGCCTCGAGGGTGCCTATAATCCCGCTGCCGCCGGGTTTGTTAACCACCTGAATCGGGACTCCCAGAATCGTGGACATCTTGGGCGCCAGGATCCGCGCCGTGAGGTCTGTGGCCCCCCCGGCGGCCCAGGGGACGATCAGGGTAATCGGTTTGGCGGGCCAGTCCTTGGCTCCACTGCTTGCGGGGAACACAAGAATGCAAAGAGAGAATAACAAGAAAAAAGCAAACAAACCCATGGCCGCTCCAGGAAAATTGTGCCCCGGGTTAACCCTTCGGCGAAACATCCCAATGCTCATGGCGATCCTCCTTGTGACTGCTCAATTCGCCCGTACACCTCGATTCAAAACGCAGCAGGGCCCTAAAGTGCATATTTCTTCAATATTTCTTCGTTGAGCTCGATCCCTAAACCGGGCTCTTGGGAAACCTGAACGTACCCGTTTCGGATTTGCATCGGTTTGAGGAGCAAATCCTCCCGTAACGGATTCGGCAGCCGATCCACTTCGCAGATCAGAAAATTGGGTATCGATGCCGCCAAATGCAGGGTGGCCACGTGAGAAACCGCAGAACCCCAGACGTGGGGCGCATAGGGTATGTTGAAAGCGCTCGCCAGGTTGGCGATCTTCTTACACTCGGAAATTCCACCGGCCTTGGAAACATCCGGTTGAACGATATCGACCGCACCCCGGGTCAGAAGTTCCCGGAACCCATAACGGGTGAATTCGCACTCGCCGGCGGCAACGGGCATATCCAGGGCCCTGGATACTTCCACATATCCGTCTATGTCTTCATGGGCGATGGGTTCCTCAAACCAGAATACATCATATTTCTCGAATTCGCGGCCGATTTTTATGGCGGTGAATCGATCATAACCGCCATTGGCATCGACCATCAATTGAATATCATCTCCGATTGCTTTCCTGACTGCTCTTACATTTTCCAGGTCTCTTTTTTCGCCAGCGCCCACTTTCAGCTTGATGGCTGTAAATCCATCCTTCACGAACTGCTCAGCGGCTGCCGCTAACTCGCGCGCATCGCGTCCGGCGAAATATAAAGAGCTGGCATAGGCCTTGACCTCTTCCCGAAAACATCCCCCTAAAAGCTTATACACCGGCATACGGGCGATTTTACCCAGAATGTCCCATAGCGCAATATCGACGGCGGCAATCGCCATCATCATGAAACCTTTGTTGAAGCCAAGACTCCTGGTACTGAGGTACATCTTTTCCCATAAGACTTCAATGTGAGTTGGGTCTTGCCCTACAAGGTTCGGTTTGATGATTTCATCAATAACTGCGCAGACCGATTTGGGACCCTTCGGCGTCAAGGCGTCGCCAATGCCGATTACTCCCTCATCGGTGATAACTTTCGCCAGGGCGGCGTATTTAGCGGTGTAGGAATAACTCTGCGCCCGTCCGATGGGCACATCCAGTGGGGCAGAAAGGGGAATGGCCTGTATGTCGACGATTTTCAATTTGAAAATTTTACAACGAGCCTTTGGGTTCTTTAAATCGGCTGAATTGAATTGATAAAATTGGCTTTGAGTGGATCAAATATATAAAAATGATAAAAGAACGTCAAGGGAATTTTGGGGCACGTGCGGGAAGCCGAATCCGTATGAATTTAGCTCTTTGAAAGGGCCTTCTTAAATCCCCCCTCCCCCCCCTTTTATAAAAGTGGGGAACGGGAGGATTTCTGCAGATGCCTCACTCAAAAGAGAGATACAGAGAAAATGGACACATGGACAGCCGGAAGATCCAGCGAAATCATCCACCCGGGTGGGAGAAAACCCATTCTTCACTTTGCAGGGTTCAGAATGAGCGTTTTCTCCTTATGCTCCTGGATAGCCTTGTCGCTGAACCACCAGTACATTTTCTCTCCGCTAATGAAGGCTTTGATCTGATCCTTGGCATGGGGATGGAAGATGCGGCCGGAGACTCCACCCGGCAATACCGCCAATATCTTATCGTCGTCGCTTAGATCCGCCACCATTCTCAATGAGGCCGAATAGTTCACCTTAAAGGGATCGTGGAAGGGGAAAATGGCCCGGTGGAGGGTTTCTCCGGAACCCTGGAAGGGATGAGGGCCGTCTCCCAACCAACCTTTTCCGAACCCTTCACGGCGAATGGGGCTGACAAACTCGATGGTATGGACTTTCCCCCATTTCCACTCTTTTGGGTCCTGGCCGAGGGAGGAGCGCAGCTTCTCCGAGGCGATCTGCGCGGCTTTGTGGAATAGGTCATCCCGCGTTTCTTTCACATCCTTGGTCAAAGTATTGTCAAACCAGGGTGAGTTCCCTTCAAGGATCATCTGCTGCAGCCTTTCCTGCCAGAAATACCAGACCTTGAGCATGGACATGGCCAGGTCATCGCCCAACTCATCTTGAAAAACCAACAGGGCGAATTCCCGGTAGACGGCCTGAAAGATCGTGGGGGCGGCCTGGTCCGTGTGGTCCAGGTAATCCCACTTGGAGAGGATTTCTCCCAGTTCCTTCGTATCCTGACGCGCCAGAAGGGCCTTGGCCATGACCGGGGCAATCTCCCTGGCCATGAGATTCATGGAATCCCTCTGAAACTGCCAGTGGTCTTCCCTTGATTTTTTCCCGGGCTGCTCCATGAGCTGGATGAGCCTGCGGTAGCGGTAAGAAGGGGATAGATGCGAGGAATAATAATAGGGATAGTTCCTATCCACGGTATTGTGGTTGCAGGTCCCAAGCCACTCCTTTGGGGGATTGTGAATTTGAGGATTCTTTTCGAAGGGGATCCAGCCGACCCAATTGTCCTTCCCGTCTTTCACCACAAAGGGGACGGTTCCATCCCGTTGGGAACGGATGGGAAGCTTCCCGCTGGCCACCCAGCCGATGTTTCCATCTCGATCGGCAAAGACGAAATTGAACATCATGA